>Ga0172373_10002439_pt1 | contig 28445 bp, 29 predicted proteins | sample Lak10m_2_FD_114546 | JGI IMG/M metagenome (GOLD analysis project Ga0172373, IMG submission 114546) | Freshwater microbial communities from Kabuno Bay, South-Kivu, Congo - kab_092012_10m | ecosystem: Environmental > Aquatic > Freshwater > Lake | place: Democratic Republic of the Congo...
ACGGCTTTGCGTTTTTCAGCACCTGCTAGGTGTTGATCCGGCCTCGTCGGAGACGAGGCCCAGAAGTACCTAGCAGGGTTGCTGAAAAAGGCCCAAAGCGGCCTTTTTCAGCAACCTGCTAGATTCGGGTGATGCACCATCCCCGGCCGCTCGAACGCCCCCTCTGCACCATGACCGTCGCCGTCGCGCTCTGTCTCGGCGCCGGCGCCGCACGCGCCGACGACCCCGCGGGCCTCGCCGCGTTTCGCGAGCAGTGCAGGGCACCGCAGGCCGACCTCGTCGTCGATACCGCCAGCTTCGCGCCGCACTTCGGCCGGGACCCCGACTGGCCGCGCCCTCGCGAACAGGATCGACGATCTGCTCTTCGACACCGCCTTCGCCTGCGACGACGACGAGCCGCAGGGCATCGAGTGGAGCGTCGTCGAGCGCATCGTGCACACGCCGTCGGGCACGGGCACGCGGCTGTCGCGGCCCTCGCACAGGGTGCCGGTCGAGAAGCTCGCCGGCATCACCGAGATCCGCGTCGTCTTCGATCCCGCGTACGTCGCGCGCCAGGCCTTCCTCGCGAAGGGCGGCGACGCGCGCGACTGGCTCAAGCAGTCCCTCGCGTCGCGCGCCGACAGCGCGATCGTGGCGGAGGAGGTGGGCGCCCTCGCGTCGACGATCGGCATGCCGCCCTCGGTGCGCCTCGACGGCAGGGTGCTGACCTTCGGCCTCTCGCCGGCGAGCACGACGGTCGGCGGCCTCGACCCCTTCTTCGTCCGCCTGTTCGACCTGGCCCTCGCCGGCAAGCCGAGCGCGCCAGCGCCCACGACGACGACGACGACGGCGACGACGACGAAACCGACGCGATGATCCCGCGGGCGTCGACGGCGCAGGCAGGCACGCGACCAGAAGAGCCGAGCACGACGCGGACACCCCGGCGCCGGGCTTGTGTCTGTGACCGGGAGCCCGGACGATGCGGGGGTGAAGCGATCAGACACGAAGCCATCGCAGGGTCCACGACGGGCAACGTCACCGCGCGGGGATGAGGCCGCACCGCCTGGCGACTGGCAGCGGAGCTGGCGCGCGTCCACGCAGCGCGCGAAGGCCCGCACCGAACCGACCCGCGCGCCGCCTGCTGGCGGCATCCTCGAGGTCCACATCGACGACCTCGACGTCGCCGCCGCCGCCGATGAGATGTTTCGGGGGCGGGCCGATCCGCTCCTGCTGCTGGCGGTCTACGCCATCGACGACGACAGCATCGTGCCGGTGCTGCGCGGTGTGATCCGCTTCGACATCCCCCGGGCCGCGCCCTGCAGCGCGACACCCGACGTGCGAAAGCTCAAGACCACCACGCTGAAGTTCGCACCGCGCACCCTCGTGGTGGCCGCCCTCTGGGAGGAAGACAGCGGCGTCGATGCCCGCGCCCTCGCCTTGGCCCTCGAGGACCCGGAGCACCTGCACTTCATCAACCTCGCCACCCCGACGCCCGAGGTGCAGACGGTCCGCGAGGCCAGCGTCGACGAACGCATCGCGCACCTCTCGCCCCGCGGGATCCTCGTCGGCGCCCGCGACGTCGCCCGGGCCGAGAGCGACACGTGGGTCGGCGGCGCCATCGTCGTGGCGTCCACCGCGCACTGGCGACGCCAGCAACACCGCGTGACCCTGCAGAGCGCCGACCGACGACAGGCGTGGACCCTGTCGCTGTCGACGAAGCGCGGTGACCCGCAGCATCGGTAAAAGCCGCGAGTCCTTGGCGCAAACGAAGAAGGCGCCCTCGCGGGCGCCTTCGTTCGGGAGACCGCCGAAGCGATCAGCTCACCACGAGGCCTTGGTGACGCCGGGGAGCAGGCCCTGCAGGGCCATGTTGCGGAAGCTGATGCGGTTCAGCTGGAACTTCCGGTAGACGGCGTGCGAGGCGCCGGTGGCCTGGCAGCGACGCTTCACGCGCGAGCGCGAGCCGTTGCGGGGGAGCTTGGTGAGGGCGAACATGGCCGCCTGACGCTCGTCGTCAGAGAGGTTCTGGTCGATGATCTTCGCCTTGAGCTCGGCGCGCTTCTTCAGGTGGCGCTCGGAGAGGGCGACCTTCTTCTTTTCCTTGGCGATCGTGGACGTCTTGGCCATGTCTGATGGATCCTTCCGCCGCAGTCCTGCGGGAGTGGTGACCGGTCCCGTCTACGGCGCCCCGACCGGGATCGCAAGAGGATCCCCGCAGCCATCGCCGCCGGCGCCCGGCCGACCTCCCATCCGACCGGCCACAGAGACGCCCGGGGAGAAGATCTCGACAGCGCCTGGCGTCTCCAGAAGACTCGCCCGTCGACGGTTCGACGCCCCCCTCTCAGGACGACCCGATGCTCCTGCCCCTCGCCCTGGCGCTCTCCGCCCTCGCTGCCACCCCCGCCACCCCGGTCGCTGCGCCGGCGCTCGATCTGCTGCCGGCCGCCCGCCCCGCCGTGCCGATGGCCGCCCCCCTCGATCCCGCCAGCCTCGTCGACCCGGTCGCCGACCTCGCCGGTGACGGCCCGCAGGTCCAGACCCGCCGCAAGCCCGTCCGCCGCACCCCGGTGCGCCGGCCGCCGGCCGCCGATCGCCGCCCGGCCCCGAGCAGCAAGCCGTCCCCCCTCAACGTCGGCCTCGCCGGCGCGGGCGGCGCTGCGATCGGCACCACCGTGGGCCTGATCGGCATCGGCGTCGCCGGCGCCTTCGCCTCCCAGCTCGCCGGCCCGCAGCCCCCCGAGGTCGTCCTCGCCACCGGCGCCCTCGCCCTCGGCATCGCCGTCGCCACCCCCTTCATGGCCGGCCTCGGCGGCGGCGCGGGCGTGCTGCTCGCCGACAGCCGCAGCCGCCCCGAGGAGTGGCAGGGCCTCCTGCAGTGCGCCGCCAGCGGCTACTGCGCCGGCCTCGCCGCCGTCGCCGGTCCGATCCTCGGCGGCGGCCTCGCCTGCTCGCCGCAGGGCTGCATGAACCTGCCGGGCCCCGACCGCCCCGCCGAGTGGACCGCCGGCGCCGCCATCGCCGGCCTCGTCGCCGGTGGCCTCGTCGGCGTCGTCGGCGGCTACACGCTGGCCCCCGACCGCAACGATCCCACCATCGCCATCGGCGTCGGCGCCTTCTCCGGGGCCCTGCTCGGCTCCTCGCTCGCGGCCGGCCTCGCCGGCGGCGTCGCCACCATGACCCGGCCCTGACACCCGATGGGGTGCTTTCTTCATTCCGGCGCTGCGCGCCGGAATGCCCGCTGCCGCTCGGGTGAGCGTCTTCTTTTTCTTTGGTCAGGGCGCGGGTGGCTCGCGGATGCAGACGCGGCCGACGAAGGCGATGTCGGCGCAGATCGGCAGGTCGCCGCCGCAGTCGCCGTCGTCGACGCAGGCCTCGGTACACAGTGTCGTCGGGGGCGGGCCCTCGAGACAGACGGACGAGGCGCAGTCGTTGCCTGTGGTGCAGCTGGCGTTGAGCCGACCCGTGCCGCGCGCGCCGACCTCGCAGGCGCAGGTGCCGTCGCAGGCGCAGCGCAACCCCTCACCGCAGTCGGCGTTGAAGCTGCACACGTCGCCGACGACGCCGTCGCCGAAGACGTCTTCGCCCTCGCCTTCGCCTTCACCTTCGCCCCCGTCGCCGGAGGGTCGGCGGCCGTCGTCGTCGGGCGGGACGTCGCAGGCCACGAGCGCCACCAGGACGGAGAGCAGCAGGGCGGAACGCATCACGACTCCGGGGAGATGACGGTGGCGAGGGCCGCAAACGCCGCGTCGCCGGCGGGGGCGAAGGCATCGGCGCGAAACACCGTGGTGACGACGTCGGCGGGAAGCCGCGCGAGAGCCGAGAGCAGCGGGCGCCCCGACGGCAGCGCGGCGATGCCGTCGCCGGGGACGGCGGCGGTGACGGCGAGGGCCGAAAGCTGCGACGACGACCCCGGCAGGTGGATGTCGAGGGACTCGTCGAGGCCGGCGCCACCCGGCAGCACATGCACGCCGGCGACGTCGGCGCGGCCGTCGACGACGGCGGCGAGGGCGGCCCGGTAGCTGCCGAAGAACTGCTCGTCGACGAAGAAGCCCTCGAGGCGGTGACGCTGGGCGCGCAGGTGTGCGCGCGGCAGCAGGTGTCCGCACACGCTGAGGGGATCCACCCAGGCCGCCCGCAGCGTCCGCGGCACGAGCGCCACGCGACGATCCCGCCGGACGACGAGGGCGCTGGCAAAGGCCGCATGCCCCCGACGCACCACCTGCAATGGCACCGGCACCTTCGCGGCGACGAGCTGGGCACACACCACCGGCGGCGCGAGCGCGGCGTCGACGGCGCCGGTCAACAGGGCGAGGCGCAGGGCGTCGTAGTCGCGGGGGATGACGACGTCGACGACGGCGCCGCTGGCGGCCGCGAGGGCCTCGCGCAAGAGCGCCCCGTGGGCAAGGACGGTGTCGACGGCGGCCGCAGGCAACGACGGCGGCAGGGCGAAGCGGAGCATCATGCCAACGGCGTCACACGCCAGGCTTCTTCGTGCCGCGGGCGACGAGGGCGGCGATGGCCGCGCGCTGCTCGGTGCCGACGTTGACGAAGCGGATGCCCATGCCCGGCGTGCGATCGAAGTGGTTGTCGAGGTCGTAGTCGGCCTTGCGCACCACCTCGCCCTCGAACTCGAGGACGGCGGCGTCATCCTCGGGAACGAGGGGCGTGAGACGCACCGACGTCCCCGGTGGCAGCGGCATGACCGTCTCGATGAAGACGCCCGACTCGCTGAGGTCGAGGACCGGCCCGCTCATGAAACTCTGGCCATCGTCGTAGACGATCTGCAGCTTGAGCGTGACCCTCGGCTTCCTGTCGACCGGCATGTGCCCCTCGTCCCGCCCGACTGCCGGGCACCGATTCGCCACCCCTCGGGGAGCGAGTGTTCCGTACATTCATCGGCCGGTGGCCGATGCATCAAGGTACCACGACGAGATCCACACCCGTCGTCAGCCGTCCGCCCTCAGCGCATGGCGAGGCCAGCGGCGCGGGCCCGACCGGCCGCGGTGATGGTGTAGCGCTTGCTGCGACCATCCGGCGTCGTCTCGACGAAGAGCTCGGACTCGTCGCGAAAGGTACGGGCGACATTGGTCGCAAAGACCTCGACGCCCGCCACCGACGACAACAGCGCGCTGACGTCGGCGGCCGTGAGACCCTGCTCGCTGCCCGCCGACTCCGCCACCGCCACCGCCCACAGCACGCGGGCGAGGGTCTTTTTGCCATCGAGCTCGGCGTCCTCGGCGAGGATGGGCGCCCCGCGCTCCTTGAGGGAGGCCTCCACGGCGCGGGCCCGCGGCGAGTCGAAGTCCTTGCCGGAGCGGTCGACGCTGCCCTTGCGCGACGTCGGCGCCGGCACCTTGCTGGCGGGTTTCTCCCGCTTCGGCCGCGCCGCCGCCGACGACGGCTTCTTCTTCGACGCCTTCGGCTTCTCGACGCTGGCGGCCTTCTCGGCCGGCGCCTTCGCCGCCTTCGCCGCCTTCGCCGGCGTCGACGATGGCGCGTTCTTCCAGGCGTCGAGGTCGGGCGGGGCCACGTAGGCCGCGCGCACCGCACCGGCGTCCTGCACGACGACCGGCGGCGCCGGCGCATCGACAACCACGTCACCCTGAAGCGTCGTCGGCCACTGCGACGGCGGCTGGGCCTCGCCCTTGCCGAGGACGGCGTCGACCCGGGCGCGGACTGCGTCGATGGTGTCGAGGGTGCGGAAGACGGCATCGAGGAGGCGATGGACCAGCATGGGTCCCGCATCGCATGCCACCGCGCCCGCGACAAGGTGGACCCACATCAACCTACCCGCGGCGAAGCCCCTCGACCGCGTGGTCCGCGCGCAAAGACGCGGGCCGGCCCTCGCCGGTGCGTGAACACACGCAGCGCGGTCATGGTCGGGAGGCCCGGGCGCCGGTGACGTCGTGGCATCGGATTCGCAATCGACGGCGGCGATCGTGCCCGGGCCCCTTCCTTGCGTTTGTGTGGGGTGGGTGCGAAGCGGGCGCCAGAGGAGTCCCATGAAGAAGCCCCATGCCCTCGCCCTCGCCCTCTCGATGACCGGCGCCCTCGCCGCCAGCGCCCAGACGCCAACGGCCGCCACGGACGTGAAGAAGGAGAAGCCGCAGGAGGCCGCCGCCGCCATCCCCGCCGAGGTCAAACCCGACCTCACGCAGGAGGCCCAGGGCACCGTCGGCACCATCTTCAACGCCGGCAACGTGCAGGGTGCCACCGGCCGCGTCGGCGGCTTCTACGGCTTCCGCTACCTCAACCACGGTCTGCGCTTCGACGTCGGCGCCGGCCTCGCCGCCCTGGCCGCCGACGGCGACGGCGACCCGTCCAACGGCTTCACGAAGGTCGACAGCGAGGGCAACGTCGTCGGTGAGGCCGACCTCACGGACAACTTCAACACGAGCGGCTTCGCCCGCGCCCGCTACGACTACTTCCTCGGCGACATCGGCTCGATCTACGCCGCCGGCCTGTTCTTCCACGACAGCGCCGTGAACCTGATGGCCCGCTCCCGCGCCGACGTCGGCTACCGGCACTACTTCTTCAACGTGCCGAAGCACAGCTTCTCGGGCGAGGTCGGTGTCGTCTACACGATCGACAACGCGATCTTCACCCTCGACGGCGCCGACACCAACAACGACGGCCGCGTCTTCGTCTGGGGCGACCAGACCGAGTTCGAGAAGACCGGCGGTGTCGTCGGTGCCCGCCTCGCCGTGGCCTACTCGAACGCGCTCATGGACAACGTGACCTTCACGCAGAACCTCGAGCTCATCCCGAACATCTCCTTCGGCCAGGACATCCCGGTCTTTGGCGACGTCGACGCCCCCTTCGAGTCGGCGCGCAACGGCGGCGAGGGCGACAACCGCCTCGGCCTCGGCGAGGCCACCATCGTCAACGCCGTCAGCGCCCTCACCGTCAACGTGAGCAGCAACCTCGCCATCGGCATGAACCTCAACATCGTCTACGACAACGGCGCCATCGCCCGTCGCAACGCCTACACCAACCACGACATCGCCCTGTCGGCGAACCTCGGCTACAAGTTCTTCTGACCTCCCTCCGTCGTCGTCATCCCCGTGGTGACGACGACGCTTTCGCTTCTTCTGTCCTTCCCGGAGAATCGCATGCGTCGCATTTCGACCCTGATGCTGGCCGCCACGGTGGCGATGCCGGCCGCGGCCCACGAGGGCCACGAGCGCCACTACCCCGCCGAGCGCTTCGAGCCCGCCGTCGACAAGGAGGGCATCATCAACACGAGCTGGGCCAGCGTGCCGCAGCACCTCGAGTGGGACGTCGGCCTCTTCCTCGGCTACTCCAACGACCCCCTCTACACCTACGTCGTCAACCCGCTCGGCAACCCGGTGGATCGCGACAAGGTCCTCGTCGAGAACCGCCTCACCGGCCACCTCACCGGCTCGATCGCGCTGTTTGAGTGGCTGCAGCTCGGCATGGAGGTCCCGGTCCTGCTGTTCCAGCAGCGCGACGACACCCGTGCCCCGGCCAGCGACGACGGCGCCCTCGGCACCTTCGGCGTCGGCGACCTGCGCCTGTACCCGAAGGCCCGCGTCATCCGTCAGCGCGACGGCGCGCCGCTCGACATCGGCTTCCAGATGCCGGTGAGCCTGCCCACCGGCCAGGCCACCGACTTCTTCGGCGAGAGCGGCTTCACGCTGACGCCGACGCTGCTCGCGAGCCGTGAGTTCGACCTCTTCGACGGCACGCTGCGCATGGCCGGCAACCTCGGCACGCGCTTCCGCACCGAGCCGGTCGAGTTCGACGAGCAGAACACGCTCGGCACCGAGCTCATCGCCCGCGCCGGCGCCAGCTACGTCTTCTACGTCGCCGAGGATCACCCCACCGAGATCGGCCTGTCCTACGCGATGGCGCCGCAGATCGACGGCTTCCTCGAGAACATCCCGACCCGCAGCCCGGCCGAGCTCCTCGCCGAGGTCGACCACACCGTGTGGGGTCCCCTCAGCGTCGCCCTCGGTGGCGCCGTGGGCCTGCAGTCGGGCGCCGGTGGCCCCGACTACCGCGTCTTCGCCGGCCTGCGCTGGGCCGACCGCGCCCCCGCCGACCGTGACGGCGACGGCATCGCCGACCGAGACGACAAGTGCGTGAGCGAGCCCGAGACGAAGAACGGCTTCGACGACGAGGATGGCTGCCCCGACGTCGACGACGCCGACAAGGACGGCATCCGCGACAGCGCCGACCAGTGCCCCGACATCGCCGAGGACAAGGACTCCTTCGAGGACGACGACGGCTGCCCCGACGACGACCACGACCGTGACGGCATCCCCAACGCCGACGACAAGTGCGTCGATCAGGCCGAGGACAAGGACGGCTTCGAGGACGACGACGGCTGCCCCGACCTCGACAACGACGGCGACGGCGTCAAGGACGCCGACGACAAGTGCCCGATGGACGACGAGGACAAGGACGGCTTCGAGGACCAGGACGGCTGCCCCGACGAGGACAACGACGGCGACGGCATCAAGGACGGCGCCGACAAGTGCCCGCTGGAGAAGGGCGTCAAGGAGAACGCCGGCTGCCCCGACGCCGACCGCGACGGCGACACCGTCGTCGATCGCCTCGACAACTGCCCCGATGAGGCCGGCCCCGTCGACAACGCCGGCTGCAAGAAGAAGCAGCTCGTGCGCCTGAGCGCCGAGAAGATCGAGATCCTCGACAAGGTCTTCTTCAAGACCGGCAAGGACGTCATCGAGAGCAAGTCCTTCGGCCTGCTCGACAACGTCGCCAACGTCCTTGGCGCCCACCCGGAGATCAAGCAGGTGCGCGTCGAGGGCCACACCGACGACGTCGGCGACGACGCGAAGAACAAGGACCTCTCCGACCGCCGCGCCAAGGCCGTCGTGAAGTACCTCGTCGGCAAGGGGGTCGCCGAGGCCCGCCTCGTCGGCATCGGCTTCGGTGAGGAGAAGCCCATCGCCGACAACGCCACCGACGACGGCAAGGCCCAGAACCGTCGCGTGGAGTTCGCCATCGTCCAGGAGTGATCGCTCCCGACCGATGACAGACGCGCCGCCCGCCCGGGCGGCGCGTTGTTTTTCCCCGGAGCGACCGGCGCCGCGGCACGGTCTCGCGCGGGAGCTCCGGGGCGCTTCGGGCATAGGCTGCGCCGATGACCGGGGCCACGTTTCCCCCGAGGGAACCGAACCGGCGCTGGCGTCAGCACGACGGCCCGACGCGATCGCCGGGCAGCGGCGCGGCCGTGGCCTGGGACGAGGCCCGTCGTGGTGTCGTGCGCTTCGGTGGACGGCAGACATCGGGCGAAGTCCTCGCCGAGACCTGGCTCTTCGATGGCGAGACCTGGCAGCCGCTGTCGGTGTCGACGACACCGCCGGCCCGCCATCAGGGTGCGATGGCCTTCGACCGCGTCGACGGCTGCCGCTGTTGCGGGGTGGACGGGGCGGGGGGTCCGCGCTGCTCCACGACCTCTGGTGCCTCGGGGCCGATGACTGGCGCCTCATCGCCGAGGGGCAGGCCGCGCCGTCGCCGGCCGTCGAGAACCCCAGCGGCAGCTTCCCCTGGGCGGCGGACGTCGCTGCTGACGGTGGACCTGCGGGCCCGCGAGGCCGGTCCCCACCTGGTGCGCGACGTCGAGGTCCTCGTGCGGGCCGGGACCGACGGCGCCGACCGCAGCGGCACTGCCGTCCACGACGTCGACGTCCTCGTCTGGGGCGACGCCTGGGAGCAGGTCGGCAGCACGGTCGCCGCTGTCGACGACGCCGCCACCCTGAGCCTGTCGATCGACGGGGCGGACCAGCTGGAGCGGGTGTTGCGAGACCGCCTCGTCGTCGCGGTGGGGGGACCGGCCAGCGGCGCCGGCCCCGCGGCCAGGCTGCAGGTCGAGACGCTCGAGGTCACCGTCCGTTACCGCGAGGAGTGAGCGACGCGGCCTCCGTCGGAGGTCCGCATCTGCCCGCAGCGGCGCCGCCCCCCGGGCGGCGCGTCTCTTTCGGGGTGCACCCGGCCTATGCTGCGCCATGACCGACCTCGCCGCCCGCCTCCAGGCCACCACCGATCAGACCGTGCTCGCCGGCCTCCTCGCCGACGCCATCGCGACCGACCCCGTCGCCGCGCTGACGGCGTGGTCGACGGCGCGACACGAGCCCTTCACCTACGCGACGCCGGGGGCGACGACGACGCACCCCGAGGCCGGCCCCTGCCCGTGGACGCTCAGCGGCGTGGCGGCGACGGACCTGCGGACGGTGCTGGGGCCGTGGGACGCGCACCTGAAGTCCGTCGTGAAGGAGCTGGAGAAGCGCTGCGTGGCGGTGGTGCCGACGGTGATCGGCGGGCGCTGGCACCTCACCTGGGTGCTGCAGCGGGGCGCGCCCCCCACGAAGGGCAAGCCGGCGAAGGAGCCGCTGGCGCTGTGGCGGTGGATCGGTGGGCCTCCGTCGACGACGACGACGCTGCCGGCGCCGGTGGATCGCGCCTTCGACGACCCGATCCCGGCCCAGCTGCAGGCCCTCTATGCGGTGCACGACGGCTTCGGCCCCCTCGGCTCACCGGATCGTCCCTTCGACCACTTCGCGGTGGTGCCGCGGGCGGCGCTGACGACGATGGACGGCGTCGACGTCCCCGGCTTCGCCCCACACGGCCTGCTCGTGTTCATGATCAACGCCGTCGGCGACCGCTTCTGCGCCCTCAACCAGCGGCGCACCCGCGTCGTCGTCTGGGACCGGGCCACCGGGCAGGGCAGCTACGAGAAGGACACCTTCTCGTTCCTCGGCCGGACCTGGCTCGGCCTGCTGCGGGGCGACTGGTGGATGATGTGACGGCGCATCCGGAAGCCCTTTCAGGGCGATGACGGCAGCGGCCCACCATAGGGTGATGTAGGTCACTCTCCGGAAATGTAGGGACCCACTTGTGGCGTCGGGGTCAGACGCCGAAGACGCGGTGCAGCATTTCTGAAGGGGACACCATGCGTCTTGCCACCACCATCCTGCTCGCCCTCGCGGCCAGCGCCTGCACCACCGCCGTCACCGACGGCCCCGCCGTGATCACCGACGGCGACAGCACCGCCCTTGGCGCGGTCACGTACCAGGCGCCGCTGTCGGTGCCGTCCGAGCGCCTCTACTACGGTGTCGAGGCCGGGCTCTCCGTCGACCGCGACGGCCCGAGCCGCTTCCGCCACTTCGACCTGCTGCCCGGTGGCAAGGTCGACGTCGCCGTCTTCCACGAGGACGGCCGTCGCCGCGCCGGCATGCGCGTCTACCGCGTGAACCCGACCGGCACCCTGCGCTTCCTCGGCGAGGTCGCCGGCCGTGGCGGCACCATCGCCCGCGTCGAGAGCCGCGCCGGCGGCACCATCGTCGTCGAGGCCTTCGGCACCTTCGCGAACCGCCAGAGCGCCGTCCTCACGGTCCTCGTCGAGTGCGCCCGCCGCGACGGCCAGTGCGCCCCGAACCCCCAGCCCGGCGCCCTCTGCGGCACCCGCGGCGCGGGCTCCTGCGACGAGGGCCTCTACTGTCAGTTCGAGCCCCGCGTGGAGTGCGGCCGCTGGGACGGCGGCGGCACCTGCGCCATCCCCGCCCAGGTCTGCGTCGACGTGTGGGAGCCCGTCTGCGGCTGCGACGGCGTGACGTACAGCAGCGCCTGCCACGCCTCGATGGCCGGCGTCTCCGTCGAGTTCTCGGGCGAGTGCGCCCCCGTCTGCGACCCGAGCGTCTACGCGCCCATCAAGGACGACGTCCTCAACGTCCACTCGCATGGCACGTGGCTGTGGCACGGGCAGGTCGACAACTTCTACGACGTCGAGAGCCGGCTCCGCCTCAACGACGGCGACTTCTCCTACGAGCAGGTCTGGAACCCGACCTGCCTCCACGGCGATCCGCCCTGCCGCGTCGCCAGCCGCTTCTTCTCGATGGTCGGTGGCTGGGAGCAGCCGTCGCCGTCGACGGTGCAGCTGCTGCCCGAGGCCGAGCCGACGCCGCCGGAGGAGCTCGCCCAGGCCTTCTCGGTGGTCCAGAACTGCGAGGGCGACATGCGCCTGCGCACCACCGAGCTCGGTGAGGAGCGCGACTTCATCCGCGACTTCTGCGCCGACATCGAGTGCGCCGAGGGCGAGCAGTGCATCGTCGAGCCGGTGATGTGCATCCGCGCCCCCTGCCCGCCGATGCCCCGCTGCGTCCCGGCGCAGTGACGCCCCGGACACCCTGGACGATGCGGCGCCCTCCGGGCGCCGCATCTCTTTCTGGCTGCGGGTGTGCCAGTTCCACCACACCGTCGACAAAGGGCCTGCTTCGGGGGATGGTCCGCGCGCCCGGGTGTGGCCGTCGCGCCGGGCACCACTGAAGCGACCACCGAGGAGAGACCATGGCTGCCGAGGCAATGACCACCACCCCGCTCTTTCGCGCGCCCGACGTCCGCTCGAGCTGGCTTCTCCCCCGCGAGAAGCACGAGAACCGGACCCAGATGCACTACGCCCGGGCCGGCGTCGTCACCGAGGAGATGAAGTTCGTCGCCGCCCGCGAAGACCTCGCCCCCGAGCTCGTGCGCAGCGAGGTGGCCCGCGGCCGTATGGTCATCCCCGCCAACATCTGCCACCCCGAGCTCGAGCCGATGGCGATCGGCATCGCTTCGAAGTGCAAGGTGAACGCCAACATCGGCAACAGCGCCGTCACCTCGGGCATCGAGGAAGAGGTCGAGAAGCTGCTGTTGAGCGTGAAGTACGGCGCCGACACCGTGATGGACCTGTCGACGGGCAAGCGCATCCACGAGATCCGCGAGGCCATCATGCGCGCCTCGACGGTGCCGATCGGCACGGTGCCCATCTACCAGGCCATCGAGAACGTGAAGGACCCCCTCGACCTGAGCTGGATGGACTTCCTCAACGTCATCGAGGAGCAGGCAAAGCAGGGCGTCGACTACATGACGCTGCACGCCGGCATCCTCTGGGAGTTCGTGCCGCTGACGAAGAACCGCATCACGGGTATTGTGTCACGCGGCGGTTCGCTGATGGCCCAGTGGATGATGTATCACGGGAAGCAGAACCCGCTGTATACGCATTTCGACATGGTGCTCGACATCTGCAAGAAGTACGACGTCACCATCTCCCTCGGCGACGCCCTCCGCCCCGGCTGCCTCGCCGACGCCTCGGACGACGCCCAGTTCGCCGAGCTCAAGATCCTCGGCGAGCTCACGACGAAGGCCTGGGAGAAGGACGTCCAGGTGATGATTGAAGGTCCCGGTCATGTGCCCATGGACCAGATCGAAACGAACGTGAAGAAGCAGATGGAATGGTGTCATGAAGCGCCGTTCTATGTGCTCGGGCCGCTCGTCACCGACATCGCCCCCGGCTACGACCACATCACGAGCGCCATCGGCGCCGCCATCGCCGGCTGGCATGGCACGGCGATGCTCTGCTACGTGACGCCGAAGGAGCACCTGGGGCTCCCGAACGCCGAAGACGTCCGCAACGGGCTCATCGCCTACAAGATCGCGGCCCACGCCGCCGACGTCGCCCGCCACCGCAAGGGCGCCCGCGACCGCGACGACGCCCTGTCCCGCGCCCGCTACGCCTTCGACTGGAACGAGCAGTTCCGGCTCTCGCTCGACCCGGAGCGGGCGCGCGAGTACCACGACGAGACCCTCGACCACGAGCACTTCAAGACGGCGAAGTTCTGCTCGATGTGCGGGCCGAAGTTCTGCTCGATGCGCATCAGCGAGGACGTGAAGAAGATGGCGGACGAAAACGCCCTGACGCCCCGGCCGCTGCTCTCGCGCGAGAAGGGTGAGGGCTGCGTCACCGAGGCCGAAGACGGCGCGGGCGTCGACGCCGGCCTCGCCCTCGTGCAGCTCGGCAAGAGCAAGGCCGCCCCGCCCGCGGCGGAGTGAGCGCCCTCCGGCACCCTTGAGCTCCCGACGCGCCCCGGTACCCCCGGGGCGCGTCGCTTTCCACCGCGGCTTCAGCACTATCGCAACCATGAGTTGCGATAACCCATGGAGATGTGCAACTTTGTGTTGCGTATCTCCGGGAGGCCCCTTTGCCCGATCCGTCCCAACCCCTCTGGCTCGTCCTTGTCGGCAACCTCGTGATGCAGGCGGTGGGCTACTTCGCCGTCGTCGGCACCGTCTACGTCGTGATCTGGCGGCTGCTGCGGGAGCGGCTGCGGGGCGCGCGCATCCCGGCGCCCGATCGCGCTGGCGGCGCCCAGATCCGGCGCGAGGTGCTGCTCACCTTCGGGACCTTCATCGCCGGCACATCGAGCGCAGGCGTGGTGCTCGCGCTGCATGGCGCCGGGCTCACGCGTCTCGACGACGGCGACGTGCCCGTGCTCGTCACCCTCGCGTGGACGGCCGCCGGCCTCGCCTGGAACGACCTGTGGTTCTACAGCTGGCACCGGCTCATGCACCGGCCCCTGCCGTTTCGTTGGATCCACGCCGTGCACCACAAGAGCGTCGACGTGAATCCGTTTTCCTCCTACGCCTTCCACGCCGCCGAGGCCGTCATCCTCGGCATCTGGATCGTGCCCGTCGCCGTGCTGCTGCCGCTGCCGATGACGGCGCTGGGCCTGTTGCAGGTCATCGGCCTGCTCAACAACGTCATGAGCCACCTCGGCTACGAGCTGTTGCCGCGCTGGCTGCTGCGGGTGCCGCTGTTGCGCTGGACGAACACGGCGACGTTCCACAGCCTCCACCACACGCGCCTGCAAGGGAACTTCGGCCTGCACTCGCGCCTCTGGGACCGCCTCTTCGGCACCGAGCTGCCCGAGTATGAAGAGGTCTTCCTGCGGCGGGGCGACGCCAGCGCCCCGGCGCCGGGGCGACCATGACGCTCCGATATGGGAAGCTCGGCCCATGAGCGCAGGAGCCTCCCACCCGTCGTCACACGCCAGGGGCGCGGCGGTGGTGGACCGGGTCCTCGACGTCACCATCGCCCACCTCGCCGAGAAGGGCTACGCCGGGCTCAGCGTCCCCGACGTGGCGCTTGAGGCCGGCGTCCACAAGACGAGCGTCTACCGTCGCTTCGCCACCAAGGCGGCCCTCGTCGAGGCGGCCCTCGGGCGGGCCATGGGGCACGACGTCACGCCCCCCGACACCGGCACGCTGCGGGGCGACATGCTGCACGTCGCCCGCGGCGCCCTCGCCTTCGTGGGCTCGCCGGCGGGGATGGCGGTGGTGCGCACGCTGCTCGCCGACGGTGACGCCGAGGTGCGGGCCCTGGCGGCGGCGGTGCTCGCCTCGCAACAGCAGGACGCGCCCCGTCTCGTGATCGCGCGCGGGATCGCGCGCGGCGAGCTGCCGGCCGACGTCGACGCCCCGATGATGTTTCGCGTCATCGCCGGCACGCTGCTGCACCGGATGCTCCTCGAGCAGGGCGCCGTCGACGACGCCTTCCTCGAGGGCCTCGTCGAGCTCGTCCTGAGGGGGGTACAGCGCTTGCCAGCAGCGTCATCGGTCGGCGATGGTCGCTGCCCATGAGCGACTCCCCCGCCACCATCCCCGACGACGTCCTCGCTGCCTGGGGCCGCGCCGGCGCCTCGGTGCGGCCCTTTGGCACGGGCCTCATCAACAAGACCTTCCTCGTGCACACAGACGGCGCGCCCGACCTCGTCATCCAGCGCCTGCACGCCATCTTCGGGCCGAAGGTCAACGACGACATCGAGGCCGTGACGGCGCACCTCGAGAAGAAGGGGCTCCTCACGCCGAAGCTCGTGCGCACCGACGACGGCAGGAGCTGCGTGGTCCTCGGCAGCCTCGACGACGGCGACCGCGTCGTGTGGCGAGCGCTCACCCGCGTCGACGGCGGCGGCAGCGTCGACCAGCTGCGCTCGCCGGCCCAGGCCCGCGCCGCCGGCGGCCTCGTCGCCACCTTCCACGGCGCCGTCGAGGATCTCTCGTATGCCTACCAGCATGTCCGCGACGGCGTGCACGACACGAAGAAGCACCTGCTCGCCCTCGCCCGCTCGATGGCGAAGCACCGCAAGCACCGCCTCGGGCACACGGCGGGCACACTCGGCAAGGAGATCCTCGACGCCGGCGCCCGCCTGCCTGACTTGACGACCCTGCCGCTGCGCCACTGCCACGGCGACCTCAAGATCTCGAACCTGCTCTTCAAGGTCGACGGCAGCGGCGCCGTCCCCGACGCGCCCGAGGCCCTCTGCCTCGTCGACCTCGACACGCTGCAGAAGCTGCAGTGGCCGCTCGAGATGGGCGACGCGCTGCGCTCGTGGTGCAACCCCGCTGGCGAGAACATCGAGAAGGCCGCCATCGACGTCGACCACTTCCGCGGCGCCGTCGAAGGCTATTTCTCCTCGCCAAAGAAGCCCTTCCTCATGCCCGAGGAGCAAGAGGCCCTCGTCGATGGCCTGTTCACCATCTGCGTTGAACTCGCGGCCCGTTTCTGCAGGGACGCGCTCGAGGAGAACTACTTCGGCTGGGACAGCACCCGCTTCAAGACCCGCGGCGACCACAACCTGCTGCGGGCCCGCGGCCAGTGGAGCCTCGCGAGGAGCGTCCGGGACCGCCGCGATGAGCTGACCGGGATCGTCAAGGCCGCCGCCCGCTGAACCCTGCAAGCCCTCCTGTGACGGACCGGCATCGGCCAGGGTGATGACGGCACTCAGCCGTCGAGCAGGCTCCGCACCGCATGAAGCAGGCCCGCCTGCGTAAACGGCTTCTGGAGAAATGTGCGCCCCGGCTCGAAGACGCCGTGATGGGCGATGGAGGTCGAGGTGTAGCCCGAGACGAACAACACCGTGCGGGTGAGGCCGTCGGCCTGCAGCTGCTCGACGAGCTCCCGGCCGCCGAGGCGGGGCATGACGACATCCGTGATGGTGAGATCGACGGGACGATCGCGGGCCTTCATGACCTCAAGAGCATCGACGCCGTCGCTGGCCTCGAGAACCTGGTACCCCGCCCGACGCAGGGTCCGCATCACGAGCCCCCGCACAAGGCCGTCATCCTCGACGACGAGGATGACCTCGCTGCCACCGCGTACGTCGGGAATCGGCTCGGCCGCCGGAGACGCCGCCGGACTCTCGGCCCTCGGGAGGTAGATCTTGAACGTCGAGCCAGCGCCGGGCTCGCTGGTGACATCGATGGTGCCTCCGGCCTGGCGCACGATGCCCCACGCCATGGCCAGCCCGAGACCGGTGCCCTTGCCGACCTCCTTTGTCGTGAAGAAGGGCTCGAAGAGCCGCTCCTGGACTTCCCGGCTCATGCCGACGCCGTCGTCGGTGACGCCGACCAGGACGTAGTCGCCAGCGTGGACGCCGTGGTGGGTCCGGACATACCCGTCGTCGAGGATGACGTTCTGCGTCTCGAGGGTGAGGCGTCCGCCATCGGGCATCGCATCGCGTGCGTTGATGGCCAGGTTCATGATGACCTGCTCGAAGCGCCCCGGATCGATGACGACGGTCCAGGGCGACGGCTCCATGCGGGCGTCGACGGCGATACCCTCGCCAAGGGTCCGGCGCAGGAGCTTGTCCATCTCGAGCAGTCGCTCGTTGACGTTCACCGGACGCGGCGAGACCACGGTGCGACGCGAGAAGGCGAGGAGCTGACCCGTGACTTCCGCCGCGCGGCGGGCGGCGCCGATGATCTGCTCGAGGTCCTCGACGCCGGCCGGTGAGACTTCGGTGCGCAGCATCTCGGCCGAACCAAAGATGGCCGTGAGCAGGTTGTTGAAGTCGTGGGCGATGCCGCCGGCGAGGCGCCCGATGCCCTCCATCTTCTGGGCGTGCTGCAACTGCATCTCAAGGCGTCGCTCTTCACCGACGTCGCGGTAGATGAGGCGATAGCGCCGTGGAGCGCCGGCCGCATCGCGGACGACGGCGCCGCTGAGCAACGTGACGACGGTCCTGCCGGCGGCCGTGACAAGCTCGTGGTCGTGGGCGGGCAACACGTGTCCCGCCGAGAGTGCCGCGAGGCTCGTTTGGACGAGTGACTGCGAGGTCGGCCGATAGAGCGATTCGAGGGGCTGCCCGATGATGGCGTCGCGGGGCCGGTCCAGCGTGCGCTCCATCGTGCGGTTGCACTGCACGATCTGGCCGGTGGTCGCGTCTACCGAGCAGAACATCGCCGGCGCCGACTCCCACGCTTCGATGGTGTCGTGCAGCGCCTCCTCTGCCGCCTGACGGCGCTCGTGTTCGATGCCGAAGTCCTCGGCGACGAGGTTGAGGCCGGCGACGATGGCGTCGAGGTCATCGCGGCGGGCGCTCACGGTGCGGCGCGCGGCGAAGTCCCCTTTTGCCAGCTGCAGCACGAATGCGGTCACGTCCTCGAGACGGGCGCGCTGCTCGTCGTCGAAGTCAGCCATGGGGCTGCTCGGAAGCGCAGGCGCGCGCTGCGGCCACGTCGGTGAAGAGGCGCACGGACAGCCGCGGCGACATCAGGCCGGTGAACACGTTCATGACCATGCGGGCCACCGGAGAACCCACGAGGACCGCCATGGCCGCAAGGGCCTCGGCAGCCTCCGACCCGGCGAGGACCGCGCGCGCCTCGTGTGTCGCCCCCGAGAGGGGACCAGACTCCGCCACGAGGGGCAGGCGCCGGCCCTCAGCGAGCTCGAGCGCGCCCTTCAGCCCCGCGCGGATCTGGGCGGCGGTCACCTCCTCAGCGTAGGACTGGTTGAAGATGAGGTCGCCGTCGCGCCACCAGCGGGCACGACCTGTGTCGACGATGCGCGCACCGGGCGGAGGACGCAGGTGCCACCGGTCACGCATCTCAGGCCGTGCCCGGAACTGCCGTGAGCAGGTCTCGCACGCCCTGCACGATCGCCATCGGGTCCTGCTTCAGGAGCCAGCGCGCCCGCGGGTGACGCTGGGCGGCCTCGGCGTAGGACGCGTCGGGCAGGCCGGAGATGAGCAGGACCGGGATGCTCGCGGTCCGCTCGTTGTGGGCCAGCAGCGAAAGGAGGTTGGTGCCCGGAAGGGCCGGCATCACGCAATCCAGCACGACGGCGTCGATGGGCGGCGCACGATTCAGGAGTCGGGCGTTGACGCCCAGGGGGGTCGAGAAGTCCTCCACGTCGAAACCGGAGCGGGCAAACAGCCGCCCGAGCATGCGCGTGAACTCTACGTTGTCGTCGACGATAAGCACGCGGGTCACGGAGAAGGCCTTTCGCGGAGGATGTTTGGAAAAGTAGAAGGTGGGTCGTGCAGGGGTCAACCGCGGACAGGTGGGGTCACCATTGACAACGAAACTGGACCCGGGCACCGTCGATGAGGATGTCGATGGCGTGGCGGGTGCGCGCGAGCGACAAGACCGCGCGCAGCACGGCCCGAGGTAGTTGCTGTCGGCGGCGTCACCAACTTCTCCGGCCTCACAGCACACGGCATGCGCGAGGGGGCCCGCCTGCTCGATGCCTACGAGCAGGAGACCCATGGGATCCGGCTCGCCCTCGTCATGGGCTCGCTGGCGGCCTACGGCATGGGCCGCATGTACCAGCTGCTGCGCCGCTCTCCGGTGGAGATCGAGGTCTTCCGGGACGAAGCGTCGGCCCTTCATTGGCTGCAGCGACCGGTCGAAGCCGTCGCCGCTGCCCTGACGCTTCGTTGCCGGCGTCGCTCGCCGATGACCGGGCGATACGACCCACCGGTGTCCTGCTGTGCAGGCCGCGGACGGACAGGCGTATGGTGCTGGCGTGACCGAGGTCTCCTGTCGGGCCTTCTCCTATTTCGCCGACGCCGAGCGCGCCGGTCTCTGCGACACATCCGCGCTGCTGGCGGGATTGCCGGTGACGTTGGCCGAGATTTCCGACCCGTCGCAGCGGGTGTCGTGGGAGGTATGGACCATCATCTGTGATCGCTTCGCCGATGCCGTCGGCGGCAACGACGACGCCGTCATGGAGACGGCACGCTTCGCGATCAGCGAGGGGTTCTCGTCCTATCTGGGCCGCGTCGCCGGACTGTTCGTGAACCCCGAGCGCCTCTACGAGGTCTCGATTCGCTGGGGGGCAGCCGGCCTGTTCCGCGCCGTCTCCTTTGGCTTCGAGCGGCAGGGCGATGCGTTCCTGATCAGCGCCGACCTGTTGCCCGGCTTCCGGCCGTGTCGGCCCTGGTTCCTCATGCTGGCCGGCGGCATGCGCGTCGTGCCCCGCTACATCGGCCAGCCCGACGCCGTCATCACGGTGCTCGAACTCGATGACCGCCACACGAAGGTCCTCGTGCAACCGAGTCCGTGGCAGCGGGTGGGGCTCGCGAAACAGGCCCTGGCCGCGCTGCGCACGCCGGGCGCCGTCGCCGACGAGCTTGCCGCCCAGCAGCAGCAGTTGGCGCAAGCGTTTCTCGATATGCGCCGCGCCGAGGCCTCGTTTGGCAACGTGCTGGCGGCCCTGCCGATGGCCGTCCTCGTGCACGCCCACAACAAGGTGCGGTGGACCAACCCGGCCTGGGTCGCGCTGGGCGGCGACGCCGTCGGCAAGGGGCTCTCGTCGCTGTTCGATCCGCCATCGCTCGAGAGCCTTCGGGCGCTGGGCCCCGGCGAGAGCGCGACCTTGCGCGTCTCGACGGGGAAAGGCGGCCCGCGCATGCTGCGCACCAGCCTCGTGGGCGGGCTGGAGTTTCAAGGAGAGAAGGTCGATCTCCTCTGCGCCGTCGATGTCACCGCCGAGCACACGGCCCGGGAGCGACTGTTCCGCAGCCAGGCCACGGTCCATGCGCTCCTCGACACCCAGCCCGAACTCGTGCTGCGCTTCGACCGCGACCTGATCCTCCTCGACGTGATTCCCGGACGAGCCGTCGTCATGGGGCCGACGCTCGTCGCGGCCGTCGGGAAGCGGGTCGACGACCTCATCTCCTTGTTGCCACCCGGCAGCCAGGGCGTGGCGTCCGTCATCGCTGAAATCAAGAAGGTCATCGCCACGGGGGCTCCGTTCGAGGAGAGCGTCATGCTCGCAGACGGCGATGGCCACGCGCGGCGGCTGCACGTCCGGGTCACGCCCATCGACGCCACCGGGCCCGATGGCGCGCCGCGCACCAGCGAGCATGGCCCCGGCGCCGATGAGGTCATCGTCGTCGTCCGCGACGAGACCAACCGAATGGACGCCGAACGCCGATTGGCCCTCGTCGAGCGGCTTGCTTCCCTGGGCACCCTCGCCTCCGGCGTGGCCCACGAGATCAACAACCCCCTCACGTTCCTGTCGCTGGGGATCGAGGAGCTGCGCAGCGAGCTGCGGCATGTGCCTGCCGACAGGCGCGACGCCGTCGATGAGATCCTGCATGGTCTCGAGGAGGGCGCCCGTCGCATCCGCGACACCGTGGAGCACCTGCGCGAGATGAGCCGCCCTGTGCCGCAGCCCGAAGAACACCTCGACGTCAAGGTGGCCATCGAGCGGGCGATCCAGGCGACCATCCAGGAGCGCCGCCAGGTACCGGTGGCGGTGGAGGTGGGCACGACGCGACCGGCGCGGATGGCCGCAGCCGCGCTGTCACATGTGCTCGTCCACCTGCTGACACGTGCCGCCCGGGCCGTGAATGACAGCGGCGAGGGGAAAGCGCGCCGCATCGGTGTCAGCGCCCGTGACGAAGGCGACGTCATCGTGCTTGATATCAGTGATACTGGCGCCGCCATCGCAGGCGACTTGCTGCCGCGGGTGTTCGGTCCGTTCGCCACCGTCGGCGGCGGACCCGCAGGAATGGGACTCACCATCGTCCACAGCATCGTCAGGGGCGCTGGGGGCACGATCGACGTGCAGAGTGGAGAGCAGGGAACGACCTTCTCCGTGCGGGTGCCTGCCGGCGTGAGCCGGAAGCCAAGCGGGCCCGCCCTCCCAGCGCCGGCTCCCGCCGGCCCACGGGGCCGGGTCGTCGTCATCGACGACGAGCCCCTCGTGGCCAGCTTCATCGCCAGGGTCTTGTCCCGCCACGAGGTGCAGGTCTTCAACGACGCCAGGGCAGGCCTTCAGGCCCTGATGATGACGCCACCCGATGTCGTGATCTGCGATGTGATGATGCCGGGGATTTCGGGGCTTGAGCTTCACGCGCGCGTCGCGGAGGAGATGCCGGACCTCATCCCGCGCATGCTCTTCGTCTCCGGTGGCGTCTTCACCGAGAAGACCGAAGCCTTCCTGCGGCGTCCAGATGTGCGCGCCCTGGCGAAACCCTTCACGCCCACGGCGATCCGCGGCGAGGTAGAACGCATCATGGACCTGGCACGTGCCCCTCGAGGCTGACTGGCGGAGAATCCCGATGCGAATCGCCCTCGCCATGATCTGGACCGTGATGGCCGCCTGGCCCGCGGCAGCCGGACCGTGCCGCATCGCCGTGCTCGACCTTGAAGCCCAGGGCCTGCCGGCTGACGAGCTCTACCTTGCCCAGGCCCTCAGCGACGCGTTGGCCGGCGCTGTCGCCGACGCCAGTGGCTGCGCCGTCCTCACCCGCGCCGACATCACGTCGATGGCGGACTTCGAGGCCGGCCGGCAGGCCTGCGGCGTCGACAGCCCGTCGTGCTTCGCCGAGCTGGGTTCGGCCCTCGGGGTAGAGCGGATCGTGACCGGCGCGGTCGCCCGCATCGGCCCCAGCACCACCGTGAGCGCCCGCGTCCTCGACCTCGGCAAGGGTGTCGTCGTGGGGCGCGCCGAGGAGACCACCGCCGACCCGGCCACGCTGCGCCCCCTCACCGTCCGGGTGGGCCAGCGCCTCTTCGGCGTGGCCAACGCTTCCGCCGACGACGGCCCCGGTGCCCTGCTCATCGCCGGCGGCGTCACGGTCAGCGTCGGCGCCCTCGGCGTCCTCGGCGGCGCGATCCTCGCCGTGCCCGCCGAGCTCACCCTCGGCACCGTCGATGCGCCCCGCGCCGACAAGGACAGCGCCCGCAGCCTCGGCACCGTCGGCCTCATCGTCGGTGGCGTCGGCGGCGCCGCCGTCGTCGTCGGCGCCACCCTCGCCACCCTCGGGATGATGGAATGATGCGCCCCGCCACCGGCCTGCTCCTCACCGCCGTCGTCGTCAGCGTGGGCGCCTGTCGCCTGCTCGGCCTGCAGGCCGCCGCCTGCGACGACACCGCCAGCTGCCCCTCCGGCGAGACCTGCGTCGACGGCGCCTGCGTCGCCGAAGGCGAGGGTGAGGGCGAAGGCGAGGGTGAAGGCGAAGGCGAAGGCGAAGGCGAAGGTGAAGGCGAAGGTGAAGGTGAGGGTGAAGGTGAAGGTGAGGGTGAAGGTGAAGGTGAGGGTGAAGGTGAGGGCGAGGGCGAGGGTGAGGGCGAAGGCGAGGGTGAGGGTGAGGGTGAGGGTGAGGGCGAACCCTGCATCATCGGTGGCGCGTGCCCCGAGACGACGATCGTCACGGGGACGAAGCGGGCCCACGGTCTCCGCGTGCACGCCGACAGGCTGTACTTCGGCACAGACGGGGTCTTCTCGGGCTGGGCGGTGCATCGCGTGACGGTGACGGCCGTCGAGCGTGGGTCCGACCAGACCGTGCGCTTCCAGGATACGACGTCGGGTGACACGGTCCGCACGGTTGCTGTCCTCGACGATCGCATCCTCGCGCAGGTGGACGGCAACAGCGGCAATGACCGCGTGGTCTCGATGGCGCTCGAGAGCGGAGCGCCGGTCACCCTCGAGACCGACAACCTCGGCAACGCCGCCGGTCCCGGGCTCGACGCGCGGGGGACGACGGTCGCGTGGCTCAGACTCCTGAACGGCAACAACCTCAACCTCGCGCTCAAGGTGGGCGACGCCGCTCCGGCCTCACTGGCCACCCAGACCGGCAGCCCCCATTGTGTGGCGCTCACCGACACCCGGGTGATCTGGGTCGAGGGCGGGCCAGGCTTCGCCGTCAACAGCCGCCTCCGAAGCGCCCCCGACGCGAACCTGATCAACGCCGGCGCGCTCGATGACAATTGCATCGACGTCGCCAGCACGGCCAACGCGGTGGCCTTCGCCACGCGCGAGAAGATCTCGCTGCTGACCGACAACGGACTCGCCCCTGTCGTCACGGGTGCGGTGCCGGATGGGCAGGGCGGTCAGATCATGGCCGTCGCCCTCGACGACGCGTTCATCTACTGGGTCGCGGACGGCACACTGCCGGGGCAGCGCGTCATCGCGCGGATCACCCGCGCTGGCACCGCAGCACAGGTGATCCGCAGCGCCGATGCGCCCTGCGACCTCACCATCGATGACACCCACATCTACTGGTCGGACTGCCCTGCGTCCGGCGGCCGGGTGGCCCGGATCGAGAAGCCCGCCCCCTGATCGTCAGCGATCGACGGCGCGCCGCACGACGACGAGGGCTGCGACGGCGACGGCCAGCAGGGCGAGGCCTTCGCCGGGGGCGCCCAGCACGACCCGACCGATGCCAAAGACCGCCGCATAGACGAGCACGGTACCGGCGACGAAACCGATCAGCTTCTGCCGCACGTCGACAACAGGCGTGTCGATGCCAAGCCGCGCGTAGACGGCACGCCAACCGGGGCCGAAGGGCTGGACCCTCTCGACGAAGGACCGCAGCGTGGTGTCGCTCTCCGGGCGCGTGAGCAGCGTCGCCGTCACCCAGACCACCGTCGACAGGCCCACGGTGCCCAGCATGAGGAAGGCGCCGCGCTCGGCCTCCGACGCGCCGACGTCGACGAGGAGCGGCGGCAACACGAGCGAGGCCAGCAGCGACGACGCCATGGCCACGAGCTCGCTCACCGCCGACACGCGCCACCAGAAGAAGCGGAGGATCAACACCGCGCCGGTGCCCGAGCCGACAGCGATGAGGAGCCGCCAGGCGTCGCCGACGCTGTGCATCTGCGATGTCACCGCCAGCGAAAGCAGAAAGATGAGCACGGTACTGGCGCGCGACACGCGCACGAGGTGGCGCTCGCTGGCGTCGGGCCGCACGAAGCGCTTGTAGACGTCGTTGACGAGGTAGGAGGCGCCCCAGTTGAGGTGCGTGGACACCGTCGACATGTAGGCCGCCGCGAAGCCGGCGAGCATCAGCCCGAGCCAGCCCGGCGGCATGAGGTCGACGATGGCCTGGGCGTAGCTCGCCTCGAGATCGCCCCGGCCGTCGAGCTGCACGCCACCCGGGTAGAGGATGACGCTGGCGAGGCCGACGACGATCCACGGCCAGGGCCGCAGCGCGTAGTGGCCGACATTGAACATGAGGGCGGCGAGCACACCGTCGCGCTCGCTCCGCGTCGAGAAGATGCGCTGGGCGACGTAGCCGCCGCCGCCAGGCTCCGAGCCGGGGTACCAGGCCGCCCACCACTGCACGAAGAAGAACGTGAACAGCGCGATGGGTGGCAGCCATGCCGCGTGCAGCGGCGGCACCACCGAGATGGCGGCATCGACGGAGCCGAAATGCCGGCCGGCCCCCTCGACGAGGGCCGCGACGCCGCCCACCTTGTCGACGGCGAAGACCGCCAGCGCGATGACAGCCACCATCATGATGACGAGCTGCACGGCGTCGGTGACGAGGGCGGCCCACAGGCCGCCGGCGGCGGCGTAGACGACGGTGACGAAGAAGCACAGGAGCATCGCCGTCCACGGGTCGATGCCGAGGGTGATGCGCAGGACCTTGATCATGGCGAGGTGGACCCAGCCAAGGATGATCAGGTTCACCGGCAGTGCGAGGTACACCGCGCGAAAGCCCCGCAGCAGCTTCGCCGCGCGACCGCCATAGCGCAGCTCGACGAGCTCGACGTCGGAGAGCACGCCGGCGCGGTGCCACAGGCGCGCCGTGAAGAACACGGTGAAGATGCCGCTCATCACCATGCACCACCACAGCCAGTTCCCGGCGACGCCGAACTGGGCCACGAGCCCACACACGACGAGGGGCGTGTCGGCGGCGAAGGTCGTGGCGATCATGCCGGCGCCGGCGAGCCACCAGGGTACGCCGCGGCCGGCGACGAAGTAGTCCTGCAGCGAGCGCCCGGCCCGCCGCGAAAACGCGAGGCCGACGGCGACGACGACGACGAAGTAGGCGACGATCAAGACGCCGTCGATGGCGCGCAGCTGGGACATGGGGGTGAGCCTAGGACAGCCCGGATCGCCACGCGCCTTTTCCCCGGGCAGACTCCACCCGATGGCTTCGCCCTGGCTCGTGCACATCGACGGCACCGCGGTCCCGAGCCCGGGGGCCCTCGGCGTCGGCGTCGTCCTCGTCTCGCCGGACGGCGCCCGGCACGAGATCTCGCGCGCCCTCGAGCAGCGCGGCTGCAACAACGAAGCCGAGGCCCGCGCCGTCCTCGCCGCCTTCGACGCCGCCGGAACGCTTGGCGCCCGCGCGCTGCGCCTGCACAGCGACAGCGCCGTCGTCGTCGACGAGCTCACGGGACGTCGCCACACGCAGGTCGGTCGGCTGCGCGCCCTCTTCGACGACATCGCCGGGCGTCGCGCAGTCTTCGACGTCGTCGACGTGGTCCTGGTAGGCCGACGCGACAACGGCGAGGCCGACCGGCTCGCGCGGGCGGCCCTCGGCCTCGGCGTGAAGGTGACCCGCTCGCGCTGGCGCAGCGACCGACGTCGGCGTTGACCTCAGTCGATGGCGGCGAGCACGCGGTCGCTCACGTCGACGTCGTCGGCGCTGCTGTCGCTGTCGACGTCGACGTCGCGCAGGGCGGTGATGGCCTTGTGGAAGGCGCCGCCGAACTGTGCGCAGGCGCTGCAGTCGCCCACGTGGGCCTTCACCATCGCGAGCTCGTCATCGGTGAGGTCGCCGTCGAGGTAGCGGGTGAGGAGGGCGAGGACCTCGCTGCACCACAGGCCGCCGACGTGACGCTCGCCCTTCATCGTCGGTGTCATGACTGCACCTCGCGGCAGGCGCCGAGGTGCGCCATGAGGGCGAGGCGGGCGCGATGGAGGCGCGACTTCTCGGCGGCCAGCGACAGGCCGAGGGCGCGGGCGGCTTCATCGCCAGAGAGGCCGAGCACGTCGCGCATCACGATCACCTCCCGGTCGCTCTCGGAGAGCCGCTGCAGGGCCTGCTGCACGCACGCCTTCTTCTCGACGGCGGCGGCGCGGGCCTCGGGGTCCTGGCCCCAGCCGGCGGCCTCGCCGAGGGCGCCCCAGGCCACCGGGGCGGCGTCGACGGCCTCGAGGCCGTCGGTGTGTGTTGGCTCACCGACGCGGCGGCGATGTCGTCGCCAGGCCGCGTGGCGGGCGATGGTGAGCAGCCAGGCCTTCACCGGTGCGTCGCCGCGCTTGTCGCCGTCGGTCGACGACAGCGCCCGCCAGACCTGCACGAAGGTCTCCTGGGCGGCGTCTTCGGCGTCGGCCGCCGACGACGTCAGCGCCCGACAGAGGCGGAGCACGGCGCCCTGGTGGCGCCGCACGAAGACCGCGAAGGCCGCACGGTCTCCGGCGCGGCAGCGGGCAAGCAGGGTCAGGTCTTCTTCATCGGGCATGTGCTGAAGCCGAGCACCGTATAGATCGGACAGCTGCCGATGAGACCGGTGAACAGCGGCACGATACCGATCAGGCCGAGCATGGTCTGGGGGCCGACGAAGACGAGGCTGAGCAGGCCGAGGCCGGCGACGACGCGGATGGCGCGCTCGATGTTGTGTTCGTTCTTCGGGAAGAGCTTGGCGTGCATCGGGGACTCCTGGGGTGGACCTTGCTGGTCTTCTGTCTGGAGGAGTCGCGGGGACGCCAGGAGGATTCGCCAGATCTGCGTGAGCGCGACAGCCTCAGCTGCGCTCGGGCACCACGAACATCGGGTACGGGTTGAGCGGCTTCTTCCAGGCGAACTTCCCCGGCTTGTCGGCGAGGTGGTAGGCGCCGAGGTGCAGGTGGGGCGGGCCCCCCTTCGCGTTGCCGGTGTCGCCGACGAAGCCGATCAGCGTGCCCTTCGTGACGAGCTGGCCCTCCTCGAGGCCGGGGGCGTAGTCGTCGAGGTGGGCGTAGTACCAGCCGATGCAGCCGCTCTCGTCGAGCTGCTCGACGACCTTGCCGCCGAGGCGGTTCTGGCGGATGGCGACGATGACGCCGTCGGTGGCGGCGACGATGGGCGTGCCGATCGGCTTGAGGATGTCGATGGCCTGGTGGGGCCGGCCGCGCGAGCGCTTGAAGCGATAGCTGTCGACGAGCTCCCCGGGCTGCACGCCGGCCACCGGGATGAGGGCGCCGCTGTCGGCGAGGTCGGCGATGGCGCCGTCTTCGTCGCCGCAGCGGGCGAGGTGGAGGTCGGCGGTGTCTTTGGCGACCGGGCCGGCCAGGGCCAGGGCGATGAGGCTGCTCACCAGCATGATCTCTCCATCAGACGGGCGCCCCGTATGGCCCCACAGGCCCGCCCCCGCAACCTGGAATCACATTGGTGTATGGTGTGGTGCGACATCATAACCCATTGAAAACAAGTGGCTTTCAGATCGGGTGACGCAGCGCCCCAGAAAAAAGTGATGGCAGGTGTGGCGCTCCCCCGCCTGCGTCGCGCAGGCGGCTTCCGGCAAGACGGCCCCCGGAAATCGGCATAGGGGACGGCGGGATGCTCCCGCCGTTCCCCTGCCACACCACCGGACATGCGGGTCCGCATCCGGCGGTTCGGTTCGTTGAGGTCACGTGGCGAGTCGGGGCACACCCTTCT
>Ga0172373_10002441_pt1 | contig 28418 bp, 11 predicted proteins | sample Lak10m_2_FD_114546 | JGI IMG/M metagenome (GOLD analysis project Ga0172373, IMG submission 114546) | Freshwater microbial communities from Kabuno Bay, South-Kivu, Congo - kab_092012_10m | ecosystem: Environmental > Aquatic > Freshwater > Lake | place: Democratic Republic of the Congo...
CGCGCTGGCGAGTGCGTTGGTGGGGCGTTTGCAGGGGTCGGTTGCCCGCAGGCTGCCGCCATGCGGCTGAGCGGTTGGGCGGAAGCCCCCGGCGGTGTTTCGCACCGAAGGTGCCCGCGCTGGGAAGGGCGTGGGTGCAGCTTTGGCAGCGCCGTTTGCCCGCAGGCTCCCGTCTTGCGGCTGACCAGCGGTTGACCAGCGGTTGATCAGCGGTTGGGCGGAAGCCCCCGGCTGCGTTTCGCACCGAAGGTGCCCGCGCCGGCAAGTGCGTTGAGGGAGGGGGATGCTGGAATGGTGAAAACGTGTTAAGAACACCTGATTTCGTTCTTTGGATCCGCTCCACCGTGACAAGGCGTGCGGGGGATGTTAGTCCCCCGGTAACGGTTCGTGCCAACGCCGCCAGAATCGTATCAGGAGCGCACCAAAGACTGACCGGCCCATTGACATCGACCGCACGCCACACTGCGTTTTTGTGACTCGATCCAGCCGCGGCATGTCAACTGGCAGTCGGAACTGAAATTTCCCAATTTGCCCGTGTTCGCGCCGTCTCGTCATCCGAGGGCGAATCTCCTGCTGAGCCGCATCACACTGCCCTGAGCCGCCGGACGGCAGTCCGCGGGCAACTCACCCCGCAAACGCACTCGCAGCGGCCCTCGACAGCGCTTACCCGCAGTGCAAAATTCCAGCCGGGTTGGCGGCCCAAAGGTGCATGGCACCTGTCGCGAAAATCCCAGTGAATTTATTGGTGTCCGCATCATTTGGTGCGGCACCGGGGACAGTCCCCGCGGGCGAGGCGGCAGCCCTGAAACAGCGGCGGTCGGCCGGGCGGTAGAATCGTCACAAACCGAAGAATCCCCAGAAACCGCAACGACTGCGCCGTTGTCGGGGACAGTCCCCGCAGTCGCAGACACAGGGAAATGAGGTGGGCCGTGGCCGGCAAAAAGGGCCCGTTACGGCTCTAAAGTGCATGGCACCTGTCGCGAAAAACCCAAAGAATTTATTGGTATCCGCAGCATTTGGTGCGGCACCGGGGACAGTCCCCGCGGGCACAGTGGCAGGCGTGCACCAACGGCGGTTGGCCGGACAGCAGAATCGTCACAAACCGAAGAGTCCCCAGAAACCGCAAAGACTGCGCCGTTGCCGGGGACAGTCCCCGCAGTCGCAGACACAGGGAAATAAGGTGGGCTTTGGCCGGCAAAAAGGGCTCGTTACTGCCCGAAGGTGCATACGGCTCTGAAGTGCATGGCACCTGTTGCGAAAATCCCAGAGAATTTATTGGTATCCGCATCGTTTGGTGCGACACCGGGGACAGTCTCCGCGGGCACAGTGGCAGGCGTGCACAAGCGGCGGTTGGCCGGGCGGCAGAATCGTCACAAACCGAAGAATCCCCAGAAACCGCAACGACTGTGCGGTTGCCGGGGACAGTCCCCGCAGTCGCAGACACCGGGGAATTGAGGTGGGACGGTGGCCGGCAGAACGGGCTCGTTACGGCCCGAAGGCACATGGCACCTCAGCGACGGCATGCGAAAAATACGGTGCATGGCGAGAAAAGAACATGTACGGTAAGGTGACCATGGGAAGTCAGCGATCCACCTATATCATCGGCCCCGATGGCAAAGTGGCTCGACTGCGGAAAAAAGTCTCCGTCGATGGTCAGGACGAACAGGTGATCGAAGCCCTCCGGGAAATCGGTGCCTGATGCCCCTATCCGTCCACTGGAAGCCCGTAGACTCGCCCGTTAAGGTGCCTGGCAACTCTGTGACGCCTTTGCGGCTAACCAGCGGCTAACCAGCGGTTGGGCGGAAGCCCCCAGCCGCGTTTCGCACTGAAGGTGCGCGCGTTGACGACGGCGTCGGTGGGGCGTTGGCAGGGCTGTTTGCCCGCAGGCTCCCGCCATGCGGCTAACCATGCGACTGACGAGCGGTTAGGCGGAAGCCCCAGGCGGCATTTCGCACCGAAGGTGCGTGCGCCGGCAAGTGCGTTGCGGGAGGGTGAGGCCGGGATGGCAAAGCGGTACAAAATGGGCAGGCTGGGAGTATCAATTATTCCCGCCAGTGGACATCTCCGCCCTGATCAGTCGCTGCGGGAACCGTTGGTCTCACGCAAAGGCGCAAAGGAAGGACGAAAGGTTCCGATTTCCAGCATTTCATCTGTGCGTCTTTCGGAATACTCGACGGAGTCTCCCCGCCAATTCCGCGATTTCTCTGTCGCACTGTTGACTCCCATCACGCTGCCGACTAGCCTTTCGTAATGGGCTTTCCGTCCGCCCCGCCCCTTTTGCAGTTTTTTCTTCAGAAAAATCTCGCCAATGTTCAGTCTTCTCCTGCTTTCCGGCCTGCTTCTTCTTTCGCCGTAAGGTTTCGGGGATTGTCTGCTCAAAATAGATAAACCCTGAGGCCATCACCTCAGGGTTTTTTTACATTCCTGCTTCTGCATGAACCTCCGGAGCTGTGACATGACCGGTGATCAGATTGTGATCTTTGATACCACACTCCGCGACGGTGAACAGTCGCCTGGCTGCAGCATGAACACCCGCGAAAAGCTGGAAGTTGCCCGGGCGCTTGTTGAACTCGGCGTTGACGTGATCGAAGCCGGTTTCCCAATCGCCTCCCCCGGTGACTTCGACGCGGTGTCACAGATTGCATCCCGATTCGGCGATCGCACCACCATCTGTGCTCTGGCCCGCAGCCGGGACGAAGACATCGCGAAAGCCAAAGGAGCACTTGCGGGCGCGGAAAAGCGCCGTATCCACGTATTCCTCGCCACCAGCGCCATCCATCGCGAATTCAAACTGAAAATGGATAAGTCCCAGATCATCGAACGAGCAATTCGCTCTGTACAGCAGGCAAAGGAATTCTGCGACGACATCGAATTCTCTCCCGAAGACGCGGTTCGCACCGAACTTGATTTCCTCTGCGAAGTCGTTGAAAAGACGATCGATGCAGGGGCCACAACGGTCAACATTCCGGACACGGTCGGCTACGCCACCCCCAGCCACTACTTCCGTGTCATCTCACACCTCAAGCAGCACGTCCCCAACATATCCCGCGCCGTCATCAGCGCGCACTGCCACGATGACCTTGGACTTGCTGTCGCCAACAGTCTCGCTGCCGTCGAAGCCGGTGCTCGTCAGGTCGAATGCACCATCAACGGTCTTGGCGAACGTGCCGGCAACGCGGCACTCGAAGAAATCGTCATGGCCATCCGTACCCGCGGCGATTACTACAAAGTCCGAACCGCCATCAAAACTCAAAAGCTTTACCCCACAAGCCACCTCGTCTCATCCATCACCGGCATGAAGGTTCAGCGCAACAAAGCCATCGTTGGACAAAACGCCTTCGCTCATGAAGCCGGCATCCACCAGCACGGTGTCCTCCAGGAACGCTCCACCTACGAAATCATGCGTCCCGAGGACGTCGGGTACGTGGGGCAGAACCTCGTGCTCGGCAAGCACAGCGGTCGACATGCCTTCCGCGATCGCGTGGCACAGCTGGGCTTCAATCTCGATGATGCCGCTCTGCAAAGCGCCTTCGACGATTTCATCGCACTCGCCGATCGCAAAAAGGAAATCTACGACACCGACATCACAGCGCTCATCGAAAACCGGCTCACAGACATCACTGATCGCTGGAAACTGAAACGCTTTCACACATCCGCAGGTACCGGCGTGATCCCCACAGCCACTCTGGAAATGCAGTGCGAGGGCGAAGAAGCTGTTTCCGATGCTGCCACCGGAGATGGTCCGATTGATGCCGTCTTCCGTGCAATGGAGCGCATCATGAACCTCAGTGCTCGCCTGGAAGAATTTAACGTCCGCAGCGTCTCTGAAGGCAAGGATGCTCAGGGCGAAGTTCACGTTGCCATCGCCGTCGATGGCCGCCAGTACTCAGGGCGCGGCGTCAGCACCGATATCATCGAAGCCGCCGCCAACGCCTATCTTCGCGCCCTGAACCAGGCTGATAATGCTCGAAGGTCACCGTCAAACAGCTTCGCTGCTGCCGAAACCATCAAACCGGGCGTTTAATACCCCAGCACCAAGAACTCACAGAAACGAACACACGTAGTCGGTCACCTGAGACACCTTCAACCGAAAGGATGAGTTGCCAGCCACGTGAAACGACTCCCCACCACGCACCGGTCGCCACTGCTCTTCACCAGCCGCACACCACACCAGCTCGCCCGACTGAATCTCCATCAGTTCAGGCTTGCCCGTATTGAACGTGTATTCTCCCGGAAGCATGATTCCCAGCGTCTTCACGCTGCCATCCGGAAACTCAACCGTCCGGCTCGTCACCTTTCCGTCGAAATACACATTCGCAGCCTTCACTACTGACACACCCGTGAATCGTGACATCGCTCCGCCAAACCTCCTGAAAGCTCTTGGTCCGCAGGTTGGTTCGCAGACCACCCGCGGCACCAACTCATTGACCAGCCTCTGCTGCGGAACTTAGCGACTCCGGACGCTCCGCACACCCACCCCGACCACTCCCGATCCCGATTTTCGCATCAGATAATTTCGCCTGCTGAATGCTCTTCATGCCCGCCAGCCTCTCTCTGCCACCGCTCGCCTTCACTCCCGTCCTCAAACGCATTCGCTGGGGCGGCCGAAAACTTCAAACACTGCTCGGACGCAGCCTCGGACCCGAATCCGACTACGCCGAAAGCTGGGAAATCGCGGATCACGCAGACGGCACCAGCCACGTTGCCTCCGGACCGCTCGCCGGACTCTCCCTCCCGGAACTCCTTCGACAATACCCCCGCGAACTGCTCGGACAACACGCACACCTCACCCAGTTCCCACTGCTCGTCAAGTTCCTGGATGCCAACGACTGGCTCTCGCTTCAGGTACACCCCAACGATCAGCAGGCCAAACTTTTTAACCCGGTTGAAAATGGCAAAACCGAAGCATGGGTCATTCTTCATGCCGAACCCGGGGCGCGCATCTGCAGCGGCCTGCAGCCCGGTGTTACCCCCGAAATGCTCCAGCAGGCGCTCGGTGGCTGTGACCTCGAAGATCTCCTGCACATCTACGAAGTGCATGCCGGTGACTGCATCTTCGTCCCCGCCGGTACCGTTCACGCCCTCGGACCCGGCATCGTACTCGCAGAAATCCAGCAGCAGAGCAATCTCACGTTTCGCCTGCACGATTGGGGACGCACCGACGCCAGCGGCAAACCACGACCCATCCACATCCCCGAATCTCTCGCCTGCACCAACTTTCAGCAGGGCCCAGTCTCCCCGGTCATCCCCCATTCCCGCTGTGATAACGATCACGCCTTCGAAGAACTCGTCGCCTGCAGCTGCTTCACCATCCACCGCCATCAGTCCCACAAACCATTCTCAATCGCCGGCGATCACCGTTTTCACATCCTGATCTCACTCGATCGTCACGCCCACATCGAAACCGACAGTGGCAGCACGGATATCCGTTTCGGCCAGACACTCCTGCTTCCCGCCTGCTGCGGCACCGCACGCATCAACCCGGAAACGGAAATCACACTGCTCGATGTCACCTGCCCGCTGACATAATCGGAAGCTCCAGAATCACTCGAAACCTCAGACTCTCGTTGCTCGTGTTCTCCGGGTCGTGAGTGCGGTAGGCACAACGAAACGTATTGTTCAACGGGTCATTTCGAAAGGATCCGCCCCGGTTGACGCGGCCGTCTCCGGCTTCACAGCGAGGATCCAGAGCGGTGCCGGCCGAGTATTCGGCAAATCGATCCAGACAGTTTTCCAGCAGGTTGCCGTGCATGTCAAACAGGCCAAGAGCGTTGGGGAACTTCTGCTTCACAGGGTGAGCACGGCCCAAGGAGTTGAATTTGGTCCAGGCAAAATCATTCAGCAGCCCGGGTTCATCACCGAAGGACCATGCGGACAGAGCACCCGCGCGGCAGGCGTATTCCCATTCGGCTTCTGTCGGCAGCCGATAAGTCTGGTTCTCCAGTACGCTCAGTCGCTGAGTAAACTCAACCTGTCGAGTCCATGTGGCCCATGCAGCCGGGAAGTCGGGACCAGTCTCCACGTTCAACTGCCCCAGCCACGGCTGGTCGTTCATCACGGCCTGCCACTGGGACTGAGTCACTTCTGTGGCTCCCATGCGAAAAGGTCGATCGAGACGAACAACCCGCTGCTTCTCCGGATCGATCGCTCCAAAAGCCGCTTTGCGTCCGGGTTCCGTAACAGGTGAACCCTGCAGAAATTCGCCTGCGGGAATCAGCAACAGCGTCATCCCGATCGAATTCTGAGTGGTGATTGTGGTGCTGAGGGATTCAGCCAGCGACTGCTGGATCCGGGCGACTTCACGAGGAGCAAGCGACTGTTGTGTAGTGACCAGCTCGAACTCAGGTTTGGGGCTGAGCGGTGTGACGAGCTGATCTTCGCCGGACCTCCGCAGGAGCTCTTCAACCTGCGCAGCGGCTTCGCTGAAGCGCCGCGCTGCAGATTCCCAGTCGCCTGAGTTACTCGCTGTGGCGGCCAGATTGGCAACGTCACGAATGGCTGCGAATTCGGCGGAATCGCGGATCCCCTCTGAAACCGCTGAAACAAGCAATCTCCAGCGACGAAATTGTTCTTCGCAGCCCAGAGCGGCCGCGTGATTGTGATGCAGGTCAAGCAGTTCCCTGAGCAGTGTGCCGCTGCGCTGCCGGAGCTCCGGGACCGAAAGAGTTTTCAGTTCCGCATGAAGCTGGCTGTTGAACTGTCGAAGCCGCTCGAGTCGCTGATTCAGCAGTGGCAGCGGCGGCGAAAGACGCAGTCGAAAACTGTCGATATCTGCTCCCAGAGCATTCACCTGTTCAACAATCAGCGCTCGCTGCTGCTGCTGCGTTGACAGGCTGCTGTTGAGCACAAAGTGTGAGGTCACAAGCAGACAGAACGCGATGCCCAAAAAAAGCAGGGCAGCTCGGCTTGTGCGGCGATTGCGAAGCTGCTGCTGTGTCCGGCGAGCATCCAGGGCGGCCTCGATGCGACCGGCAATCGTAGCCACACTCCAGTGCTCCGACACTCCGCCTGACGTCCCCGCTTCCGCCGGCGGCTGGCCGCTGTATTCAAGGATGATCGAGGAAACGTCTGCCGGGATGAGGGCCGCTGCAAGCAGTTTCGGGAGTTCTGCAGGCGGATACTGGGAAGCGATTTTCCCGCTGAGGATCGTGAAGCAGATCCGAGCGACTGAATGGACTTCATCGGCAACCGTAGGGCGACGATCACCGCTGCGGACGGCGTCGCTGGCAAACGCATGAGTGACAGGGACGGCAGGGAGCGTCTGCAGACTGCGGTAACCAGGGTTCGGACGGCCTCCGCCACCAAAATCAATCAGCCGAATGCGACCAGCGGAGCTGACGAGAATGTTGTTCAGCGACGGGTCGCGCTGGAGCAGATGAGCCGCGTGCAGCTGCACATAAGCACGACAAACGGTCAGGCAGAGCAGTTCCCGGTCGTGAATGGAAAGAACAGGGCGAGTTGCGAGGTAGTCACCGAGAGTCTCGCCATCGATCCACTCCAGAATCAGAAACGGTTGTCCATCGGGCGGTTCGATGGCCCGGTAGAAGCGGGGTACAAGTCCAGGCGGGAGTTCCGGAGCATCGAGGATGCGACATTCCCGCTGAAACATGCGGCGAGCATCGGGGTTGTGAAGATCGAGCAGAATCTTGACGGCGCGAAGGTTGCTGGTGGCAGCGTCCGTGGCTCGACAAACAACTCCACAGGCCCCCGCAGCCACTCGAACAATCTGCCGCAGTCCTTCAGCCTGCAGGGCCGTGCGGGTGGCAGGCAGAATCTCGTCCAGCTCGTCGATGGAATCCGGGGTCGCCGCAAGTCCCAGTGCCCGGTGCAGCTGCGGGCCGATCGGGCCGCTGTCAGAACTGTTGCTCAATGAGCTGCCGGAGATTCCAGACGCAGCCGCAGGGCCAGGTGTCTCGGCTGTCATCGTTCCGGTTCCTCAAGTCGCAGGGTTTTGAGGCGATAGCGGCCGCGCCGAAGCAGCAGCTCGATCTCTGAACGTGGCTGGTCAAGCGCGGTGGCAATGTCGTCGTAAGAGAGTCCATCGACATAGCGGAGTCGGAGGGCTTCACTGCAGGATTTCAATTCCGCGTCTTCCGAACTCTCCCAATGCTGCAGAAGTTCGAGTGCCGATTCGAAGGGAAGACCGTGCCGATTCTCGAAATGCGCCGCACGGGTGCTGGTGATCTGCGAAAGAATATCCTGAACCTCCGCGTCTTCGCGACTGCTGACTTCGGGCGACCGCAACGCTCGCTGAAACGCCTGTCGGCTGCGATAGTGATTGAGCATGAGCGAGGACATGGTGCGGGAGACGTAGCCCGTGAGCTGTCGGCGGGACTGAGTGCGCATGAGGCGATCAGGGTATTTATCGAGGATTCGTGTGAAGGCCTGGTTGAGCACTTCTGTGAAGCGAGCTGAAACATCCGCCGCGGAATGATTCGCACGCGGACCAAGTCCCGGAAGCAGCGGGGCTACGTGGCGAAGTTCCGAATAAAGAAAAATGTAGATGTCCTGTTCCAGCTCCACATCACGCGGGCCGTCCCCGTTGGGGTACTGCCTTTGCCACTCACGCAGACGTTCAAAGATGCGGTTTTCGAGCGGCAGCTGGGGCATGGATGAAACCACCAACAAATGACGCAGGCGCGTAAAAAAACGACGTGATCGGAAAACCGAAAACGCCGTTTTGGGAAAGGGGCGAGAGGGAGTCGAACCCTCGCGTGACGGATTTGCAATCCGTTGCCTTAGCCACTTGGCTACCGCCCCGGTCGTCCAACCTGCGGAAACCAGGTGAGGCGCTTTGGGCAACCTGTTCAGGTAATCTGCATTGGGAGGATGATAGCGTAGATCGGCATTTGGTCGAGCGGGCTGGAGGGAAAAACGCGGGAAATCTCAGAGGAGAAAATCGGGGCTTTGGGGTAAATGAGCTGCCGTGGAAAAAAGTTCGGTCTGCAGAAAGGACACGAACCATTTTGAATGGGTTCACCGTCCAGGTGCTGGAAGCGTCGCTCTCAACTGCGTACCATATTCTGCCCGGCCGTTCGGCTGAAACTCGACACTCTGCAAACTCTGGGCTGACTGGGACACACAGGAGAACACTCGTGGCGGAATCAGAAGAGGTATTGATCCAGCAGGCTCGGGACGCGGTCAGCCAGTGTAACTGGGTCGTTGGTGAGTGTGCAGCGAAGTGGACGGCGCGTTACGCCAAAGGACGAACGGACGCGGATTTCGGGCAAATGGTGGGACTCAGTGGCGACCAGATCTTCCAGCGTCGGAGGGTGTGGGAGCGGTTTGGGTCGGTGTATGCCAGCTTCGAAGGCCTCAAATGGTCCTTCTTCTACGTGGCTTTGACATGGGACGATGCTGAAGATTGCCTCGCATGGGCACGCGAAGGCGACGCCACGGTCGCCGAGATGCGCGCATGGCGTCGAGCACAAAGGGGTGAGGATCTGTTTACCGAATCTTCGGAAGGCTATTCCGAATGGGCCGCGCCGCTGGGGGTTGACACTTCAGAAGTCCCCCTCAGCCGTGTGGTCGATCCTTCCGAATTCGTTCAAAGCGGAATGGGTGACCGCGCAGGACTTGGAGGAGCTCGGACCGGCTCTGCCACCATGGACGCCGTCGCACGCGAAGCAGCTGACAATTCGTACGCCCCCTTCCGCGCTGACGCCGGAGGAACAGGTCCCAAAGCGGATGCTCCCGAACCAGGTGGTCGCCGAGCGGAATTGACACCGGAACAATTCTGGAAACGCGCCTCATCCATGCTTGATAAACTTAGCCGAGCACTCACACCGACGCTCATGAAAGCCCTGCCCGAACAATCAGATGCCGTCCAGGAAAAACTCCGCGAAGCCATCCGCGAGTTGTCCGAAAAACTCGATGCCGCACTCGACTGATCGCATCCAAAATTCAACTGCGATTGCGCCAACTCAGGGCGAAACGGCTGGCCACTCCACTGCCGCTGTGTGTCCGTGCTGACAGGCCAGTTCCATCAGCCTGGGGTCGCATTCAGCCAATTACTTCTTCAAGGACACGGCCGTGGACATCGGTCAGTCTCATGTCGCGGCCACCAAAGCGGAAGGTGAGTTGTTCGTGGTTGATGCCCAGCAGGTGCAGGATGGTGGCGTGGATATCATGAATGTCGATAGGATTTTCGATGGCGCTCATTCCCATCTCATCGGTGGCTCCGAAGGTCGTGCCGCCGCGAATTCCGGCCCCCGCCATCCAGATCGTGTAGCCGCTCACGTGATGATCGCGTCCGTCACTTCCCGAACTGTGCGGAGTGCGGCCCATTTCCCCGGCCCAGACGACGAGAGTGTCATCGAGGAGTCCGCGTTGTTTGAGATCGATCAGCAGCGCGGTGACGGGCTGATCGGTGATGCGGGCGTTTTCTTCGTGTCGGAGCCTGAGTTCGCCGTGCTGGTCCCACGGTGAGTTATTGCCGTGAGTGTTGGGGCACGTGATTTCCACAAAACGCACGCCCGCTTCGATCATTCTCCGCGCCCGCAGGCACTGGAGTGCATACAGCTGTTCATACGAATTGCTGCGATCGACACCGTAGAGTGCGAGTGTGGCAGGGGTTTCGGAGGCCACATCGCAGAGTCCGGGGACGAGCGTCTGCATGCGGGCTGCCGTTTCATAGTTGCGAATCGCGGATTCGATATCTGTGGAATTGCCTTGCTGCTGCGCGAAGCGTTGATCGGTACTGGTCAGGAAGCTGAGTTTTGCACGCTGAATATCAGGAGCATCAGCGGGCTGGATGTTATCAACTGGAGTCCCCTTGGCGCGGACGAGAGCGGCCTGGTGATTGGCAGGCAGAAAGGAGCTGGCGAAATTCTGAAAGCCGCCGTTGGGGATCCAGTCGTTATTCAGGAGGACGTAGCCTGGAAGCTGCTGGTTTTCGCAGCCAAGTCCCCAGGAGATCCACGAGCCGATGCTGGGCGCGGCTGCTACGGAGCGGCCGGTGTGCAGCAGCAGAGACTGGGCTCCGTGCAGCGGAGTTTCGCCGGTCAGCGAGCGAATCACGCAGAGGTCATCCACGACACGGGACTGCTGCGGAAACAGACTGCTCACCCACAACCCCGACTGCCCATGCTGACGGAACTTCCATGGGCTGCCAAGCCACTTTCTGCCAGCACTTACAGCCTGCGATTTGGGATCCTGCCTCCACTTTGCCGGCTCACCGGACCGGCGAGTGAGCTCTGGTTTGGGGTCAAAGGTATCGACGTGCGAAACCCCGCCGTCCATGAACAGAAAGATCACACGGTTCGCACGGGGGCGAGTGTGCGGCAGTGGGTCGGCAGCGGGAACAGGACGTGCTGTCAATCCGGTGAAGGCGAGCCAGCCGAATCCGAGCCGGGAATTCTGGAGGAAGTGGCGGCGGGAGTATTCGCCGGGTTCAGGGGACATAGAGGAACTCCTTGAGATTCAGCACGGCATGGGCGGCATCCTGCCATGACGGCTGGTGTGTGAGCAGTTGTTCCGGGGGGACAGAGCGAAGTTTGGCGGAATTCTGAAGGAGTTCGCTGAGACCTGCGATTTCTTCGGCGGAACCGGGGCGCGAGACCGCGAGTTCAAGCATACGGGCGGCGCGAGTGGGGACGTCAGGAGCGTTGTCGGAGATCAGCTGCTGGCTCCAGATTCGAGCGGCTTCGATGACGAAGGGGTCATTGAGCAGTGCGAGTGCCTGATCGGGAGTATTGGTGACATCACGACGACCAGTCGTCTGCCGCGGCAGAGGCTGGTTGAAGAGTGCCAGGAACCGCGGCGGTTCCATGAGAGTCATTTCGAGATACAGGCTGCGGCGGCCGTGGCCATCGAGCGGCCCGCGGAGAAGTCGTTTGGAATGATCTTCTGCGGTGCGCCACGGTTCGATGGGGGGGCCGTAAAGAGACCGATCGAGACGTCCGGAAACAGCCAGAATGGAGTCGCGGATGGCTTCGGCTTCGAGACGTCTGAGTGGGTAATGGTGCCAGAGCCGGTTCTCTGGATCGACGGCGACCGAACGTGAATCAGCAGCACTGGACTGCCGCCACGTGGCGGAACTGACAATGCGGCGAATCAGACGTTTGGTGGACCAGCCATCGCGGATGAATTCGGCGGCGAGGTGATCGAGCAGCTCGGGGTGGCTGGGGAGTTCACCGAGATGTCCGAAGTCGTCGGTGGTGCGAACAAGGCCGCTGCCAAACAGAAAATGCCACACACGATTCACCCAGACGCGAGCGAACAGCGGATTGGAGGCAGCGGTGATCTGGAGTGCCCAGCGCAATCGACCGCTGTCTTCGGGTGGGAGCGGAGTGGAATGGGGGAAGAGTCGCAGGGCGCCACGGGGAACCGCATCAGCGAGGTCCGTATAAACGCCGCGAACCGCCAGTCGCTCGTCCTCACCTTCATGCCATTCCGCAGCAGATCCGGCAGTCTGGTCGGGCTGAAGTTTTTGTTCGAGTTCGCGATAGAGTGCGGTGAGACGGGCGGTTTCGGGGTCACCGGCAAGATCGATGGGGAGGAGTTTGGTCTGGATGGCATCGTTGATCAGGGCGACATCTGCGGGAAGAGTGGCTGCCTGTTCCCAGCGCTGGACTGCGGCGTGCAGGAGCCGGGTCAGCTTCAGGTTCCAGTCGGGTTCGGCAGAGAATTCGGAGAACAGGGGCAGGAAGCGAGCGAGCTCGTCCAGCGGAGGTTTGCCGGGTTCATGTCTGAAGATTCGGGAAACGCCAAACCACGACCGCTGGTCGGCGACTTCCGCTTCACTCACTCCGCCATATCCAATGCGGGGGGGGAAGTAGTTGTTCAGTGCTTTGGTCGCGAGCTCAAAGTAGACGCGTCGTGAGCGCGCGTCGATGGTGCCCTCCAGTGAATCGAAGCGACCGGCGGTGACAGTCTGCCAGACAGGGAATGGACGACTGGGAAACTGCAGTCGCTCCGGATTGAGCGCTCGATCGACGATGAAGGACTGAGATGCAAACTTCCCGGAAGTGGCTTCGAGAGAAAACGTGACTGGCTGAAGCGGATCAAAGGCAGGGCTTTGAATTGAACCGGCAAGTCGCGGAGACCACGTGTACGACCAGCGCCCGGCCGGAAGCAGATGTCGGAGGGCCTGATCGCCTGCTTCGGTGACAGCGAGTTCACCGTCGGTGACGAGTCCGTGCTGCATGCCGAAGCCCTCCCAGCGCCAGCCGCCCGCGGCTGCTGGATCGGGAGTTGTGAAGTCGGCCAGCAGCCTGAGATTGGCGGCGTTGGCCGCACTCCGCTGCTGATGCTCGCGGACGAATTCTTCTTCCGTGATCGGTTGTGAATGGGCGCGACGGCTGAAGCTGGCGAGTGTGCCCGGGAATCCGGTAACTGCCGTGCCATCAGCAGCCAGGGTGCTGATCTGAACATACGCGGGACTGGTGGTGACGGGGGCTGTGGCAGCAAGCCAGCGTTTGGCAAGTGCCGCACGGAGCTGGGTGCGGATGCCCCTAAGCTGTTCGATGATCGAGACGTTGGGATCAGACGCGTCAATCGGCCTGACACTGAAACGAGTGCTCATGAGCATTCCGGCGAGCGAGTAGTAGTCGCGCTGTTCGATGGCATCCAGCTTGTGATCGTGACACTGAGCACAGGCAAGTGTGGTCGCGAGAAAGCCCTTGCCGATGGTGTCGATCATGTTGGCCACGGCTTCCTGAGTGACTCCTTCTGCGGCGGAGTTATCGCCGTGGCGACGTTCACCCAGACGCAGCATCAGCGGTGCGATGGCGGCTTCGTTCGTATTGGTGTCAGCGCTGACGCGGGGTGGGAGCAGATCGCCGGCAAGCTGTTCCTGAACGAAGCGGTTGTAGGGCACGTCAGAATTGAATGCGCGAATGGCGTAGTCGCGGTAACGCCACGCGTTCCTTGCCGGCACGTCCCATTCGTAGCCGTGCGTGTCTGCATAGTGCACGATGTCCATCCAGTGCCGCGCCCAGCGTTCGCCGAAATGGGGACTGGAAAGCAGACTGTCGAGGTAGTTGTCGTCGGCAGCAGGAGTCGAGTCAGCAAGGTAGTGCGCGAGCTGTTCGGGGGTGGGGGGCAGACCTGTCAGAGCAAAGCTGAGCCGGCGTGCGAGCGTAAGGCGGGGTGCTTCGGCGACAGGCCGCAGCTGGTGCCGGAGAAGCTGTGAGAAGATAAAGTGGTCGATGGAATTGCGGGGCCAGTCGGATTCGACAGCGGGGATCGCCGGAACCGCAACAGCCTGCAGGCTGTTGCGGTTCCGGCGATCCCCGCTGTCGAATCCGACTGGCCCCGCAATTCCATCGACCACTTTATCTTCTCACAGCTTCTCCGGCACCAGCTGCGGCCTGTCGCCGAAGCACCCCGCCTTACGCTCGCACGCCGGCTCAGCTTTGCTCTGACAGGTCTGCCCCCCACCCCCGAACAGCTCGCGCACTACCTTGCTGACTCGACTCCTGCTGCCGACGACAACTACCTCGACAGTCTGCTTTCCAGTCCCCATTTCGGCGAACGCTGGGCGCGGCACTGGATGGACATCGTGCACTATGCAGACACGCACGGCTACGAATGGGACGTGCCGGCAAGGAACGCGTGGCGTTACCGCGACTACGCCATTCGCGCATTCAATTCTGACGTGCCCTACAACCGCTTCGTTCAGGAACAGCTTGCCGGCGATCTGCTCCCACCCCGCGTCAGCGCTGACACCAATACGAACGAAGCCGCCATCGCACCGCTGATGCTGCGTCTGGGTGAACGTCGCCACGGCGATAACTCCGCCGCAGAAGGAGTCACTCAGGAAGCCGTGGCCAACATGATCGACACCATCGGCAAGGGCTTTCTCGCGACCACACTTGCCTGTGCTCAGTGTCACGATCACAAGCTGGATGCCATCGAACAGCGCGACTACTACTCGCTCGCCGGAATGCTCATGAGCACTCGTTTCAGTGTCAGGCCGATTGACGCGTCTGATCCCAACGTCTCGATCATCGAACAGCTTAGGGGCATCCGCACCCAGCTCCGTGCGGCACTTGCCAAACGCTGGCTTGCTGCCACAGCCCCCGTCACCACCAGTCCCGCGTATGTTCAGATCAGCACCCTGGCTGCTGATGGCACGGCAGTTACCGGATTCCCGGGCACACTCGCCAGCTTCAGCCGTCGCGCCCATTCACAACCGATCACGGAAGAAGAATTCGTCCGCGAGCATCAGCAGCGGAGTGCGGCCAACGCCGCCAATCTCAGGCTGCTGGCCGACTTCACAACTCCCGATCCAGCAGCCGCGGGCGGCTGGCGCTGGGAGGGCTTCGGCATGCAGCACGGACTCGTCACCGACGGTGAACTCGCTGTCACCGAAGCAGGCGATCAGGCCCTCCGACATCTGCTTCCGGCCGGGCGCTGGTCGTACACGTGGTCTCCGCGACTTGCCGGTTCAATTCAAAGCCCTGCCTTTGATCCGCTTCAGCCAGTCACGTTTTCTCTCGAAGCCACTTCCGGGAAGTTTGCATCTCAGTCCTTCATCGTCGATCGAGCGCTCAATCCGGAGCGACTGCAGTTTCCCAGTCGTCCATTCCCTGTCTGGCAGACTGTCACCGCCGGTCGCTTCGATTCACTGGAGGGCACCATCGACGCGCGCTCACGACGCGTCTACTTTGAGCTCGCGACCAAAGCACTGAACAACTACTTCCCCCCCCGCATTGGATATGGCGGAGTGAGTGAAGCGGAAGTCGCCGACCAGCGGTCGTGGTTTGGCGTTTCCCGAATCTTCAGACATGAACCCGGCAAACCTCCGCTGGACGAGCTCGCTCGCTTCCTGCCCCTGTTCTCCGAATTCTCTGCCGAACCCGACTGGAACCTGAAGCTGACCCGGCTCCTGCACGCCGCAGTCCAGCGCTGGGAACAGGCAGCCACTCTTCCCGCAGATGTCGCCCTGATCAACGATGCCATCCAGACCAAACTCCTCCCCATCGATCTTGCCGGTGACCCCGAAACCGCCCGTCTCACCGCACTCTATCGCGAACTCGAACAAAAACTTCAGCCCGACCAGACTGCCGGATCTGCTGCGGAATGGCATGAAGGTGAGGACGAGCGACTGGCGGTTCGCGGCGTTTATACGGACCTCGCTGATGCGGTTCCCCGTGGCGCCCTGCGACTCTTCCCCCATTCCACTCCGCTCCCACCCGAAGACAGCGGTCGATTGCGCTGGGCACTCCAGATCACCGCTGCCTCCAATCCGCTGTTCGCTCGCGTCTGGGTGAATCGTGTGTGGCATTTTCTGTTTGGCAGCGGCCTTGTTCGCACCACCGACGACTTCGGACATCTCGGTGAACTCCCCAGCCACCCCGAGCTGCTCGATCACCTCGCCGCCGAATTCATCCGCGATGGCTGGTCCACCAAACGTCTGATTCGCCGCATTGTCAGTTCCGCCACGTGGCGGCAGTCCAGTGCTGCTGATTCACGTTCGGTCGCCGTCGATCCAGAGAACCGGCTCTGGCACCATTACCCACTCAGACGTCTCGAAGCCGAAGCCATCCGCGACTCCATTCTGGCTGTTTCCGGACGTCTCGATCGGTCTCTTTACGGCCCCCCCATCGAACCGTGGCGCACCGCAGAAGATCATTCCAAACGACTTCTCCGCGGGCCGCTCGATGGCCACGGCCGCCGCAGCCTGTATCTCGAAATGACTCTCATGGAACCGCCGCGGTTCCTGGCACTCTTCAACCAGCCTCTGCCGCGGCAGACGACTGGTCGTCGTGATGTCACCAATACTCCCGATCAGGCACTCGCACTGCTCAATGACCCCTTCGTCATCGAAGCCGCTCGAATCTGGAGCCAGCAGCTGATCTCCGACAACGCTCCTGACGTCCCCACTCGCGCCGCCCGTATGCTTGAACTCGCGGTCTCGCGCCCCGGTTCCGCCGAAGAAATCGCAGGTCTCAGCGAACTCCTTCAGAATTCCGCCAAACTTCGCTCTGTCCCCCCGGAACAACTGCTCACACACCAGCCGTCATGGCAGGATGCCGCCCATGCCGTGCTGAATCTCAAGGAGTTCCTCTATGTCCCCTGAACCCGGCGAATACTCCCGCCGCCACTTCCTCCAGAATTCCCGGCTCGGATTCGGCTGGCTCGCCTTCACCGGATTGACAGCACGTCCTGTTCCCGCTGCCGACCCACTGCCGCACACTCGCCCCCGTGCGAACCGTGTGATCTTTCTGTTCATGGACGGCGGGGTTTCGCACGTCGATACCTTTGACCCCAAACCAGAGCTCACTCGCCGGTCCGGTGAGCCGGCAAAGTGGAGGCAGGATCCCAAATCGCAGGCTGTAAGTGCTGGCAGAAAGTGGCTTGGCAGCCCATGGAAGTTCCGTCAGCATGGGCAGTCGGGGTTGTGGGTGAGCAGTCTGTTTCCGCAGCAGTCCCGTGTCGTGGATGACCTCTGCGTGATTCGCTCGCTGACCGGCGAAACTCCGCTGCACGGAGCCCAGTCTCTGCTGCTGCACACCGGCCGCTCCGTAGCAGCCGCGCCCAGCATCGGCTCGTGGATCTCCTGGGGACTTGGCTGCGAAAACCAGCAGCTTCCAGGCTACGTCCTCCTGAATAACGACTGGATCCCCAACGGCGGCTTTCAGAATTTCGCCAGCTCCTTTCTGCCTGCCAATCACCAGGCCGCTCTCGTCCGCGCCAAGGGGACTCCAGTTGATAACATCCAGCCCGCTGATGCTCCTGATATTCAGCGTGCAAAACTCAGCTTCCTGACCAGTACCGATCAACGCTTCGCGCAGCAGCAAGGCAATTCCACAGATATCGAATCCGCGATTCGCAACTATGAAACGGCAGCCCGCATGCAGACGCTCGTCCCCGGACTCTGCGATGTGGCCTCCGAAACCCCTGCCACACTCGCACTCTACGGTGTCGATCGCAGCAATTCGTATGAACAGCTGTATGCACTCCAGTGCCTGCGGGCGCGGAGAATGATCGAAGCGGGCGTGCGTTTTGTGGAAATCACGTGCCCCAACACTCACGGCAATAACTCACCGTGGGACCAGCACGGCGAACTCAGGCTCCGACACGAAGAAAACGCCCGCATCACCGATCAGCCCGTCACCGCGCTGCTGATCGATCTCAAACAACGCGGACTCCTCGATGACACTCTCGTCGTCTGGGCCGGGGAAATGGGCCGCACTCCGCACAGTTCGGGAAGTGACGGACGCGATCATCACGTGAGCGGCTACACGATCTGGATGGCGGGGGCCGGAATTCGCGGCGGCACGACCTTCGGAGCCACCGATGAGATGGGAATGAGCGCCATCGAAAATCCTATCGACATTCATGATATCCACGCCACCATCCTGCACCTGCTGGGCATCAACCACGAACAACTCACCTTCCGCTTTGGTGGCCGCGACATGAGACTGACCGATGTCCACGGCCGTGTCCTTGAAGAAGTAATTGGCTGAATGCGACCCCAGGCTGATGGAACTGGCCTGTCAGCACGGACACACAGCGGCAGTGGAGTGGCCAGCCGTTTCGCCCTGAGTTGGCGCAATCGCAGTTGAATTTTGGATGCGATCAGTCGAGTGCGGCATCGAGTTTTTCGGACAACTCGCGGATGGCTTCGCGGAGTTTTTCCTGGACGGCATCTGATTGTTCGGGCAGGGCTTTCATGAGCGTCGGTGTGAGTGCTCGGCTAAGTTTATCAAGCATGGATGAGGCGCGTTTCCAGAATTGTTCCGGTGTCAATTCCGCTCGGCGACCACCTGGTTCGGGAGCATCCGCTTTGGGACCTGTTCCTCCGGCGTCAGCGCGGAAGGGGGCGTACGAATTGTCAGCTGCTTCGCGTGCGACGGCGTCCATGGTGGCAGAGCCGGTCCGAGCTCCTCCAAGTCCTGCGCGGTCACCCATTCCGCTTTGAACGAATTCGGAAGGATCGACCACACGGCTGAGGGGGACTTCTGAAGTGTCAACCCCCAGCGGCGCGGCCCATTCGGAATAGCCTTCCGAAGATTCGGTAAACAGATCCTCACCCCTTTGTGCTCGACGCCATGCGCGCATCTCGGCGACCGTGGCGTCGCCTTCGCGTGCCCATGCGAGGCAATCTTCAGCATCGTCCCATGTCAAAGCCACGTAGAAGAAGGACCATTTGAGGCCTTCGAAGCTGGCATACACCGACCCAAACCGCTCCCACACCCTCCGACGCTGGAAGATCTGGTCGCCACTGAGTCCCACCATTTGCCCGAAATCCGCGTCCGTTCGTCCTTTGGCGTAACGCGCCGTCCACTTCGCTGCACACTCACCAACGACCCAGTTACACTGGCTGACCGCGTCCCGAGCCTGCTGGATCAATACCTCTTCTGATTCCGCCACGAGTGTTCTCCTGTGTGTCCCAGTCAGCCCAGAGTTTGCAGAGTGTCGAGTTTCAGCCGAACGGCCGGGCAGAATATGGTACGCAGTTGAGAGCGACGCTTCCAGCACCTGGACGGTGAACCCATTCAAAATGGTTCGTGTCCTTTCTGCAGACCGAACTTTTTTCCACGGCAGCTCATTTACCCCAAAGCCCCGATTTTCTCCTCTGAGATTTCCCGCGTTTTTCCCTCCAGCCCGCTCGACCAAATGCCGATCTACGCTATCATCCTCCCAATGCAGATTACCTGAACAGGTTGCCCAAAGCGCCTCACCTGGTTTCCGCAGGTTGGACGACCGGGGCGGTAGCCAAGTGGCTAAGGCAACGGATTGCAAATCCGTCACGCGAGGGTTCGACTCCCTCTCGCCCCTTTCCCAAAACGGCGTTTTCGGTTTTCCGATCACGTCGTTTTTTTACGCGCCTGCGTCATTTGTTGGTGGTTTCATCCATGCCCCAGCTGCCGCTCGAAAACCGCATCTTTGAACGTCTGCGTGAGTGGCAAAGGCAGTACCCCAACGGGGACGGCCCGCGTGATGTGGAGCTGGAACAGGACATCTACATTTTTCTTTATTCGGAACTTCGCCACGTAGCCCCGCTGCTTCCGGGACTTGGTCCGCGTGCGAATCATTCCGCGGCGGATGTTTCAGCTCGCTTCACAGAAGTGCTCAACCAGGCCTTCACACGAATCCTCGATAAATACCCTGATCGCCTCATGCGCACTCAGTCCCGCCGACAGCTCACGGGCTACGTCTCCCGCACCATGTCCTCGCTCATGCTCAATCACTATCGCAGCCGACAGGCGTTTCAGCGAGCGTTGCGGTCGCCCGAAGTCAGCAGTCGCGAAGACGCGGAGGTTCAGGATATTCTTTCGCAGATCACCAGCACCCGTGCGGCGCATTTCGAGAATCGGCACGGTCTTCCCTTCGAATCGGCACTCGAACTTCTGCAGCATTGGGAGAGTTCGGAAGACGCGGAATTGAAATCCTGCAGTGAAGCCCTCCGACTCCGCTATGTCGATGGACTCTCTTACGACGACATTGCCACCGCGCTTGACCAGCCACGTTCAGAGATCGAGCTGCTGCTTCGGCGCGGCCGCTATCGCCTCAAAACCCTGCGACTTGAGGAACCGGAACGATGACAGCCGAGACACCTGGCCCTGCGGCTGCGTCTGGAATCTCCGGCAGCTCATTGAGCAACAGTTCTGACAGCGGCCCGATCGGCCCGCAGCTGCACCGGGCACTGGGACTTGCGGCGACCCCGGATTCCATCGACGAGCTGGACGAGATTCTGCCTGCCACCCGCACGGCCCTGCAGGCTGAAGGACTGCGGCAGATTGTTCGAGTGGCTGCGGGGGCCTGTGGAGTTGTTTGTCGAGCCACGGACGCTGCCACCAGCAACCTTCGCGCCGTCAAGATTCTGCTCGATCTTCACAACCCCGATGCTCGCCGCATGTTTCAGCGGGAATGTCGCATCCTCGATGCTCCGGAACTCCCGCCTGGACTTGTACCCCGCTTCTACCGGGCCATCGAACCGCCCGATGGACAACCGTTTCTGATTCTGGAGTGGATCGATGGCGAGACTCTCGGTGACTACCTCGCAACTCGCCCTGTTCTTTCCATTCACGACCGGGAACTGCTCTGCCTGACCGTTTGTCGTGCTTATGTGCAGCTGCACGCGGCTCATCTGCTCCAGCGCGACCCGTCGCTGAACAACATTCTCGTCAGCTCCGCTGGTCGCATTCGGCTGATTGATTTTGGTGGCGGAGGCCGTCCGAACCCTGGTTACCGCAGTCTGCAGACGCTCCCTGCCGTCCCTGTCACTCATGCGTTTGCCAGCGACGCCGTCCGCAGCGGTGATCGTCGCCCTACGGTTGCCGATGAAGTCCATTCAGTCGCTCGGATCTGCTTCACGATCCTCAGCGGGAAAATCGCTTCCCAGTATCCGCCTGCAGAACTCCCGAAACTGCTTGCAGCGGCCCTCATCCCGGCAGACGTTTCCTCGATCATCCTTGAATACAGCGGCCAGCCGCCGGCGGAAGCGGGGACGTCAGGCGGAGTGTCGGAGCACTGGAGTGTGGCTACGATTGCCGGTCGCATCGAGGCCGCCCTGGATGCTCGCCGGACACAGCAGCAGCTTCGCAATCGCCGCACAAGCCGAGCTGCCCTGCTTTTTTTGGGCATCGCGTTCTGTCTGCTTGTGACCTCACACTTTGTGCTCAACAGCAGCCTGTCAACGCAGCAGCAGCAGCGAGCGCTGATTGTTGAACAGGTGAATGCTCTGGGAGCAGATATCGACAGTTTTCGACTGCGTCTTTCGCCGCCGCTGCCACTGCTGAATCAGCGACTCGAGCGGCTTCGACAGTTCAACAGCCAGCTTCATGCGGAACTGAAAACTCTTTCGGTCCCGGAGCTCCGGCAGCGCAGCGGCACACTGCTCAGGGAACTGCTTGACCTGCATCACAATCACGCGGCCGCTCTGGGCTGCGAAGAACAATTTCGTCGCTGGAGATTGCTTGTTTCAGCGGTTTCAGAGGGGATCCGCGATTCCGCCGAATTCGCAGCCATTCGTGACGTTGCCAATCTGGCCGCCACAGCGAGTAACTCAGGCGACTGGGAATCTGCAGCGCGGCGCTTCAGCGAAGCCGCTGCGCAGGTTGAAGAGCTCCTGCGGAGGTCCGGCGAAGATCAGCTCGTCACACCGCTCAGCCCCAAACCTGAGTTCGAGCTGGTCACTACACAACAGTCGCTTGCTCCTCGTGAAGTCGCCCGGATCCAGCAGTCGCTGGCTGAATCCCTCAGCACCACAATCACCACTCAGAATTCGATCGGGATGACGCTGTTGCTGATTCCCGCAGGCGAATTTCTGCAGGGTTCACCTGTTACGGAACCCGGACGCAAAGCGGCTTTTGGAGCGATCGATCCGGAGAAGCAGCGGGTTGTTCGTCTCGATCGACCTTTTCGCATGGGAGCCACAGAAGTGACTCAGTCCCAGTGGCAGGCCGTGATGAACGACCAGCCGTGGCTGGGGCAGTTGAACGTGGAGACTGGTCCCGACTTCCCGGCTGCATGGGCCACATGGACTCGACAGGTTGAGTTTACTCAGCGACTGAGCGTACTGGAGAACCAGACTTATCGGCTGCCGACAGAAGCCGAATGGGAATACGCCTGCCGCGCGGGTGCTCTGTCCGCATGGTCCTTCGGTGATGAACCCGGGCTGCTGAATGATTTTGCCTGGACCAAATTCAACTCCTTGGGCCGTGCTCACCCTGTGAAGCAGAAGTTCCCCAACGCTCTTGGCCTGTTTGACATGCACGGCAACCTGCTGGAAAACTGTCTGGATCGATTTGCCGAATACTCGGCCGGCACCGCTCTGGATCCTCGCTGTGAAGCCGGAGACGGCCGCGTCAACCGGGGCGGATCCTTTCGAAATGACCCGTTGAACAATACGTTTCGTTGTGCCTACCGCACTCACGACCCGGAGAACACGAGCAACGAGAGTCTGAGGTTTCGAGTGATTCTGGAGCTTCCGATTATGTCAGCGGGCAGGTGACATCGAGCAGTGTGATTTCCGTTTCCGGGTTGATGCGTGCGGTGCCGCAGCAGGCGGGAAGCAGGAGTGTCTGGCCGAAACGGATATCCGTGCTGCCACTGTCGGTTTCGATGTGGGCGTGACGATCGAGTGAGATCAGGATGTGAAAACGGTGATCGCCGGCGATTGAGAATGGTTTGTGGGACTGATGGCGGTGGATGGTGAAGCAGCTGCAGGCGACGAGTTCTTCGAAGGCGTGATCGTTATCACAGCGGGAATGGGGGATGACCGGGGAGACTGGGCCCTGCTGAAAGTTGGTGCAGGCGAGAGATTCGGGGATGTGGATGGGTCGTGGTTTGCCGCTGGCGTCGGTGCGTCCCCAATCGTGCAGGCGAAACGTGAGATTGCTCTGCTGCTGGATTTCTGCGAGTACGATGCCGGGTCCGAGGGCGTGAACGGTACCGGCGGGGACGAAGATGCAGTCACCGGCATGCACTTCGTAGATGTGCAGGAGATCTTCGAGGTCACAGCCACCGAGCGCCTGCTGGAGCATTTCGGGGGTAACACCGGGCTGCAGGCCGCTGCAGATGCGCGCCCCGGGTTCGGCATGAAGAATGACCCATGCTTCGGTTTTGCCATTTTCAACCGGGTTAAAAAGTTTGGCCTGCTGATCGTTGGGGTGTACCTGAAGCGAGAGCCAGTCGTTGGCATCCAGGAACTTGACGAGCAGTGGGAACTGGGTGAGGTGTGCGTGTTGTCCGAGCAGTTCGCGGGGGTATTGTCGAAGGAGTTCCGGGAGGGAGAGTCCGGCGAGCGGTCCGGAGGCAACGTGGCTGGTGCCGTCTGCGTGATCCGCGATTTCCCAGCTTTCGGCGTAGTCGGATTCGGGTCCGAGGCTGCGTCCGAGCAGTGTTTGAAGTTTTCGGCCGCCCCAGCGAATGCGTTTGAGGACGGGAGTGAAGGCGAGCGGTGGCAGAGAGAGGCTGGCGGGCATGAAGAGCATTCAGCAGGCGAAATTATCTGATGCGAAAATCGGGATCGGGAGTGGTCGGGGTGGGTGTGCGGAGCGTCCGGAGTCGCTAAGTTCCGCAGCAGAGGCTGGTCAATGAGTTGGTGCCGCGGGTGGTCTGCGAACCAACCTGCGGACCAAGAGCTTTCAGGAGGTTTGGCGGAGCGATGTCACGATTCACGGGTGTGTCAGTAGTGAAGGCTGCGAATGTGTATTTCGACGGAAAGGTGACGAGCCGGACGGTTGAGTTTCCGGATGGCAGCGTGAAGACGCTGGGAATCATGCTTCCGGGAGAATACACGTTCAATACGGGCAAGCCTGAACTGATGGAGATTCAGTCGGGCGAGCTGGTGTGGTGTGCGGCTGGTGAAGAGCAGTGGCGACCGGTGCGTGGTGGGGAGTCGTTTCACGTGGCTGGCAACTCATCCTTTCGGTTGAAGGTGTCTCAGGTGACCGACTACGTGTGTTCGTTTCTGTGAGTTCTTGGTGCTGGGGTATTAAACGCCCGGTTTGATGGTTTCGGCAGCAGCGAAGCTGTTTGACGGTGACCTTCGAGCATTATCAGCCTGGTTCAGGGCGCGAAGATAGGCGTTGGCGGCGGCTTCGATGATATCGGTGCTGACGCCGCGCCCTGAGTACTGGCGGCCATCGACGGCGATGGCAACGTGAACTTCGCCCTGAGCATCCTTGCCTTCAGAGACGCTGCGGACGTTAAATTCTTCCAGGCGAGCACTGAGGTTCATGATGCGCTCCATTGCACGGAAGACGGCATCAATCGGACCATCTCCGGTGGCAGCATCGGAAACAGCTTCTTCGCCCTCGCACTGCATTTCCAGAGTGGCTGTGGGGATCACGCCGGTACCTGCGGATGTGTGAAAGCGTTTCAGTTTCCAGCGATCAGTGATGTCTGTGAGCCGGTTTTCGATGAGCGCTGTGATGTCGGTGTCGTAGATTTCCTTTTTGCGATCGGCGAGTGCGATGAAATCGTCGAAGGCGCTTTGCAGAGCGGCATCATCGAGATTGAAGCCCAGCTGTGCCACGCGATCGCGGAAGGCATGTCGACCGCTGTGCTTGCCGAGCACGAGGTTCTGCCCCACGTACCCGACGTCCTCGGGACGCATGATTTCGTAGGTGGAGCGTTCCTGGAGGACACCGTGCTGGTGGATGCCGGCTTCATGAGCGAAGGCGTTTTGTCCAACGATGGCTTTGTTGCGCTGAACCTTCATGCCGGTGATGGATGAGACGAGGTGGCTTGTGGGGTAAAGCTTTTGAGTTTTGATGGCGGTTCGGACTTTGTAGTAATCGCCGCGGGTACGGATGGCCATGACGATTTCTTCGAGTGCCGCGTTGCCGGCACGTTCGCCAAGACCGTTGATGGTGCATTCGACCTGACGAGCACCGGCTTCGACGGCAGCGAGACTGTTGGCGACAGCAAGTCCAAGGTCATCGTGGCAGTGCGCGCTGATGACGGCGCGGGATATGTTGGGGACGTGCTGCTTGAGGTGTGAGATGACACGGAAGTAGTGGCTGGGGGTGGCGTAGCCGACCGTGTCCGGAATGTTGACCGTTGTGGCCCCTGCATCGATCGTCTTTTCAACGACTTCGCAGAGGAAATCAAGTTCGGTGCGAACCGCGTCTTCGGGAGAGAATTCGATGTCGTCGCAGAATTCCTTTGCCTGCTGTACAGAGCGAATTGCTCGTTCGATGATCTGGGACTTATCCATTTTCAGTTTGAATTCGCGATGGATGGCGCTGGTGGCGAGGAATACGTGGATACGGCGCTTTTCCGCGCCCGCAAGTGCTCCTTTGGCTTTCGCGATGTCTTCGTCCCGGCTGCGGGCCAGAGCACAGATGGTGGTGCGATCGCCGAATCGGGATGCAATCTGTGACACCGCGTCGAAGTCACCGGGGGAGGCGATTGGGAAACCGGCTTCGATCACGTCAACGCCGAGTTCAACAAGCGCCCGGGCAACTTCCAGCTTTTCGCGGGTGTTCATGCTGCAGCCAGGCGACTGTTCACCGTCGCGGAGTGTGGTATCAAAGATCACAATCTGATCACCGGTCATGTCACAGCTCCGGAGGTTCATGCAGAAGCAGGAATGTAAAAAAACCCTGAGGTGATGGCCTCAGGGTTTATCTATTTTGAGCAGACAATCCCCGAAACCTTACGGCGAAAGAAGAAGCAGGCCGGAAAGCAGGAGAAGACTGAACATTGGCGAGATTTTTCTGAAGAAAAAACTGCAAAAGGGGCGGGGCGGACGGAAAGCCCATTACGAAAGGCTAGTCGGCAGCGTGATGGGAGTCAACAGTGCGACAGAGAAATCGCGGAATTGGCGGGGAGACTCCGTCGAGTATTCCGAAAGACGCACAGATGAAATGCTGGAAATCGGAACCTTTCGTCCTTCCTTTGCGCCTTTGCGTGAGACCAACGGTTCCCGCAGCGACTGATCAGGGCGGAGATGTCCACTGGCGGGAATAATTGATACTCCCAGCCTGCCCATTTTGTACCGCTTTGCCATCCCGGCCTCACCCTCCCGCAACGCACTTGCCGGCGCACGCACCTTCGGTGCGAAATGCCGCCTGGGGCTTCCGCCTAACCGCTCGTCAGTCGCATGGTTAGCCGCATGGCGGGAGCCTGCGGGCAAACAGCCCTGCCAACGCCCCACCGACGCCGTCGTCAACGCGCGCACCTTCAGTGCGAAACGCGGCTGGGGGCTTCCGCCCAACCGCTGGTTAGCCGCTGGTTAGCCGCAAAGGCGTCACAGAGTTGCCAGGCACCTTAACGGGCGAGTCTACGGGCTTCCAGTGGACGGATAGGGGCATCAGGCACCGATTTCCCGGAGGGCTTCGATCACCTGTTCGTCCTGACCATCGACGGAGACTTTTTTCCGCAGTCGAGCCACTTTGCCATCGGGGCCGATGATATAGGTGGATCGCTGACTTCCCATGGTCACCTTACCGTACATGTTCTTTTCTCGCCATGCACCGTATTTTTCGCATGCCGTCGCTGAGGTGCCATGTGCCTTCGGGCCGTAACGAGCCCGTTCTGCCGGCCACCGTCCCACCTCAATTCCCCGGTGTCTGCGACTGCGGGGACTGTCCCCGGCAACCGCACAGTCGTTGCGGTTTCTGGGGATTCTTCGGTTTGTGACGATTCTGCCGCCCGGCCAACCGCCGCTTGTGCACGCCTGCCACTGTGCCCGCGGAGACTGTCCCCGGTGTCGCACCAAACGATGCGGATACCAATAAATTCTCTGGGATTTTCGCAACAGGTGCCATGCACTTCAGAGCCGTATGCACCTTCGGGCAGTAACGAGCCCTTTTTGCCGGCCAAAGCCCACCTTATTTCCCTGTGTCTGCGACTGCGGGGACTGTCCCCGGCAACGGCGCAGTCTTTGCGGTTTCTGGGGACTCTTCGGTTTGTGACGATTCTGCTGTCCGGCCAACCGCCGTTGGTGCACGCCTGCCACTGTGCCCGCGGGGACTGTCCCCGGTGCCGCACCAAATGCTGCGGATACCAATAAATTCTTTGGGTTTTTCGCGACAGGTGCCATGCACTTTAGAGCCGTAACGGGCCCTTTTTGCCGGCCACGGCCCACCTCATTTCCCTGTGTCTGCGACTGCGGGGACTGTCCCCGACAACGGCGCAGTCGTTGCGGTTTCTGGGGATTCTTCGGTTTGTGACGATTCTACCGCCCGGCCGACCGCCGCTGTTTCAGGGCTGCCGCCTCGCCCGCGGGGACTGTCCCCGGTGCCGCACCAAATGATGCGGACACCAATAAATTCACTGGGATTTTCGCGACAGGTGCCATGCACCTTTGGGCCGCCAACCCGGCTGGAATTTTGCACTGCGGGTAAGCGCTGTCGAGGGCCGCTGCGAGTGCGTTTGCGGGGTGAGTTGCCCGCGGACTGCCGTCCGGCGGCTCAGGGCAGTGTGATGCGGCTCAGCAGGAGATTCGCCCTCGGATGACGAGACGGCGCGAACACGGGCAAATTGGGAAATTTCAGTTCCGACTGCCAGTTGACATGCCGCGGCTGGATCGAGTCACAAAAACGCAGTGTGGCGTGCGGTCGATGTCAATGGGCCGGTCAGTCTTTGGTGCGCTCCTGATACGATTCTGGCGGCGTTGGCACGAACCGTTACCGGGGGACTAACATCCCCCGCACGCCTTGTCACGGTGGAGCGGATCCAAAGAACGAAATCAGGTGTTCTTAACACGTTTTCACCATTCCAGCATCCCCCTCCCTCAACGCACTTGCCGGCGCGGGCACCTTCGGTGCGAAACGCAGCCGGGGGCTTCCGCCCAACCGCTGATCAACCGCTGGTCAACCGCTGGTCAGCCGCAAGACGGGAGCCTGCGGGCAAACGGCGCTGCCAAAGCTGCACCCACGCCCTTCCCAGCGCGGGCACCTTCGGTGCGAAACACCGCCGGGGGCTTCCGCCCAACCGCTCAGCCGCATGGCGGCAGCCTGCGGGCAACCGACCCCTGCAAACGCCCCACCAACGCACTCGCCAGCGCG
>Ga0172373_10002444_pt1 | contig 28398 bp, 24 predicted proteins | sample Lak10m_2_FD_114546 | JGI IMG/M metagenome (GOLD analysis project Ga0172373, IMG submission 114546) | Freshwater microbial communities from Kabuno Bay, South-Kivu, Congo - kab_092012_10m | ecosystem: Environmental > Aquatic > Freshwater > Lake | place: Democratic Republic of the Congo...
GAGTCGGAGCACGTGGGCCAGCAACCGCCCGTACACGTCGCGGGTCTCGGCGTCGCGCTCGACGACGATGGGAGTGCCGGGGGGTAGCAACTCGGACAGTCGCTCGGTTGCCTCGGCACCGAAGCACTCCACCGGAGCGTCGGGTTTCTTGGTTTCGGGGGTATCGATTCCGATCAGTCGGATGCGTTCCTCGACGCGATGTCGGCCGATGGCGAAGGTGGCGTCGAGCGTGTCGCCGTCGACCACGGACACCACGACCGCTTGGGCGCCGTCGGGCACCGTCGGCGCCGACGAACAGGCGACCAGTGTCGAGATCGTCGCCGCGAGCAGGAAGTAGTTCGGAGTCGTCGGTGCGCGCACGGAACCGGGTGTGGTGCCGGGGCGGCCGACGTCGGCGTCAGAGGCGTTCGATCAGCGTGCCGGTGCCGAGGCCACCGCCGCAGCACATCGACACGATGCCGTAGCGACCACCGGTGCGCTCGAGTTCGTAGAGCGCCTTGGTGGTGAGAATCACGCCGGTGCCACCGAGCGGGTGGCCGAGGGCGATGGCGCCTCCGTTGGGGTTGGTCTTCTCGAGGTCGGCTCCGACGGCCTTGGCCCAGGCCAGCACCACGGACGCGAAGGCCTCGTTGATCTCGAAGGTGTCGATCTGGTCGATGGTGAGTCCGTTGCGCTCGAGCAGCCGCTCGGTGGCGTCGATGGGTCCGGTGAGCATCAGCACCGGGTCGACGCCGACCAGGCAAGAGTCGACGATGCGAGCGCGCGGCTGGAGGCCGAGCGCGGCGGCCTTCTCGGCGGTCATCATCAGAATGGCCGCGGCACCGTCGGAGATCTGCGACGAGTTGCCGGCGGTGTGCACGCCGTTCTCGCGGGCCACCGGGTTGAGGGTTTTCAACTTCTCGATCGTGGTCTCGCGGATGCCCTCGTCGCGTGCCACCACGTGCGTGGTGCCGGTCGGCTTGCTCTCCTCGTCGAGATCGGGGGCGATCACTTCGATGTACTGGCCATCGAAGCGACCCTCGGCCCACGCCCGTGCCGCGCGCTGTTGCGACAGGAGGCCGAAGGCGTCGGTGTCCTCGCGGGTGATGTCCCATTTGTCGGCGATGCGCTCGGCTCCCTCGAACTGCGAGGTGAACTCGTAGTGCTCGAAGTAGCTCTTGCTGACCGCCTTGCCGAGACTCTTGAACTCCTTGGTCTTGGGATCCTTCACCCACGCGTTGGAGTTCGAACCGATCGGGACGGTGCTCATGCTCTCGACACCGCAGGCCATCGCCACGTCGACCACTCCGGAGGCCACCAGCGAGGCGGCCAGTCCGGTGGCTTGCTGGCTCGACCCGCATTGAGTGTCGACGGTGGTGCACGCCGTGGTGAGCGGCAAGCCGGCCGACAACCAGGCCGTTCGGGTGACGTTGAAGCTCTGCGCGCCCACCTGACTCACGTTGCCGCCCACCACCTGCTCGACGAGTGTGGGATCGATGCCGGTGCGGTCGATGACGGCCTTCTGCACCAGACCGAGGAGGTCGGACGGGTGCAGGGTCGACAACCCACCGTTGCGCCGTCCGACCGGGGTGCGGACCGCCTCCACGATCACGACGTCACGGGGGGCGAGGGGCTTGGGCGATGCGGTCATGGGCGCATCCTAGGTTCCGACACTCGTCGGACCTCCGGTCGGGGGTCGCCACGGGAGCCGCGACCTAGGGTGATCGACGTGATCAGTCGCCACTCTCGATTCGTGCCCGCCATGCAACCCCCCGAAGGTGCGTCCCGGGTGCGCTTCGTGCACGTGGTCGACGCGCGCGTCTGGATCGAGGAACGACCCGTCGACGCCGAGTGGGATCGACACTTCCTCGGCGTTCTGCACACCGACGACGAACCGATCGCCTACTGGGGCGTCGATGTTCCGCGCGGGTCCGATCCATCCGACGGCGGGGCCCTCGACCTGTTCAGCTACTTCGGGCGCGCGTCCGAGGACGAATGGCTGGTGGCCGGACGCGCGGTGCAACTGATCGATTGGGCGCGGACGCATCGGTATTGCGGTCGGTGCGCGACTCCCACCGAGCCGGCTCGCAACGAAAGGGCCATGAAGTGTCCGGACTGCGGTTTGGTGGCCTTTCCGCGCCTCGCCCCGGCGATGATCACCCTGGTCACCCGCGGTGAGCCCGGTCCCGACCAGGAGGCTCTCCTCGCCCGGGGTGTGCAGTTCCGCGCACCGATGTTCAGTTGTCTGGCCGGCTTCGTCGAACCGGGCGAAACGTTGGAAGCGGCGGTGATCCGCGAGGTCCGCGAGGAGGTGGGTGTCGACGTCGGCAACGTCCGGTACATGGGAAGTCAGCCGTGGCCGTTCCCGCACAGCCTCATGCTCGGCTTCCGCGCCGACTGGCGATCGGGCGACATCGTCTGCGACCCGAGCGAGATTCTCGAGGCTCATTGGTACCGCAAGGACGCGCTCCCCAACGTTCCACCGGGAATCTCGATCGCCCGCAAACTGATCGATCACTGGTTGGTCGAATGATCGGTGGCGTGCGCGGTCGCTCGATGGGGTGATCGGGGAGCGGCGGCTCTACGGTTCGGTCATGGCTCTCGACAAGAACTCCCTCGGCAAGCTCGGACTCTGGACCTTCCAACTCGACATGCAACCGATGGCCGAGGCGCGCCGCGTGGCCGCCCGGATCGAAGAGCTCGGCTTCCGCGCCGTGTGGGTGCCCGAGGCGGTCGGACGCGAACCCTTCGCCTCCACCTCGCTGCTGTTGTCGGCCACCGAACGATTGATCATGTGCACCGGCATCGCCTCGCTGCACGCGCGGTCACCGATGACCATGCAGGCCGGTTGGAAGACGGTCACCGAAGCCTTCCCCGATCGTTTCCTGCTCGGAATCGGAGTCAGCCATCAACCGGCCGTCGAGGGTTTCCACGGCGGCACCTACGGCAAGCCCTACACCAACATGATCAACTACCTCGACGCCATGGACCGTGGGCTCTACTTCGCCGCTCAACCCACCACTCCACCGGCTCGGTGCCTCGCCGCGCTCGGTCCGAAGATGCTGAAGCTCGCCGCCGAGCGGTCGCTCGGGGCGCATCCGTACTTCGTGCCGGTCGAGCACACGCCGATCGCCCGCGCCGCGATGGGTCCCGACGCTCTGCTGGCTCCCGAGCAGGCGGTGGTTTTCTCGACCGACGCGTCCGAGGCGCGCGCGGTGGCTCGCGGGTTCATGCGCACCTACCTCGGACTTCCGAACTACACCAACAACCTGCGCCGACTGGGTTGGACCGACGCCGACATCGAGGGTCCGTCCGATGCGTTGGTCGACGCCATCGTGGCGTGGGGAACCATCGACGACATTCACGCGCGAGTGAAGGCGCATCTCGACGGGGGAGCCGATCACGTGTGCGTGCAGGTTCTGTCGAGCAATCCGGCGGCCGTCACCATGGACGAGTTCCGCGAACTGGCCGGACTGATTCCGGAACTCTGACGTCGGTCGCCACTCCCGCGCCTCAGGCGCCGGCGAGCGTGCGCGCCAGAAGAGTCGCGAGCGTGTCGCGGATGGCGTTCTCGGACGAGCCGCGTCGGATCATCTCGGTCTGGTATCCGAGCAGTCGTTCGATCATGGCGACCAGCGCCGCCGCCGTCGTGAACGGATCGAGGGTGGCGGCGAGTCGGCCGGAACGCACCCCGTCGTCGATCATGGCCTGCATCGCCCCGATGATCCGGAGGTTGGCCTCCGAGCGAACGGCCCGGAAACGGGCGTCGCCCTCCTCGGCGCGCAAGTTGCGCACGCGCAGGACCGAGGCGTGGCTCGCCCAGTAGCCCATGAATGCGTCGACGAAGTCGCGGGCTCGGTGTGCTCCGTCGTCGGGGCTCCAGGCCGGCTTCAGGAAGTCGACGAGAGGCATCTCGTCCTCGGTGGCCTCCTCGGCGAGCGCCAGAATCGCGGTGTCGGCATCGCGGAAGTAGTGGTAGAAGGTCGCCGGCGAGGTGCCGACCTCGCGCGTGATGTCGACCACCCGGAGGTCGAGAACTCCCTGTTGTCCGAGCAACTTGGCGGTCGCGTCGAGCAATCGTCGACGGGTCGCCTGGGCCCGCGAACCGATCACCCGGCCGTCGGCGGCGACCAGGTCGTTGCTCACCGGGTGTCTCCGTACACCGTTGCCGGTGCGGGTGCCTCGCGTACGAGGCGAGCAACGACGTCGCCGACCTCGGCGGGTTCGTAGCGGGCTCCCTTGTCGGCCACGGAACCATGTTGCCAACCATCGGCCACCGACAACTGTCCGCCGGCGATCTCGAACATGCGACCGGACACGTCGCAGGACTCGGAGCCCAGCCACACCACGATCGGACTCACGTTGGCCGGGTCCATGGCGTCGAATCCCGAGTCCGGTTTCCGCATCATGTCGGCGAAGGCCTCCTCGGTCATGCGACTGCGTGCCGACGGGGCGATGCCGTTGATGCGCACGCCGTATCGCTCGAGTTCGACCGACGACACGATGGTGAAGGCGGCGATCCCGGCCTTGGCCGCGGAGTAGTTGGCCTGCGACACACTGCCGAAGAGTCCGGCACCCGACGACGTGGTGACCACTCGCGCCGCCACCTTCTCGCCGGCCTTGCTGCGCGCTCGCCAGTGGTCGACGGCGTGACGCACCGGGCAGAACATTCCGCGAAGGTGAACCTTCATGACGGCGTCCCACTCGTCGACCGACATGTTGACGATCATCCGGTCGCGCACGATCCCGGCGTTGCAGACGAGGGTGTCGAGCCGACCGAACGTGTCGACGGCTTGGGCGATCATGCGTCCGGCGGCGTCCCAGTCGCTCACGTCGTCGCCGTTCACGATGGCCTCGCCACCCATCGCGCGGATCTCGGCGACGACCTCGGCGGCCGGTCCGATGTCGTGGCCATCGCCACCGAGCGAGGCACCGACGTCGTTGACCACCACCGTGGCACCCTCGGCGGCGAAGGCCAAGGCGTGCGCGCGACCGAGACCGCGACCGGCCCCGGTGACGATCACGACGCGCTCGGCGCAGATGCCGTCGGTACGGCGGTTGAGTTCGGTCATCGTCGTCTCCAGTCGGCGATCAGCACGTGATGCCGCCGTCCATCACCACGATGGAGCCGGTCATGTAGCGACCCTCCTCGGAGGCGATGAAGAGGAACATGTTGGCCATTTCGTCGGGCTCGGCTTGATCCATGGGGGTCATGATCTTGGCCATCAACTTGTAGTCGGCGCCGTCGGGCAGGTTCATGAACGAGTTCACGATGTTGGTGTTGGTTCCGCCGGGCGCGATCGCGTTGACGCGCACCCCCTTGCCGCGGTACTCGTAGGCGAGGGCTCGTGTGAGGTTCACCACGCCCCCCTTGCTCGCGCAGTACGCGGCACTCCACGGCGCGCCCATGAGACCCGAGGTCGACGCGGTGTTCACCACCACGCCGTCACGACCGGTTTCCTTGGCCGAGGCCAGCAGGTGGGGAAGAGCGAACCGAGTGACGTAGAAGGTTCCGTTGAGGTTCACCGACACGATGCGGTCGAACCATTCGGGGGTTTCCTCGTGACTGTTGGCGAAGTGTCCGATTCCGGCGATGTTGCAGACGACGTCGAGGCCTCCGAGGTGCTTGGCGGCCTTGTTCACGATCTTCTCGACCGCGGTCGCGTCGGTGACGTCGAGGTCGAGTCCGAGTGCGTCACCGCCGAGGCCGCCGATCTCCGATGCCGTGTCCTTGGCACCCTTCAGGTCGACCGCGACGACGCGTGCACCCTCGCGCGCGAACCGAAGAGCGGTGGCCTTGCCGATTCCGGAACCGGCACCCGTCACGAGAACGCGCAGTCCCTTGGCTCGCTTGTAGGTGGGGGCTGGTTTGCGAATCTTCCTGGAACTCATGACTTTCCTCCATAGGTGGCTCGGAGATCCTTCTTCAGCACCTTGCCGCTCGGGTTGCGCGGCAGGGCCTCGACGATCTCGAGTTGTTCGGGAATCTTGTGGGCCGACAGTTGCGAATCCTTGAGGTGGGCGACCATCTCGTCGAAGGCGAGTGTGGATCCGGCTTTCAGGACGATGACGGCGCAGGCTCGTTCGCCACTCGACGAGTCGGGGAGACCGATCACGGCGGCATCGGCCACGCTCGGATGTGCGAACAGCACGTCCTCGATCTCCTTGGCCGAGATGTTCTCGCCCTTGCGGATGATGATGTCCTTCAGACGACCGGTGATGCTCACGAAGCCCTCGGTGTCGACGATTCCGAGATCTCCGGTGCGGAACCAGCCGTCCTCGTCGAAAGCCTCGGCGTCGAGCGCGGGATCGAGATAGCCCATGCAGACCTGGCGCGCCTTGACCCGAAGTTCGCCCTCCTCGCCGGACGCGCACTCGCGACCGTCGATCACCGTGCGGATGCGGACACCGGGGCAGGGTCGTCCGTCGGTGGTGGCCTTCTTGTCGTCGGGATCGTCGACGTGCACCATCGTGTTGATGGGGGATTCGGTGAGGCCCCAACCACCGATGAGCGGGGCTCCGAAGGCCTCCATCATCTCGGCGTGCAGGGTCTTCGGTTTCGGCGCACCGCCTCCGTTGAAGATGCGCACCTCGGGCAGGAGTCGCTCGCCGGCTGGCAAGAGGCGTTGGGCGTTGAGATAAGCGAGCCAGAACACCGTGCCGGCACCGGCGCAGGTGCAGCCGTTGGCGCCGAGCCACGCCGGCGTGCGGGTCGGATCGAAGGTCTCGACCATCAGCAGTTCGACGCCGGTCTGCATGGCGTTGAACAGCCACACGAGTCCGCCCACGTGGGTGATCGGGAACACCACAGCCGCGCGATCGTCGGGGCCGACCTCCATGCTCCATTGCATGCCGTCGTTGGCCGCCGACATGCTGTTGTCGCTGTGCTTGGCCCCCTTGGGGTCGGCGGTGGTGCCCGACGAATAGAAGAGCCACCGCAACGCGTCGAGTTCGGCGCGGTACGGCGGCAGACCAGTGGCGTCCGGGTCGGCCTCGGGCAGATCGGGGTCGGCCACGATGATCTGGATCTCGTGATCGAGACCCTCGGCGACCTCGCGCGCCATGGGTTCGTAGTCGAAGTTGCGGAAGGTTCCGGGGACGATCATCACCTTGCACGACGATTGGCGGGCGATGAAGCCGACCTCGCGGTGACGGTAGATCGGAAGAATGGGATTCTGAACCGCACCGAGTCGGGACAGGGCGCCGGTGAGCGCCAGTGCCTCGAAACGTGAAGGAAGGATCCACGACACGTTGGTTCCCTCACCGACGCCGAGTTGAGCGAGCCCGGCGGCGACGCGCTCGCACCACTCACGGTAGTGACCGAAGGTCAGCGTGCGGCCGGCCTCGTCTCGAGCCATCTGCTTGTCGGGCGTCAGAACGGCGCGCTCGACGATCAATTGCCACAGGGTCTTGCCCGACGAGTCGAGCACTCCGGTGAGTCGTTGGTTCATCGATGCCGACCTCAGAAGGTGATGACGGCTCGTGCGAGCGTGCCGCCCTCGAGACCGTGCACCGCGTCCTGCCACCGACCGATCGGGAACGTGGCGCTCACCAGTTCGTCGAGGAGGATCTCGCCGCGACGGTAGAGCTCGATGATGTACGGAATGTCGCGTTGCGGGCTCACGGTTCCGTAACGACAGCCGATGATTCCGCGATCGACCTGCGTGAGACGTCCGTACAGACCCTCGAAGCGAGCGGTCTGGGCCGCCACTCCGATCACGACGACGGTGCCCTCCCAGTCGAGACACTCGAGAGCGTTCTCGGTGACCTTGGGGTGCGCGACGCAGTCGAAAGCCCAATCGACGCCACCGGCGTTGAAGGGACCCCGGGGAAGGTCGGGCGAGAACGGACGGATAGCGGTGACCGCGGCGACCAGATCGTCGCGGCGACCATCGAGGAAGTGGGTGGCGCCGAACTGTCGGGCCAGAGCTTCCTTCTCGGGAACGGTGTCGACGGCGATGATGGTGGATGCGCCCTGCACCTTCAGCGCCTGGATGCTGTTGAGGCCGACGCCACCGACGCCGAAGACGATGGCCGACTGACCGCGCTTCACGTTGGCGCGGTTGAAGACGGCTCCCATTCCGGTGACGACTCCGCAGCCGACGAGCGCCGCCGACGTGAGCGGAACGTCCTTCGGAATCTTCACGCACTGCACGTCGCGGACGATCGTGCGTTCGGCGAAGGCACTGGTGGCGGCGAAGTTGTAGATCGGCGCACCGTTCAGGGTGAACGGCTGGCTCCAGTTGCCGAGAGTGGAACGACAGGCGGTGGGTCGACCGTCCATGCAGTAGCGGCAGAAGCCACACGCGGCGAGGGTCGCGATGATCACGTGATCGCCGGGTTTCACGTGGGTCACCGCGTTGCCGACCTCGGCGACCACTCCGGCGGCTTCGTGGCCGCAGACACCGGGGGAGGGCACGGGATACAGACCGTGCATGTACGAGATGTCGCTGTGGCACAGACCCGCCGCGGCGATCTCGACCACCACCTCGCGGGCCTCGGGTGCCCGGAGGCTGAGACCCTCGACCAACGACGTCGTCGTGCCGTCGTAGACGATTCCCTTCACGTTGCACCCCCTGAGACGTTCGACCGGGGTCGGTTCCGGCGACGAAGCGACACTAGTTCAGGCGACTCCGGAATCTGACGGCCAGTCAGAAGCCCCCAGGAGCATGGCTTCGGGCGGGGTACGGTGGCGGCATGACGGTTGTGAATCTGTCGCGGAAAGTGTCGGTCGAACGCCTCGACGGTGCGTTGGGCGCGGTCGTGCAGGGCCTGCGGGTCTCCGATTACGACGACGTCGAGTTGCGCGAACTCGCCGATTCGTTGGTTCCGTGGTGGGACGAGCGTCTGGTGCTCTTCTTTCCGGGTGTCCACTTCACGCCGGCCGATCAGTCGCGACTGGCGCGTTGCTTCGGAAGCCACGTTGCGGCCACGACCGAAACCGCCGCCGAAAATCGGAACATCCCGACCCTGCGCGACGAGGGGTATCCCGAGATCCTGGTGATCGACTCGCACACCCCCGGTTTCGACCCGTTCCAGACCGCGGTGTGGCACACCGACGTGCCCTTCATCGAGAAGCCACCCAAGGCGTCGCTCTTCTACTGCGAGATCGCCGCGGTGGGTGCGGGCGACACGATGTGGAACAACCAGATCGCCGCGCATCGTCGCCTCAGTGCTCCGATGCAGGGACTGATCGACGACCTGCAGGTCGTGATGGGCGCCCTTCCCCAGACCGGGTCGCACGTGCATCCGATGGTTCGTCGGCACCACGCGACCGACGAGAAGTCGATCTTCGCCAATCGCGGATGGACGCGCAGCATCGTGGGTTTGAGCGAGGTCGAGAGCAAGCACGTGCTCGAGGCGGTGTTCGCGACGTCCGAACGACCGGAGAACGTGGTTCGCTGGAAGTGGACCAGCGGCGATGGTGCACTGTGGGACAATCGTTACACGATGCACTACGCGGTGGCCGACTACGGCACGCAGCACCGTCGGGTGCGCCGCGTCACGATCTACGAGTGATCGATAGTCGGGCGGGCTCGTAACTCGTTCTTCAGCACCTTGCCCGAGGCGTTCACCGGCAGGGCGTCGACGAATTCGATGCGACGGGGGACCTTGTAGTTCGCCATGTGTCGACGGCACCAGTCGATCAGTCGATCCGCGTCGAGGTCGGTCCCGGGGTGCAACACCACGAAGGCCACGCCCACCTCGCCCAGCCGGTCGTCCGGCACGCCGACGACGGCGGCCCGGGCGACGTCGGGATGACCGAGGAGGAGGTTCTCGATCTCGGCGGGATACGCGTTGAATCCACCCACGATGAACATGTCCTTCTTGCGATCGGTGATGGCCACGTAACCGCGGGCGTCCATCACGCCGATGTCTCCGGTTCGGAGCCAGCCGCCGGCATCGACGGCTTCGGCGGTGGCGACGGGGTCGTCCCAATATCCGGGCATGACGTTGTAGCCCCGGCACAGGATCTCGCCCGGTGTGCCGGCGGCGACCTCGGCTCCGCCGTCGTCGACCACCCGCACCTCGACGCCCGGGATCGCGCGACCACTGGTGCTCGAGATGGTGCGTGCGTCGTCGTCGGGTCGACACATGGTGACGACCCCGGTGGATTCGGTGAGTCCGTACGCGGTGAGGATGGTGGAGAAAGTGAGCTCGCGCCGCATGCGCACGATCATCTCCTCGGGAACGGCGGCCGCACCGGTGACCGCGAGGCGCAGCGACGTCAGGTCGTGCCGTTCGCGATCGGGGTGATCGAGGATCTCGAGATACAGGGTGGGCGGGCCGGGCAACACGGTGATCCGCTCGTCGGCCACCCGACCCAGGATCGTCACCAGGTCGAACACCGGCTCGGGCACGATCGTCGCGCCAGTGATGAGGCAGGCGAGGAAGCCCGCCTTGTACCCGAACGTGTGGAAGAAAGGGTTGACGATCAGATAACGATCGGTCTCCCGAAGACCGACGACCTCGGCCCACACCCGGAACACTTCGCAGGTCTGGCCGTGACGCGACATCACCCCCTTCGGGCGACCCGTGGTGCCCGACGTGAAGATGATGTCCGAGAGATGATCCTCCGTCACCAGAGCCGTGCGCGAGTGGAGCATCACGTCGGTGATCGTGTCGCCGCGGGCCATGAAGTCGTTCCATTGCCGGATGTCGATCGTCTCCGCGCGGTCCGGCAGGTCGGCGGTACTCGATGCGAGCATCTCCCGGTAGTCGACGCCCAGAAAATCACCGGAGGTGACGAGGAACGAGGCACCGCTGCGCGCGATCACGTCGGCGGCCTCGTCGCCCTTGAATCGCGTGTTGATCGGAACGATGGTTCCGCCGGCGCACTGGGCGCCGAGCGCGGCGAAGATCCATTCGGCCGAGTTGGGTGCCCAGATCGCGACCCGATCCCCGAACGCCAGTCCGGACGCGACGAACGCGCGGGCGCTTCGTTCGACGTCGTGGGTGAACTCCGACCACGACCAACGACGGTCTCCGACGACGAGAGCCGTTCCCTCGCGCTCGGCCGCTTCGCGGACGAGCGACGGAATGGTGCGCACGTTCGCGGTGGACGAGTGGTTACTTCAGGTGGGTGATGCCGAGCATCTTGATCGCGTTGCCGCGCAGCACCTTGTACATCTGCTCGTCGGTGAGATCGAGGGTTTGCTCGTGGGCGATCTTGGCGGTGTGTGGCCAGGTGGAGTCGGAGTGCGGATAGTCGCACTCGAAGGTCACGTTGTCCTCGCCGATCTCCTCGAGGCAACGAAGGCCGTGGGGATCGTCGAAGTAGCAGCCGTACACGTGCTTCTTGAAGAGTTGGCTAGGTGGCTCGAGAACACGGTCGGCGATGCCGCCCCAACCGCGGTTCTCCTTCCAGACCGTGTCGGCCCGCTCGAGGATGTACGGAATCCAGCCGATCTGACCCTCGCTGTAGGCGATCTTGAGATCGGTGAACTGCGTGAAGAGACCACTCATCAACCAGTCGACCATGCTGAGGCAGCAGTTGGCGAAGGTGAGGGTGGAGCCGACCGCGGCCGGCGCGTCGGGCGAGGTGCTGGGCATCTTGGAGCCCGAACCGATGTGCATGCAGATCACGGTTCCGGTCTCGTTGCAGGCGTCGAAGAACGGCAACCAGAAACCATCCTTGTCGTGGATGCTCGGCAAGTTGAGGTTCGGCGGGATCTCGCTGAAGCAGACGGCGCGCACTCCGCGCGCGGCGTTGCGTCGCACTTCGGCGGCCGCGGCCACCGGATCCCACAACGGGATGATGCAGAGCGGAAGCATGCGGCCACCCGACTCGCCGCACCATTCCTCGACCATCCAGTCGTTGTAGGCCTGGACGCACAACATCGCGAGTTCGCGATCCTGGGCCTCGTGGAAGGTCTGACCGCAAAAGCGTGGGAAGGTCGGGAAGCAGAGCGAGGCCTCGATGCCCGCCACATCCATGTCCTCGAGCCGATCCTTCAACTTGTACGAACCCTGGCGCATTTCGTCGTACGTGATGCCGGCGAGGATGACTTCGTCGCGATCGAACCCGACGGCGGTGTCGAGACGGGTGAGGGGCCGACGCAGATCCTCGTAGAACCACCAATCGGCGAGCGGGCCCTCGTCGCCGACGGCTCCGGGCACCGCGGTGAACTTTCCTCCGACGAAGGTCATTTCCTTCACCGGCAGGCGGTGCACTCGCGGAGCGACGTCGTGATACTTCTTCGGAAGACGGTCGAGCCAGACGTGGGCGGGTTCGGTGACGTGATCGTCGACCGAGATGATCTTGGGCAATTCGCGCATGGGGGAAGGGTAGCACCCGAATCTGACGACCTGTCAGATTCTGCTTCCCATTGGGGTTTGCGAGGGTTTCGCGGGGTGCGCGCACCCGGCTTCGTCGGTCGGCCCGGAAGCGGGAGAGACTGGGTCGGTGGCGGCGAACCGCACCAAGATGACGGTCGGCGTCGCTCTCCCGCAGATGGCCACCGGGCTCGACCGCGAGCGGCTGGTGGCCTGGTGCCGCGGGATCGACCGGGGGCCCTTTTCGTCGGTGTCGGCCGGCGAGCGGATCACCTTCCACAACCTCGACGGCTTCACCCTCTGTTCGGCGGCCGCGGGTCTCACCGATCGGGTGCGGATCCTCGTGAACGTGGCCGTTCTGCCCTGGCATTCGCCGGCTCTCGTGGCCAAGGAACTGGCCTCGATGGACGTGGTGTCGGGTGGGCGGGTGGAGGTCGCGGTTGGGGTCGGAGGTCGGCGCCAGGACTACGACGCGCTCGGTTCGCCGTTCGCCGGCCGACACGGTCGACTCGATGCCGCGGTGACGGAGTTGCAGCGACTGTGGTCGGGTGGAACGGCCGCCGATGGAGAACGCGTGGGTCCCGAACCGGTGCAGGTGGGTGGGCCTCCGATCCTCGCGTCGGCGATGGGCCCGAAGTCGTTGGCGCGGGCCGCGCGTTGGGCGTCGGGTGTGAGCGGGTTCACGCTGCTCGGCGACCCGAAAGAGGTGCGCCGACTCGTGGCGTCGACCGACGAAGCGTGGTCGGCGGCGGGGCGAGCCGATCGTCCGCGACACCTGACGGGTTCGTTCGTGGCGTTGGGTCCCGATGCTCCGACCCGACTGCACGAGTTCGCGCGCGCGTACCTGCACGTGTTCTCGCCCGATCTCGCCGAGTCGTTGGCGTCGGCCATGACCTTGAACGAGCCATCGCGACTCGTCGACCTGCTGAACGCGGTGGAGGCCGAGGGAGTCGACGAATTCATCGTGGTGCCGGCGACCAGCGACCCGCGCATGCTCGACGTCCTCGCCGATGTCGTCGGATCACGCTGACTCGTAACGCCCAGCCTGCGGAGGCGCTACTTCCGTCGGAGTTCGAGAACCATTCGTGCCGCCACGACGAGTACCAGCGTGGCGAACAGGGCGTTCGAGAGGTCCTTGCTCATCTCGTCGGCCACGATGCCGCCGACGATGGCCGACGGAACACCAGCGAGTCCGACGATGGTGGCGGTGCGGAAGTCGATGTTCGAGTTCCGGTGATTGCGCCACGTTCCCATGATCGACGTGGGGATGATCACGGCCGCCGAGGTTCCCTTGGCGATCACCGGTAACTCGCTGAAGAACACGATCATCATGGGAACCATCACCACACCGCCCCCGATGCCGAGCAATCCGGCCAGCACTCCGGTGATGAAGCCCACCATCACCAACACCGCCGCTCCCAGCCAGGTGATGGCTCCGCGACCATCGGCGTCGGTGGGGATGTAGAGGCGAATCGCCGTCACGATCAGCATCGCGGCGAAGGCGTAGCCGATCACCCGGCGCGGAAGGACGTGGAGCAGTTTCGTGCCGTACACCGCACCACCCAGGGCGCCGATCGCCAACCACAGAGCCATCGACCAATCCACGTTGTCCCGCGCCCAGTAGGTGGCCAGGCTCGAGATCGCGATGGGCAGTACCGCGCCGAGCGAGGTGCCGTTGGCGAGGCGCTGGTCGAGTCGGAGCATGACGACGAGTGCGGGCACCACCAGGATGCCTCCGCCGACCCCGAAGAGTCCCGACAGCAATCCGGCTCCCACGCCGACGAGGAGCACCATCCAGATCGGCCGCTCGACGGCCGCTTCGACGCGTTCGTCGATCACGAGCCGAGTACCGCCGCGCCCACTCGACGGCGATGGTGCGTGACGTCGCCGTGGGCCCGCATGAGCGCCCAGGCCTTCTTCATGAACAGCTGCAGATCGGCCTCCCACGTGTAGCCGATGCCGCCGTGCACCTGCATCGAACCACGGCTGGCTCGATAGGCCGCCTCGGATGCCAGAGCCTTGGCCATGCTCACGTCGCGGTCGACGGTGCTCGCATCCGTGGCCAGACTCCAGGCCGCGCGGTACGTGGGAGCCTTGGCGAACTCGACCTTCAGGAGTGCATCGCTCATGAGGTGCTTCACGGCCTGGAACGAACCGATCGGTTTGCCGAACTGCTCGCGTTGGCGCGCGTAATCGGCGGCGATGTCGATCATCCGTTCACCGAGGCCGATGAGATACGCCGATGTCGCGAGGGTGATCGCGAGGCGGGCTCGCTCGACGTCGAGTTCGAACGGAGTGCGCGTGCCGCCCCCGATGGCGGCGAGACGTCGACCGCCGTCGATGGCGTGACGATCGGCGACATCGTGGTTCTCGAGCAGGCTCGACGGCCCGAGCACCCCGTTCGCGATGGCCGCGTGCGGGACGAGGGCCTCGGAGTCGAGTGCGATCGTTCCGATCCACGAACCGTCGACGACATCCGGTCGGATCGCCGCCAGTACGGGGGCGACGACCGCCATGTGCTCGAGCACCGGTCCGGGTACGGCGGCGCGTCCGAGTTCCTGGAACAGCAGCACGGCGTCGACCGCCGTGGCCCCCATGCCCCCGTGCTCCTCGGCGACCAGGATCGACAGAACACCCATCTCGCCCAGGCGGTGCCACACGTCGGGTGCGTGACCGGTGCCATCGTCCCACGCCTCGCGAACCCGTGAGGGAGGGCATTCGTTGGCGAGCAGATCGCGCAACCCCTCGGCGAAGAGGCGTTGGTCGTCGGTGAACGAGAAGCGCATCGTCACATCCCCTTCGGCAGTTGCAGAACGCGATCGGCGATGATGTTGCGCTGGATCTCGTTGGTGCCGGCGTAGATGGGGCCGCTCAACGAGAAGAGGAAGCCGTCCACCCACCTCTCGTGTTCGCTTCCTTCGACGAGTTCGGCTTCCGGACCGAGGATCCGCAGGGCGATCTCGTGGATTCGCACGTCCATCTCGCTCCAGAAGATCTTGTTGAGACTCGACTCGGCGCCGATCGGGCGTCCCTCCAGCATTCCGGTGACGGTTTGGTAGGTGTGGAGTCGGTAGCCCTCGGCCATCATCCACGCCTCGGTCACCTCGTCGGCGAGTGCCGTGTCGTTCGGGTCCGCGTGGGTTCTCCAGAGGTGCACGAGTCGGTTGGCGGCCTCGGTGAAGCGCGCCGGACTGCGCAAACTCACACCGCGCTCGAAGCCCGCCGTCGCCATCGCCACGCTCCACCCCTTGTTCTCGTCGCCGAGGGTGTTCGCCATCGGAACGCGCACGTCGTCGAAGAAGATCTCGGCGAAGCCGGTGTCCCCGTCGAGTTGGGCGATGGGACGCACCGTGATGCCCGGAAGGTCGAGTGGGCACAAGATGAACGTCAGACCACGATGTCGTTCGGCTTCGGGATCGGTACGGAAGATCCCGAAGCACCAATCGGCCCACACCGCGCGACTGGCCCAGATCTTCTGGCCGTTCAGCACCCAGTCGTCGCCGTCGCGGGTCGCCTTGCTTCGAATTCCCGCCAGATCGCTGCCGGCGTTGGGTTCGCTCCAGGCCTGAGCCCACACGATCTCGCTCGAGGCCATCGACGGCAAGAAGCGCGTCTTCTGCTCGGGCGTGCCAACTTCCATGATCGTGGGACCGAGGAGGAAGATCCCGTTCTGGTTCACCCGTCCGGGGGCGCCGGCTCGGTAGTACTCCTCCTCGAAGATGAGCCATTGGATGTAGTCGGCTCCGCGTCCGCCGTACTCGACCGGCCACGACACGGCCGACCAGCGACCGTCGTAGAGCTTCTTCTCCCACTCGCGATGCAGGGCGAAACCCTCGGCGGTGTCGAAACTCGGCAATGGGGAGGCCGGAACGTTGTTCGCGAGCCATTCGCGGGCCTCGAGTCGGAACGCGGCTTGCTGCGGAGTTTCGTTGAGGTCCACGAGGCTCCGACGCTAGTGCCTCGACCTGACCCCCAGCCGGGTCGACCGTCGTCGATCCCGGAACCGATCTCGTCGACCGGGATTACACTTTCGCCGTGTCGTCGGGGGAGAGTTCGGGTCGGCCCGCGCATCCGGCTCCCAATGTTCCGGTACCCAACGTTTCGACACCCAACGTTCCTGTACCCAACGTTCCGGGGCTCGACGGAATCCGCGCCGTGTCGCTGCTGGTGGTCGTGGCGTTCCATCTCGGTGTTCCCGGTTTCTCGGGGGGCTTTCTCGGACTGCCCTTCTTCTTCGCGTTGTCCGGCTTTCTCATCACCCAGGTGATCCTCGCCGACTCGACGGCTCCGGCCCTGCGGCGTCTCGGGCGGTTCTGGTCGCGGCGACTCCGGAGACTGGCGCCCGCGTCGATCGTCGTGATCGTGGCCATCGCGTTGTCGGCCCGATTCGGCGTGTTCGAAGGGCGGACACTGCCGGGTGACCTCGGCGCGGCACTCGGTTACGTCTTCAACTGGCGGGTGGCCTCCACCGGTCAGAGCTACTCGGAGTTGTTCGGCTCGACCCCCTCGCCTCTTCTGCATTTCTGGTCGCTCGCGATCGAGGAGCAGTTCTACGTCGTGTTGCCCCTGGTGTTGCTCGCCGTCGGTGCGCACCGTCGGCGCCGAACCGCGATCGTGGTGTCGATCGTTGCCCTGGCGGCCAGCGTGACGATCGGACTCGCCACCGACTCGCGCGACCTCGTGTACTACGGCACCCACGTTCGCGCCGCCGAGATGTTGATCGGCGTGTTGCTCGCCTTCGTCGTCCCGATCGGCACGACGGTCGGTCGCCGTGCCCGGATGACCGTCTCGGTCGCGGCGGCGGCGGCGCTCGTGTTGTTCGGAATTTTCGTGGGTCGCGTCGATGTCGATTCCGACGCGGTGTACGACGGTCTGCTGATCGTCGTGGCGATGTTGACGGCGATCGTGATCGTCGATGTCGTCGTCGGTGGATGGATCGGCCGAATCCTCTCGTGGCGACCCTTCGTGGCGGTGGGGAAGTTGAGTTACGGGCTGTACCTGTTCCATTGGCCGGTGATCGTCGCGCTCGACGAGGAACGCTTGGGTGTCGGGGGTTGGCGACTCGGTGTCGCGAGGATTGCGATCACCGTCGTTCTCGCCCTGCTGTCGTTCGTGATGCTCGAGCAACCGATTCGTGCGCGTCGGCGTCTCGTGGGTTCGCGTCGGGCGGGTGTCGCGTACCTGGTGTCGGCTCTCATCGGTGTGGCGGCGATCGTCTCGCTCGATCCCACCACCCCGACCGTCGGTGCCGGAGTCGATGCGCCCACCGATGTCGTCGATTTCGGAGGTGGCGGCGCTGGTGGACCGGTCGGAGACGACTCGGAGTCGTCCACCACCACCGTTGCCGAGCAACCGTCCGTGGTGGTCGTCGGATCGCCCGGAGTCGGGCGGGACTCGGTCGTCGCGGCGATCGAACAACGAGGCCCGGTGGTCGTCGAACAGGGCCCGGCGACCGAGTGTCCCCTCGGTGCGCTCCCCGACGAGATCGATGGTTGCGCGGCGTGGAGCGAGATCGTGGAGTCGGTGATGTCGTCGAACGTCGCGCCGATCGTCCTACTGGTGGGGGCAACCGAACGGTCGTTGGTCGATGCGAGGGTCGCGGTGGATCTCACGGTCGCGAGCCGGCCCGAAAGCACCTCGACGACCGTCGTTCCGGACACGACCGTCGTTCCGGACACGACCGTCGTTCCGGACACGACCGTCGTGAACGACGACAAACGACGGACCGACGCCGAGGTGAAGCGGGGCGAGGAGCTCGCGCGCGATCTGGTTGCTCCGTTCGCCGGTCGAACCCTGCTGGTGGTGGATGCGACGGGCGGAGACTTCCTGACCGGAGGTTTGGTCGACGCCGACCTGCAATCGGAATCCGTCACGACGATCACCGTGCCCGACGCCGCCGACGCCGACGCCGTTGGATCGGCGGTGGCGGCGATCGTGCGGAACGAGTCGAGCTCCGACGATCGGCAGCGGATGATCGTCATCGGTGATTCGGTGTCGTTCGGAGTGGCGCAGGCGATCGACGCCACGGCCTCCGATCGGTACAGCGTGGTGTGGGCCGGAGGTCGCAACTGTCCGCTGATCGAGGTCGAACGCATCTCGTGGGGCGGCGAGATGGAATTCGCCATGAACGAATGTCCGACGATCGACGAATGGGATCGACTGTGGGCCGACGTCGAACCGGACCTGGTTCTCGCGATCGCCTCGGTGCCCGAACAGAGCGATCAGCGGTACGTCGCGGATGGCGAGTGGCACCGCGTCGGTGACCCCGAGTTCGCGAGGTTGCACGACGCGGGTATCGCTCGGCTGGTGGAGATCACCGAACGCCAGGGAGCGCGCCTCCTGTTCTTCAACAGTCCGTACATCGTCGTCGGTGGGTTCCGGGGGGCGGTGTTCGCCGCCGACGACCGGGTGGACGGTTGGAACCGATCGTTGCTCGCTTGGGCCGAACGCCATCGGACCATCGAGATCCTCGACTGGGCGTCGGTCGTCGTCGAAGCCGAATCGAGGGCCGAGGGCCCGGGCAGCCTCCGCGAAGACGGTGTCCACATGACGCCGGAGGACCTCGCGAGCATCGTTCGGACCCGACTTCTCGATCTTCTCGAACCGGTCGGGTCGAACGTCGATGAGTAGGGTGAGAACGTGGTGAGCCAGCGCGTGACCCGGGTTCCGGCCGTCGAGGGCTGGTACACGATCGACGAGAAGCCGCACCTCCTCGGAGCCAAGTGCGCGACGTGCGGCACCTTCGTGTTCCCGCCTCGCGACAACGGCTGTCCGAATCCGTCGTGCGACTCCGATTCGCTCGAGCGCACCCCGTTGTCGACGCGCGGTCGCGTCTGGAGCTATACCGAGAATCGTTACGCACCCCCGCCGCCGTACAAGGCCGCCGATCCCTTCGAACCGTACGCGTTGGTGGCCGTCGAGCTGGCCGACGAAGGGCTCATCGTCCTCGGGCAAGCGCCGAAGGGAGTGTCGGCCGCCGATCTGAAAGTCGGCATGGACGTTCAGATCGAGACCGACGTGCTGTACGCCGAGACCGCCGACGACGGCACGGTCGTCGAGCACATCGTGTACGTCTGGGCACCCGCGGCTCCGGCCGCGAACCGGGGGGCCGCGTCGTGAGCGATCGCGATCTCGTGGTGCTCGGCGTGGGGATGCATCCCTGGGGCAAGTGGGGACACGATTTCACCGAGTACGGAATGGTGGCGGCCCGCGCGGCACTCGCCGACGCGCGTCTGCAGTGGAAGGACATCCAGTACGTCGCGGGCGCCGACACGATCCGCAACGGGTATCCCGGATTCATCGCCGGTGCCACGTTCGCCCAGAAGTTGGGCTGGACCGGTGCGCGGGTGTCGTCGAGTTACGCGGCCTGTGCGAGCGGGGCACAAGCGTTGCAGGGCGCGCGCGCGTCGATCCTGGCCGGTTTCTGCGACGTCGCGATGGTGATCGGAGCCGACACCACACCGAAGGGCTTCTTCGCGCCCGTGGGCGGCGAGCGCAAGAACGATCCCGACTGGTTGCGGTTCCATCTTCTCGGCGCCACCAACCCGGTGTACTTCGCCCTCTTCGCCCGCCGGCGCATGGATCTCCACGGCGCGACCTCCGAGGACTTCGCGATGGTGAAGGTGAAGAACTCGCGGCACGGGCTCGAGAACCCCTACGCGCGTTTCCGCAAGGAGAACACCGTCGCCGACGTGGTGAACAGCCCGATCGTCAGCGATCCGTTGCGGCTGCTCGACATCTGCGCGACGTCCGACGGTGCGGCGGCGATGATCGTCGCGAGTCGCGAGTTCGCCGAGAAGCACCTGGGCTCGTTGACCGGTGTTCCGCGAATCCGAGCGGTCAGCACGGTCACGCCCACCTATCCGCAGACCATTCTCGAGTTGCCCGATTTCGCCACCGACTCGTCGGCCGTGGTGGCTCCGCCCGATCGCGGTTTCAAGGACGACATCTGCTTCTCGGCCTACGAGGAGGCCGGCATCGGTCCCGACGACGTCTCGTTGGCCGAGGTGTACGACCTCTCCACCGCGCTCGAGCTCGACTGGTACGAACACCTCGGTCTGTGCGCCAAGGGTGATGCCGAGGCGTTGCTCCGTTCGGGTGCCACCACCATCGGTGGCCGCGTGCCGGTGAATCCGAGTGGCGGTTTGTCGTGTTTCGGCGAGGCGATACCGGCCCAGGCCATCGCCCAGGTGTGCGAGGTCGTGTGGCAGTTGCGCGGACAGGCCGAGGGTCGACAAGTCCACGGTGCTCGCGTGGGAATCACGGCGAACCAGGGTCTGTTCGGCCATGGTTCGTCGGTGATCGTCAGCGTCTGATCCTCGCCGACCCGGCTGGGTGGGCGGCTCGGCGTCGGGACTAGGTTGGCGCCATGAGCACTCCCGCCGCATTCATCGTCGATGCCGTTCGCACGCCCGTTGGTCGTCGCGGCGGCGGACTCTCCACGGTTCACCCGGCCGATCTCGGCGCGCACAGCATCAAGGCTCTCGTCGAACGCACCGGGATCGACCCCAACGCGGTCGACGACGTGGTGTTCGGCAACGTCGACTCGGTGGGTCCGCAGGCCGGCTGCATCGCCCGGACCTGTTGGCTGGCGGCCGGTTTGCCGCAACACGTTCCCGGTACGACCATCGATCGTCAGTGCGGGTCGGCGCAGCAGTCGGTGCATTTCGCCGCCCAGGCCGTGATGAGCGGAACCATGGACGTGGTGGTCGCCGGTGGCGTGCAGAACATGAGCATGATCCCGATCTCGTCGGCGATGACCGCCGGTCAGGCCCTCGGCTTCGACGATCCCTTCACCGGTTCGCCCGGTTGGACCACCCGTTACGGCAACGGCGAAGTGAGCCAGTTCGTGGGCGCCGAGATGATGGTGGAGAAGTGGAATTTGTCGCGCGAGGAGATGGAGGAGTTCGCCGTCACCTCGCATCTGCGCGCCATCGAGGCCCGCGAGCAAGGACGCTTCGAAGCCGAAATCGCTCCGCTGAACGGCGTGCAGCACGACGAGGGTCCGCGCGAGCCGAATTGGGACAAGATCCGCTCGTTGCCGACACTCACACCGACCGGTCGCATCACGGCGGCCTGCGCCAGTCAGATCTCCGATGGTTCGGCGGCGATCCTCGTGGTGAACGAGAAGGCCCTGAAGGAGCACGGACTCACTCCCCGGGCGCGCATTCATCACATCAGCGTGCTCGCCGACGATCCGATCATGATGCTGTCCGCGCCGATTCCCGCGACCAAGCGCGCTCTCGCCAAGACCGGCATGAGCGTCGCCGACATCGACTTGGTGGAGATCAACGAGGCCTTCGCTCCGGTTGTTCTGGCGTGGATGAAAGAGACCGGTTTCGATCACGCCAAGGTGAACGTGAACGGGGGAGCGATCGCGCTCGGACACCCGCTGGGAGCGACCGGAGCACGATTGATGACCACGTTGCTGCACGAACTCGAGCGCACCGGTGGTCGGTACGGTCTGCAGACGATGTGCGAGGGCGGCGGTCAGGCCAACGTCACCATCATCGAACGCCTCTGAACCACCCCCCTCCACCGTTGTTCTGGTGATGGTTCTTTACCCCTGGGGTAAAGAACCATCACCAGAACCACATCAATGGGTCAGGGCATTCGGACGTACGGCAAGCAGTACGGATTCGCGCACGAGATCGTGCTGAGATTGCGCTGTCCGTCCCCAGGATTGGTCCCTTGGTCGAAGATGAGAGGCATGCCGTTCGCGGAAACCACGATGTCGAGATAGTCGCCCCGCGGATCGAAGGTCGAGCCCTGGGGCTGCGTGTTCCAGAGCAGTTCGTAGGCGGACCCACCCGAGACGAAGCAGTCCGTGCTCACGCACTTGAAGTACACGACTCGGCTGTCCGACCCCGGACTGTCGGAGTAGACGCCCACCGGGTATCCGTCGTCGCCGATGTCGAGCGCCAGTTCGTCGACGGTCGACGCCAGCACCTCGGTGTCGGATGCGTACGTGTTGGGGCCGGCCGGCGCGCACGTTTGGACGAGGCAACGCCAGGCGTAGATGGTCGAGCCTCGATACCCCATGACCAGGAGCCCGCCATCCGACGTGAGAACGGCGTCCCCTCCGAGCGGCCCCGACAACTCGCTCGTGGAGTCCTTCGAGGTGCAGGCCGGCGACGAGCAGCGAGTGATGTAGCCCTTGCTGTTGGCCCCGTCGACCTTGAAGTGAACGATGAAAGGGTTGCCGTTCGGGCTCATGACGATGGTGGGATCGTGACCGCCGCCGGGTTCGGATTGACCATCGTTCTGGAACGAACAACTCTCCCAAGTGGGACAAATGACTCGCTTGGTGCGGAGGGTCGACGTCGCCCCGGTGCCGTCGCGGTACGCGATCAGCATGCCTCCGTCGATCAGATTCGCGATCTCGGGTTCCTGGCCGGTGTCCACTCCGGTGGTGAGTTGCAGGGGAGGGGCCACGTCGATGCAGTACTCGTCGAGGCATTCGGCGAGGCGAAGTCCGTAGGGCACGGCGTTGTCGTAGTACGCGATGATCGGATGACCGGATTCGTTGAACTCGAGCGAAGGATGCATCGGGTCGCCGGGCAGGTCGGTGAGTAGCGATTCCCCGTAGTTCAAGCAGGAATGGTTGGCGCACCATCGGTAGCGCAGGGTGCCGGCACCGCCAGAGAGTGGAACGATTCGATCGACCAGGGCACCACGTCCACTCAAGGCGATTCCGGCGTCGAGGTGATAGCCCGTGACGTAGTCCTCGACGGAACTGAGTGAGACCATCGGGGATGGGCGCTCGTACGAGTCGACCCGCAGATTTGACAGGACCGAATCGAAGAAGCTGTGGGTCGGATACCGGTCGTCGTGGTTGTGATCCTCGTAGTAGCCGACCACATCGACGATGAGGTCGGCGGTTCCCCACACGTACAAGCAGATCGACCCGTCGTAGGAAGTGGTGACGTTCAGGCCGTTGGCGATGTCGACGGCGTTCTCGAAGTTCAGCGACGACGCGTTCGGCGGTGCGTCGGTGGAGTCGTCGCACGGGTACACGGTCACGTAGCCGTAGCCGTCGCGTTTGCGTCCCTCGGTCACGGTGATGTTCACGGCCACGGCACTCGCGTCGGCGGGTACGACCGTGCGATTCTCCGACCCCACCACCGCGATGTCGCCTTCGACGACGAGCTTGCGGGACGAGTTCGACACCGGGTCGCCGGCGCGAGTGTCGAGCACGCGGGTCGGTTCGATGGGCACGTACACGGCCTTGTTGCCGTCCTCGACCACCGCGCGCACCACGCCGAATCCTCCGCCACCGAGGGCGACGGCGCAGGCGGCTCCAATGGCCGCCCAACGAACCCGGCTGGGTCCGGCTGTGCGTCGAGCGTCGCCGTCGTCCGCGTCGTTCCTGCTCATGGGCCGATTCCTCCTGCTCGGGGTACGGAGGCAAGGTAACAAGGACGGCCCGCGCGGAGTTGGATGTCGGGTTCGGTTGCCGACCCGCGGACGGGCCGTCGATCAGGAATCGAAGCCGATACCGAGGCGATCCATGGCCTTCAGCCACAGATTGCGCTTGCCGGTCCTGTCCTCGCGGTCGAGGCTCCATCGGGTGGCCTGGATGCCGACGAAGCGGAACGGTTCGGGCGGGAAAGGAACCGGCTTCTCCTTCACGAAGTCGGTCTGGGTGGCGCGGGACCGCTTGCCGTCGAGCAGATCGAGCATGACCTCGGCCCCGAAGCGCGACGAGGCGGTGCCGAGTCCGGTGTAGCCGAGGGCGTACGACAGGCGACCACCCATGGCGCGTCCCCAGAAGACGCAGTAGCGGGTGCAGGTGTCGATGGCGCCACCCCACGCGTGCGAGAACTTCACGTCGTCGAGTTGCGGAAACGTGGTGAAGAAGTGCTGGCTCAACCGGGCCCAGGTTTCGGGTCGACTCTCGAGTTCGCTCTGCACCTTGCCGCGGAAGAAGTACACCGCGTCGTAGCCGCCCCACAGGATTCGATTGTCCTGCGTGAGTCGGTAGTAGTGGAATTGGTTCGGAACGTCGGACAGCCCCTGCCGGTTCTTCCAGCCGATGCGGTCGAGTTGTTCGGTGGTGAGTGGTTCGGTGACCATGCAGTAGTCGTACACCGGCACGATGTAGTGCCGCAGCCGCCGCAACAACGGCTTGTGGGCGTTCGTCGCCAACGCCACCTTTCCGGCTCGAACCTTGCCGAGTGGAGTGTGCACCATCACGCCGACTCCGTCGCGCTCGATGCTGGTGGCCTTGGTGTCCTCGTAGATGCGCACGCCGAGCGTTTCCGCGGCGGCCTTCAATCCCCACGCCAGACGGGCCGGATCGACGATGGCGGCGCGGTCGTGACTCCAGAGTCCGCCGGTGTAGGTGGGCGAGTTGACCTCGGCCCGCATCTGTTCGGCGTCGAGCCACGAGACCTTCTGTCCCAGCGATCGCAACTGTTGGAAGTCGTCCCGTAGTTCGTCGAGGTAACTCGGGGCATGAGTGTTGTACGCCACGTCGATGACGCCGGTGCGTTCGTAGTCGCAGTCGATGCCGTAGCGCTTGATGGCGGCCTCGATCTCGTTGAGGTTCTCGAGACCGAGATCCTCGAGAAGGGGCAACTCGTCGGGGAAACGTTCCTGCCCGTTGGCGATTCCGTGGGTGAGCGAGGCGTCCATGAAACCGCCGTTGCGGCCACTCGCCGCCGAGCCCACCTCGTGGGCGTCGATCAGGACGATGTCGCGCGACGGGTCGCGTTCCTTGGCGATGATCGCGGTCCAGAGTCCGGTGTAGCCGCCGCCCACGATGCAGAGGTCGCACGTCTCGGTGCGCACCAACATCGGATTGGTCTCGGGTTCGTCGGCGTCCTCGTACCAATACGGGTAGGGATCGGCGTCGGCTATCGCATCCAGGTGCCGCGGGTCGAACTCTTCGTCGTCGCCCACGATGCTCACGGGTCTCACCTCTCGGGGTCAGACTAGTTCGGCGTCGGTGCGGGTCTCCGGCATGCTCGTCGATGTTCGTCGTCGACGTTCCCAACGTCCCCAGAACCAGAACGACGCGCCCACGTAGGCCCAACCGGCGAGGACGTCGATCACGTAGTGCTCACCGAAGTAGACGAGGGTTGCCATCATCGAGAACGGGAAGAGCAACGAGGCTCGCCGGACCCAATCGTTCGGCATTCGATGCCAGAAGAAGACCACCACGAACAACGCGAAGGCGGCGTGCAGCGACGGCATCGCCGCGATGGGGTTGGCCCATTGCTGGCCCTTCAACAGCACGCTGTTCACGGTGTCGAGACCGAGTTCGTTCCATCCTCGGCCGGTCGGGCGGGCCAGTTCGGGCATGATGCGGTACGGATGCTTCGCACTCGATGCCATCCAGGGAGGGACGGTGGGCATCACGACGTAGGTGGCCACGCCGGCGAAGAGAACGGTGGCGAAACGTCGCACGTACCGAACCCACTGGTCGCGGTACCGAATCCAGAGATACACCGATGCCGCCACCGGCAAGAAGAAATGTGTGAAGTACACCAACGAACCGAGGAGGTCGTACCAACGCACGTGCTGCGCCGAATAGAAGGTCGACTGCATCCAGACGTTGGGGTCGGTGCCGAGGAACAACACGCGGTCGATGTTTCGCGGTGCCTCGACCTGCAGCGGGAAGCCGAAGGTGTCGGCGATACCTCGGCTGTAGTCGTACGACAGCCACATGACCGCGTACAACGCGAGATCGGCCACCATGCGCGCCTGGAACTTCCAGTTCTTGCCGACGTTGCCCACCACGAAGGCCGCTCCCACCCAACCGAGGACGGCCAGACGAGCCACCGGAAGGCCGTTCACCCGGAACGACCAGACGAAGGCGATCGCGTAGGCCACCAGCAGCACCGAACGCACCAGTTTCCACCGCGACACGGACGGAACGCTACCGACCGTTCATCATCCGTTCAGGTGCGATCGACGACGCGAACGATCACGCGAACCGTGACCCGATCGGGTCGAGAGGGCGGATCGGGTCAGGCCGAGGCTTGTTCGAGGGCGCGACGCACGAGCACCTTGGCGAGGTGCGTCCGGTACTCCACGCTGGCGTTGTTGTCGGCCGTCGGGGCGGCATCGTCGACCGCCCGTTGGGAGGCGTCGACGATCGACGCACCACCGGCGAGCGCCGACGAGACGCTGGAGGCGAGAACCGGAGTCTGACCCATGTTCACCAGTCCGACACCGGACTCGGAACCGCGACGCCAGGCTGCGACACCGACGATCGCCCAGTCCTGGGCCCGCCGATTGAACTTCTGGAAGCTCCAGCCGGCTCCATTCATCTTGGGGACGCGGATCTCGACGAGCATCTCGTCGGCTGCGAGGGCGGACTCGAGGAAACCCTTGTAGAAGTCGCCCGCCGCGATCTCGCGCTGGCCCTTCGGCCCGCGGACGACGTACGTGGCGCCGAGTGCGAGCGTGGTGGCCGGCAGATCGGATGCCGGGTCGGCGTGGGCGATCGAACCACCGATGGTGCCGCGGTGACGAACCTGGGGGTCGCCGACGTGGTTGGCCGCGTGAGCCAACAACGGAGCGTGCTGGGCGAGCACCGGCGACTTCTCGACGTCCATGTGCCGGGTGAGAGCACCGATGGCCACGTGGTCGCCGGCGTCCTTCACGTACGACAGGTCCTTCACCCGTGCGATGTCGATCAGCACCGATGGTTGGGCGAGTCGCAACTTCATGAGCGGCAACAGGCTGTGTCCACCGGCGAGGAACTTGGCGTCCGATCCGTGCTCGCTGACGAGCGAGATGGCCTCGTCGGCCGACGAGGCGCGGACGTAGTCGAAGGCTGCGGGAATCATCGGTGACTCACTTTCCGGCGCAGGCCAGAACGGCCTTCACGATGTTGTGGTAACCCGTGCAACGGCACAGGTTGCCCTCGAGGCCGATGCGGACGTCGTCCTCGGTGGGGTTCGGGTTCTCCTTCAGTAACGACGTGGCCGCCATCACCATTCCGGGTGTGCAGTAGCCGCACTGCAGACCGTGGTTCTCCATGAAGGCCTTCTGCATCGGGTGCATGGTGCCGTCGGCCAAGGCCATTCCTTCGATCGTGGTGACGCTCGATCCATCGGCCTGAACGGCCAGCATGGTGCAGCTCTTCACGGCCTCGCCGTCGACGTGCAGACTGCACGCTCCGCACGACGAGGTGTCGCACCCGACGTTGGTGCCGGTGAGGCCGAGCTGTTCGCGCACGAAGTGCACGAGCAGAGTGCGCGGCTCGACGTCGCTCGTGTGCTGAACCCCGTTGACGGTGACACTGATCTTCACGGAAACCCCCTTGGCCGGGCCATTCGCCGGTGACCGCCATTCTGCCCCATGGCGAGACCCCCGACACAACGCTCCGGCCCCACACAGCCCTCCTGGGCTGGTCGCCTTGCCGGTCGTTTTGCCGGTCGTTTTGCCGGTCGAACGGGGCGGGTCAGCGAACCCGGCGAATGAGGTCGGGCCGGGGCGCTCCCACCCCGTGCAACGCCTCGGCGATGGCCTCGGCCCCGTCCACGATCCGCGGGCCGGGGCGCACCATCACGGCGTCGGCATCGATGGCCCAGACCGCGGCGCGCTCGGGGAGGCGGTCGAGCACGGCAAGGGTCTGCTCGACGGCCCCGTCGAGGCCGTAACCGCAGGGGGCGACGACGACATGGTCGGGGTCGACCGTGGCGACGGCATCCCAATCGGTGGGAACCGACTTGGCGCCCGGGCGAGCCAGGACCGGCCGGCCTCCCGCTCGCTCGACGATGTCGGGCACCCAGTGACCAGCCACGAAGGGCGGGTCGATCCACTCGAGAACGAACACCGTCGGGCGAGCTCGACCTTCGAGGAGCCTCGCGAGAGTGCCGAGTCGCTCGCCGAGCTGGGCCACCAGGGCGTCTCCGCGTTCGGGCACCCCCGCCGCTCGGGCGACGGTGTTCACCGAATCGATCACCTCGTCGAAGGTCTGGGGATCGATCTGCAACACCTCGGCCCGACACTGCAGTCGGGCGACCGCGGCATCGACGTCGCCGCTCGGCACCGCACACACGCGACACAGGTCCTGCGACAAGATGAGGTCGGGATCGCAACGACGAAGGGCGTCGTCGTCGAGTCGGTACAACTCGTCACCCGCCGCGAGTCGCTCGCGCACCAATTGGTCGATCTCCTCGGGGGAGA
>Ga0172373_10002447_pt1 | contig 28339 bp, 24 predicted proteins | sample Lak10m_2_FD_114546 | JGI IMG/M metagenome (GOLD analysis project Ga0172373, IMG submission 114546) | Freshwater microbial communities from Kabuno Bay, South-Kivu, Congo - kab_092012_10m | ecosystem: Environmental > Aquatic > Freshwater > Lake | place: Democratic Republic of the Congo...
AACTTGAGAAGATGGGCGTGGCGCGCATTCACGCACGACTCACGGCAGGTGTTTCACTCAAGATTGCCGCACCGCTTTGTGCGTTGAGTGTGTCAAACTACCGCTAGACTAGCAATCAGGGTCTTTACAATTATACCAAAAAAATTAACATTTTTTACGTAAAAATAACATGACCGCGTAGGTAGTCAACTACCGGTTGCGGAGCTTCATTTGGCGGTCAATGTCACGTTTGACATCGCGCTCTGCAATGGCATGGCGTTTGTCGTGTTGCTTTTTGCCTTTGGCGATGCCAACTTCGACCTTGACGTACTGGTTGTCGAAGAAGATGCGCAACGGCACAAACGTGTAGCCTTGGCGCATGATTTTGCCAAAGATTTCGTTGATTTCTTTGCGGCGGAGCAACAACTTGCGTTTGCGTGTGGGATTATGATTGAAATGCACGCCTGATTGTTCGTAGGTGCTGATATGGGCTTCGTAGAGCCACGCTTCGCCATCTTCGATGCGTGCATAGCTGCCCCGGAGCTGGCAGCGACCAGCCCGGATCGATTTAACTTCACTGCCGGTGAGGGCAATACCAGCGGTGTAGCGTTGCTCGATGAAATACTCATGGAACGCATTGCGGTTGTCGGCAATCGTTTTGCCTGATTGTTGGATTCGTTTTTGATTACTCATCTGTTTTCCACGCATTCGTGCCCATCATCATACAATGTTTCGCTGGGCTTTGCAAAAGTGCTGGCACACCCTGCGTGTGACGATATCACGACCAGTGTTGTTGCAGGCGACTCTCGATGGTTTCGCGATCGGGGATTGCGGAAATCCCGAGGCCCTCCACGCTGGCAGCCGCCACCACCGCCGCAAAGTAGCCGGCTTCAATGGGATCGTGGTTTTCTTGGTAGCGAATCATCAAGGCGGCCGCAAACACGTCGCCAGCGCCGGTGGGGTCGCGTTCCACGGCCGGGTAGGCCGCCACGTGGTGTTTGACGCCATCCACGTATAAATCGGCCCCCCGCGCCCCATAGGTGAGCGCCACGAAGCGACAATGCTCGGCGTACCCCTCCGCGACACTCACATCACCGTGCACATCTTCGATACTCATCACGAGCAGATTGAGGCGGCGCAAAAAAGCGACGGGCGGGGTAAACGGTTGATAGGCGATACGACACGGGAATGGCTGTTGCCAGCTCCGCATCATCCCTTGGGGCGTCATGCCAATAATGGCATCCGGGAATGCATCTACGAGTGCGATGGGCGTCTCCGCCAAAATAGGTCCAAGATGCACGACGGCCGGGTTGCGCCATGCACTCGGGACATCAGCAATGGTGAGTGGCTGGGCATCCCCATGTAAAAATTGCACACGCCCTTGCGGCGTATACCGGTTTTCGAAAATAGGGGCGTGACTGTGGGGCGCAAACGCCACCGGCACCTGACTCGGCCAATCGGCAGGTAGAGTTGCCTGTGCGGACACGATGGCGGTGGTCATCCCGAGGCGTTGGGCGGTGCGGGCTGCGTACAACGAAGTGCCACCGGGGATGGTGGATCCATCGGCCAAGACATCGCTCGTAATGTGCCCGAGCATCAGGTAGTGTGGGTGCATGGTGGAGTTCCCCCGTATTGGATAGGTATGCGGTCAGTAGCTACGCCACTGACCGCAGTTGATGTCGCCAGATTGACATCGAAACGGTTACTTTTTGGTCGGATGAATCACAATCTTGCGGCGTTCGCCTTCGCCTTCACTCTCCGTGTAGACGGTGGGGTCGTCGCGGAGCGCCAAGTGAATCGAGCGTCGATCCGCACCTGACATGGGCTCGAAGGGATGAGGGCGACCGGTTTGGCGCACCCGCTCCGCCATACGGCGGGCCATGCTCTCGAGCATCTCTTGGCGGCGCTGGCGGTAGTTGCCAACATCGACCACGATTTGCGGCCAACGGCGACTGCTCCGACCGGCAATGAGGTTGACCATGAACTGCAACGAACGCAACGTGTCGCCACGGCGGCCGATCAGCAGGCCCATTGCTTCTTCGTCAGCACCCTCGACATGCAAGGTGATGGTCTCTTCGACACCACCATCTTGGGCAGGAGCAGAGGTGCGCACTGCGGAAACAAATCCCTCAATATCCATACGTTCGAGGAGCTCTTCTAGGATGTTGCGGGCGTGCTTGACAAGATCATCCTCGCTCATCTCCGCAGGTGCATCATCATCGACCACCGTGACCCGTACGAGCGCTTCTTCTTCGTCGTTGCCCTGAATGAGAATCTCAATGGCAACTTCATCGCGATCACGGCCAAGCTGTGCCAACGCCAAATCGACGGCTTCGGCTACGGTATGGGCACTGATTTCAATGGAGGGCTTCTGCTTCTTCATGGGCATCTCCCTGCACGTGTGGATGGCACGTGGTACGACGATAACTGCTTATGTTGCGGGTTTATCTTGGTCTTTGTCGGTGAGTGGCTTCAAGACATCCCAAAAATCAACGTGCTTGCTCGGCTCTGCGTGGCTAGCCGCCGCCTCGTGCTCACTGACTCCAACTACCACTGGTGGTGGGAAAAGACCGGCGTCGGTGGGCAAGAACTTGAGGTAGTTGGCCAATGACCCCCACCCGGAAATCACGTATTGCTGGATGACCGACAAAATACTGCCGACGACCCAGTACAACACGGCTCCTGATGGGAAGGTGAAGCCGATGTAGCCGAAGACCAAGGGCATGAACAACAACGTCTGCGTCATCGCCTTTTGTTGTGGGTCTTGGACGCGCGGAGTCGCCATGAGCTGCACGATGAGTTGGAAGACGACCGACAATACTGGCAGAATGTAGAGCGGATCGGTCTGACCAAGGTCGGTCAACCACAAAAAGCCACCCGACAACGGCGGCTGGTTGAGCGCATCTGCCGATATCCCGGTCAGCACGTTGGTTGACTGGAGCACGTTGAGCATGTTGGCAGCAGCGTGCTCGGTGGGTGAGACGCTGGTCAAATGGAACACGGCTTGGTAGATGCCCAAAAAGAGCGGCAACTGAATGAAAATAGGCAGACACCCAGAGACCGGGTTGGCGTTGTTTTCGCGGTATAGGCGCATCGTCTCTTGTTGGAGCTTCTGCGGATCTTTGCCGTGTTTGCGTTGGAGTTCTTGCAGGGCGGGTTGGAGGGCTTGGATTTTGCGGCTTGACTGCAACTGCCGAATGGTCAGCGGAAGCAGGAAAATACGCGCGATGATGGTAAAAACAATAACCGCAATGCCAGCGTTGCCGGTCCAAGCATAGAACGTGAGGAGGACGGTTTCGAGGAAAGAGACCAGAGATGTCCACAGCGCCATGAAGTTCACCCTTTTAATGAATTGGGCGCTACATCGGGGTTTACCAAAACACCGGCGCGCCGCAACAAGTTGGCCACCAGTTGGAGAAGCCGCGGATATGCGAGGGTTGCGAGCTCCGCAGAGCGAGCAATACAAACAATATCGTAGTGCGGTTGCATGGAACCGTAGTTGCTCCGGAGTGCTTCACGAATCCGCCGTTTGATGCGGTTTCGTACGACCGCACCACCGATGCGTTTCGCAACCACAATGCCACACCGAGTCGTGCGTTGACGAGCGGGCGCAACCCCCAACGATATGCTTGCACCGTCATAGTATACCCCACTGCTTCGGACACGCTGAAAGTGGGCTGGACGGCGCAAGCGGTACTGCCGTTTCATAGGGCGGCCCGCTCTCTACACACGATTAACGGCTGGTGCGCTGTACGGCACGACGTTCGTTGCTCACGGTCAAACGCCAGCGACCGCTCAGCCGGCGACGCTTCAACACGTTGCGCCCGTCTTTGGTCTTCATGCGCTCCATAAAGCCATGTTTACGGCGGCGCGGAATACGCTTTGGTTGCCACGTTCGTTTGGGCATTGTCTTATCCCTTCATATGCCATGGTCAGGCGAATGGTACTCGTGTGTGAACCGAGGTGCGTACACGACACATACATTTGGGTATTATAGCGGTGCGCATCTCTGGATGTCAAATCCACTAGGTGCGACAAAAAAACCTGCCATTGGAGTCGCAATGACCATAATGGCAGGAAGAGTGGGCTTATTCGTCGTCGCTGATGTTGAGCGTGCGGCGAATCACGTCACGGGGTAGGGCACTGCGCAGGTCATCGCTGGCACGTGTAGCACCACGATCGCGCTTGGCACCACCAAAGCGGGCCAACAAATCGTCCAACGAGGCATCGCCCTCGAAGGTCTCGTCTTGGTACGAGGTGGTGGTGTAGGTCTCGGGCTGGCGACTTTCGCTCTTGCGCTCGCGACGGCCCCCGTCGTTCGTGCGCTCCGAGCGGGCCGGACGATCACCGCGATCGGCGCGAGCCGGACGGTCACCGCGGTCGGTGCGAGCTGGGCGATCAGCACGCTCGCTGGCGGCTGGGCGCTCGCTGGCATCGAGATAGCCACTCAAGCTGATGCGATTGGTGGTGGCATTGACGTTGAGCACACGCACTTGCAACGTGCTACCGATCTCTGGCTTGGCACCACCGGGGATTTCTGAGTTGTGCACGAGGCCGTCGCGCCCAACGCCGATGTTGACGAACACGCCGAAGTCGGAGTGCCCGCTCACGGTGCCGTCGAGAATCTGGCCTTCATCGAGCTGGATTGAAGCTGGCTCGCTCTGGGCACGGCGCAAGCTGAGGCTGATGCGCCCCTTCTCGGCATCGATTTCGATGATTTTGAAGGTGTAGCCTTGGCCGACCGTGACTGCGTCTTCGACCTTGGCGACGCGGGTTTTTGAGAGCTCGGAGATGTGCACGAGGCCATCTTTGCCCACGCCGATGTCCACAAAGGCGCCCATGGCGGTGATGGTCTTCACGACACCCTCGACGCTATCGCCGACGCTGAGTGATGACAGTGCCTGCTGGTTCACCTCTGGGCGGCGGCGGCGCTCGGTGCGTACCGGGCGCTCGCTTGAGCGCATGCTCAAGCTGATGCGGTTTTTGGCCGGGTTGACTTCGAGGACACGCACGGTGACCGTTTGGCCAACCGCAACCACGTCTTCGACTTTTTCCACGCGGCTATCAGCGAGCTCTGAGATATGCACGAGGCCGTCACGGCCAACGCCGATATTGACAAATGCACCATATGCCACGATGCGCTTGACAGTGCCGGTCAGCTCTTGGCCGGCGGTCAAATCTTGCATGCGCATGCGGGCTGCGGCATCACCCTGCTCGGTGGTGCCTTGGGTTGCTTCAGCGCTCACGTCGGTCGGAGCCGGTGTCGCCTCTGCAGTAGCTACCGGCTCCGCGTGTGCGGGAGCGCCAGCGGTAGTGCCGGCCTCTGATTGTGCCGAAAGCTGGTTTTGGTCTGCGGTCATGTCCTCACGTCCTCCTAAGAATCCCCTACCAAGTATATACCAAACAACCTCCACAGTGTATGTCCAAGTGCGCACTAGCGACTTAGCTCGGATCGTACCAGATCAACGAGCCCACCTTCACGGAGGTCATCGAGCCGGTAGTAGTTCCCTTTGAGGTGCAGGGCCAGTTGACGTGCCAATCCCCGCTCGAAGACGGGGTGTTCGGTGTCGATGACCACGGAGCGAATGTTGTCGGCTGCGATGAAATCGGCAATCGAGTAACTCTCGGTCTGTGGTGGCAAGTCGGTCATCGCCACGTTTGCCTGGCCATCGGTCAAAAGCACCATCAAGGGCATGACCTCGGGATCTTGGCGCCAGGCTCGTTTCAAGATCTCGTATCCCATCATCAGGCCCCGCGACAGTGGGGTGCGCCCGCCAGTGGGCATGGTCTGGAGCATTTTTTGCGCCATTTCCACGCTATTGGTGAGCGGCAAGAGCAGGGTGGCATAGTCACGTTGGAACGAAACCAGCCCGACCCGGTCACGCCGCTGATAGGCATCTTTGAGCAACGACAACACCGCGTCTTTGGTGGCGCGCATGCGCTCATCGGCGGCCATTGACCAGCTTGCGTCCACTACGAAGCAAATCGCGCTACGTGTCTTGCGCACCCGTACTTTTTGGCGCAAGTCGCTCCGCTTGAGCATCACCGGCCGCGCAGGTTTGCCTGCGGCAATCGCATCGGCACGTCGCTTGGGCTGCAAGTGGGCCGCATACCGCAACGTGGCATCGAGTGCGAGGTCGGTGACCCGATGTGCTGGTCGGCTGGTCACGTACCGCCCTTGCTTGCGGGTGGTGCGGGTGCGACTGCGTCGCCCGGGTGATTTGCGCTCTTGGCGATCACGCTGACCTTCGAGCCGCTTGGGCTTGAACATCTCGGACGCCTTAAAGGCTTTTTCGCCGCCGCCCTGCTCGTTGTTGGCTTGAGAGCCTTGATCCGAAGCACCCGCACTTGCTGTTGCTCCTGCACCTCCCTCACTTTCTTCCTGACCCTCGGAAGAAGTGCTGTCGTCGTCACTATTTAGGGGGTCTTTTTTTTTACCCCATCTGCGTTGGTTACTGCGCTCTCGTCACCCTCGGCTGATTGCACGCGATCGAGGATTTCACCGACCCGCGCTTCGTCGAGTTTGACTTCGGTGAAGGGCTGGCGTCGCATGCGATGGGGCAGTGCCAACTCGGCGGCCACGCGGATGTCTTCGGCGGCCAGTTGGGTGCGCCCCGACCAGGCTGCGTGGGTGCGGGCCGTCTCGAGGATGGCCAAGTCGGCGCGGTGGCCGTCAACGCCCAGCTCGAGCGAGAGAGTGGCCACTGCGGCCATGTCGCGCCGCGAGATGGCGACGATGGGCAACAATGCGCGAGCATTCACGATACGTGCGGCCAAGTCGCTTTCGGAGTCGTGCCACTCGGTGACGAAGGCGTCGGGGTCGAGGTCGTAGCTCATGCGCCGTGATACCACTTCGACGCGGCCGTTGACCTCGTGAATGCCGGCAATTTCGACGACCAGACCGAAGCGGTCAAGGAGTTGCGGGCGCAACTCGCCCTCTTCGGGGTTCATGGTGCCGACCAAGATGAAACGCGCCGGGTGCGACACGCTGATGCCTTCGCGTTCGACGGTGTTGACACCCATGGCAGCAGCATCGAGCAAAATATCGACCAAGTGGTCGTCGAGGAGGTTGATTTCGTCCACGTACAACAGGCCGCGGTTGGCTTGTGCGAGGAGACCCGGCTCGAAGCGACGATGACCCTCGGTCAACGCGTGTTCGAGGTCGAGTGATCCGACCACGCGGTCTTCGGAGGCTGCCACCGGCAGGTCGACGAGGCGTGTTGGGCGCTCAGCAGCGGGCAAATCGGGGTTGGTCTCGTAACGAGCCCGGCACGACGGACACATGGCCGACGGTTGCTCAGGTGGGCATCCGTATGGGCAGTCAGCGACCACCCGTATATAGGGCAAAATGCGGGCTAGACCACGAACCGCCGTCGATTTCGCGGTGCCCTTTTCGCCACGAATCAACACACCGCCGACACGCGGGTTGATGGCGTTCAAAATGAGCGCCCGCTTGAGTCGGTCTTGACCGACAATGGCGCTGAACGGGTAGACTGGTCGTGCTGTGGTCATTGAGATCTCTTTCCCACCTGCCGGGGTGCCTGAGCATCACGCATGAGCGCTTGGGTGCTCTGCGTTGGCGAATTGATACACGGGTATGTGGCAGGGATCTCTGGTCGGTGATTTTCACACACACGACACCCCGTCACACACTTGTGATGATGCGAGTATCTTCGCATACATATGGGGGACTGTCAAATAAAGGCACGGGGAGCGGGCCGGTGGTGGTGTGCATGGAGTGGTGGTGCGCACGCGAGTGGATTGGTTCTGCTCGCAGTGCGATTTCGCACCATGACGCTACAACCGTCAGCAAACACCTCGTATAATGAAATGGAGTAGAGAACCTAATGCCCCCCTCACCGTTTCTGCTTGGTATGTGATGGGTGCGCCGCATTCCTTGAGTTGGGGTATGGAATGACGGTGTTGTGTACAAAAGGGGTTCGCCGCCATGTCTCATGTATCTCCGCCAATGCATGCTCGTGTCCTTGATGCGTGGCAGATGCGTCCGGTCGCATCTGCTCATCCTGCTGATACCGCGCCCGTGGTCGCTGATGCGTCATGGTTGCCAGCGGAAGTCCCCGGTCATTGGCAACAACACCCCACGTTGGCCCATTATGTGGGGCGCATGCTCTATCGTTGTCGCTTCACGGCGGTGCCGACGGGCCGGATGTGGTTGACCATGCAGGGGGTGTTTTATACGGCACGTTTGTGGCTGAACGGTCACGCATTGGGGCAACAAGAGGGGTACTTTGCACCACACCACTACGATGTAACCACGTTGTTGCACGCCGAGGGAGACAACGAATTGCTGGTGGAAGTGGCCTGCCCCGAGGAGCACGACAAAATCGGCAAACGTCTGATTACCGGCGTGTTTTCGCATTGGGACAGCATGGATGCCACGTTGAATCCGGGTGGCATCTGGTTGCCGGTGCTACTGACCACGAGTGGCGACGTCCGCTTGCACGATGCGCTCCTCAGCACGGTGCGTGTTTCACAACAACAGGCCGAAATCCGCTTCCAGTTGCGGTATGATGCCCGCACACCCACGCAAGCCACCGTGCGTTGGCGTTTTACACCGCACAACATGGCCGGCCGGGTCTTTGAGTGGAGCATGCCGGTGGCGTTGGCAGCTGGCGCACATATGACGAGTGGTGTGATTCAGTTGCCGGATCCCGTGTTGTGGTGGAGCCATGATATGGGGCATCCTGCGTTGTACGCGGTGAGTGCCCAAGTGGTGCTCGCCGATGGCACCGTCAGTGACACATGGCACGATACCTTCGGCGTGCGCACGTTCGAGATGCGCAACTGGATACCTTACCTGAACGGTCAACGCATGCTCATGAAGGGCAACAACTACCCGCCTACGGATGTGCGCTTGGCAACAGTGACGCGTGAGCGTTGCGACGAAGACGTGCGTCTGGCGCGTGAGTGTCACATGAACGTGCTACGCGTGCATGCGCACGTGGCACATCCCGCGTTGTATGCGGCGGCCGATGCCCAAGGAGTGCTCCTCTGGCAGGACTTTCCGTTGCAGTGGATGTACCACCGTGATATCTGGGCGAGCGCCCAAGATCAAGCCCGCGAGATGGTGTTTTTGTTGGGGAATCGGGCGAGCGTGGTGATTTGGTGCATGCACAATGAATCGTTCCACATCGGCAGTACCAGCGATGAGCGTTGGTTTGCACGGCTACGCACGTATGTGTCGGTGTTTGTGTGGAACTGGAACCGAGATGTGCTCGATGTGGCGTTGCAACGCACGGTGGCGCGTGTTGATGCAACGCGCCCGGTGGTGCGTTCGTCGGGTGAATATGCGATTCCGTTGTTGGCAAAGGGGACGGACGCACATTTTTATTATGGCTGGTACATGATTTATGGTGTGTTGGCAACATGGGAAAAAATCATCACCTTGTTCCCCAAGAACGTGCGCTTTGTGACCGAGTTCGGCGCGCAGAGTTTCCCCAACTACGCCAGTGCGGTGCGCTTCATGGATGCGGACATTACGCGCATCGATTGGCAACACCTAGCCAAGCGCCACAGCTTTCAACCCGAAATGCTGGGGTACTGGCTGGATTGGCGCTCGGCTCCTGATTTGCAGGCGTTGATTGACATGACGCAGGAGTACCAGATCCGCATCAACAGGCACTACATTGATCGGTTGCGTTTGCGCAAATACCGGCCCACGGGGGGCATTGTGCCTTTCATGTTTCATGATGCCAACCCGGCGGTATCGTGGTCGATTCTTGATTATTGGCGGGTGCCGAAACGTTCGTATGCGGCCATGCAACTCGCATTTAGTCCGCAGTACGTGTTTTGTGTGTGCGCGGAGCACGCCACGGTCGGCACCACCGTGGATGTGCCGATTATGGTGGTCAACGATGCGCGCCAGGATGTGGAGCTGACCATTGAGGTGTGGTTGACGGATCCACTGGGGGGGGAATTGGTGCGGCGCACCCAACGCACGCGCATTCCCGCTGATTCGTTGGCACTCCAAATTGACGCATTACGACTGACCCCCACACACACGGGCCGCTACTGCGTGCAGATGCGTTGGGGGAGTGGTGTGGATGATATGAAATCCCAGACGTACCACATTGAAGTGAGTGCAGATGCTGATGCATCTGGTCAAAAGGAGCACAAGGAATGAGTGACATGATGCAACGATCTCATCAGCTACAGGATGAGCTGACGCGCTTGCGGCGTGAGATTCATCGCCATCCCGAGCTGGCCTTCCAAGAAGTGCGCACGGCGGCGTTGGTGGCCGACACGCTCCGCGAGATTGGCGGCTTCGAGGTACGGACGCAGGTCGGCAAAACGGGCGTGGTGGCGAGCATGGGCACTGGCGACGGCCCGACCATCGGCATTCGCGCCGATATGGATGCGTTGCCACTGCATGAGGCAAACAGTCATGGGTTTGCATCGTTGACACCGGGTAGCATGCATGCGTGTGGGCATGATGCGCACACTGCAATCTTGCTGGGGGTGGCGCATCTGCTCAAACAAGAGTTCGCCACGGGCCGGTTGCGTGGCAACGTGCGCCTGCTCTTTCAACCGGCCGAAGAGCTGGGCGGTGATGGGGTCAGTGGTGCGCCGTTGATGATTCGTGATGGCGCACTTGCGGGTGTTGACCACGTGATTGCGCTCCATGTGGCTGCGGAGAAACCGTTAGGGACGGTAGGGATTGTGCGCGGTCCGGTAACTGCCGCTGCTGACGGGTTCCGCGGGTGGATTCGCGGCACGGGCGGCCACGGCGCTTATCCGCATCACGGCACCGATCCGATTGCGATGACTGCGGCCGTTATTCAAGCGCTCAACAGCATCGTGTCGCGGCGCATCGACCCCATGTATCCGGCGGTGTGTAGTTTGGGGCTGGTGCAGGGTGGAGCTGCGTTCAACGTCATCCCCGCCGAGGTACAACTCGCTGGGACGCTCCGGAGTTTCGACACGGCAATCCGCGAGCAGCTGTTTGCGGAGGTCGAGCGGGCCTTTGCCTTGGCCGAGGCTCTGGGGGGCTCGTATCAGCTCGAATTGCAACGCGGGTACCCGCCGGGAATCAACGACGCCACGGTGGCCCAGTGGTTGGATGACGTGGCCAGCGCTGTGGTGGGCTCCGAGCAGGTTGACCGACAAACGGTGGGGATGGCCGGTGAGGATTTCGCCTACATGCAACAGCACGCACCCGGCGCCATGATGATGCTGGGTGCGGCGGTCGGCGACATGAATCGCCCGCATCATACGCCGGTATTCGACATCGACGAGCGTGCCATGCCCATTGGCGCGGCGATTTTGGCGGAGACGGTGCGCCGCCACCTGACGACGTAATCCGATGACTCGTGGTACGATAGTTGGGTCATTTGCACCTGGTTTTTTGGACGTGAGAAAAGAAAAGAGGATTCCATGTCTGCTTCGATGCGTGAACGCGCCCAAAGTCTCAGTGAGGAGATGTCGCGGTTGCGGCGTGACATTCATGCGCACCCAGAATTGGGCTTCCAAGAGGTGCGCACAGCGGCGTTGGTAGCCGACACATTGCGTGAAATCGGTGGCATCTCGGTGCGCACCCAGGTCGGCAAAACCGGTGTAGTCGGTGAATTAGGCGATGGCGATGGTCCAACCATCGGTATTCGTGCCGACATGGACGCGTTGCCCATTCTCGAGGCCACCGCTCACGGTTTCGGTTCACAGACGGCTGGTACCATGCACGCCTGTGGTCACGACGCCCACACGGCCATTTTGTTGGGAGTAGCACATCTGCTCAAGCAAGAAGCGGCCAACGGCAACATCAAGGGCAAAGTTCGCTTTTTGTTCCAACCCGCCGAAGAAGTGGGGGGCGACGGGGTCAGCGGTGCTCCGGAGATGATCAAAGACGGCGCCATGGCCGGTGTCGATCACGTGATTGCGTTGCACGTGGCCTCCGAAATGCCCGTCGGCAAAGTTGGTCTGGTGCGTGGCCCCAACACGGCCGCTTCGGACGGTTTCAAGGGCAAGGTGTTGGCGGCTGGTGGGCACGGGGCTGCGCCGCACAAAGGCTCTGATGCGGTGATGATGGCGGTGCAGGTGGTGCAAGCGCTCAACGCCATCGTGTCGCGACGGGTCAACCCGATGAAATCAGCGGTGTGTAGCATTGGCATGATTCACGGCGGAGCCGCCTTCAATGTCATCCCGGCCGAGGTCGAAATCGGTGGCACGTTGCGTAGTTACGACCCCGATGTGCGCGAGCTGTTGTTTGCGGAAGTGGAGCGGGCGTTTGCGCTGACCAAAGCCTTGGGTGGCAATTACCAGCTCGAGTTGAAGCGTGGGTACCCGGCTGGCTACAACGACCCCTTGGTCTCCCAGTGGATGGACGACATTGCCACGGAGTGGCTGGGTGCCGACAACGTGGATCGCGTGACGGCGACCATGGGCGGCGAAGACTTTGCGTATATGCAGCAACTTGCACCAGGGAGCATGATGATGATCGGGGCTGCGGTCGGCGACATGAGTCGCCCGCACCACACGCCGGTCTTTGATATCGACGAAGCAGCCATGCCACTCGGAGCGGCGATTTTGGCCGAGACGGTGGTACGTTACTTCAAAAAGTAGAGGCACAATCATGTCAGGTATGCTGGAACGCGCTCAGCAGCTCCATGCGGAAATGTCACGGTTGCGCCGCGACATCCACGCTCATCCAGAGCTGGGCTTCCAAGAAGTACGCACGGCAGCGTTGGTGGCCGATACCCTGCACGAAATTGGGGGCATCTCGGTGCGCACCCAGGTGGGCAAAACGGGTGTGGTCGGTGAAATCGGCACTGGCGACGGGCCAGTCATCGGCATCCGTGCGGACATGGATGCATTGCCCATCCTCGAGGAGAGTGGCACTGCGTTTGCCTCGACCAATGCGGGGGTGATGCATGCGTGTGGGCACGACGCTCACACGGCCATTTTGTTGGGAGTCGCGCATCTGCTCAAGCAAGAGGTGGCTAAAGGCACGATTACGGGCCGGGTACGCTTTCTCTTTCAACCAGCCGAAGAGGTCGGCGGCGATGGTGTGAGCGGAGCTCCCGAGATGATCAAAGACGGCGCACTCGTGGGCGTCGATCACGTGATCGCGTTGCATGTGGCCTCGGGGATGCCAGTGGGCAAAGTGGGCTTGGTATCTGGCTCAAATTTTGCGGCTGGCGACATCTTTCAAGGCAACGTGTTGGCGGCTGGTGGCCACGGTGCCATGCCACATGTGGGCTCCGATGCGGTGATGATGGCCATGCAGGTGGTGCAAGCGCTCAACGCCATCGTGTCGCGCAAAGTGGACCCCATGTTGCCGGCGGTGTGTAGCATTGGACGCATCCACGGCGGCTCGGCGTTCAACGTCATCCCAGCAGTGGTCGAAATCAGTGGCACCTTGCGGAGCTACGACCCGGCGGTGCGCGAGTTGTTGTTTGCGGAGGTCGAACGAGCGTTTGCGCTGACTCGGGCTCTCGGTGGTGATTACGAACTCTCGTTGGTGCGTGGCTACCCGGCAGGGTACAACGATCCGACGGTGACGCAGTGGATGGACGATGTGGCCACGCAAATCGTGGGTACTACTAACATCGACCGTGCTACCCGTATCATGGGGAGCGAGGATTTCACCTTCATGCAACAACGAGCACCCGGCACCATGATGATGCTGGGGGCAGCGGTTGGTGACATGGAGCGTCCACATCACACCCCGGTGTTTGATATTGATGAAACGGCCATGCCCATCGGGGCAGCGATTTTGGCCGAAACGGTCGTTCAGTACTTTCAACGTGCATCAGGGAAAGGAATAGCGTCATGAGCATGCTCGATCGAGCACACAGTCTGAGTGGTGAAATGTCACGCTTGCGTCGTGATATTCACGCACATCCCGAATTGGCCTTCGAAGAGGTGCGCACGGCGGCGCTGGTGGCCGATACTCTGCGGGAAATCGGTGGCATCGAAGTCAAAACCAACGTGGGCATCACGGGGGTGGTGGGGAGCATTGGCACCGGCGACGGCCCGACCATCGGTATCCGCGCCGACATGGACGCATTGCCGATTATCGAAGAGAGCGGCGTCGATTTTAGCTCCACGAGCCACGGCACCATGCACGCCTGTGGTCACGATTCTCATACGGCGATTTTGTTGGGTGTGGCACATCTGCTCAAGCAAGAGTTCGCCAAAGGCACCCTGCGCGGTAACGTGCGCTTCATCTTCCAGCCGGCCGAAGAAGCCACCAATGGGCGCCACCAGAGTGGTGCACCCATGATGATCGACGATGGCGCCCTCGACGGCGTCGATCACATGATCGCGTTGCATGTTGATTCCACCATGCCGGTTGGACAGGTAGGGCTGAAATCCGGTCACATCACGGCCGCCGTGGACAGCTTCAAGGCCTGGATTCGTGGGACGGGCGGCCACGGTGCCTACCCGCACCAAGGCACGGATCCGCTGTGGATGCTGATTCCCGTGATGACGGCGCTCCACAACATCGTGTCACGTCGCGTGGACCCGATGCACCCAGCCGTGGTCAGTTTGGGCGTAGTACGCGGCGGTACCGTCTCCAACGTTATTCCGGCCGAAGTCTACCTCGAAGGCACGTTGCGCAGTTATGACGCAGGGGTGCGCGAGCAGTTGCTCAAAGAAGTCGAAGCGGCTGTGGCGCTGAGCCGGCACTTCGACGGTGATTACACGCTCGAAATCGAGCGCGGCTATCCCCCCGGCTACAACGACCCCATGGTGACCAAGTGGATGGATGCTGTTGCCACGGAAATCGTGGGTGGCGACAACATCATCCGTGATCGCGCTGGCATGGGCGCCGAAGATTTTGCGTATATGCAACAAAAAGCGCCGGGCACCATGATTAACTTGGGCGCCGCGGTTGGTGATTTCAAGCGGGCGCATCACACCCCCGTCTTTGCCATCGATGAGCGTGCCATGCCGATTGGCGCTGCCATTTTGGCCGAAACAGCGCGGCGGTTCTTGGCGGGTGAAGTCGAATAACTCACCACCAAGTACCATCATGGGCACCACGGGGATGCGGTATAATCCTCGTGGTGCGCTGTTTTTTTGGTGAAAATGAGGGTTGCTGATGACCATGCGCCGTGTTGTCGTTGTTGCTGCCGTTCGTTCGGCGATTGGTAAGTTTGGCGGGAGCCTCAAGGATGTGGCCACGGTTGATCTCGGTGCCACCGTGGTGGCGGCCGCGATTGCCCGGGCTGGCATTGGCGCTGACCGCGTCGAGCACGTGTTTCTCGGGAACGTCATTCATACCGATATCCGCGACATGTACTTGTCACGAGCGGTCGCACGGGGTGCTGGTTGCGCCATCGAAACACCAGCGCTGACGCTCAACCGGGTCTGTGGCAGTGGCTTGCAAGCCATCATTAGTGCCACTCAGGCCATTTTGTTGGGGGACGTGGATGTGGCGGTGGCCGGCGGCGTGGAATCGATGAGCCGAGCGCCCTATTGGCTCCCAGCCCTGCGCTGGGGCCAACGCATGCAAAACGGCACCACGATTGACCCGATGATGGGGGCGTTGACCGATCCCTTCGACGGGTGCATGATGGGGATGACCGCGGAGCGGGTAGCCCAGCGGTATGCGATTTCGCGCGACATGCAAGACACGCTAGCACTCAACAGTCAACTGCGCGCGGCGCACGCGCAATCGGCCGGGTATTTTGCTGAGCAGATCGTGCCTGTGGCCGTACCCGTCAAAGGGGGAACGCAGGAATTTACGGTCGATGAAGGGGTACGCCCGGATTCCACGGCAGCCGCTTTGGCCAAGCTTCGTCCTGCATTTGCGGACAACGGCAGTGTGACGGCGGGCAATTCGTCGACCATCAACGATGGTGCGGCTGCGCTCGTGTTGATGGAGGCCGGTGCTGCCGAGCGCATGGGCGTGCCCGTGTTGGCCACCATCGAAGGCTACAGTCACGCGGGCGTTGACCCTGCCTACATGGGTATCGGGCCGATCCCCGCCCTGCAAAAACTGTGGCAACGGACCGGAGTCGGTCGTGATGCCATTGATGTCTACGAAATCAACGAAGCTTTTGCGGCTCAAGCGGCGGCTGTCACCCAAGAGCTCGGGCTTGATCCGGCCAAAGTAAACCCGAATGGGAGTGGGATTTCGTTGGGACATCCGCTCGGAGCCTCGGGCGCCATTGTGGCCGTGAAAGCCATCCACGAATTGCACCGCACTCAAGGCACGTATGCGGCGACCGCGTTGTGCATTGGTGGTGGGCAGGGCATTGCCGCCCTCTTTCGTCGTGCCTAGTGCCACGCCGGGACGACGTTGAACGCACACAAAAAATCCCCCCACGGTCAAGCCCTATGGGCGTAACCGTGGGGGAGCGGTTATTTAGTCGTTGAAGTGATCGCCGATGAAAGCGGTCAGGTCAGCAACACGGTTCGAGTAGCCGAACTCGTTGTCGTACCACGAAATGACCTTGAACAGGTTGTCGCCCAAACCGATGGTCAAGGGCAGGTCGACGGTGCTGGATGACGGGTCGCCGAGGAAATCGGTCGAAACCAGCTGATCGTGCGTGACGGACAAAATACCCTCGAGCTCTTCGCTCTCTGAAGCAGCAATGAAGGCCTTGTTGATTTCTTCGACGGACGTGCCCTTTTCGAGCTCGACGACGAAGTCAACCATGGAGACGGTTGAAGTGGGCACGCGCACTGCGAAGCCGGTGAACTTGCCTTTGAGCTCTGGGATGACCAACGACACGGCCTGGGCAGCACCGGTGGTGGTGGGCACCATGTTCATGGCGGCGGCACGGGCACGGCGCAAATCAGCATGTACGTTGTCGTGCAGGTTTTGGTCCATGGTGTAGGCGTGCACGGTGGTCATCATGCCACGCTTGATACCAAACTTGTCGTTGAGGACCTTGGCAACGGGAGCCAAACAGTTGGTGGTGCACGACGCGTTCGAGATAATGTTGTGGTTGGCGTGGTCGTACTTGCCTTCGTTGACGCCCAAGCAGATGGTGATGTCTTCGCCCTTGGCTGGTGCGCTGATGATGACCTTCTTGGCGCCTGCGTCGAGGTGGGCCTTGGCCTTGTCGGCCTCCGTGAAGCGACCGGTCGACTCGACTACGATGTCCACACCGAGTTGGCCCCAGGGCAACTTGGCCGGATCACGCTCAGCAAGCACCTGCAGGTTCATCTGGCGCTCGTTGCCGTCTTCGTCGTAGTAGCTAATCTCGATAACGTTGCCGTTGGCCCGCACATCGCCGTCGAAGCGACCGTAGTTTGAGTCATACTTCAACAGGTGGGCTAACGTGGCGACGTTCGAAAGATCGTTTACGGCAACGATTTCGAGGTCGTCTCCGTAGTTGGCCAGCATGGCTTTGAAGCTCTGGCGACCGATGCGGCCGAAGCCATTGATTGCGACTCGTGGCATTGTTGCTCAACTCCTCACATGTAAAAAGATGTACGTGCGCATCGTGGGCTCTGCATCATTGCGTGGCGGCATATCGCATCGTTGTGATACGCCAGGCCTGCGTTTACGTTCTGCGCAGATTATACCATATTGTGGTGTGGTCGCTGTGTGGTGTGCCGAGTCACGATACATAGGGGGTTGTGTTACAATACCAGAAATAATCGTGACTCAGCATAACGATGTGGTGCTATGGGGAAAGGTGGGCCATTATGACGCTGATTGTCAGTGTCCTTGCGGTTTTGGCCTTGTTGGTGGGTACCGCCCTTGGGACGTTTCGTCACCGCCAATACGGCGTCTGGGGATTTTTTGGCGTACTCCTTGCGATGGTCGTTGCTGATGCCGTTGGTCCCGCTTTAGGCCTGTACTTGGCCGGAGTGGTTGCTGGCAACGCAGAAACGGTCGTTTACTTAGTGCGCATGCTCTTGCTCTTCGTGGTGGCCGGGTTCTTTTCGTATTACTGCGATGACCTCATCCCCGAAGCACAAGATCCCAAAACGCGCCAAGACAACATCATTGCCGGTCTGCTCGGGTTCGTGAATACCTACCTGATGGTGGCCTACCTCATTCGTGCCCTCGGTGGCCTCGGTCCTAACGGCAACGACATGATCATGGAAAGTTGGGTGAATTCAAGCCTGGTAGCACTGTTGCCGTGGATGATGGCGACGATTTTTGTGGTGGTGTTTGGGTGGTCTTCGGTGCGCAAAGTGACTCGTGCTATCGCCAAGCTCCGAGGTGTGCCGGCTACTACGACGCCACCACGCCCGACACCCGTAACCCCCGCACCAAGCTATAATTCGTCACCGTACAACTCGGCGTACTCGACCCCCACCACCACCACGACTTCGAATGCTCCGGTGGAGGCGAAACCGAGCGCCTGGTCGCGCTTGACAGGTTGGATGTCGCGCCCCAAAGATGAATCAACGGGTACACCACCGGCAAATACACTGTCGAATACGGGGGTGACACCGCCTCACGGTCTCTCCGGTTTGTCTGGTGGGAGTTCGTATACGAGCCCAACTTCGGGCTACAGCAATACGAGCACCACGAGTGGTTTTGGCAATGCATACAGTAGTCCGTCGTCGAGCTACGGCAACACGGGTACCACGAGTGGCTACGGGAGCACGGGCACCACAAGCGGCTACGGCAACACGGGCACGACGAGTGGCTACGGGAGCACGGGTACCACGAGTGGCTACGGGAGCACAGGCACCACGAGTGGCTACGGGAGCACAGGCACGACGAGTGGCTACGGCAACACGGGCACGACGAGTGGCTACGGCAACACGGGCACGACGAGTGGCAACACGTACAATAACCCAACCACGAGCTACGGGAACACGGGTAGTTTCGGCGTGACGCCACCGAGTAGTAGTTCGGGCGTGTATCCGGTATCACCAGCTAGCAGTAGCAGCACGGGTGATTCGAAGTTGGCTTCGAGTATTTTTGGGCCGGTGACTCCCGTGTATAGTCAATCATCGTTTGGGTCGAGCACAACCAGCAATTCCCAGCAAAAAGATGATGATGATGACGACGATAATGACGGGTATTATTACGACGACGAAGACTCCAACAACAACCCGCCGCCGTACCGTGGCTAGCTGTGTCAATCCCCCGTGGTGCTTTCGCACCACGGGGGATTTGTTTTTCACCGACTATACATCCTAAAAACTAATCGTTTGATCGCCAAGATGAGCGTTGGGCCAGAGGCGCAAACCGCGGTCGAGGTGGTTTTGCGATCCGATGGTGCAATCGTCGCTGATGATGACGCCGTTGAGCACGTTGCTGTTGGCCGCTACCCGGTTGCGATGGCCGATGACGGCGTTGGTGATGGTGCAGCCGGCACCGATGTGGTTGTCGTGCCAGAGCACGCTGGAGCGGATGGTGGTGCCGTCGGCAATGGTGCTTCCAGCGCCAATGATGGCGGGGCCTGCGATGGTCACATTCGCGCCAATGATGACCCGCTCCTCGATGACCACGGTGCCGCTGATGGTGGTATCTGCGGGGACGGTGACTCCGGGTGCCACCCATAGGCCCGGGCGCTGTTGGATGCCCGGTAAACCGAAGCGCACGTTGCCGTTGAGGATGTCGTGGTGTACTTCGAGGTAGGTCTGTGGTTTGCCGATGTCGGTCCAGTAGGCGTCGCTGGCAAAGCCGTACATGGCGTGCTGATTGTGCAGTGCCGTCGGGAAGAGGCCGCGTTCAAACATGTAGTGTTGCCCGGCTGGAATGTAGTCAAGCAGGTGCGGCTCCATGATGTAGGTGCCGGCGTTAATCATGTTGGTGGTAACTTCCTCGGGGCGTGGTTTTTCGAGGAAGCGGGTAATCTGCCCCGTGGCGGTGGTTTCCACCAACCCAAAGGCGGTGGGATCTTCGACGGGAGTCAGCGCAATAGTGAGTTCGCTGTGGCGCTGGCGATGATAGGCCAACATGGCGCGCAGGTCGAGGTCGGTCATCACGTCGCCGTTGAAGATGAACGTGGTGTCGTCGAGTAGATGGGCCACGTGCTTGACGGCGCCAGCGGTGCCACGGGGCTCCGGCTCCTCGATGATGTGGACTTTGATGCCGAGGCGTGAGCCATCACCGAGTGCATGGCGGAAGCGGTCGGCCAAGTACTGGACGGCCAAAATCGCCTCGGTGATGCCTTGATCGCGTAGATTGGTGAGCATCCATTCAATGAACGGCATGCCGACGAGGGGGAGCATCGGTTTGGGGGTGTTGCAGGTGAGTGGACGCAAACGCGTGCCAAGTCCGCCCACCAAAATGACGGCTTTCATGCCTATGACTCCTTGATAACGCGACGCCAATATGCGAGCATGTCGTGCATCGTCGTCTGAACGGGAATACGCGGAGACCAACCGGTGTCGGCACAGATGCGCCGATTATCACATACGACGTCTGGGACGTCGACTGGACGGAGCCGGGCAGGGTCGATTTCGACCTGAATGGGCGTATCGCTGGCCGCAATCAGCGCATCCAGCAAGGCACGGATTTCATGGGAAACGCCCGATCCTACGTTGTAGGCTGCACCGGGCACCCCGTGGTGGATGAGCGCTTCGTACGCCGCTGCAATATCACGCACGTCGCTGATGTCGCGACGTGCCGACAAATTCCCCACCTTGAGGACAGGCTCTTGGAGGCCAGCCTCGATGCGTGCAATTTGGGCGGCAAAGGCGGATACGGCGTAGCTTTCGCTCTGACGTGGGCCAATATGGCTGAACAAACGGAGCCGAATGGTGCGCACCTTGTGCGACACAAACCATTGATGGGCTGCCATGTCGACGGCCGCTTTGCTGACTCCGTAAGGCGTGACGGGCACGAGCGGTTGTGTTTCGGTGATGGGCATCTGCTCACGAGGCACGTTCCCGAAGATCTCGTTGCTCCCAGCAAAAATAATCAACGGGTCAAAACCGAGCTCGACCGCATACTGCATCAATGCCACGCTGGGGATGAGGTTGTCGTGCGTGGTGTTGATGGCATCGTGAAACGATTTGGCTACGCTGGCTTGGGCTGCGAGGTGCACAATCACGTCGGGGCGTATGTTTGCCAAGGTGTTGCGCAGTTGCGGCAAATCGCGTAAATCGAGGGCCTGGTAGTGCACCTTGTCGTGCAGACTTGCCAACGCAAGGTGCGGGCCACGGGCGATGCCGTGTACCTGATACGCCGGGTTGTGTGCGAGGCGCTCGGCGAGGTGCCCGCCGACAAATCCGTTCACACCAGTGATGAGAATCTTCATGTTGCTCACTATACCAAATCGCACTCTCGGTGTTGCTGATGTGCATATGATACAAAAAACCCCTCCACCTGTAAAACGGTGGAGGGGTTGGCGGACATGATCGGTTAGTCGATGGGTTCGCGCTGGTACGTGGCACCCGCCTCGTTGAGTGGTGCGGTGTGTACTACTCCCGCAGTCACCGGCTCTACAACCGCATCCACAACCGTGGTGTGTGGCACGTTGTCGAGGCTGTTGTGTCCGTCGGGCAACGGTGCATTCCGGAACGGCGTCAGTGCTTCGATACGCGTCAGAATGTCGTTGACGTCGATGTCGGTCAACTCGTTGCGCAAAATGAGCGCTTCTGCGATGGCTGCCACGGCTTCGCGATTTTGCTCGAGCAGGTGCTTGACTTTGCGGAACTCGAGTGCCAAGATGGCTTCGACCTGCTTTTTCAGCTCGGCGCTCCGCATCGAGTCCATGCCGAAGGTCAGGTAGGAGTAGAAACTGTTGTCCATGCCGTAGGCGCCCACCATGTAGGTGGCGATGCCGGTGGCCGACATCAAGTCGCCCGTTACCCCCGTCATCTGGATGTCGAGGAAGAGTTCTTCGGCGGCACGGCTGGCCACGGCAATCTGGATGCGGTTGAGCAATTCGGCCTTGGTGCTGGTGTGGATCTCCTCCTCAGGCTTCCACGCTGCGAAACCGAGCGCGTTGCCGTGGCGGATAATCGTCACCTTGGTCAAACGCTGTTTGCGCAGCAACTTGACGGCCGCGTAGGCGTGACCTGCCTCGTGGTAGGCGATGCGACGACGCTCTTCGTACGACATACCGCGGATCGGCTGGCGTAGTCCGTATTCGTGCATTTCACGGGCATGCGTGAAATCCCAGTAGTTGATGGCCTGACGGTTGTCGAAATGCGCGTGGATGACCGCTTCGTTGACGATGAAGCGAATGGCCACCGGCGTGTACCCAATCGTGTCAGAGACCATGCGGTCAATGGGCATTGGTTCGTGTTTGACTTTGCCGAGGTAGTATTCTAGGATGTCGCGGCGTCCGTTGGCATCCGGATGCTCGACCACAATCTTGCGGTCAAAGCGACCTGGTCGCAACAAGGCGGCATCGAGGGTTTCGGCCAAGTTGGTGGCTGCGACCGTCAAAACGGCCGGCATCTCTGGTTTTTTGCGGCGCAACCCAAAGGTGCGCAACACTTTGCCAAACCAGCTCGGGTCTTCGGGTGGTGGGTCCATCTGGAGCAACAACTCGTTGAGCAGACCGCTGCCACCCCCCATGCCTCCCATGCCCATCATCACGTTGGCCTTGCCACCTGGCTCAAACCCAATGCCAGCGCCTGGTGCTGCGCCACCCATCAGTGACGTGCTTCGTGCACCGCCAATGGCGTCAATTTCGTCGATGAACAAAATACAGGCACCGTACTCTTTGGCCAGTTTGCGGGCCTTTCGGTAGAGCATCATGACTTTGATGTTGCCCATACCCATCCACACCGAGGTCAACGAAGGTGCGCTCAAATACCCGAAAGGTACGCCGGCCTCGGTCGAAATAGCCTGCGCCAAGTAGCTTTTGCCCGTGCCCGGAGGGCCAATCAACAGCACGCCACGGGTGATTTCGCCACCCATCTGCTTGAATTGCTTGGCGCCCTTGAGCAGGGTCACGATGCGGCGTGCGGCTTCGAGGACCTCTGGGTTACCCCGGTAATCGTTGAAGCTGATGCCCGTTTCACCAGGGCGCACCCAGTAGATACGGGTGCGTGCCATGAAGAAGTACATCAAGGCAAACTGGAAGCCGATGAAGATGAACAAATACCCCATCGTGGTGATGAGTTGCAACAAAAGCGGTGCCAAGTCTTGTGTGGTCAAAAACACCCACGCGGCCGGCACAATGTTGCCCAACAACCAGATGGCAGCCACCGCAATGGCAATCCAGCGGATACCGCGCATCAGTTTGTAGGGCCAACGATCCAACAAACGCTCGAGGCGTTGATTGAGCACCTGTTCCTGTGAGGGAGGCTCGCTTTGTGGGCGATACGGTTCAATTGCCATATGCGACTCCAACTGTCATGATTGCGGGGGAGGCGGGGTTGGTTTATAACTGACAATAACCAACACGTGGATGTCCACGTACCGTGTAGTATAAAAAAGAACTACTAGATTTGGCAAGTCGTTTATGATGAGGGAACGGTGAGAAGCACAAGCGCAGTGGCCCGAATCATCATCGCCTGTTATGTGGCAGCCGTGCTGGTCAGTGAATGTACTGCCACCGGCGTGACCGTTGATCCGGTCTTGGCGCGCATTCAGACGCGGGGTGTGCTGAAGGTGGGCTATGACCCGGGCATCCTGCCGTTTACCACTATCATCGCCAATCAGGCGGCCGGTTTTGACATGGAAGTGGCACGCGCTGTGGCGGATCGCCTCGGTGTGGCGGTCGAATTTGTGCCCACTGGACTTGATGCTGCCTACGACGAACTCCAGCAAGGACATTTCGACATCATCGCCTCTGCGATGCCCTATGCTCCCGAACAAGGGTGGCGTGCGCGTTTTTCGGAATTCTACTTCGACGACGGCCTGTTCGTGGTAACAATGAGGGCGACTGGCGCGCGTTGGCAAGAATCCGCACTCGGTGTTGTCTTTGGCTCTGATGCTGATACCTACACGCGCCGCCTTCGCTACGCAGGCACCATCGCCACGCCCACCTATTTCGACACTCCTGCCGAACTCTGGCAAGGACTGCTGTGTGGGCAGGTCAGTCATGTGGTGGTCTCCTACAGCACGGCCTTGCGCATGCAACACACGCATGATGCGGTCGTCGTTGCGCCAGCCCTCACGTTTGCGCCGTTGGTCATCGTCATGCCGTACGATGCGGTGGCACTCAACGACGTCGTGAATACGACACTCGCCACTGCTCGGCGCACCGGCGCCTATACGAAGTGGGGACGCCAGTGGTTTGCGCCGTTTCCGGTGCCAACGCGCTGTGAGCAATAAGTCACTTGGGTGTATGATAGAGGGCATCGAAGAGCACGAGGGCAATGTGGCTCTCTGTTGGCGTTGCGTAGCACCATGATGGTGAGAAAGGAGTCGCCATGGCAGAAGTACGCTTTGGAATTGTTGGGCTCGGTGGCATGGGACGTGGGCATGCGCAGTATCTTGCGGCTGGCCAAATCACGGGTGCCGTGTTGACGGCGGTCAGTGACACGAGCCCGACGGCACAGCAGTGGGCCGAAAAAGAGCTCCCCGCTGGCGTGCATTTTTTTGACTCCTACACCGCCATGCTCCAGTCGGGCATCGTGGATGCCGTGATTGTGGCCACACCGCACTATTTCCACCCCGACTTGGCCGTGCAGGCGTTTTCACAGCAACTCCACGTACTAATTGAAAAACCGGCTGGTGTCTACACCCAGCAGGTGCGTCAAATGAACGAAGTGGCTGCGAGCAGTGGCAAAGTGTTTGGCATCATGTTCAACCAACGCACCAATCCGGTATTTCAGAAAGTGCGCGACCTCATCCACAGCGGTGAATTGGGCGCCGTCAAACGCTTCAATTGGATTGTCACCGATTGGTACCGCAGTCAGGCCTACTACGACTCAGGCTCGTGGCGCGCCACTTGGGCTCAAGAGGGTGGCGGTATTTTGATGAACCAAGCACCACACAACGTGGATCTCTTGTTGTGGACGTTGGGCATGCAACCGACACGCGTCCGTGCGTTTTGTCATTTTGGCAAGCACCGTGCCATCGAGGTCGAGGACGATGTGACCGCGTACATGGAATGTGCCAACGGAGCCACGGGCGTGTTTATTACCACGACGGGCGATGCACCGGGCACCAATCGCTACGAAGTCACCGGTGAGCGGGGCAAAATTGTGGTCGAAGACAACCGCATCACGTTTTGGCGCCTCCGTGTGCCAGAGCCGGAATTCAACGCAACCAACAAAAACATGTGGGCGGCTCCCGAAACCTGGAAAATCGAGATTCCGGTGAGTGGTGGCAGTGGTCTGCAACACCCAGGGATTACACAAAACTTCACGAATGCCATCCTCAACGGTACGCCGTTGTTGGCACCGGGTAGTGACGGTATTCATGGCGTGACGCTCGTCAACGCCATGTATTTGTCGACATGGACGGATCATTGGGTGGATATCCCGTTTGACGAAAACACCTTCCTGGCACACCTCAATCAACGACGTGCCCCACAAGATCGGAGTTAATCGTATGCTTCACAAATGTGCTGCGCAACTCTACACCTGCCGTGATCTGCTCGAGCAAGACTACAACGGCGTCCTCAAAGCGCTCAAGTCTCAGGGCTGGCAGGCAGTCCAGGTTTCTGGGTCGCGCGGGTACACACCCGTGCAAATTGCGGGATTCCTGCGTGAAAACGGCTTGAAAACGGCCGGTTTGCACGTGTCACTCGACGAACTCACCAATGACATGGCTGGGGCGGTGGCTCAGGCGCTACTCTACGACACGCGCGACATCATTGTGCCGTATTTGCCCCGTGAGTACCAGAACGTGCTCGGGTATCAGATGTTCAAGAGTCACATGAATGCACTGGCGAAACCACTCAACGCGGCCGGATTTCGCCTCAGTTACCATAATCACGACTTCGAATTTGCGACCACCATTGCTGGTGTTTCAGCGTTGGAGTGGTTGTTGCACCCGAGCCCAGACAATGCGATTTTGGCCGAAATTGACACGTACTGGGTCAAAAAGGGTGGTGCTGATCCCGTGCGCTTTTTGGCACCGTATAGTCAGCGCATGCCCATCATTCACCTCAAAGACATGACCACCGATGACCGCCAAACCTTCGCCGAGGTGGGCACCGGTAGCATCGATTTCTTGCCCATTTTGCGTTGGTGTGAGGCCAACGGAGTCGAGTGGTACGCCGTGGAGCAAGACGTGTGCGACCGCAACCCGCTCGATTGTTTGGCAACGAGCCTCGCCAATTTGCGTCAGCTCGCCAGCCAACTGTGATGCACGCGAAAGGAGCCGGAGACGATGAGTGTCGGTGATGGCATGAACTACGCACCACGGGGCAAACCCCAACCCGTGGTGCAAGCGGGGGAATTCGCCTTTGCGGCCATTGGGCTCGACCACGGTCATATTTACGGTCAGTGCAATGGGCTCATCGAGGCTGGTGGCGTCTTGACCATGGTCTACGATCCTGATCCGGAAAAAGTTGCCAAATTTATGACGACGTACCCGGGTGTTACGCCGGCACGAAGCGAACAAGAGATTTTGCAATCAACGACCGTTCAACTTGTTGCGGGCGCTGCAGTGCCGTCCGATCGATGTGCACTCGGGTTGCGGGTGATGGCGCACAGCAAGGACTACTTCACCGACAAATGCCCGTTCACGACGTTGGATCAGCTCGCACACGCGCGGCAGGCGGTCGCTCAGAGCGGTCAAAAGTACGCGGTCTACTACAGTGAGCGGCTCCACAACGAAAGTGCGTTGGCGGCCGGCGAACTCGTACACGGCGGTGCCATTGGCCGGGTCATCCAGGTGCTCGGTTTGGGACCGCACCGTTTAAACGCGCCCAGCCGCCCCGATTGGTTTTTCCAATTTGCGCGGTACGGGGGCATTTTGTGCGACATCGGCAGTCATCAAGTGGAGCAGTTTTTGTACTACAGCGGTTCGACCGATGGGCAGGTGCTCCACAGTAAAGTGGGCAATTATGCGCACCCCGAATACCCGGAGCTGGAGGATTACGGGGATGCTACTATTGTGGGCAACAGCGGCGCCACCAATTATTTCCGAGTGGACTGGTTTACCCCGCAAGGGCTGAGCAACTGGGGCGATGGGCGCACGGTGATTTTGGGGACGGAGGGCTACATCGAGCTCCGCAAGTACGTGGACATTACGCGTGGCGGTGGTGATCAGCTCTACCTCGTGGACGGCCGTGGTGAGCAGCATCTGTCGGTGAGCGGCCAAGTCGGTTACCCGTTTTTTGGTCAGCTCATCCTTGATTGCCTCAACCGTACCGAGCACGCCATGACACAAGCGCATACGTTCAAAGCGGCCGAGTTGTCGCTCCAGGCTCAAGCCCAAGCAGTGCGTATTGCCACGTCTGGGAGTCGCACATAACCGATTGTCGGCCATCAAGATGCACATACTCAAACCCCGCCAGCATTTGCTGGCGGGGTTTGTACAGCTAGACTAGAAGCGGCGGCGTGGTTTGCGCGGGTTGCTATCGTCGCCACCTGGACGAGGAGCATCGCCGTCGCGGCGGAAGCCGCCACCTGGACGAGGAGCATCGCCGTCGCGGCGGAAGCCGCCACCACGAGGAGCGTCGCCATCACGACGGAACCCGCCACCACGAGGAGCATCGCCATCACGACGGAACCCGCCACCACGAGGAGCGTCGCCATCACGGCGGAAGCCACCCGGACGAGGAGCATCGCCATCACGACGGAACCCGCCACCACGAGGAGCATCGCCATCACGGCGGAATCCGCCACCACGAGGAGCATCGCCGTCGCGGCGGAACCCGCCACCACGAGGAGCGTCGCCATCACGGCGGAATCCACCACCACGAGGAGCATCGCCATCACGGCGGAATCCACCACCACGAGGAGCATCACCATCACGACGGAACCCACCCGGACGAGGAGCATCACCATCACGACGGAACCCACCCGGACGAGGAGCATCGCCGTCGCGGCGGAAGCCACCCGGACGAGGAGCATCGCCGTCACGACGGAAACCGCCCGGACGGGGAGCATCACCGTCGCGGCGGAACCCACCACCACGGGGAGCATCGCCGTCACGACGGAAACCGCCCGGACGGGGAGCATCACCGTCACGCCGGAAACCGCCTTCGCGGCGGAAGCCACCCTCGCGGGGAGCATCACCGTCACGCCGGAAACCGCCTTCGCGGCGGAACCCACCTTCGCGGGGAGCGTCGCCGTCACGCCGGAAGCCGCCTTCGCGGCGGAAGCCACCCTCACGGGGAGCATCACCGTCACGTCGGAAGCCGCCTTCGCGGCGGAAGCCATCCTCACGGGGAGCATCACCGTCACGCCGGAAACCGCCTTCGCGGCGGAAGCCACCCTCGCGGGGAGCGTCGCCGTCACGCCGGAAACCACCTTCGCGGCGGAAGCCACCCTCGCGGGGAGCATCACCGTCACGCCGGAAACCGCCTTCGCGGCGGAAGCCACCCTCGCGGGGAGCATCACCGTCACGCCGGAAACCGCCTTCGCGGCGGAAGCCACCCTCGCGGGGAGCATC
>Ga0172373_10002451_pt1 | contig 28326 bp, 36 predicted proteins | sample Lak10m_2_FD_114546 | JGI IMG/M metagenome (GOLD analysis project Ga0172373, IMG submission 114546) | Freshwater microbial communities from Kabuno Bay, South-Kivu, Congo - kab_092012_10m | ecosystem: Environmental > Aquatic > Freshwater > Lake | place: Democratic Republic of the Congo...
AGTACGACGAAGTGTGGGCCGCTGCAGGTACGTGGAATGACAACTTCGGTGCCGCACCTGCAGACATCGTGCGTGTCGCCGGCGGTGTGGTCACCGACCTGAAACGAACCTGATCCATCAATTGCAAACAGATCAAGATCGCGCCCTGGGCCACAACCAAGGTCAAGTACATGGGCGTTTCTTTTCAATGATGAAGAGAAATGATGGGGGAGTTCAAGTCGATGATGTTGGTATTTCTGTACGTAGCCCTTTGGGTCATTGCTGTATGCCGCAACGGACGCAAGTACTGGATCAACTTGGGCATCGCTCACAACTCAATGGTAGATGAGTCTTCCCAGCGAAATGAAGCGTGTTCACGACAAACTGTGTGTCGCTTGAGTACAGACCCGAGCGGCAAGTTGACCAACATTTCAACATTCAATGTGATCCGCTGACAGAGTTCACAACGTGAATGTCCATGTAAACCGGCCTGCCAATGATTTTGAGTTGGAATGACAAGGGTGCGACGTACATAGATGTTCAAGAATTCAATGAGCGAGTGGTGCGGGTTCTGTTCGAACTCGAAATCTTCGAGCGGTTCAAATTGCAACCAGTCCCAGTGTCCAGCGCACAACATTTTCTGCTTTCCCACAAGTTGAAGTCCGCAGACAACGCAGCAGTTGTCATCGGCAGTTGCAATTGCGTCTGCAAAATACACACGAGAGCCTTCGTGAAAACGTTGGGGGATAGGTATTCCGGCTTTGAGTAGTTCAATGAATTCAAGGACTGCTTGTCCACGTGATAGTTGTTCCATGATGACTCCTTTAGATGTAGAGCATCAGGAGTCCCAGATGTTTGCGCAAAACGCCACATCCCCAAAGGGAAGCACCGTGGCCGGGATGGCTCGGTTGCTGAAACTTCACAGAAGTTTTCTCTTGATGTGCTCCCCACTCTAACTGGGGGATATGTCAAGAAGATGCCACTCGAAAATCAGAACCGCTCGGGTCGGGCCACGTATGCAGGCGTAATCCACGCGATGACGGCGTACTTGTCAAAGTACTTCTCGGCGAGCATGTCGAGAATTGCCTCCGCGACTTTGTCTGTCACCACCGACTCAAGGCGAATGCTTGGGCCATTCAAATCAAGCGTGTTCTTACCCGTGACACCTTCGCCTCGAACATGACTGACGGAATATCCCTTTGCGCCGCATCTCTTGATGTCATCAATGAGTTTTTGTTCAACCACTGATTCGGCGACGATGGTGATGAGTTGGCGAGCTGCTGTGTTCATATTCGCGGTCCTTTATGTGAGTGCATTTGCCAAAGCGATGTAGCACGGAATCCCAATGGTGAGGTTGAAGGGGAACGTAATTCCCAATGATGCGGTGATGTACAAACCAGGACTTGCTTGCGGAAGCGCGATTCGAACTGCTGCTGGAGCTGCAATGTAGGACGCACTTCCAGCGAGCGTTGCCATGACTGCAACTCCGCCGGTGCTGAGACCTGCTGCAGTTCCAGCAAGTGCACCGAGCATTCCGTTGAGAAGAGGAATTGCAATTCCAAGAACAACTAGACGAAGTCCAGCTTCGCGAATGTCACGCAAACGTTCTGCGGCAATCACGCCCAGTTCAATGAGGAACAGCGTGAGGGCACCGGTGAACAGTCCGACGAAGAGTGGGTCGGTTGGTGCGAGGCGATCGCCGCCAACAACTCCGCCGATGATGAGTCCAGCAACAAGAAGAGCAATGCTCCGACCGCGAATGACTTCGGCGAGTGCCTCTTTCCATGACGAGCCAGATGAAGCACCACGCGCGAGGAACAGAGCAACGATGATGCCAACAATTTCGAGGATGGCGAGGAGGCCAGTGGCGAATCCTTCGTATGACATTTCTCGAGACTCAAGTGACGTGATGAGAACCGTAAAGGTAACTGCTGACACTGACCCGTAATGGGCTGCAATTGCTGCAGAGTTGATGACGTCTAACTTTCCGATGAGACGCAGGAGTCCAAAGGCGATAACAGGTGTCACAACACCCAACACAAAAGCGGCCACAAGTGGTTTCCATATTTCACTCGGTGATGCAGCCGCAAGGGCCCGACCGCCCTTAATACCAATGGCCAGGAGAAGGTAAGTGGACAGGATGGCGTAGAGAGCTTCGGGGAGTCGTATTTCAAATCGGAGCAATGTTGCAATGAGTGCAACGAGGAAAGCAATCACCGGAGCTGTGAAGAGATTGTCGGCGAGCGATGCGGCAATCATGATGCGGCCCGCTTCTTCTTAATCAACGGAAAGATGATCTCTCGAATGTCGTGGTCCGACTCCAGTGGATGTCGGAGTGGATGGTTGAGGTCGATCTCGTAAACGTTGTTACGGCCAACTTTGCTCACGGATACGTAGCCAGCATCTGATAATTCGTGAATGATGCGGTGTGCCGTTCTCTCTTGAATGCCCACCAAATCGGCAAGCTCGCTGAGGCGAATATCAGGCTGACGCGCAATACAAATCAGAACGTGTGCGTGATTAGAGAGAAATGTCCAATCAGAGATGTCGGACGACTTCTTTTTGGTGGCCATAAATACATGATATGTAAATCAAGTATTACAAAGCAACTGTGATGTTGGTGTGGTCGTGAATATTGCGCCACAATGGGGGTATGGAGATATTTGAAATCGCCCTCCCAGGAATTGGTATTCGGTATGAATTTGATACCTCGACTGGACGCCGTATTGGGGTTCTTGTGCATCGTGATGGCAGGCGAGAATTGCTGATCTATTGCAAGGGCGATGAAGATTCGTGTAGCGAGTCGCTCGATTTAGATCAGTCAGAGGCCGCGGCACTAGTCGAGTTGTTCGGAGGTACCAAGATCACCGAACGACTGAGTGACTTGAAGCATGACGTGCAGGGGCTTGCGATTGAGTGGGTAACCGTACCAACCACGTCACCTCTTGCGGGCCGATCAATCGGCGATGGTCAAATTCGTTCGCGCACGTCTGCATCAGTGGTTGCAGTCCTACGCAATGAAATTTCTATTCCAGGGCCAGGACCTGAATTTGTCTTTCAGCCCGGAGACATTGCGTTAGTGACAGGCACGCACGATGGTGTCGCAGCCGCATCGCGCATCATCGCTGGCTAACTCTCAATTATGGAAATTGACCTTGCGTTAATTGAATTGGGCGTCATTATGTTGACGCTTGCGGTTCTTGGACGCATTGCGCTTCGTATCGGATTGCCGACGATTCCGTTCTTTCTTGTTGCAGGACTCTTCTTTGGGAACGGCGGTGTAGTTGCAATCGAAGAAGCGGAACCATTTATCGAAGTCGGTGCTTCGCTTGGTGTCATCTTTCTCTTATTTCTATTGGGCCTTGAATACACCCCGCTTGAACTTCGTCAGAGCATGAGAAGTAATGCACGTGCTGGAGGAATTGATGTTGTACTGAACGTCGTTCCAGGAGTTGTTTGCGGTTTGATCTTGGGTTGGGGTGCTCTTGGCGCAATAGTTCTAGGCGGGGTTACCTATATTTCGTCGTCTGGGATTATTGCGAAACTCTTGACTGACTTGGGACGCTTAGGTAATCGTGAAACACCAATAGTTCTGTCCCTCTTGGTAATTGAAGATCTTGTGATGGCTGTCTTCCTGCCTGTCATTGCAATAGCTCTTTCTGGTGGAAGTCTCGTCGGGGGTGTCATCTCTGGTGCTCTGTCTGCATTGCTTGTCGTCTTAGTTTTGCGCTACTCGGATAAGGCGGGCACAGGTATTGCGATGATTGTGGGTCGATCATCAAATGAACTGGCTCTGATTATGTTGCTGGGCCTCGCAACATTTGTGGCAGGAGTGGCGGAACGGCTTCACATTTCGTATGCCATTGGGGCATTCATGTTGGGTATTGCAATCTCGGGTCCGGTCGCGGAGCGAGCACGCGAATTACTGCTTCCACTTCGCGATTCGTTTGCTGCGTTGTTCTTCGTGTATTTCGCTTTGAATGTCGAGCCTTCTGAGCTATTGCCTCTTTTGTTGCCGGCACTGGCGTTAGCAGTGATGAGTGCTGTTTCGAAATGGACGACCGGAATGTTGGCGGCACGAATGTCTGGACTTGGGAAAAAGGCCGCACTGCGAACTGCAGTTACATTGATTCCCCGTGGTGAATTCTCAATCGTGCTGGCTGGTCTCGCTTCAACTAATGCTGTAGGTCAAGACCTCATGTCGCTTGTGGTGCTGTATGTCTTGATACTTGCTGTTGGTGGATCAATGCTCATTAAATTCACTAAATAGCGAGCACTCCAGCAAAGATTTGCCAGGCCAGCAAAGACTTCGCAATGAAGCTAAGACGGATGTACCACCTCTCGCCGTAGAGATAGTCGGCCCACTTCCCAGTGGCTTTGTACTGCTTCCATTGCACGATGGCGAAGCAGTCGAAGAGGACGAAGAGCGAAATCACAATGCCGTAGACAAACCCTGGGATGCTGGTTTCGGGTGGGCTCTTGGGCGACATCATGTTGATGACAATTGCAATCCAGGGAATGGATCCAGCAATGCAACCGAACCAGAATGGACGCAAATCTCCATCACCTGGCGTGGTGTAACGCTCTTGAAGCCAGCCGAACAGAATCATGCTTGCGTTCACTCCTGCTACCGCGAAGAGCCCGATGAAATCCGCGGCGCCGTTCAATTGGAGAATCACGACAATCATGAGCGAAGAAGACAAGGAGTATTCCACCCATCGATATGTGTTGATGTGGTTCTTCAGGCCATTGACATATTTCGGGAAGATTGAAGGTGACGCCACATAAAAGTGAAAGAACGCAGACAGAGCCATAAACGCGGCCACCATCATGCTGATGTTCAAGTTCACCAGGGTGATGGGATTCGTGAAGAGTCCTCGCCCTGGAGCATCTGTGAGGTAAACGGCAGTCACAGGGAGTGATGCATCGTTTGACAAAAGAAGTATTGCGATGAGTGAGGCAAGGTGGAGAAGACCTGCGAAGACATTGAGCTTTCGCAGACCTAAGTACTGTGGATCCATGTCCCTAGTCTGCCACTGTGACTGTGACTGTGACTGTGACTGTGGCTTCAGTTCTTCAGTTCGCTGAGTCGCTGTCGAACCAGAGAATGCAGAAGCGAAGCATTTGGCTTCCAGTCAAGTGGTACCTGAAACGTGTGTTTATTCACGACAAAGTTCTGAAGCTTTGCCTGATGCGACTCAAGCGCGTCTTTGCTGAATGGATTGATGGTGATGTGCGCTTTGGAAGCAGAGAGCCCAAAGATGGTCTGCTTGCCAATTCGTAACATCGGTTGATTCCATGCAATCACGAGTTCCAATTGTGGAAACTTCTTCTGAATGACCGAGAAAATTTCTTTCATTGTCTTGGCCGCTGCAGGAGAGACTGTTTTGTAATGAGCAGCAGGGGTGTCGTGGCGCTTGGAAGATGTGGATCCGCGAACGTACATCACCAACGCATTTGCGTGCGCTTGACTAAAGCCGTGTTCTTCCTTTAGGAAAGCCACTTGTTCTGCATATTTAACATCGCCGAGATCTTTGACTCGAGAAATCCAATCGGCAATCTTTCCTCCATGCTTCTTTTCAATCAGGGGAAAGAACTTTGTGCGATCTCCATCATTAACTGCCATTTCCTCACTGTACTTGCAGCGACCTCCCTGAACTAGGGTGACGCCATGGATGTCATTGATGCAGTCAACAAGCGCCTGTCGGTTCGACAGTTCACAAGTCAAGAAGTGGAACATGAAGTCTTACGTCAATTAGTGATTGACGCGTCGCGAGCACCAAGTGGCGGAAATGTTCAGCCATGGCGAATCTATGTCTTGGAAAAAGAAGCAACAGATCGTTTGCGCGCCATCATCGCGGCAAACCCGGAAGTGGCTCCCGCTGAATACGACATTTATCCATCAGGTTTAATCGAGCCGTACCGCACCAATCGTTTTGAACTGGGCGAGCAAATGTACGCCAAGCTTGGGATTCCCCGCGAGGACAAAGCCGGTCGTCTCCGTCAAATGGCGAAGAACATGCAATTCTTTGATGCCCCCGCGTCGATGTTCTGTTTCATTGACCGCAGTATGGGCGCTCCACAGTGGTCGGACCTTGGAATGTATTTGCAGACATTTATGTTGTTGGCCACTGAACGTGGACTCAGCACATGTGCGCAGGAGTATTGGTCTGTGCAGCACAAAGCAGTACGTGAATTTTGCGGTGCCCCAGACAATGAGTTGCTGTTCTGTGGAATGGCTATTGGTTACGCAGATGAGTCTGCTCCAGTGAACAGTTTGGTGTCAGAGCGCATGCCATTTGAGGGCTTCGCGAAATTCGTCGAGTAAGTGACGTAACTTCTCAACTTTGGCGTAAATGCAAAAGAGCCGAGGTGTTTCCACCCCGGCTCTTTCGAAAGGCAATTGGCTTTAGCCCTGAATGAGTCCACCTACAAGCTGAAGCGGGAATTGTGCACCGTCTGCAGCTGTGACTGCGAAGATGAACAATGCGCCACCGGCCATGGAAATGTTCTTCATGAAGCCAATCATTTCCACTTGCTTTGAAGCTTCATCTGCGTTCCAGTAGTCGTGCATCTTCACTGCCATCAGCACGAGAAGAATCGCCAAGGCGAGAGCTCCGATGTCTGTCCACACACCGAGGATGACCGAGAGGCCACCGAGCAACATGACAACACCAGACAACTGCACTGACAACTTTGGCATTGGCACTTTCTTGAACTTTGCGTATCCGGTCATTGCATCTGCTTGCTTCAGGTGGTTGATGCCTGATCCGAGGAACATGAATGCAAAGAGGACTCTTGCGATGAGAAGGACGATGTCCATGTTGACTCACTTTCACTAAGGGGTAGTTGAGGACACAACTATATCTAGATATAGTTGCGATAGCAATCATTCCGAATTCCCCCGATAGGTTGATGAAATGGCACCAAAATGGCTCACTCCTGCAGAAATGGCGGCGTGGCGTACCTATATCGAGACGTCTGGGGACCTCTTGCGGGCCATTGAAAAAGATCTTGCGCCTTTTGGGCTTGACCGCGGTGATTACCAGTTGTTGGCCATGCTGTCCGAAGCCCCGGACCAGCGTTTGCGAATGTGCGACTTGGCAGACATTTTGCGCCTCACGCGCAGTGGTCTCACTCGGCGAATGGATGGCGTGTTGAAGAAGAAACTCGTGACACGTGTTCAGTCAGAAGAAGACGGACGTGCGGCGTACGCAAGTCTCACTCCAAAAGGTCTGGAATTACTGAAACAAGCAGCACCGGAACATTTGGACAGCGTGCGCCGATTGATGATTGACCTTTTGTCTCCGGCAGAGATTAAGGCAATTGCCACAGCCTTCAGCAAGATCTCGAAGAATCTCGCTGAGCAGAACTCTTAACCCGCGAGAGCTTCCTTTGCGGCTTTCACGCCAGCAACAAGAGCAGCACGCTCTGCATCATTGAGGACTGCATATGCAGGCTCGACAATCAAGTCGGTGATCTTTTCGGCCTCCGCCATTTGTGCAAGGAATGCGTCATCAATTTCGGGCATCTCATCTTCGCTGTAGCCGAATGTCTTCCACATGTCTGGGCGCTTTGAGGCGTGTGCTTTCTTGCCGTCGATTCCAACTGCGCGTAGTGCTACAAGGTGTGCGCTTCCGCGGAACTCGCGAAGGATTGCAAGCAATTGCATCGCGCGACCAGCTGCATCAGTTGCAGGAGCTTCGCTGCGAATCGCTGCATACAACGCAAGTCCTTCAGGGTTTGCGGCGCCGTTGACTTTTTCCATTGCTGCAACAAATGCGTCTAGGCCTGGCAACGATGCAAGCTTTGCACGTCCGAGATTTGCTGCTGCCTCTAAATGCGCCGCGCCAGCTTTACGTGGATCACACTTTTCGCATGCTGCATCCCACACGCTCTTGATTAGTGCTGGGCTGAAATAACCAAACGCTGCTGCGATGGCTGATGAATCGGTGTTGCCCATTTGGCCACCGCGACCTTGAATGTAGAACTCCATTCCGCCGAGGCCGAGTTCCTTACCAAGTGCCATTGTCTCGGGAATGAAATAGAAGGCAGATCCAAGCGCTCCGATAGTCGGGCAAACGGCGTCGAGAAGTTCTTTGTTATTCATATGTGGGCAGAGTATCCAACCTGCCAGCACCTACAGTCATTGGAATGACATCCACCGGGCAAGCGACGTCGTCTCGCATGGCAACTCTTGCCCCAGGGGTCTTTGTCCTCTTGTGGAGTACGGGTTTCATCGTTGCCAGATATGGAACAAAAGACGCTGGTCCACTCACATTTCTTGCGATTCGAACCGCAGTCGCGGGGGGTGTTCTCTTCGTATTGTCTCGACTCATGCGTGAACCACGACTATCAAAAGGTCAAGTTCATACCCAGTGGATTGTCGGCGCAGGAATTCATGCCATGTATCTCGGTGGCGTGTTTGTTGCCATCGACCATGGTCTTCCATCTGGCGTGAGTGCACTAATTGCCGCTCTGCACCCAGTGGTGACAACTGTGCTGGGGCGATTGTTGTTAGGTGAGGAGCTTTCGCAGCGTCGAATTGTCGGAGTCTTTCTTGGGTGTGTTGGTGTCATAGCAGTCGTGATTGAACGAGGCGGCGCATCCGACGGCATCGGTGCTGTTGCATTGATTGCCATGGCGATCGCAGTCTTTGGAATGTCTGGTGGAACTTTGATGCAGCGTCGCTCTGCCGTTGGTGTTCCTCTTCTTGCGGGCACCGCGTGGCAGTACGTGGCAACAACTGTGATTCTCGGAGTTGGCGCGGTTGTTTTCGAGGGGTGGGACTTCACCATCACGATGCAAAGTGTGTTGTCACTTGCATGGGCCGTTGGAGTGTTGTCATTGGCCGCCATTCTCATCATGTTGTGGCTGCTGCACCGCCAAGCGGCATCACAAGTCAGCAGTTTGTTCTTTCTCACTCCCGCATTGTCCACTGTGGAAGGCGCAATTTTGTTTAGTGAGAAACTCGGAGCGCTATCCGTGGCCGGATTAATTGTTGCGGTGATGGGTGTGTGGCTCGCCACGTCTCAGCGCGCTACTTCTCCACAGACGTAAGGTCTGGTCCAATCACAATCTCGCCAGAGAAATGTTCTGCTGCCATCGCGTGCCACTCAGGTTCTTGTCCTGGCTGAATGGCAGGGACATAGTGAGTGAGGACAAGAGTCTTCACGTTGCATCTAGATGCGGTTTGCGCGGCCTGTTGCACAGTGGAGTGATAGTCGAGAATGTCTAGGAACCGCTCGCCGGTGGGAACAAGTGGCGCAAAGGTGCGCACAAGGTCTTCACGAAGAACTGTCTGTACATAGAAGTCAGCGTCTTGACACATGTCGTACAAGCCGTCGCATGGAATGGTGTCACCAGCAAGCGCAGCGACGACTCCATCGTGGGTGAAGCGGAAACCAATTGTTGGTGCGACTGGTCGATGGTCTGTGGCGTGAACCGTGACAGAGACATCGCCAATTGAGAACGATTGTCCAGCCTCGAGCTCATGTACCTCAACAGCCATTCCGCCACCAGCGCGCAAATCGTCGTGGTGATCCATTCGGTATCCCTCGTCTTGGGACAACATGGCGAGAAGTCCGTCCACCATTTTCTTGGTGCCGACAGGGCCGTAAATCGGGAGGGGTGTTGCGGCAGGAGATGCAATCCAACGAGTGGTGATGACATCGTTCAAATCACAAATGTGATCGCTGTGTAAGTGAGTGAGGACAACTGCAGAGACAAGCGGTGGTGGGCACATTGCCCCGACAAGTCGCATGATGACGCCGCGTCCAGTGTCGACGACGATGTTCTGACCCCCCGCTTGTACAAGCGTTGATGGTCCAGCGCATGTTGCGCTAGGTAGTGGACTACCGGTTCCAAGCAGGGTGATCTTCATAGATGCAACCTAATCGGAATGAATTGAGTCGTGAACGAACACGACTCATTCTTGGAATTAACGACCGCGGGGCTTGAAAAGTTCGCGAACCATTGGTTCAAAGTGCGACAGCGGTGCGCTCTTGTAATCGGAGTCAAAAGCGGGAGAGTCATACTTGGCACAGAATTCTTCGGTGTATTCGAAATATTCGTGGCCACGGAATTGCTCACGTGCGTTCTTGTCAAGGCCGATGTAATCCCAGAAGTAGTAGCCCTGGAAGATGCCGTGGTTCTTCACCATCCACCAGTTCTTTTCTGAAACGAATGGCTTCAAGATTCCTGCGGCGATTTCTGGATGATTGAATGGCGCAAGATTGTCGCCGATGTCGTGAATCAATGCACAGACAATGTATTCAGCATCGCGACCATCTTTTTCTGCGCGAGTCGCCGTCTGCAAACAATGCTCGAGACGATTAACGGGGAATCCGCCGTGATCTTCTTCGAGATAGCGGAGCTGTTCTAACACGCGGTCTGCCACCATTGCTTGTGTGTCTTGCAGGCACACCATGATGTTCTGCCACTCTTCTTTGGTGGACTCTTGAAATGATTTGAACGTGGCGCGTTGCATTCTGACCCCCTAGTCATCGCTAGGGCAGAACTTACTACTGCGACGACGCTTTGTCAGCGGCGAGACTGCAGAACCGACACCGTTGAACCAAGGGCCATGTTTTGGAAGACCCATTTGGCATCAACGACTCGCATGCGGATGCATCCGTGTGACGACGGGGCAAGTCCAAGCGGGGTATAGAAGGGAACCTCGCCTGACTTCGTCACGCGATAAGGGATGCCATGAAATCCAATGTTGCCGCCCTCACGACCGACCGTGAAACGGGTCATGTAGCGCATGCGCTCTCGCGGATTTGGCGTGTAAAAGGTTTGGGCAGATTTGGAGAACACTTTGAAGACACCGAGAGGTGTTTGGTCGTCGACACCAGTGGACACGGGAAGCGTTGCGATGAGACGACGACTTGAGTTGTAGAAATACGCACGTTGCTCGTCTAGTACCACGCGCGCGAATGCAATTTTGATGCGTCGACGTTGAGGTGGCGAGACCGGAGGAAGAGTTGATGTGGTTGTTGTGGTGTCTTGCACCGTGGTGTTGGGAACACTGGACGGCGTGGTGTCATCCGTGGCAAACGCAACCGACGGCGCGGTGACCGATGCAATCAATGTTGCTGCAAGGAGTGGGAGGCGAACTTTCATTGCTGTGTTCAGGCTAATTGCAGAAGTGGTGTCGCTGGTGGCACTACGCCCAAGCGATTAGTTGGAGGCAATATCCAATGCCTCGGCAAGTGTGTTCCATGACAACACTGCGCATTTGATTCGCACTGGAAACTTCACAACACCTTGAAGTGCTTCAAGATCTCCGAGTGGTGCAGACGTGTCTGGTTCTGGACCGTCTTCATCAATGGACATCATGTGCTTGAAACGAGAAATCAAAGCGCGAACGTCTGCGATGGGCTTGCCCTTGACGGCAGCGCTCATCATTGATGCAGAGCTTTGACTAATGGAGCAGCCTTGTCCGCCAATCTTGATATCAGACACAACACCGTCTGTGACATCTAGGAATACTTCAATCTCGTCACCACACAATGGGTTATGGCCTTCGGCGCGAACTGCCGGTGGTTCTAGTGATCCACGATTTCGTGGGCTCTTGTAGTGGTCGAGAATGATTTCTCTATAGAGGTCTTCAAGTCCGGGCATGTGGGTCTCCGTGGGGGTACGTCTCTCAGGCTAGAGGGTGAAAAAGTCGCCCGTCTCGGTTAATGCATCACAGAGCGCATCAACTTCGCCGGTGGTGTTGTACAGATAGAAACTGGCGCGGGCAGTGGCGTTGGCACCTAAGAGACGCATGAGGGGTTTTGCGCAGTGATGACCAGCGCGTACGCACACGTTGTTCTGGTCGAGGACTTGGCTGATGTCGTGAGGGTGCACATCACGGAAGGCAAAGCTGATGGTGGCGCCACGAACTTCAACGTTGCGGCTGCCGTGAATCACAATGTCATCTCCGAAGCGTTCGGTGAGAGTGTCGAGTGCGTAACGCGTGATGTCAATTTCGTGTTGGCGAATGTTGTTCATGCCGAGAGCAGTGAGGTAATCAACTGCGGCGGCGAGTCCCACTGCTTCAACGATTGGCTGTGTGCCGGCTTCGAATTTTGCTGGAAGTTCAGCGCAGGTGAAGCCGTCGAGTTTCACGTCGGCAATCATGTTTCCGCCACCAAGGAACGGAGGCATTGACTCAAGGAGCTCTTCGCGTCCCCACAACATTCCGATTCCCGTTGGCCCCACCATTTTGTGACTGCTGAATGCCAGGAAGTCGGCGTCGAGATCTTGAACATCGGTTGCCATGTGAGGCACAGATTGACAACCATCAACAATTGCGATGGCACCATGACGATGTGCGGCAGCAACGAGCTCCTTTGTTGGGTTGATGGTTCCCAACACATTCGACATTGCAGTGAATGAGAATGCTTTGGCGCCAGTCAGAAGTGCATCGATGTCGGTGAGATCGAGAAGTCCGTCATTCGTGAGTGGGACCCAGCGAATAGTGAAGCCTTTTTCGGCCGCCAACATTTGCCACGGAACAATGTTTGCGTGGTGTTCCATGTGTGTGAGAACAACGACATCACCCTTGCCAAGATTCGCTGCTCCCCACGAACGAACAATCAAGTTGAGCGATTCGGTTGCGTTCTTGGTGAAAATGACTTCGGCAGGAGTGCGCGCATTGATGAATGATGCGACTTTTGCGCGTGCGCCTTCGTAAAGATCTGTTGCATGTGCAGCAAGTTGATACGCGCTGCGGTTGGTGGGGCCATACGCGTGTTCCATGAAATTCGACATTGCCGAAATGACACTGAATGGCTTTTGAGATGAGTTTGCAGAATCGAGATACACCAATGGTTTTCCATTGATGGTTTCAGCTAAGACGGGAAAGTCTTTGCGAATCTGCGCAACATCAAACGACATAACTAGTCCCTGTATGCCTCGTAGCCGTTCTTCTCAAGTTCGGCAGCGAGTTCCATTCCGCCCGACTTCACAATGCGGCCATCAATCATGATGTGCACGAAGTCTGGTTGAAGTTCATCAAGAAGACGTTGGTAGTGAGTAATAAGCAAGATGCCAAGGTTTGGTCGATCGGCGCGTACTTCGCGAATACCTTTTGCAACAATGCGCAACGCGTCAATGTCGAGTCCGGAGTCTGTTTCGTCGAGCACCGCGAACTCTGGTTCAAGAAGCGCCATCTGCATGATTTCGTTGCGCTTCTTTTCGCCACCGGAAAATCCTTCATTTAAGTAGCGGTCGACAAACGACGAATCCATTCCGAGGCGCTTCATCCAATCCATTGCAGACAGACGAAGTTCAAGAACTGATAAATCGATTCCTTTGCGCGCCGACAACGCTTGACGAAGGAATTGGATGACGGAGACGCCAGCAATTTCTTGTGGGTACTGGAATGCCAAGAACATTCCAGCCTTGGCGCGAACATCGGTTGTCCAGTCAGTGATGTTCTCGCCCTTCAGGAAGACGTCGCCGTCGGTGACTTCGTATTCAGGGGAGGCGAGAAGCGTGCTGGCCAACGTTGACTTGCCGCAGCCATTTGGCCCCATGATGGCGTGGATTTCTCCTGCGTTCACCGTGAGGTTGAGGCCCTTCAAGATGTCATCGGCGGTGTCGACATCGTCAGAAACGGGGCGGGCGTGGAGGTTGGAGATGCGGAAAAGTTCGCTCACCCCGTCAGTCTAAAAGGGGTTCAGGGGATTACCACTATCTGCGTAGTGGAAACTAGGCGCTGGCCAATGCTCGCCACAGGGCGGGGTACGAGGCGTATTCCAAGGTGTCGTCCAGGTAGTTGGCCTCATGGAGAAGGCGGTGGTACTCGGGAAGATGGCGAAAGGGAACGCCGGCATCAACATGGTGCGCCATGTGAAAACCAATGTTGTACGGAACCATCATGAACCGTGCGAATCGACTCTGATGCACTGAATGAGTCGTGTAGCGACGATCGTCGTCTTCGCGCATGCCGCCATGTTCTGCGATAGAGCGCAAGCGGTTAATCACGCGCCACACCGTGAGATACGGAGCAACCCAAAACACGAGATACATCCACCAATAACCCGACAGTGTGAAAGCGGCAATGATGACAACTTGCACACCTAACATCTTCCACAACGTATTCCGCACGCGCGCATCTGGAGAACGAAGGTTGCGCATTTGATTGCGCAGAAGTTTGAATCCTGTTCGACCTGTAGCGTCGCGAATCAGTTTGCGCCGCAAGCTTGCTCGTGTGACGGGGTAGTTGGCGTAGAGCGGAATGTCTGGTTCACGTTCGCCGAATTCTCGTTTGTGATGTGCCATGTGCACGCGACGATATGCCTGCGTGCTGGTGAGCGTTGGGTATCCAAGCAGCCAATTACCCACAAAGTCATTCGTTGCTTTGTGTGAGAACAGCAAACGGTGCGCAGCTTCATGCATCAATGACAAGAACTGTGCGTGTGCGCGTCCCATGAGAAGAAAGACAAGAGCCCACACCGCGAGACTGTTGATACGCACTGCCGCCATGAGAATCAAAATGTTCTGGCCGTACAACCACACAACACTGAAAGCATTCTTGAATGATGGAATACGCCGAAGTCGAATTCGATCTTCTGGCTTCAATCGGCCGTCATCGTTGACGTGCGTAGTCGCAGATGCGGTTGGCAAAATCGTTGGGGCCATGCCGCCCAAGAACGGCGACTTACCAGCCACGATTCACCCATTCCTGCAAGTGCGGACGTTCGGTAGAGATGGTGGTGTCCACGCCGTGGCCTGGCAAGACGACTGTGTTGCCGGGGAAGGTAAAAAGTCGCAAATCGATTGACTGAATGATGGTGTCAAAACTTCCGCCAGGGAAATGTGTTGCACCTGGTCCGCCGGGGAACAATGTGTCGCCCGTAAACAACAGTGGTGCTTCGCGAACTTTGAATGAGACAGAACCTGGTGTGTGTCCCGGGTTATGGATGACATCAAGGCGAAGTCGACCCACTTCAATGACATCTTCGTCGTTAATGAATACGTCGTACCCAACGTCTTTCAACATTCCAGCGTCATCTGGCGCAACAGCAACTTCATATCCAGCCTCACGCATGGCGGGGACTGCCTGAATGTGGTCGTGATGGCCGTGAGTTTCTAAGACTCGAGTCACGCCGAGTGCTGTGCACAAGTCCAACAACCGTTCGTGTTCGTTAGCAGCATCAATCAGGACGGCATCACCGGTGTGTTTGCAGCGAATCACAAAGACATTGTTTGCGTATGGTCCGACGACAACACGATGAACATCAAGGTTGTGGTCAAAATAGTGCAAGGTGCCAAGTGATGTGGCCATGGCACTTAGCCTGACACAATTTCGAAGCCAAATGACATGGCGACGGGAATTTGTGACGCATCAAACGTGACGAATTGAGTTCTGCCAGGCAATCGAGCAGCCGCCGAGAGATGCATGGCCGCGGAGAATCCCACTGGTTGTTGTTGACAGAGCGCCGTGGCGTCATCAAGAAGTGCTTGGTCAACGGGAACCACATGCAAGAAATCCCATGTGTGACGAATCATGTCTTCAAGATGTCGAATAAGAACAGGTTCATCAGTGAGTCGAGATGCGGCAGAGATTGCTTCGCCAAGTGCATGCGCAGAACTGGCCCATGTGGTGTCGGAATTGAGGGCATCAAGAACAATGCGCCGAGATGCGGTGTCGATGTGAAGAGTGAGCAGCGCGCTGGAGTCGAGATAGACGCTCACGAGCGCACCTGATTCAAGGCTCGGTCCACTCGTGCGCCAGCAGTCAGAAGAAGTGGTTCGTCTGGCACCCAGTCGCCTCGGCGTCGCGGTGCAATGACGGCGCCACGGGCCACAAGATCTGCAAGTGACACGCCATCCATGTCGCCGGCAAGAGGGCCAAGCTGAGCCACGGGGCGGCCATCAATGGTGACAACCACTCGTTCACCCTGTTGGGCACGGCGAAGGAAGGTGGACAAGGTGGAGCGCAACTCTCGCATACCGATATGAGCCATAGGGCGAGCCTAGCGAGTGTGTGTACACCTGCGTACACATCACAAGTAGCAAGTGGGGTAGTCCGGCCGACAGAATGAAGGCATGAATTTTGCATTTAGTGAAGAACAGGAAGAACTCCGCAAGATGGTGCGCTCGTTCCTTGAGAACAAGTCATCAGAGGAAGCGGTTCGCGAGCAGATGGAAACCGTCAATGGTTTCGATGCAGGCGTGTGGTCACAGATGGCCGGCGAAATGGCGTTGCAGGGAATTGCAATTCCAGAAGAGTTCGGTGGTCAGGGCTACAGCTTCATTGAACTTGGTGTTGTTCTTGAAGAAATGGGTCGCGCTTTGTTGTGCGGACCTTTCTTCTCCAGCGTTGTGCTTGCAGCAAACACATTGCTCCTCTCGGGTGATGATGCAGCAAAGAAGGCGTATCTCCCAGGCATCGCAAGCGGCGAAACAATCGCAACACTCGCAACAACAGAGCCATCAGGTCGTTGGGACGAAGCAGGAATCACCATTGAAGCAAAGGGTGCAGGTTCAGACTTCACCATCAGCGGAACAAAGAGCTTCGTGCTTGATGGTCACACTGCAAACCTCATCATCGTTGCAGCACGCACCGCAAAGGGTGTCAGCTTGTTCGCAGTAGAGGGCAACGCATCGGGCCTCACCCGCACTGCACTCTCCACCATGGACCAGACACGTAAGCAAGCAAAGCTTGAGTTCAACAAGACACCAGCAAAGCTCATCGGTACCGAGGGCAAGGGTGGCGAAGTTCTCAGCCAAGTCATGGATCTTGCAGCTGTTGCACTTGCAGCAGAGCAGGTCGGTGGTGCTCAGAAGGTTCTCGAAATGGCGGTGCAGTACGCAAAGGATCGCATCCAGTTCGGACGCCCCATTGGTTCATTCCAGGCAATCAAGCACAAGTGTGCAGACATGTTGCTTGAGGTTGAGTCAGCAAAGTCGGCTGCTTACTACGGCATGTGGTGTGCAGCAGAAATGAACGAAGAGCTTCCTTCGGTTGCATCGCTTGCAAAGGCATACTGCTCTGAGGCGTACTTCCACGCAGCAGCCGAGAACATTCAGATTCACGGCGGTATTGGTTTCACCTGGGAACACCCAGCACACCTTTACTTCAAGCGCGCGAAGTCAAGCGAACTCATCTTCGGTGATCCCACCTACCACCGCGAGCTTCTTGCTCAGCGCATCGGTATCTGATTTCACGATTAGAGAATTCAGAAAGAGCCCGGGCCAAGTGCCCGGGCTCTTTTGTTTGTGTTCTACTCTTCGCATATGCCTCGTACTGTCGTTTCTCAAATCTCTGATCCGCATATTCCGGGTCCAGGTGATGAACTCTTTGCATCATCGAATCCAGTTGGAAATCTCACAGCGGCACTTCGTCACGCTTCACAACGCAGCACTGCAGTGGTGGTGACGGGTGACTGTGTTGCGCGTGCAGGAACAGAAAACGAATACAAGGGATTCTCGTCTGTTATCGAAAGTGTCGACGTAAACGTTCTGTTGTGTGCGGGTAACCACGACGAATCACAACGGATGCAGTACACCTATTCATTGCCAAGCAACAACGGTCGCCTTGATTACGTGACGCCATTGCCGGACGGTCAATTGATTGTCATGGATTCATCGCGCGCGGGACGCGAGGATGGCGCATTGGATGATGCTCAGTTGGACTGGCTGAACTCCACTTTGGCAAACGGTGCGCCGTCGTTGATTGCAATGCATCATCCATGTTTTGCAATTGGTGGGCCAGCAACAAGTTCAGTCCGTTTGGATGACGCGTCGATTGCGGGACTAGAAGACGTGGTGAGCCAGCACAATGTGATGGCTGTTGTGAACGGACATGCTCACATGACAATCTCCGCTCCGTTTGCTGGAACCACTGCTTACATTTGCCCATCTGTTGCATATGAGTTTGCGTTTCGGGGGCGCGACCTCATCTATCGCCCCGGATTGCCGCAATACATGGAGTATTCGTGGGGGAGCGATGGCTCTCACTTCCTCGCCAAGGTTGTGACCGTTGCCGACGAATCTGCGTGGCTCGTGATGGAGAGCTTCTAGACATCTCTCGTAGGCTGACGACATGCCCGCTATCACTTACGTGTTCTTGGTTCTCTCGGTTATCTGTGTGTTCATGATTGCGGCGGTGGTGATTGGACGTGAAGCTCGCCGCCTAGACGCTGTTGCGCCACGCGTGGTGTATGAAATTGATGCAGCAGTGGAATTCGTCGCAGATTCATTGCCAGCCGAGACACAAGCACGTCTCACTCTTGATGAACTTCGAGAGTTACTGATAGGTCACATGAACTGGCTGAGCGAACGCAATCTGGTTCCACAAGATGTCATCGATCGTCGTCAAGACATTGATTCACCACTCATCGTGGATGAAACACACTTGGCGGCCCACTTGTTGAATGAGGCCAACAAACGTGGCGTTGAAGTGTTGGACGACGTGGATGTGATTCATGTGGTTGATGCGCACAACGCATATTTCGCCGCGATTGGTGCCGTTGGGCCTCAAGCTGAATCGATTTAGATCATCATGTTGAACTGACTCACCACTCGGTGAGCATGTTCTGCGTCTCCACTAATGGAAATATTCGCAGCGAGTTCGTCTGCGCCGGCGCGACCCATTGCAAGTTGAGCAAACGTGTCACTGTCCATGCTGATGTCGCAAATGGCGTCGGCTGGACCTGACACTCCAAGTTGAGCGCGGCCCTCCACCACGGTTGTTGCAACGACTCTTTGCACTGCACCGGTGATGCGAATGACAACGCATCCACCTTCAGGAGTGCCAGCACGTTTCCCGACCACAATTGGAATCGTTCGAATTAAACGATCAATGGTGTGCTCGGCAGCGGGGCCGCCCTGGTTGCCGGGTTTCCCCACCGCGCGACGCATGTCTTGCACGTGCGCCCAACAATCGAGAACTCGTACATGGAGAAAATCGGCCAATGTTCCTGGTCCGGTGGGGTTCATCATCTCTTGCGAAAAGTATGCGTCGTCTGCGGTTCGAAATTTCTCGAGACGCATCTCCATGACTGACGTCCACTCTGCCAACACTTCTGCGCCAGTGCGTCCGCGACGAACATCGACATCGTCTTCATTCATGTCGCCGATGGGATTCTTTACGTGTGACTTGTCGGTAGCAGTGTGCTGAGGGCGAGGCAGTCCGTGCATTGACGACTCGGTGCCAATGATATGCGACAAGTTGTCCTGCACTGTCCACTTTGGCAATTGAGTCATTGTCTTCCACTCTGCTTCTGTGAGCGTGGAGCAGAACTCCGTCATTGACCGCCACGTTTGTTCAAGAGTGTTGATGGTGTCCACGGGAATCATGGTTCAGTCCTTATCGTGCTGGGTTTTGAATTGTGCGCCATTGACGCGCTTCGAGATAGGGCGAAAAGATGGTGCCAATCATGTGCATGTCGGCATCTGTCTTTGGTGTTTTCATTTCAAACAATCCAGGGAATCGCGCGTAACCAACAGTGAGATACCACAATTCTTTTGCTCGGTCTCCGCTTGGTGCAGGCAACACCACAGGGCCAAACACGGGGCGGCCACCAGGAATTGTGATGATGGGAACTCCAAAGCCAGCGAGTTCTTTGACTGCGTATTCGTGATCTGTACGCACGTCATCAGATGTTGTTGGGTCTGCCAATGCTTCGTCCCATGCTTCGGTGGGGAGTCCAGATTCTTTCAAAAGTTCAAGTGCGATGTCTTTGTCGTAGTGGCGGCGCCCATCAACATGCAAAGTGCGGCCACACACTTCGTAAAACTTCCCGCACCAATCGTTGTTCTGACGGCGTAGCCATGCCGCGACTCGCATAGGGGTCCATCCGTATGCGAACTCACGCTCCCATGGGTGGGGCTTGCCTTCTTCTCGGTTCACCTCTTCAAGACTGAAGAATCGCCACTTAATGTCGAAACCCACTTGGGCCTGGGCCTCACGAATCCATACCGACGTCTGGTATGCGTACGGGCACATGATGTCGAAGAAGAACTCCACGGAGTCGGGCGCTGTGTTGTCTGCCATGACCGCAACTTAGTGCGCTGTTCGTGGGGTTGGGGCAGTGGGCGACTACCGTTGTACCCATGGAACGCCCCGTACGGTTTGAACACACTCGATTCCTTGGCGACAAGCGCACACAGCTTGTGTATGACCTTGATGAATGGACGGACGAAGACATCATCAATGAGATTGTTGATGCTGGCGTCGGCCTGTGTTTCGGACCAGACACCTTGGCTGAAGCCCGCAACCGTGGTTACACGTTGGCAACGCCAGGTGCGAAGCGCCGTCTTCGCAAGCCACGCGCGTAAGGAGTTGTGGTGAGCGGAGGGATGAACGGTACATTCCGTTCTGGCTCTCTCACGCTGAATCGTTACTTGGCCGTCCCGAGTGGACATCAGCCGCAATTGCCTGGCGTCATCTTGTGCCATGGCTTTCCCATTGGCCCACTTGATGCGCGTCAATCAGCTGTCACGTTTCCGCAACTCATGGACCGTGTTGCCAACGATCTGGGATGGGCTGCATTGACATTCACATTTCGTGGTTGCGGAACAAGTGATGGCGATTTTTCGATGCAGGGATGGGTCGATGATCTTCGTGCAGCGATTGATCACTTAGAAGAAGAAGTGTCGCCGCAAGGAATTTGGCTCGTGGGAACAAACACAGGTGGCGCACTTGCATTATGCGTTGCTGCTGATGATCCGCGCGTTCGTGGTTGTGCGCTACTTGGTGCTCGCGCCGACTTTGATGACTGGGCGGGACAACCTCGACGCTTTTTGGAACATGCCAAAGAGATTGGTGCAATTCGTACGAATGGTTTCCCCAAAGCGTTTGATGAGTGGAGTCGCGAGTTGCGTCGCTTTCGGCCCGTTGATGCGGCTCGTCGATTCGCACCACGTCCGTTGCTGGTGATGCACGGCGAAGAAGATGAGAGTGTTCCAGTTGCAGACTCACGAGATCTTGCACGCGCACACGGATCTGCGGAATTGCGAATCATTCCGGGTGCAGGACATCGTTTGCGTCACGACCCTCGCGCTGTCGCAGTGCTGCTGGGTTGGCTAGATCGTCAACGCGCGTTACTGATGTAATTAGCTGTCGTGTCCGAGTGGATGCGACGAATGCCATGCGTATGCGGTGGCGATGATGTCATCGAGTGTCTTGGTGGGAGACCAATCAAACAATTGTTGAATGCGATGTGTGTCGGCATAACACTCGGCAGGGTCGCCAGGACGACGTGCGGACACGGTGTACGGAACAGTTTTGCCAGTGACGCGTTCTGTTGCTTCAATGATTTGCATCACGCTGGTGCCAAAACCAGTACCAACATTGCATGTGACGCTGTCGCCTCCGTCTCGCAAATGATTCAGGGCAGCAACATGTGCATGCGCAAGGTCTTCCACATGGATGTAGTCGCGCACCCCGGTTCCATCTGGGGTGGGGAAATCGTTGCCAAATACGGTGAGGGGTGTTGATGGGTTTAATACTGCTCTCATGACGTGAGGAATGAGATTTTGTGAGTAGCGCCAATCTTCACCCAGAGTTCCGTCGGTGGCGGCTCCGGCGGCATTGAAATAACGCAGTGAAACATGGCGCATAGAACTCGTCCGTGAATACCACTGCAGAGTCTTCTCAATCATCAGTTTTGTTTCTGCGTACACGCTCTCGCACCGAGGTTCTGCATCTTCGGTGACTGGAACATTTTCCGGCGTGCCGTAAATGCCGGCAGTGGAGGAAAACACAACACGATTCACACCAACATTGCTGAGTGCTTCAAAGAGTTTTTGTGATCCGGTGACGTTGTTGTGGAAATACTTTGCGGGGTTCGTCATGGATTCGCCCACGGCCTTATAGGCGGCGAAGTGCACGACATCTTCCACATCGTGTTCACGACAGATGCGCTCGACAAGTTGAGTGTCTGCAACATCGCCTTGAACAAACGGAGCATCGCCGACGGCCTTGCGATGGCCATTCTCAAGCGTGTCCAACACCACGACACCACGCCCAGTTGAACGAATGAGACGCGCAGTGATGGAGCCGATGTATCCAGCCCCACCAGTAATGAGAGTGGTCACGATTTCTTCTTTGCCAGAGACTTCTTGGCGACAGTCTTCTTTGGTGGAAGTGGACGTGATTGCTTGTCGCGGTCGGCAGCCTTCTCGGCCTTCTTCCATGCGCGCACTTTCAGCAAGGTTTCTTGGGATGTGATGTCTGCGATTGTGCGTGGATTGTTATCACTGAACACTCCAGCAGCCTTCTTCCAGCCGTCGGGAGTGATGTCGAATCTCTTGCCGAGAAGTGCAACAAAGATCTGCGCTTTCTCTTCCCCGTAGCCAGGCAATTCGCGAAGGCGTTCGAAAAGGACGTTTGCATCGGTGACGCCTTTCCAGATGTTCTCGCCCTTGTTCTTGTAAGCGCTGGCGATGATGGCGCACATTCCCTGAATGCGCTGAGCCATTGCTTTTGGAAAACGGTGAATGGCTGGCTTCTCCAAACAAATCTGCAGGAAGGCATCTGGATCCATCTCGGCAATTTTCTTCGGGTCGAGATGACCTAACCGTTGCTTCAACGTGAATGCGCCATTGAATGCCCACTCCATGGGAACTTGCTGATCGAGAAGCATTCCAATGAGTAATGCGGTTCCGTTGCTGTTGAGCAACTTGTCGGACTGTGGATTTCCAGTGATGTACAGAGTTCCCATGGTGTTCTTAGTCTCGCGTCAATCCGTTTTCGGCCTCGGGGTTAATGCCAAGGTCAATAATGGCTTGTGCAACAGTCTCGCGTGAAATGTTGTTAGTTCCGACAAGAGCAGTCAAGACGGCAACGACAACGTGTTCAGCATCCGTTTCGAAGAACCGGCGCAATGCTTCGCGGGTATCGCTTCGGCCCATGCCGTCGGTGCCCAGCACCACGAACTTTCGCTGCGGAAGGAATGACGCAATTTGTTCGGGAACAATTCGCATGAAATCGCTGACTGCCACGATTGGTGTGGTGTCTGCGCCAAGTGCTTGTTGAACAAGTGACGTGCGTTGCGCTTGTGTGGGGTGCAGGCGATTCCAGCGTTCAACTTCGATTGCATCATCGCGAAGTGATTTGTATGACGTTGCAGACCACAAATCGACATTCACGTTGTACTTGTCGCGCAGAATCTCACTTGCTTTCTGTGCGGCACCGAAAGCAGTGCCTGAGAACAGCACAGTTGCGTCCGCTGGGGCTTGCGATGAGGAGTATTTGTACAAGCCGTTGACGATGTCTGTTGTACTGACGTGTGATGGGCGCACCGGCATCTGCATGTTTTCGTTGTAGAGAGTGATGTAATAAAAGATGTCAGCCGGTTGCGGGCCGTACATCTTGTTGATGCCGTGCTCGATAATGGCAGCCATCTCGTATGCGAATGCGGGGTCATATGCCTGACACGCGGGAACGGTGCTAGCTAACACCAAACTGTGGCCGTCTTGGTGTTGTAAACCTTCGCCCATCAATGTGGTTCGACCCGCGGTTGCGCCCATGAGGAATCCGCGTGTGCGCGAATCGGCTGCTTGCCAAATCAAGTCACCAACGCGTTGGAAACCAAACATTGAGTAGAAGGTGTAGAAGGGCACCATTGGTACGCCACGTGTGGAGTAGCTGGTGCCGGCTGCAATGAAACTGCTCATGGCGCCAGCTTCTGTGATTCCTTCTTCAAGAATCTGGCCCTGTGCTGACTCTGCGTATGACAACAACAAGTCGTGGTCCACTGGTTCGTACTTTTGACCTTGCGATGCGTAGATACGTACTTCACGGAAAAGTGAATCCATTCCGAATGTGCGAGCTTCATCGGGAATGATGGGCACCACACGTGAACCGAAATTGTCATCGCGAGCCAAGTTGCGCAACAGACGTGTAAACGCCATGGTGGTGCTGACTTCTTGTTCGCCAGAACCCTTTGCGAATTCGTCAAATACTGTTGGCGCGGGCAATGTGAGCGGACGTCGATTCCACTGCACTCGCTTTGGCAATGAACCATCGAGTGCACGACGGCGCTCCATCATGTACTGATACTCAACAGAGTCTGGTGACGGACGGAAGTAGGGGAGTTCGCCACTTTCAAGAGCCGAATCTGGAATCTCTTCCTGTAAGTGCAGTCGGTCGCGCATTGCACGCAATTGTTCAATGTTGAGTTTCTTGATTTGGTGCGTGGCATTGCGGCCTTCCACCTGCGGTCCGAGTGTCCATCCTTTGATGGTCTTGCACAAAATTGCGGTGGGTTTTCCAGATCCCAAGTTGTCGGCGGCGGCTTTGTAAGCCGCGTACAGCTTGCGGTAGTCGTGTCCGCCGCGTGGAAGGTTCACAAGTTCTTCGTCGGTGAGATGCGCCACCATTTGACGCAAGCGTGGGTCTGGACCAAAGAAGTTTTCGCGAATGTATGCGCCACTTTCAACTGACAGTCGTTGGAATTCACCGTCAACAGTGGAGTTCAGTTTGTTCAACAACACGCCGTCAACATCTCGTGCGAGAAGGTCGTCCCACTTCGACCCAAGAATCACTTTGATGACGTTCCATCCAGCGCCACGAAACACCGCTTCAAGTTCTTGAATGATTTTTCCGTTGCCTCGCACCGGACCATCGAGTCGTTGCAAGTTGCAGTTCACGACAAACACCAAGTTGTCAAGTTGTTCGCGAGCAGCAAGAGAAATGGAACCAAGAGTTTCTGGTTCGTCTGTTTCGCCATCGCCAAGAAATGCCCACACACGACTTTGTGATGTGTCGTCAATTTGTCGACTCTGCAAATAGCGGTTGAACCGTGCGTGATACAGCGCGGTGAGTGGACCAAGACCCATCGACACGGTGGGGAATTCCCAAAAGTCAGGCATGAGACGTGGATGCGGATAACTCGAGAGTCCACGACCGCCACGTCCGATTTCGCGACGGAAGTGATCGAGGTCGTCTTCTGTTAAACGGCCTTCTAAGAATGCGCGCGCATAAATTCCTGGCGCTGCATGACCTTGGATGTACACGTGATCGCCAGGAAGACCGTCATCTTTTCCGCGGAAGAAGTGATTGAAACCAATTTCATACAAACTCGCCGAGCTTGCGAAAGTTGAAAGGTGGCCGCCAATTCCTTCAGAGGTGTAGTTGGCGCGTGTCACCATCACCGCGGCGTTCCAACGAACGTATGCGCGAATGCGACGTTCAATGTGTTCATCACCAGGGAACCATGGTTCGTCTTCACGAGGAATCGTGTTGACATACGGAGTGGACACGGTTGCGGGAAAACTGACTTGCTTGTCATGTGCGCGCTCTAGCAATCGAGCGAGGAGATACTGCGCTCTGTTCTTGCCGTGAACATCAACCACTGCATCTAGCGATTGAAGCCACTCTTGCGTTTCGCCTGGGTCGGTGTCGGGTAACTGGTGGACGAAATCGTCGAAGATCACGGCTTCATTCTCCCACCAAATTTGGCAAATGCGTGTCGGTCGGGTCTCGATGGTGAACAATCGAGGAATGGAATTTTCTGACGACACTGTGGTGGTGTACACCGACGGTGCGTGTTCGGGGAATCCAGGTCCCGGTGGTTGGGCATGGGCCGTGTCACCACGTGGATCAGAACACGCAAGTGGTGGAGAGCCTCACACAACGAACCAGCGCATGGAAGTAATGGCTGCGTTTGACGCGGTGAAGACGTTCTACGACGATCCTCGGAGATTGGTGATTGTGTCCGATTCCACCTATGTGGTGAAGTGCTTCACCGATGGCTGGTGGAAAGGGTGGTTGCAGCGCGGGTGGAAAAACTCGCAGCGTCAGCCTGTGGCGAATCGAGATTTGTGGGAGCCATTTATTGAGAAGGTGAATGCTCGGGGCAACATTGAGTTCACGTGGGTAAAAGGTCACAGCGGTGACCCCATGAACGACTACGTGGATTCATTGGCCGTTGCCGCCTCTCAAGACTTCATTGGGTAGGCCCTCGGGCTAGGTGGAAGGCCGTCTGCCTGCGTAGCCTGACGGAATGGATATTTCAGGCGTCAGCGCAATTGTTACGGGAGGAGCATCGGGTATCGGTGCAGCCTCAGTTCGTCTCCTCGCTCAGGGCGGGGCCAAGGTCGTCATTGCCGACCTTGATCGTCAGAAAGAGCAAGGCGAAGCACTTGCAAAGGAAGTTGGCAACGCAGTGTTCTGTGCAGTCGACGTCACCAACACAGAGGACATCATCAACGCAGTGGAGATGGCAAAGTCCATGGGACCACTTCGCGTTCTTGTTAACTCTGCAGGTATCGGTTGGGCACAGCGCACCATCGGTAAAGACGGCAGCTACGACTCAGCAGCAAACATCGAAGCATTCAAGAAGGTCATCGCCATCAACTTGGTGGGAACATTCGATGCAATTCGTATCGCAGCAACTGCAATGAGCCAGACCGAGCCATTGGAAGATGGCGAGCGCGGCGCAATCGTGAACATTGCATCAGTTGCAGCATTCGACGGCCAGATTGGCCAGAACGCTTACTCCGCATCAAAGGGTGGCGTCGTTGGAATGACGCTTCCAGTCGCACGTGACCTTGCTGCAGTTGGTGTTCGTGTGAACACCGTGGCACCAGGCCTCATCGACACACCGATCTACGGTTCGGGTGACCAGAGCGAAGCATTCAAGGCACAGTTGCAAAAGGGTGTTCTCTTCCCACAGAAGTTGGGCAAGCCAGAACAGCTCGCATCAATGGTGTTTGAGTGCATCACTAACAGCTACATGAATGCCGAAACCATCAGAGTTGACGGTGGCATTCGTATGCCACCTAAGTGAGCATCGTTTTTCATAACGATCCGTTCACGCCGTTTGATCGGCAACCACTTCTACGCGAGACCCCGGGCATTGGCTCGGGGTCTCGTCGTTCTATTGCCATTCCCGATGGGCTTTTGCCAATGGTGGTTGATGCGGTGCGGTTACGTGTCGGTGCACGGCCACTTGACGGTGCGCAATGGGTCTCAGTCGAAGATGCAGATTGGGCTCCCACCATTGCAATGAAGAGAGCCTTAATTGCGGAGCGTCCGCAAGAAGTTGTTTCATGTGTTGAAGGTGCTGAAGAAGCGTGTGAAGAAGTAGCAGTTGGAATCTTGTCATCGCTTCAGTTGTCACCAACACATGAATCTGGACTTGATGCGTTAGTTGATGCCGCGCTGCACGTGGCGGATGATGTGTGCGTTCTCTTGCCAGATGACAATGGCGTCCCTCGCTTAGCGGCGGCGGTGTTGTGCTCGCCGAATCGGTGGCGATTGGCCGAGAAAATCGGTGGTTCCATGGCGTCTATTCATGCACCAGTTGCGAGATACGAAGACGATTTGTCATCGCCAGTGAATGCAATGTTGATGCGGTTGTCGGTGGAGAAGCCAGTGTGGCGTATCAATTGGGGAATCTCCAATCATCCTTCGCTGTTTCAGCCCGACATTCCGCCAATGACGCCAGACATGGATGCAGCAGACATGTGGTTTCGTGTGGAGTGGCAAACGTTGCGACGTCTTCCCATTACGGGTGGCATTTTGTTTACCATTCGAACGTATGTAGAGAAGTTGTCAGACTTTGTGCAACGCGAACAACTAATAGTGCAGGACATCGCGGAACTGGTGAACAAGATCCCTGAAGATGTTGCGGTGTACAAGAGCATTGCTCCGTATCGAGAGAAATTATTCGCGTACTTCGAAACGCACTGATTTTCTACGTGGTGTAGTCGGCGTTGATGCGCACGTAGCCGTCGGTGAGATCACAGCCCCACACAGTTGCAGATGATGTGCCTGTCTTTAGTGACACGTGAATCAAGACATCGCTGCCCTTCATGTATTCGCTGAGTTGGGCGAGTCCGCTGTTATCAACTCGTGATGGGTACACCTCTTGCGTGCCGAAACGGATGACAACGGTGTCTTGATTGATATCGGTGTATTCGCTGCATTTTCCAATGGCCATTGCCACGCGACCCCAGTTTGGGTCGGCACCATGAACCGCAGTTTTCACCAACGGTGAATTCACAATGGCTTTTGCCACCGTCTTTGCTTGCGCTTCATCGCGCGCATCATCGACGCGAACCTCAATCAGTGTTTCTGCGCCTTCGCCATCTCGCGCAATCTTCTTCGTGAGGTCTAGAAGCACAGTGCCGAGCGCTTTTTCAAATGAAACTGCGTCTACTGCGCCTGCTGTTCCACTAGCAAGAATCACTGCAGTGTCGCTGGTGGATGTATCGGTATCAATGGAAACACAATTCAATGTTTTGTTAATGACGCGCCGGAAGATGTCATTCAGTGAAGTTGCGTCTATTGCTGCATCGGTGAACACCATGGCAATCAATGTGGCCATGTTGGGTTCAATCATTCCCACACCTTTTGCAACGCCAACAATTCGCGCGGAAGATCCATCAACG
>Ga0172373_10002454_pt1 | contig 28299 bp, 20 predicted proteins | sample Lak10m_2_FD_114546 | JGI IMG/M metagenome (GOLD analysis project Ga0172373, IMG submission 114546) | Freshwater microbial communities from Kabuno Bay, South-Kivu, Congo - kab_092012_10m | ecosystem: Environmental > Aquatic > Freshwater > Lake | place: Democratic Republic of the Congo...
ATTTCAGCCATGGTCAGATCGGGTGCCGGGTGTTGTGATGAGCCCCGCATTCTACCCTTTCAGGCCATCCTTTCTGGCCCCAAGTTCGAAAATCACCTACGCCGATTGGCGAAGGTATTGGGAGTAAATATCCAATTCTTCCGCTTCGGCGTGAAGGTCTTCCGTGTCGATGCGGGTCAGTTTTCCCCGCCCGCCCACGTCGGCGATGGACCACGTGTCCAAGCGTCCAGCAATTGGGGCGGCAAGTTCGGGCCGGGTGAAATTCAAGGGCGCGGAATCGGCTTCACTGGCCTTGCGCCGATAGCGCAGCACCCGCCGCTTGACCAGCAACGGCGGCAAGTCAGGCTTATGCAGGCGAATTTCCTTTTCGATGCGTTCGGCTTGGGTCTTGTTGAGGTCGGCAATCGTGGTGCCGTAAGTCTCTTCGAGTTGCCGTTCCAGCACCGCTTCGTTTTCCTTGGACACATAGACGCGGGCCGGGGTGGTGTTGCCGGGAACCTGCCGCAGGCAACGGGTCGCCGCCTGTAACACGAAGTTGTTGCTGCCCGAAAGCCGCCGCACCAAGCCACAGGCGAACAGGCTGGGGCAGTTCCAGCCTTCCGTCCCCATGTTGACCAACAACACGATGCGATGCTGGGCGTGGGGGTCGTGGGCGAGTCGGTAAAAGTCGGCGCGTACCGCTTCGGAGGATTTGGCATCCACCGCCAGCAAGACCGCCGGGGCGATGCCTCGCTTGGCCAGCGCGGACTCGATGGACCTCCGCAATTCGTCGCGGGCTTCGACATTGGGAAAGTAGAGCGCAAGCCGCGCCGGGGAGCCGTCCGGCAGAGTGGTTTTCCAATAGGTTTCAATGAAATCGTCCACGATCCTGGTCACCAGCAAGGAGCCATGCTCTTCGTCCAGGCTGAACACCTTGATATTACCCGCCACGTCTTTCAGCACGCCATCCTTGATGCCCTCCCCCAGCCCGTACCATACCACCACATCGCGCAAGGCTTGGCGCTCAAAATAGGGGGTTCCCGTGGTGTTCACCACCACCACAAGATTGGTTTGCTCGGCGAGGTAATCCACCGTGCGGCGCACTTTCTTGATGCCTTGCTCCTTGAACACCATCTCGCCGCTGGCTGAGTCTTTCTCCCATTTTCCCAGCAATTTTTGCCCATAGGTGTGGTGGGCTTCGTCGGAAAATACCGCCAGATGCGGCAGGCTGGCAATCTTGAGCAATCTGAGATTGGCGATTTCCTCGGCTTCCTCGGCCTTGGTGTCGGCAAACAGCCGAAGCTGATTGGCATTGCCTCGGGCCGTGGGCTTCTGGATGCGGATTTTCTCCGTGTTGGTCACGATCAGGTTAAACACGCTGCCGTCGATCACCCCGGAAAGCTCCTTATCTCCATCCCTCGTGAAAGTCAGTTTCAAACCGGCGACGAACTCCTTGTAAAAGCGCGGCGGGATGATTTTATCGAAGCGAATATCGGAAATTTCCCGCAAGGACTCAATGATGGTCTTGCCGGGGGCGAAAACCAGCGCGTTTTGCACGAACGGCCCATCCGGGTATTCTTGGGCCATGGCGAACTCGGTGGCGACGATGGTGCCGATGAGGATGGTTTTCCCCGCGCCCATCGCCAAGGCAAGAATGTAAGAGGGATAATCCAGCGTCAGGGTTTCCCGCAGGCTTTCCAGCTTGTTCGCCCGCACGAAGGCGTTGTCGGTGCGGATGCGGTCATACAGCGTGGCAAAATCATAGTCGGCTTCCTCGAAAGCCTTGGCCGGAATGCCCAAAGCCTCACGCAGGTCGGCTTTTTTGGGGAACAGCCGCTCGTAAAGTTGTGGAATTTTTGGCGAAGCCTCGACCAATCGAAGATACCAATACACTTCCAGCGCCCGGAATTGGGCGTTGCGCAGGTAGCGAAGTTGGTTATTTTGCTCGTCGTCGAAGGCAAATTGCAGAATTTCGGCAATCTCGGGGTATTCGGAACACGGGTAGTCTTGCGCCCGCCAGGCATCCACCCAGGTGGCGATGATTTCGTGAAGCAGGCTCATGGAATAGTGCGGAAATCGGATGCGCTAAGGGAGTAGGGAGAAAATCTGAGCCCTTTTGGCCAGGTCTTGGCTGATACGGGTAAGTGGTAGTGCATAAAGTCCATTCTCGCCTGAATCTGGGTACGATTCATCTCCTTTCCGCTAACAGTGCGGACCGCCGCATCGCTCTTCACCGCCAAACCCGCATCGCGGCAAGCCCCCCCCCTCGCATTTCGCGGGTTTTTCAAAGCGCCGAACGCTCCACAGCCACGCCAACCCCATCACACCATGCAACTACAGCCAACCCCCCATAACCTTGGGACACAACCGACACAACGTCGAAACCCCGCAAAGGGGTTTTGTCGGTTGTGTCCCAGGCTTTCCGACTCCGCTCCTGGAAACTCTGTAAGTAGTTAATAATATGAGTATTATTAGCCTTTAATCCGGTGCGGATGTATCTCGGTCCTGAGACGTGGGACGTGAAAATGCTGCGCAAGATTGTCGACCTTGGAACTGGACAGTACCGCCGGGCATCCTGACTTTCCCAATCGGCAGCCAAACTCAGGGTAACAATATTTTAGCTGACCCGCGCACTACCTACCCAAGTCACCGGTAAAGGTCTATCACCGGCTCCTGCCCCACGCAAGGGATTCAAGCGGCGGATGGCAGCCGCCGGAATACCACGGCCATCATGTCATCCAGTTGCGGCTTGCCGGCCACTGCGGGAGGGGGCTTTAAGCCGTTCAATCACGACTTGCAGGCCTTTAACCCGCCGGTTGAAATCCGGCATGCCCGAGCTGCCGGTATAAGTCTTGTCCGCTCCGGTGCTCAGCGCGCTGGGTCATGCTCGCGGGCGAGACGAAAACCCAGGGTGTGGCTGCGGAACGTGGCTTCGTCCTTGTAGCGCAGGGCGGCGCGGACCCGTGCCGGCTGGTTGAGCCAGGAGCTGCTCCGGTACACCCGCAAGGTCTCGGCATCGCTGGTGCAAAGATTCTCGGCGCCGCCGTATTTGTCATCATAGGCCGAACAGGTCCACTCCCAGACATTACCCAGCATATCGTGCAGACCGAAGCGGTTGGGCTGGAACATGCCCACTTTGGCGGTATGCACGACACCATCCTCGCAGTCATGAACGTAGGATTTTTCACCCCAACTGAAGGCGCGTTGCGCGGTCCGGTCGGCCACATTCGCATAATCGCAGGGGCTTTCCTTGCTGTCCCAGTAGCGGGGCGTTTCGGTGCCCGCCCGCGCGGCGTATTCCCATTCCGCCTCGGTCGGCAGCCGGTAGCCATGGCCGGTCTTTTTCCCGAGCCAACGGGCATAGGCCTCCGCGTCTTCCACGTCCACGCACACCACCGGATGGCGATCGCCCTGATCATACCCGGGCGTCCTCCAGTCGCGCTCGGGGTGCAAACGCCAGGACTCCTTCTCATAGGTCCAGCATGACGGGTCGGTCGGATAGCCCGTCTCGGCAGCAAAGGCGGCGAACTGTCCCCGGGTCACCTCGTACTTGCTGATGGCAAAGGCTGCTACCGTGACTTGGTGGCGGAGTTCGTTCTGGACCCGTCCGGATTCGTGGGGTGGCGATCCCATCCAGAAGACACCACCGGGCAAGCGCACCATCTCCGGGCACCCGGGGCAGTCGGTGAAGGTCTCGCGCGACTTGGCCGGGGCACTTTTTTTCGTATTGATCGGCGCTGACGGGGTATTGGTCGTTACAGGTCCCTTGATGGCCGAAGCCGAACCGCCACACCCGCTGAAGCAGAAATCCGTCAAGAGTCCGCTCCCTTCCCACGGAATCTGCTGGTCCCGCGACTGTTGTACAACCTCCACCCTGACCCGTTTGAAAACACCTTCGACCTTGATGCCTGGCTGAGTCAGATATTTCAACAACGCGCCGGTATAGAGACTGTTGCGGCCCTTGCCCTCATGCGAACGAGTGCCGGGCCTCGCGGCGAAGGCTACCAAGGTCCCTTTGCGCACCTCCATGGGCGCCAGACCCGCCACGCCATCATTCTCCGATCGCGCCAGGGGATAGTCCCGGCTCGCGTCCAGAATCAGCAGGTTGACGTCCGCCCCCGCCGATTCCATCGCGGCCAGGATGCGATCCGCTTCGATGGCGCGATCAGCCACTTCCTCCTGGCGCTGAATGCCGGAACCCGCCGGGATCAGGTAGTTCTTGCCCTGTACCTGAACGCCGTAGCCGGCGAAATAAAATAACCCCACCTTGCCGGGTTTGAGTCGGTCGCCAAAGCCGCGCACCGAGGCTTGCATTTGCGCCAGATTTTGTTGGTTGCCGCCAATGACTTCGAAGCCCAGACCACGCAAGGTGTTGCGCAGATCATCCGCGTCATGCCCAGGATGGGTCAGGGGCTTGGCTTCGTTCGCGTAGTCGTTCCCAATCACCAACGCCAGCCGGCTTCCGGCCGCCACAGGCAAGGCGGGGGCCGGGTCGTTGCGACCAGCGGCCTGGACGATCACGGATTCGAGGCAGCAAAATGTCAGGAAAAACAGCATGAGGGCAAGGATCGGACGCTGTCGGGACATCAGTCGAATCTCCGGTTGGGGCCGTGGGCACCTGGCTTATGGAATGACATGGACGGGCCTGGATGACCGGGCTTGCGGTCCAACCGGACTCTGTCCGCGCGGGGTTCAGGGATGGGATTGCAGCCGGCGGATCACCACGGCGGTCATGTCATCCTGCTGTGGCTGACCGTCGACAAAGTCGATACAGACCTGGTCCAGAGCCGCGATAATCGACGCGGCCGGCTGGCCGGCCTGCCCACGCAGGACGGCTTCAAGCCGTTCGATCCCGACCTGCACGCCGTCTCCCGAGCGCGCCCATTCATGGAAACCATCGGTCAGCATCACCAGCACATCGCCCTCGGCAAGAGAAAATTCGGTGGCCGGCTCGTAGTCCGTGGCGGAAGGTTCGCCCAGCAGGATGCCCAGCGGCAGACCGTGACTGCCGAGTTGTTGAACCTTGCCGGTGGCGGCCACATACAGCAGTGTGGGTCCGTGTCCGGCGGAAACGAGTTGCATCTGGCCATCCTGGCGGAGGACGGTGAATTCCAGGGTGATGAAGCGATCATCGGGCAGATCCTGCTCCAGGAGCCGGTTGATCCGGCGCATCAGGGCGCTGGGATCGGCCGTCAACTCGGCCGAAGCGCGGGCATAGGCGCGGCAGACCGCCATGACCAGGGCTGGGCCAATCCCATGACCGCTGACATCCGCGAGGCAGACGATCAGCCGGCCATCCGGCAGCCATTGCCAGTCGTAGTAGTCGCCGCCGGTCTGACTGGCGGGCCGGTTCATGCCGGCAATGTCGAATCCGGGGAAGTTGGGCGCTTCGAGGGGCAACAGACCCTGCTGAATTTCGCGGGCGACTGACAAATCGCGATTGACGTCAGCCAGTGCCATATCCGTCTGGTAGCGAACATGGGTTTCCTCGGCCACATGGCGGACAAAAGCCCGGATATGATGGGTCACCCGCATGCCGGCCAGGGCCATCAGCGCCAAGACAAGGGAATAACTGAAATAGACCAGATATTGATCGGCGGGTGGACGCACTTCCAACATGGCGTGACCCACCAAGCCGACATGAAACACGGCGCCGGCGAGTCCCATGCTCAGCGTGTAAGTCGGACGGAGCCGCAATACCGACAACAGCGTCAGCATCGGCAACAACAGCAAGGCCGGCGCCGAGGCCGCCTCCAGCGGGCCGCGCGGGGAATACCAGGCCAGGATGACCATCAGGGCCAGTGGCACGGCCAGATCGGTGGCCGGCATGATTGTGACAAAGGGTGAAGCCAGCAGACGTCCCGCCCGGTCGGCACGGTACAAAAGGCGCCAGAGCCAGATCTGGCCTAGCAGGGAAGCCACCAGTACGGCGCAACTCGGCCAGAATACGGCATTCGTGCCCATGACCAGACCATCGAGCGCGCGTCGCCCGATGCCCAGCCCCAGCAAGCCGACAAGGGTGGCGGCCCAGATCTGGACGCGATGAACTTCGGCGCGCTGAGCCAACATCGCAAAGCTGGGCGGCGGGGCATTCGAAAGGGAAAAGTCGGACATGCCAGGCTCGGAAGGGTGGGTGGGGAGACGCCATGAAAACCCCGTTACGAGTAATTTTATAGCAAGGTGTCCGCTAGCCCTAATGCAGGCGGCCATGCCAAATCATGATGGCGGGTGATTCCGGGGCCTCCGGTGGGGCGCGGGTTTCGCCTCAGTTCTTCAACCCCGTGCCCCGCCGCAGCAACCACAGCGCCCAGCCGGCCATGAGCAGGACCACACCGGCGATGCTCGCCAGCGAGGGTAATACCGGGATGTCGCTGATGCCGAGGAAGCCATAACGGAAGGCATTGACCATATAGAGAATGGGATTGCCCAGCGAGACCTTGCGCCAGAATTCGGGGAGCAGATCAATCGAGTAAAACACGCCGCCCAGGTAGACCAGTGGGGTCAGTACGAAGTTGGGCACGATGGAAATATCGTCGAAGCTGTTGGCGAACACCGCATTGATGAATCCCGCCAGAGCAAACAGGCTGGACGTGACCAGGAACACGGCCAGAATGACCCAGGGATGCAGGAACGAGAGATTGGCGAAGTACATGCCGATGCCTGTGACCACGGCCCCCACCGCCAGGCCGCGCGCCACGCCGCCGCCGGTATAGCCCAGCAGGATCACCCAGTTGGGCACGGGTGCGGTAATCAGTTCCTCGATATTGTGTTGAAACTTGCTGGAGTAGAACGAAGACACCACATTGCTGTAGGAATTGGTGATCACCGACATCAACGCGACCCCCGGTACCAGATAATCCATATAGGAAATCCCGGCCATTGGCCCAATGCGCTGACCGATCAGGGTGCCGAAAATCAGGAAATACAGGGAAGTGGTTACCGCCGCCGGCAGCACGGTCTGCGGCCAGATGCGCATGAAGCGGTAGATTTCCTTGCTCAGGATGGTGTGCAGGGCTACCAGGTGTTGATACCGGATCAGTCGAGGCATGGTTGTTGTCTAGTGGTGAGAAGAACGCGGTACGCAAAGGTCTTCACAAGGCGTGCCATCCCGGTTGCCGTCCAGCGTCGTCACGCCGCAACGGCGGAGATAAAAATAGGCTTCCGCGCAACTGCGCATCTGGCCGCAATGGCGCTTGGATCCGCAGAGACTGGAATAGATCGTCCGTGCCTTGGCCGATCCCGCGGGCGATTGATCCCGGTCTTCGCTATGGCGGAAAGTCCAGGGCGGTTCGGGGCGGCTTTGTACCCAAAGCCCCACTCGCCGGGAGCGTGCTTCATCCTCCAGCTTCTGGAGGCCGGAGTCATGACTGTACTGGACATAGTGCCAAGCCATGCCGCGCCGCAATTGCTCGCCATTGATGTCCAGTCCCCCGCATAGCACCCGGGCCAGGAGGCGCTCGTACTTGTCGTCGCCAATCGTTTCGACCGTGGCTTGCCGGTCGTAACACAAGGCGGACAGGGATTTTCGCGATTGTTGACCATAGGGCTGATCCAACTCCGGCGCATCGATGGCGTTGAGCCGGATCTTGACCGCCCGCCCCCGGCGCAGCGCGGTCAAGGTATCGCCATCATGGATGGCCACCACACGGCCGCTCCAGGTGGCGGGGAACCCCGGTAGCGCCACAGATACCAGCATCAACGGCACGGCCAGCCCCAGTACGCGGCGCCATCGGGGCCGGGTGTTCAAAAGCGTGGCACCCGGAATTTCTGGCCATCCAGTTCCAGCAACAGGTTTTCCGCCTGAATCTCCAGCAGCAGCAGATTGCCGGGTAGACGATCGCCAGTTCGATATTTCCTCATGTCGATGATGACGAAGCGCTCTGACGGCTCACGAGAATAGGCAAACATGGAAATCTTGAGCGGGGGTATGCGTTCCTGAAAATCCAGCGGCAAATCGCGCAGGTCGGGCGTTCCCGGACGGACACCCGGCCAGGGTCTGACGGTGACCGAAGTAGCTCCCGCAGCGGGTGCTTGCACCATCCGCCCGGGTTCATCATCCATGCCCATGCCGGCGGCTTCCTCATCATCGGCCGGTGCCTGGGGGGCCGGCGCGGACCGGTGGAGTGGCCCGGGATATGGCCGCTCCCGGGTCGCCACGCTAGGGGGGGGCTCCGTGGCCATGGGCCGGCGCGGGTCGGCGGCGGGCTGCCGGGCCGCTGAACGGTTAGCGGGCGCGGGCGGCGGCATCGGCGTGGGGGCGGCGGGAGTGGCCGGGATCGGCGCCGCCGGTACAGCCGCGGGCATCGGCTTGGCCGTCGGCGCCTGTACCGTGGGTGCAATGATCGGGGATGGCATTACAGGCTGTGTGCTGGCCGGGGGCGATGTGGCTAGATTGGCGATCGCGGTCGAAGCGGGCTGGTCGACGGAGCTGGCAGGTGCGGGCGCGCTGACTGGCTCCGGCGCCTGGGATACCCGCTCTTGACGTGTCGCCAGCCACCAAGCGATCACGGCCAGGTTGACGGTCAGTAACACGGCGATCGCCGCATACCACCCGCGGGAGGGCGGCTTGGGCGACTCCGCCATCAATTGCGGCAAACCCGGCGCCTGTCCGGTCTGCCGCTCGCGCTCGGATTTGCGTAGCGCATCGAGGATGAAAGACATAGTGGGCGCTATGGGTCAGGGTGAGGCGGCCGTCAGGCGGGGGTTCCCGGGTTCCGGGCGATCCGCCTGAAGATGAAAGAGGGTCATGGCCCCGATGACACCGTCCGCCTTGAGGCCATGCTTTTGCTGAAATTCCATGACGCGGGTTTGCAGGCCGGGGTCGTAGAGATTCTCGGCTCCAGGAATCGCGGCTGGCCCGAGTTGCTGGCGAATCTGACCGATGATCGGCGCGGTCACGCCCGGCCTCAACGGCGTGGCCTCCAATGCCGGAGGCTTCCAGATCGTGATGGCTTTTCCATTCCAGAGGGACAGGACATCGCCCAGCGCAAATTGGGCCGACTGGCCAGCGTTCGCCAGTTCGAGTTGCTGGCCATGCAACCGAATCAGGGCCGCGTAACGACGCTCCCCACCGGCCGTGAGAAACTCCAGCACCATCGGCAGATTCAAGCCATTGATCCGGGACCAGGGTCCCCGTAGAGGTTGACACCCGTAGCCCCGCGTTGCAGCCCAGGCGCAAGGGTCCGTCGTCCTGTCCGGTGGCGGCGCCGACCAGAGCGCCAGCAAACTGGCCAGGGCGCCGCCGCGCTGAAATTCGGGTCGGGCGATCCACTCCGCGAAAGCCAATGCCGGAGGCGTCGTCGGTAGCGGTGTGCCGGCCGTGGCGGACGCCGGACTGGCCGTGCCGGCAGCCGGGTCAACCCCGGCGGTCTTCACGCCGCTCGCCTGGGGCTGCGCCGCCGGCAAACCGGCCGATTGTGACTCGGGTCTGGCGTCAGATGCAGCCATACCGGGCGGAAGGCTGGAAATCCAGCCCCGATGCACAGCGATTGCCAGCAGCGCCGTCGCGAGCAGCAGGGAAGCCAGCAGCCAGCGGAGCGTTCTACCGGGAGGCGCGGCCGCCAGTTCCCGGCCAGCGCGCCGGGCAATCGGGGCGTTCACCCGAGATTTGCCGAGGGTGTAAGCGCCCAGCAAGGCGCGGTCCGCGATGAGATTGATCAGGCGGGGAATACCGCGCGCCAGTCGGTGGATGGCACGGATGGACATCGCACTGAAGATGCGGTCCGATGTACCGGCAACAGCCATGCGATGGCGAATGTAGTCGCCGGTTTCCGTCAGTGACAGAGGATCGAGATGATAGCGGGCGGTGATACGCTGAGCCAACTGCCTCAAATTGGGCCGATCGAGAATCTGATTCAACTCGGGCTGGCCGACCAGAATGATCTGCAACAGCTTGGTCTGGTTGGTTTCCAGGTTGGTCAGCAGGCGGACCTGTTCCAGCACGTCGAAACGCAGGTTCTGCGCCTCGTCTATGAGCACGATCACCCGCCGCCCCCGTGCGTGGGCATCCAGCAGATGGCGGTTAAGGGCGTCGATCAGTTGCTTCAAGCTGGCCTTTGGCCCGGAATAGGGAATGTGCAACTCATCACAGATGCCCGCCAGCAATTCGCGGGAATTCAGCCGCGGATTGAAGATCAGCGCGATGTCGACATCCTCCGGCAACTGTTCCAGCAAGGCTCGGCACAAGGTGGTTTTGCCGGTGCCCACCTCGCCGCTCAACACCACGAACCCGCCGCCCACGCCGATGCCATACAACAGGTGCGCCAGCGCCTCGCGGTGTTGCGGGCTCAGATATAGATAGCGCGGGTTGGGGGCGATCGAAAAGGGCAGCTCGGTCAAACGGAAGTGCTGGGTGTACATGCTCCGGGGTCAATTCAGGGATCGGCGCGGGAGGCCGCATTTTACGGGAAATGGAAAAACTTGCTTCAACTCACGGGGCTTGAAGAGCGGCGTCGGCGATTCCCGCCATGTCGTCATGCCCGGGAACACCCGGTCTGCGTCCGGATGTCAATGTCCCGGCCCAGGGGCTGGCCGGGAAAACATCAGCCGCCGCCGTTAGCCTGGCAAAATCAGCATTTGCCAGGCTAACGGCCCCCCGTTATGGTGACGCGGTCGCCTGGAGATAGTCCACCACTCGGGCATGCACGGGTAGCAATATCCCCCCACCCGAGCTCGGATCGAGAGGGTCGACCGGGCGAATCTGATCCAGCTCTTCCCATCGGCGGGACAGATAACAAAACCAGAGGCCTAGAGCATCCGTAACTTCCAGTTCCATCATCCGCAGGTAGCGTTTCAAACATGAGACAGCCAGTGACTGCGGAGCACGCGCCGAGGTCAGAAGGTAAGCCAGATCACCTAGCGGAATACCCGTGAAGGTCGAGGAGCCCCAATCGATCACCCGAAAATCGGAGCCGTCAGCCGCCGTCAAACGTATGTTGTAGATACCGAGATCGCCATGCTCCAGAATCGTGGGGATGCGCTCCGATTGCTGTTCCAGTCTTTGATAGGCGGCCTGCGCCATTGCCTGCGCCTCCGGAGGCAGCACCGTCCGACTAAGCAAACGCTCCAGGGGCTGTAAATGGTGCTGATGGATTGCCTCGATACTGTCCTGACGCCGGGTCATGCAACCGACCTGCGCCAACCACTCCGCCATAGCCATGCAGAAACGTGCGCGTCCAAGCAAGCGCCAGCGTAGCCCCTGAAACGGCGACGTTGGCACGAATTCATAGGCCAGCGCCCAGCGACCGTCGACCTGCGTGGACGCCGTCGGACGAATCACGCGCTCCCCCAACCGCGAACCCAATGCCTCCTCAATTTGCCGCAATTGTGTGGCTTCCAGGGCCAGATGTTGCCCTTCCGCATACCGCGCGGCCTTGAGCAGACGCCGAGGATATCCCTTGGAATCCATGTTGAAGGCTAGTATCGGATTACCCTCACCCTGGCGCCCCGAGACAAGCGTCCACGCATCCGGATTGAACCCTGGCCACTCCGAATGCAGCGACGCACACAGCGACCGGTCCAGGAGACTCAGGATGTTGTCGTCTTGGGTCTGTCCATTATAAGCACGCCGATAGATTGCGATTCCACATGAAGGGGCAAACCAGCGCGCCAAACCCGGAAAAATCCTAGTGCAGAGCCCCGCCATGGAACGCGACGGAAAAATCCGAAACGATTGCACGGCCGAACGCCACCCGGCGGGGTGATCCGGTATAAGAACACGGAAGGCGGGCCACCCCGGATAGGCGCACCAGCGCCCTGTCGGGGTAAGTCCGTCTGGTGCGGCTTCGGGAGGATGGTCGAAGAACAGACATAAGGTACCGCCGGGGCGTAGGTGCTGGCTGGCACTCGGGTTGTTCGTCAAGATCAGATCGTAAAACCCCTCGGGCTGGGCAAGAGTTCGCTCCCGACCCGAAGCATCAGATTCGCCACTCCGCTTCTCTCTAGTTGGCTGACAGGAGACCTTGTCGATGGAGCCCACTTCACCGGCAAGATGATCGAGAAAGGCGTCGTCCTGAAGTTCGGTGACAAGAACACGCACACCCTTCCCCAAGGGCAGCAATAGTTTGAAATCAGCCAGCCGGTAGTCCTGGACACTGTATTCATGGCCACCCTCGGTACTCATGGAACCTCCCGTGCGTTGAAAATCAGGGTGCGGCCATCGCGACAAAGCGCCGACGGCGCAGCTTGGTCGAAACATAGCGCCTTTCTTCCGGAAATAACTGCAAGACCCAAAGCACTCCAAACTGAACGACACAATAAGCCAATCCTGCTGCCACGACGAAAATCGTGCTTTCCCAGCGGTTGTCGATCACGCCGTCCAGCCATGACGCCAACCCCAGGTAGATCCCGAAACCCGTCAGATAGGGCCAGAGCCCGGGAAGCAAGGCCACCCGCAGGAATCGCATTTGGCTGAACCGGAGGAACCGGTTGGTATACATCATGTAAAACACCGCGCTGAGTATCATCGCGGCCGCCACCGTGGCGGTGATGACCACGACATCCTTGCCAAAGTAATGAAATCCGAAGGCGACAAAAACCAAGACCAGAATCAATTGTGAAACCGGATAAATCAATTCCCTGGCCGGAATGCCCATGCCGCGGTACATGTTGGTGGCTGGTCCCGTCAACACATTCAGGTGAAATGGCAGTGTGAAACAGGTCAGGATCAAAGGCGCCAATGCATACTGGGTATCGGGTCCTAACCACGCCACCATGATCGGAGCGGAGAATGCCGCCATGAAACCCATCATGAAACCAGTAATCAGATTGATATAGCGCGCGTTTTTCAGATAGAGATCAAACATTTCTTCCCGTCGATCCTGAGCATTGACATAGGTAGCCGCGGGGAGAAAAACGGCATTCATCGAGGAAGGAATGGACGTGGACATGACCGGGAATTTTTCACCCACGTCGAAAAGCCCCGTTGCCTGAACATTGATGAAGAGGCCGGCAATCAACTTTTCCACGGATCGCAGAAACATGCTGAGGAGTCCCGAAATTTGCAGGATGGCCCCATAGCGTAAAAAGAGGGGTAGATACTCACGACTAAAATTGAAGAGGGAGATGTTTAACCCGGGCACCGCTCGGTAACAGAGCAGAACATTGAGCGAGATCGAGACCAGATAGCGAATCGCAAATGCGTACAGCAATCCATACACACCCAGCCCGGCCACCAGGAAACCAATCGAGAGTACCGTTTCCAGGATGAAGGTGAGCACCCAAACCTTATTTTGCTCAACAATCCGCTGGAGACCGGTCAGGACATAGGCAAAGGCGCCCCAACTCAACTCGAGCACAAACACCGCCGAGGTGCCAAAAATCAGTTCGAATGCCATCTCTCTGAGGGCTGGGGAAACCGAAAGCCGTTCGATCAGAAAGGGAAGTCCGAACCACAGGAACCCCAGAATGACGATACCCAGCACACTCACCACGGTGACGCCCGTGGACAGAAGGCCGCTGATTCGATGCGTTTCGCCGCGAGCATGGTAATCGGCGACATAGCGGATGTAGACATTGGATACGCCAAAGGCGCTCATGCCGAGATAGCCAATGATCATGAAGCAGATGGCCCACACCCCATATTCTTCAAGACTGATATAAGCCAGCGTGATCGGTGGCAGGAAAAATCGGGTCACCAGATACAAAATCTTCGCGCCAACTGAACTTACGGCGTTACGGCCGACATTCCGGGTCCCTTCATTACTTTGGGTAGTCTTCGAGGCCCCCGCAAGCTTTTTTGAAGCTTTGATTACTTGCTCTTGACGCAGGACTTTCTTGTTTTTTTTCTTTTTGGGTTTGCGCATCGATATTCTTACCTTTCAAGGATTTACTGCCGCGTCAGCCACTCAATTTACTGTGTGAAAACCACTTCTTGCTCCAGAGTTGTTCAGCCCCATCAAAGCACCCGGCGGAAGTTGTAAAGAGGGGCTGCAACCGCCTGAGTTTCCTCCCCGTCAACCCCATCCGGAGATCGGTCCTGTTGGCCGGACATCATGAAGCTTTCCGCCCATCCGGTAATCATGAAGAGCACAGGGACCGTCTGAAAACCCATGAATACCGTACCGATGGCGACAATATAGCCCAGATAGATGGAAGCCAGGGTAAATGGTAACGAGCCGCCGCTCCTCGGCGGTGGTGGACATCGCAAACTGTAGACGAGCAGTCTTACCATGGTTCCGATGAGGATGTACAGAAAGCAGAAAAAGGCAATCTGTCCATGCATCAGAAATAACAACAGATAATAATTGTCGATCGAGGGCATGGACGGTATCACCGGCCATTTGGTCAGCCCCCAACCCCACATGGCCTTCTCCTTAGCGATCTCGATATAACCCACGACCAGTTCATAGCGGTAGGCGGCCGTTTCCTGATTATCGTCCTTGGCATTTTCCCGTCCCACCGAGGCATAGCTGATGAATGCCCCGGTGGCCGGCACCAGTACAAATCCCACGAAAGCCAGTACCATACCCAAGGCAAGCACCCGATTCTTGATACGCCCCACCCAAACCAGAAAACCCGCCAGAAACCCCGCCAACCAGGAACCCTTGGCAAAGGTGATGAAGAAACCACCTGTCAGGATTAGAGTCATGATTTGCGGTACCTTGAGAGGCAACCATTTGAATTTTTCCAGTTTGTCCGGCCACGCGCCTGAAAACTGTAGCCAGCGTTGCAGACGGAACCCCACCATCATAATGATACCCGCCAACAAGGCATGACCATAGGGACCTGCGGTACGCGCCATGCCGAAGCGAAAGGTAACGAGCCAATGCTCACCCTGTCCTGGGAAAAACCTCTGCAGCATCATCTGAAAGGGATTCATCCCGAAGCGGGTTTCATAGACATCGATGATCGACACTATAGCCAGGCAGATCACGATCTTCTTGGCGAATTCAAAGCGCAAGCCACAGGGCTCAATATAGCTTTTCGCCATAATGTAGGGAGTCAACACGGAAAACAGCATCGTGAACATCAGATTCTGCGCATCCGAATAACCCGAAGCCTGTAATTCCGAGTTGAAGACACATGCGGCAAATATGCCGACCACAATGTCCACATGACTGAAGCGGAAGGTGGGGAAACCGCCTTTCATCAGGGCAACTATCAACAGGGCGATTGCGACTCCCTGATTGCATGTGGGATCCGGAAGACCCGGGGTTATGACACGGTAGTAATCAGGTAGACATAGTAAAACCGGAATGTAAATCTTCAGGAATGCGTCGCGGACAGATGTCGCCATCGCATATCTGAAGGCGATGAAGGCCGGCAGGAACCCGATAAACGACAGCATTCCGGGCCGATGTAATGTATGGCGTATTAACTCTTCCGGATGGGTCGAGCAGGGATACCGCCCACAACCTCCCCAGGGGCCACATTACGCGTCACGACGGCATTAGCCCCGACCACGGCCCCGGCCCCTACCTCGACCCCGCCCAAGATGGTTACGCCGCGTCCGATCCAGGCATTACGGCCAATGTGGATGGGACGGGCCTCATGACCGGTATGCCTGACCGAGGCGCCCGGAACGATACGATGGTTGGCATCGCGGAGGCTCGTATATTCCCCAATCATGACGCCGTCCTCCAGGATCACGGATTGGTAGGCGATAATATGCACCCCTCGCGACAACACCACCCCATCACCGATGTGGATGACGCCTTCCTCTTGTGTTTCCAAATACAAACCCGGGTAAAGATAGAGATTCCTGCCCAGATGGATGTTTCCGGTGCCATGAACCTCGGGAACTCCCAGTACTACCAAGGAGGGATCGAGGGGATGAATCAATGCGGCGCGCAAACGGGCATGCGCCCAAAGGCGGCGGGCCCCATCAAGCCGTTGCGACAACGCGGCCATGGGATTCAACAGTTTGAGCAACAGGCTTTTTGAAGAAAATGCCATGGGATCACCTGTGGTTGGATCTACCCCCAATTCCTGAATTTCGCATCATACCTGAGGGTCGGATTCAGGCGCGCGAATGCAGTTTATCGTGGCTTGGTGGATTAATCGTCAACAAAATCAGGAAAACACTCGTGAACACCAGCATTGGCGTGATGTGCCGTTGGTAGGCGAAGCCTATCAAGTAGGGTGCGGCATACGCCCCTATAAACAGGAAAAACCAGAGAGAGGGATTGTCCAATCGCCTGAATTTGAACAAGTTTCCAACAGCTCGCAGGACTCCGGCAAAAAACAGCACTCGCAGCATGAGGATCCAGACCAGCCCGGCAATCAGCGTGCCCTGGGAATATTCCTTGGGCTCCAGTTCGGGTAAAGCCATCTGCCGGAACGGCACCTTGCGGGGTTCCAGAAATAATACAAAGGCTTTTCTGAGGGTGAATGCCAAGGCTTTACCGGGATTATCCCGACCCCACTGCTGTCCGAGTTGTTTGAAATAGTCATACCATTCCCACTCGCCCTGAAAAGGAGGGAAATGATGCGACCAGTCCGGTAAGGGCACACGTTCGCCATTATTGAGTATGGCTAAATCGGAATCGATCAGGCGGTCCAGGTGAATTTCCGGGTATATTTTGTAACTGTAGTCATTCTGTCCACGGTACAGATTCTCGCCATTATAGGAGGAACCCAGCCGAATCTGGCCGTGGTAGGCATAGTTGACGTGCCCCCACCAGAATAAGCCAAACACGAATGGCAGGATGGCAGTAGCCTTCGCCCAATGCGGCGTCCTGACCAGAAACAACGGTGCGAAGATGACGATGATGCCAAAAAACAGCAACGAGGATTTCAGGAAGTAAAGCAGGCTTCCAAAGAGTATAAGTAACGTCAGAATGAACCAATCAAGGCTAGAAAGCGGTGCTGACTTGTGCCTGACAAACAGCCCACCGAGCAGACAAAAATAAGCCGGAAAAAGGTCAATGAGCAGACTTTCCTCGTATTGAACACTAATGGAATGCTTCAGGTACTGTGGACCCAGGAATAGCAAAGCGGTAATGGCTACAAGATAGAGCCTCTGAACCGGAAATTTCGCAAACGATCGACAAAGGTACTGAAGGGCGAGCCAAAGGATCACGGTGCCCGCCAATGACTTCGCGATGGCCAGATGACTTTGCTGCAAGCCTATCAGCTTTGCCGCCGTGGCGTAGATCCATGGCATCAAGGGCATCCTGGCGGCCACCCCACAGAAATCCAGCGCAACGGGAACTCCACAAGCCTCAAGGGTTCCACGTTCGTAGAGGCTGGTGATGACCGGGCCGAAACCATATTCCATCTTCAGAATGCTGCGATCCTGTACTCCTCCCCCATGGATCAGCATCAGCTTGGCCACTAGGCTAAGCAACAGGATCGCGGTCAGACAAATGGCCGCCAGCCTCTCGCTTGGGGCGAACCGTTCGTTGACTTGCTTGAGGGTTGTCAGAAACTTACTCATAAAAACTTGGTTTTTTCGCCACACTTGGAATGCCCAGCGGTCCGATTGATGCATGGCAACGGAATCAGAGACTCAAGCGCTTAAAAAGAAACTCAGGTATCGAGCGGATCACCCACATGATTCCCCGCCAGAAGCCTGGCAGGTAAACCACGGAGCCGCGGCGGTCGATGGCGCGAACGATACCGCGGGCGACTTTTTCGGGACTCGCCCATAGCGGTCCCTTCTTGAAGTCGCGGGTCATGGGGGTGTCGACGAACCCCGGTTTGATCGTGACGACGGCCACACCCGCCTTGAACAGGCGCTGGCGCAGACCCGACAGGAAGGTGGAGACCATCGCCTTCGCGCTACCGTAGACATAATTACTCTGCCGTCCACGATCACCCGCCACGGATGAAATTACCGCCAGGGTCCCCCGCCCCTGCCGCTCGAAGCGGTTGGCCACCAGCGTAGCCAGGCTAATGACCGAGAGTGCGTTGGTGCGGATCTCGTTCAGGGTCAGTTCCACGGATGCCGTGCAGGCGGCCTGATCCGGCAGGGTGCCATGGGCTATCAGGACTACGTCTAGCCCGCCGAGATCGGCCTCCGCCCGCTCCAGCATGGCGGAGTGGGCGGCAAAATCATTGGCATCCATCGGTTGCCCGAAAATCTGGGGGCAACCCCGTATCCTCAGATCGTCGATAAGGCCCTGGAGCCGGTCCGGCGATCGCGCCGTCAAAAACAAATGGTCGCCTCGCTGCGCATACAGACGGGCGACGGCTTCCGCGATGGCGGAACTCGCACCTATGATGAGAACTTTCTTCATGATGACTCCATGACTCGCCGCCAGAAACTCGAGGAGAAACCCGGATCGATCCACTCGGAGAAGGCTTGGCATTGGGGATAGCCGGCGCGGAACAGTGACCCGTCCATCCGCCCGTCCTTGGCGGGATACAGACGCCCGCCAGACTCCCGCACAATCGCATCGAGCCGCTCGAACAAGGCGTGCAGACGCGGTCCCCGATTCGGAAAGTCGAGGGCCAGGGTCACGCCATGTAGCGGGAACGACAAAAGTCCGGGCGAAACCGGACTGCCAAACCGTTTCAACACGGCGAGGAAGGAACCCAGACCGCTATGGCCGATGGCCTCCAGTAATTGGGCGGTGGCCTCTCGCCCGCTCGCCATGGGAATGGCGCACTGATACTGGAAAAACCCCTTGGGCCCATACATCCGGTTCCATTCCAGAATGCCGTCGAGCGGATAGAAAAACGGCTCATAGTGCTGTAGCACCCGCGTCTCGGTCGCCAGTTGCTTGTGGTAATACAGGGTATTGAAGATCTTCAGGGAGAGTGGATTGACTAACGACAAAGGCGGTACGAAAGGAAAGGTGAATTCACGATTCCGGTGAAGTCCCGTCGGCGCGCTGGACGGGGCATGGTTGCCGCGCATGAACAAGCCCCGTCCCAGCCGCTTTCCCCGACCGGAGCAGTCGATCCAGGATACCGTGTATTCATAATCCCGGTCGGATTCGTCGCTCAAATCAAAGAATCCGTCGAGATTTCGGAAGCGAACGGTCTCGGCATCGATCCAGGGATTGGCGATGCGTCGCAGGCGCAGGGCAGCCCAAGTGATCAACCCGGTCAGGCCGAGACCTCCAATGGTGGCAGCGAACAAGCCGGGATTGTCAGCCCTGGAACAGGTCAGACGAGTTCCATCGGAACGCAGCAATTCGAAGCGCTCGACATGCATGCCGAACGTTCCGGCCACATGGTGGTTTTTGCCATGGACATCATTGGCGATACCCCCTCCCACCGTCACGTAGCGGGTTCCCGGCGTCACCGGCAGGAACCAGCCTTGAGGAACAAACAGCCGGAGGATATCCGCCAACAAGACGCCGCTTTCACAGACCAGCAACCCGGTCTCGGGATCGAAATTCAGAAAGCGATCCAGGCCCCGCGTCATCAGGAGTTCGCCGTGAGCATTAAGACAACTGTCGCCATAGCTACGGCCGTTCCCGAACGCCAGGCATGTATTGCCACCCGTCATCAGGCGCGGCGGCAAGGCGGCATGGCGGTCATTGAAAAAATAGAGCGTCTGCGGAGCTCGCAGCACCCTACCCCAGGACACGGGCGAGAAGCCGGTCATGGCCAGTTCGCCGCGAAGACGCTGATGGCGGCCAGTACACCGATGCCCAGACTGATCTTGTCGCGGAGCGCATAGACCACCGGGTCGTCATGCATCTCGCCTCTATGGGTCTTGATCCACATGCGGCTGATCCAGTACAGCATCAGTACACAGAGCGCCCAAATCACCTTGGGATGAGCGTACAAGGCGGCCACTTCGGGAGAATTGATATAGAGCGCCAGCACCAGGACACTCAGATAACCCGAGGCCGCGCCAAAACTCTGCAAGGCAGACAGATCCTCTACGTGATAACCTCGCCCGGACGCCTTCAACTGCTGGCGGCGGCGCATACCCTCCAGTTCAGCATACCGTTTGACCAACGCCAGACTGAGGAACAGGAAAACCGAGAACAGCAACAGCCAGAACGACAGCGCCACGGGTATGGCCGCCGCACCGGCGATGATTCTCGAAGTATAGAGACCGGCTAGGGCGATGGTGTCCAACATGAGGATCGTCTTGAGGCGGAACGAATAGGCGAGGGTCAGGAGGTAATAACCCACCAAGCACAGCAAAAACCATTTGGAAATGAAGTAGGCAATCATCCCGGCCGCGAGCAGCAGCAACGGCATGCAGGCAAACCCGAAGAGCAGTGATATTTGTCCCGCCGCGAATGGCCGTTTAGACTTTCTCGGGTGCAGCCGATCCGCTTCCAGATCCAACATGTCATTCAGCAGGTAGACCGAGGAGGCGCACAAGCCAAAGGCTAGAAAGGCCCAGAAGGAGGTCATCACGGCCCCCATGTCACCCAAGCGATGGGCGGTAAGCAAGGGCACGAAGACCAGTACATTCTTGGCCCACTGGTGGAGCCGCAGGGCGCGCAGGGCGGCGCGCATCCGCTTGCCCGACGGCGCAAAAACCTGAACCAGTTGTGTCACCTCGGCGGCCGCGGCTTCCAGTGCGGGGCCGCCATTCACGACGATGGCGCCGCGTGCATGTTCCCAGATGGCGAGATCCTTGCTCTCATTGCCGCAATAATCGAAGCCCCGCTCGCCGAAGCGTTCGACCAAGGCCACGGCTTTCTTTGACCCCGAGAGATTATGCGTCGCATCACTGGCAAGCACGCCGTCGAAGATCTCGAGATGCTCCGCCACAGATTGGGCCAATCTTTCATTGGAGGCCGTGCACAACCAAAGTTGGCGCCCATCGGCTTTTTGTGTGTTCAGCCATGCCATAAAGTCCTTGTGATAGGGCAATGTCGCGGCATTCACGGTCACACGGCTGGCAATTTCGGCTTTCAGAGCCGCCTTGCCGCGCAGCAGCCAGAGGGGGACCAAAAAAAGGCAGAATGGATGATTCTTGACTAACTGCAGAAAGGATTCCAGGAGCAGGTCACTGTGAATCAGGGTGCCATCCAGATCGACGCAGACGGGCGGTTTCATATCGTTCATGTCAGACTCAGGTTGAAGGATTGAATGGCGAACCGGAACAGCGGCTGTGTCAGTCGTCAATGGTTCATTCCGCAACACAATCACGGCCAGCCAGCCCAAGCCTACCGCAAACCAGAGTGTCAGCAGCCGGCAAACCAGGGTCAGCAGCATCGCAGCGGGCATCGAATACCCGTAGGCCACCAGGAGCGCTACCATCACCGCCTCGGTGCTGCCGAGACCTCCGGGCAGAAAGGACAAGGCGCCAATGATGATGGCGACCGAATAAATGCCTAACGCGGCGGATAATTCCAGGTGCGGGGAGAGAATCATGCCGGCGATGACTTTCAGTCCGATACCCTCGACGCTCCACGCCGCCAGCGCCAGCGCGAAACCGAGCAGCAGCATGTCAATGCGCAAGAGGGCGCGCGCCGATCCGAACATCCGGCAAATCCCGGCGCCGGCATGCCGCAGACGCTGGGGCAGATCCTGTCGCCGCATGAAGACCCTTTCCAGGCGATCCCAGGAAAGGCCGGCCAACAGAAACAGGATCAAACCCATGCCGCCGACGGTACCCCAGAGCACCCAGCGGTAACTGTCGGCCAACGAGGCCACCGCGATCAGGGCCACCGTGACCATGGCCAGGAGGTCGATCAGGCGTTCGGTGAAGAAGGCGGCGGCCACATGGCTAAATGGTATTCCCATATTTTTGTAATAGCGCGCCCTAACCATCTCACCGACCTTGCCAGGAGACAGGGTAAAGGCAAACCCGGCCGTGAAGGTCAGGGCCGCGAAGCGGAATGTGAGAGCATGCCCGAGGTGAGCCAGGTAGGATCGCCAGCGGACGATACGCAAGGCATAATTCAACAGTGACAGCAAGGTCGCCAACAGAATCAGCCCGGGTGATCGCAACACCGGCCCTAGCGACAACTGACGGATATCGGCTCGAAACTGAATAACGCACCAGCCAGCAAACAGGATGACCAGGATGTGCAACAGGTAGGGTCTGAGGCGCTTCATGACATCCTGCCAGTGGTCGCGAGGCAATAGAGCATACGGAGAACGGGTATGACCATGGTCTTCATTTATATTCAATCAAGCCTCGGACAGAGTGGCGCCGCCGATCACGCCACCAGGCGACTTGCCCGATGAGTATAGGGATTTGCTGTACATGAGAATGGAGCCCGTAGAGCAACAGGGTAATGGGCGAACCGCCCTTCCAGCGCGCCTTCCAGGCGCTGCGAACAGCGAGAGCCAACACTACACCGAACACAACCAGCAAGGGTATGATCGACTGGGTGAAGACGATGCCAGTCAATGCGGCCATCAAGAGCAGCAGCAAAAACCCCCCGCGAATCAGGTTACGGCGGGCATCCTCCACCCACAGCGGAAAGTCGGTATCGCGCAACCGATGCGAGACTTCGGCATAGGCGTGGCCGGCCCGAAACGCCCGTTTCCAGTAACTGTTCCAGCTCGTCATGGCGAGATCATGGCCCGTCATCGGCTGATCGATGTGTAAAATCCGATAACCGAGTGCCCGTATCCGCTGGCACAATTCGGGCTCCTCGCCAGCAATCAGGGTGGCATCGAAGCCATCCACGGCGCGCAATACCTCGGTCCGCATGAGCGCGTCGCCCCCGCAAAAATCCGATACTCCCGGTGGATACACCCAATCGAGGTCGAGCACGCGATTGAAAAGTGACTGCTCCGGATGGATTTCCCGCCGATGCCCCCAGACGACCCCAACTTGAGGGTCCTGCATGGCTTGCAGGGCCGCGCGGACAAAATCGGGATGCAGGATCGTGTCGCCGTCCAGGAACAGTACGTAAGGTGCATGCGCCTGGCGCCAGCCAGCATTGCGCCCCAGCGCCGCCGAAGGCCGCTCCGGCACCACATCGATCACGCGGGCGCCCAGCTCACGGGCTCTCGTCACGCTATCATCCCGGGAGGCCGAGTCCACATAAATGGTTTCCACTGATCCGCCTGGATCACGCATGGCCCGAACGGATTGCAGACAACGGGTGAGTCGCGCACCTTCATTGCGGCCGATGACCACCACGGAAACCAGCGGCGAGGAAAGTGATTCAGACTTGGCCATGATCCAACTCCGCAAAAAGACTCCGATAGCACTCGATACCGGCCGATTCCGAATAGTGTCCGCGCAGACGTGCGGAAGCTCCCGTGACGATGCGGTTCAAAGTATCAGCGGATAGCCCATTGATGCGCTGCAAGGCCTCCGCCAGAGCATCGGGATCATCGGCCTTGAAGTGAAATCCGGAAGTGCCCGGCTCGACCAGGGTCGAGGCGCCGCCCTCATCCGGAACCAGGACGGGTATTCCGGCCGCCATGGCTTCCAGAATCGCGAGACCAAAGGGCTCCACGGGACAGGTATGCAACAGGAGATCACTTGCTCGCATGGCTTCCGGGATGCGGTCGCTGAATCCGGCAAACTGGACATTCTTGTGGGTTTGCGCCGCGCGTTCCCGCAAGACGTCAAGGTCCCAGCCCGTGCCGTAGACGGTGAACGAGAGACCGGCCAATTCCGGATGGCGGTCGAGGGCGTTCAGCAACAGGCTGATGCGCTTGATAGGATCAACCCGGGAAACGATGATGACCTTGTTCAAACCATAATTCTGGAAAGGCGCACGACGTGGCGTGGACTCTATCCGAGCATCGGGCAGAAAATTTTCACAGACGCGTATTTGGCGCTCATTCACACCATTCGCCACCAGACGCGAGCGCACATAATCGGAGACCGCCACGAAGGTCACATGGCGCCCATTCAGGGTCCGCTTGCGGCCATAGCTGAGCCGTTCGTCGGTTCCACCATGTACCAGATGAATATGCACACAGCGGCGGCGATAGAGCATGTTCCAGGCAATGAACACGAGCGAATGACTGACCCCGGTAGCCGCAAAGGCGATCGTGCGGTAGCGGGCCAGCCAGGGCCGCAGGACCAACGCCAGTTCCTTGGTATTCGAAAATGGAAACGCCTCGATGCCCAATCGCATGGCTTCCTCGATCGCAGGGCCCGGGGGAGCGAACAGTACGGGGCAAAACTGATCTCTAAGCCCCATCAAGGTGGCCAATGCCATGCGCTCGGTCCCATACAGGTTGCCGCTATGCAGCACGTAAAGGAAAACGCTGCTCATGATTGATTTTGCTTCAATGGATGCATCCTGAGGAGTTCCTGAGCCTTGGCCTCGGCGGACGCATATTCTTCAACCTGTTTCGCATAATATCCCCCGCCCCGATAGATTTTGAGTTGGGTGACAATGAATCCGATAACGGGCGGATTTACTTTCTGCATGATGTCGGCCGCGCGACGAAGCTCGCCGGGTCCAACTTGACCGGAGCCAATGAGCAGAAGGGAAACATTCGCAATTCCTGCCAGGTACTCCGTGTCACCCGACAAAAGTACCGGCGGAGCATCCAGGAGGAGGATGTCATAGTATTGCTTCAGTTCTTCCAGACGTTCACACAAACGCGGGAAGGCAAACAGATGGGGTACCACCGCGAAACCCACGCCGATCCTATCGGGAAGCCCCTGTACGGCGGGAATCACCGCTTCCCTCGCATCGATGGGTTCAACCAGCATGTCCAGTATCCCCGGAGTTAATTTATCGACAGTATAACGCGGGTCAGGCTTGAATGGGTTGACTTCCACGACCAGACATTTAACACCCATTTCCTGCAACTCATTGCCCAGATCAAAGGCCAGACCGGTCACTCCGGCACCAGGCTTGACCGAGGTCATCAATACAATAGGTTTACCATGTGTTTGGCGCTCCCTATCCAGGGTGATGGCCAACCGCCTTATTTGATCGGCCCTGACACGTTGGACGGCGACATCATCGGTGCGTTCGAGTATCGAAGCGAGGGGTGGGTGCCCCAGGATTTTGATAATGACGTTCGGGGACTTGATGCTTCGGTCGAATATATCCAGGGCGATGGGCACCCCCACGCCAAGGCCAACAGCCGCCGCGAAGACAATCATGAACAACTTCTTGCGCCCGCCCTTGATGGGGCCATCGGGGGGTCGCGCATAACTGTCGATGCGGACAAACCCCGGCGCTTGTGACTCCATTTCAAAAAAAACTATGCGGTTATCCACGGCTTCCATTTGCTGCCGACTCTTGTCGATTTCGGCGTTCAAGGCCAGCGCCTCGTTATACACGGAGGCAAACCCGGAAGCCTTATGTCGCAGCGACTCGACCTGCTTTTGCAGTTCGCTTTCGATTTGACGATCACGGCGTACATTCGACCGTCGCTGCTCCAGGAGGCTGTTGGTAATCGTATTGTAGATATCGGCTGAGAAATTACCCAACTCCTCATCGATCTGCTTTAACTCCTGCCTGATCTGACTCACCAGGGGATGCGTATCCTGCAACCCGCTGATTTGCTGGATGAGGACACTGCGTCGTTCATGAAGATTGCCTTTCATGCTGTTCAGGCCGGGGTCCTTCTGCAGGAATTCAAACGCGGCGGCGCCCAAAGCGGCCTTGGCATCCTTGCCCTCAAAGATCGAGAGCTCACTTTCGCTGGCGATCCGTTCCCGTTGCGCCTTGGCCAGCGCGATCATGCTATCCATCAGCAGTTGATCGTAGGGATTTACCGCACTTGCACTGAAACTGGTAACCCCCAGATGTTCGGCAATCTGGTTACGGCGTATGAGTTTCTGCTCCACGCCGCCCATGATTTTCTGCCGCCGTTCACGCAGAGCCCCCAAGCGCTCATCGCGAGCAAAAAAGGAATCAAGCTCGCGCGATTTTTCAACATACGTCTCCAGTACCGTATTGAGAACCTGATCCAAGCCATCCGGATTGTCAGACTCCAGGCTGACGGTGATCTGATAGGTATCCTTGACCGTCTTGATGAGCAAAGCCGACTTGAGCCGCTCCGCGGCTCGGCGATCACTTTCGCCTGGCATTTGCCAAGCAAAACGCCGTTCTCCAAGCTTCTGCAATGCTTCCAGAACGATGTCATAGCGTCCAATGGTTAGTGCCTGCTGTTCGATATATTGCTTGTAGGCTTGGGCCCCGGCGTATTCCAGATCCCTGGTATCCTTGAGGATACTGGCAAATTTTTGCGATACATAGACGGTGGCGGAAACAGAGTATACATATTTACCCTTTTTCCAGACGGCCGCGATACCCGCCACCAGGATCACCACCATGATGATGAGCGCCAGGCGGTAATGCTTGCGCAAGCTGACCAGAGGCATCATGGCAAGTTACCCACACTGCCCATATAGCCCCTGTTCAGGCAAGTCAATAGCCACAGTTTCGACTGAAACAAAACCAGACATGGCAATGCCTGATGATCCCGCTTCTCGAAGGTTGGCGAGTATCCGATAGGGTTCGTATGCTCTGTGATATCCACCCGATCACATCGTTCCCAGCATCGTGCCAACCGTGATGAGTTGCGAGAAGGGGCTCAATGTACGTAAATAATAACCCACCTGCGCGATATCACTCCTTGGTACATAAATGATATCCCCTTCTTTCAGTGCCAATATCATTTTGGGGTCAGGCGCCATGAGTTCTTCTAGGTCCATTTCCAAATTGACTCCCTTATCAGGCCTGATTACATGAATCTTGCGCATATTACCGGCTTCCAGAGGGCCACCCGCCTGACCTAGAGCGTCCAGTATCGACATTTGCGGTGTCAGGCGGTAAGCCCCGGGCTTGCTCACGGCTCCCAGCACAAATACCGAGGTGTCGATGGCATCGGGAATGTACACCACATCATTGCGTTGGAGTTTGACATTCAACGTCAAATCTCCCGACAGCAAGCGCGCCACGTCAATCCAAAGTATCTGGTTCCCTCGGATGACGGCGCAGCGTGTCAGGACTTGCTCGGGTCTTAATAGAGGGAACCCGCCCGCCTTTGAAAGGATTTCAATGAGTGTGGGCGGCGTGTCGAACTGGACCGGACCCGGATGTTCCACGCGGCCCAAGACCACGACCCGGTTTGAATCATAGGTATTTACGCGGATGGTGGCGTAGACATTTTTGTAGTAATGGGAAAGCGCCCTCACGATGGCCTCGGCAGCCTTTTCACGCGTCAAATCACGAACCTTGACGGCGCCCGCGACCGGCAGACTGATATCTCCATCGGGGCCCACAATCTGCTGACCAGATAGTTCGGGGCGACCGACGATATCAATGTTGATTTGATCTCCATCCCACAGATGATATTCATCGATCGTGGTTGCACGAAAGGCCTCGACGGCAGACGTGGGGGAAACTCTTTCGCTTTTTTCCGGAGCACTGAAGGCCTTACGGGGATCGTTATCGGTAGGTCCAGGAATGGACTCCCAAGCCCCACATCCCGCCAGCAGGCAAACCATAAACATAGCTAGAGCATTTGCCCATGATGCCCATTTCTTCATGGATTGCCAACAGATAATATACTCATCCATGAATAACCAGATGATACCCTTAACTTTTAGTGATCAGACATCCGATTTCAGAAACTCCACAGCCGCGCCGGTATCGGCAAAAACCTGAAAGGCCTCATTCATACGCGTCAATGCAAAAAGAGCCTGCACATTCTTGGGTAGGTTGGATAAGACCATCTTGCCAGCCTTGGAGGCAATCTGCTTGTAGGCCGATATAATGACTGATAATCCGCTAGAATCCACAAACTCCACGGCACCAAAATCCATGACCAGTTTATTGGAACCCTGTTCTATGATCTTGAGGAGCTGGGTTCTCACCTCACCGGCGCACGCCATATTCAGTTGCCCCTTCAACTCCACTATATCAACACCATCCCGATTACTGTGTTTTAGCATCACTATTTCCTACTGGTAGCATTTCATCAAACGACTTACAGCGTTTTCAACATCAATCAGTTACGTAGACATAGTCATATGAATGATTGATGTAATTAATCGCGTCATCTCCTGTAACCGATTTGAGTCCCTTTCGAAAGGCCTCTTCAAGGGTTTCCAGGGTACGCGGTTGCTCTCGCCTGACCGCCTGTTTGGTTTTTGAGAAGGCCTCCTCGATGGGGTTGAACTCCGGCGAATAGGGTGGAGTAAACAGGTAGGCTATGTGGTGGCTCTGCAAAAACTGCTTGACGCTCTTGGCGTGGTGCGCTGGGAGGTTGTCCATGATGAGGGTTTTGCCTTGCGTCAACAGGGTCAGCCGATAGGTTTCCAAATAGGCGATAAAGACCTTGGCGGTGAGCGTCCCGCGGTACAGGTATTCCGCCACGATACCCTGTCCGGTCAGCACCGCGACCACACTCAGTCGTTCGCCCGGCGCGGTGGGCTTGGCAGCGTAAACCCGCTCGCCGCAACGGGATCGGCCGTAGGCCAAAGTGGCGTCCAGGCCACTGCCCGTTTCGTCCAAATACAGGCAGTCTTCCGGTGGGATGGTCTTTATCTGATTGATATAGCTGTCTTTTTTG
>Ga0172373_10002455_pt1 | contig 28298 bp, 21 predicted proteins | sample Lak10m_2_FD_114546 | JGI IMG/M metagenome (GOLD analysis project Ga0172373, IMG submission 114546) | Freshwater microbial communities from Kabuno Bay, South-Kivu, Congo - kab_092012_10m | ecosystem: Environmental > Aquatic > Freshwater > Lake | place: Democratic Republic of the Congo...
CCTGCAAAGGCTGTTAAATCAAAGGTTTGCCTTACCCAGGGATCACTGCCGGCGGTGGTGGGATTAAAGTCGATAATACCCTGATCATTGGCCACAGGAACTCCGTTAGCCAATACCCTGAACCAGGAGTATCGTGGACCAAGGCTATAGGTTTGCCTGAGGTCGAGTTCAAGTGCAACATTCTCCATTCCTGTTGCATCAACACCGCAAATGTGGGCCTCAGCCTGAAACTGCCTGTTTTCAATCCAGGCCTGATCCGGAGTTCCTGATGTTGGACTTCCTTTCCAGCCGGTAGGCACAGGATCGCCGTGAAAATGAATTGCATACTGACTTTGATTTGCCGAACGTGAATCAACCGAGCTTTGCGATTTAATTGTATCCCACAATGTAAAATAGCCTGATGTTCCGTCTTCAAAATCAAGCGAATAAGAAGGAACTGCTCCACGCACATCAATCAGATTGCTGTATGATTGCGAGGAACTTCCATTGGCATTTGATGCGGTAAGCGAAACCGAATACAAACCGGGAACCATAAATTTTATTTCAGGGTTCTGCATATTGAGCGTTGAGCCATTGAGCAACTCATACGACGATGGCTCTATGGTCCAGTCCCAGGCATCGGGGTTATACAACGAAGCATCGCTTAAAGTAACTGACTGACTGATGCAGGGCATCGAATCGGACACCTGCACAAAAATATACGGAGCCGGATTAGCTGTAACAGTTACGTAGCCCGGCATGGTGAGGGTATTTGTTCCAAATTCATTGGTAACAGTGAGGCTTACATCGTAAACACCGGCATTGGCGTAGGTAACCAATGGAGGCACCTGATTTGTTGATGCTGAAGGTGTTCCGCCCTGAAAGTTCCACTGCCATTGCGAAGGCACACCACTCGAAAGATCGGTAAACTGAATACCGTTGCCACCCGGTGTGACTGTAGTTACAGGAGTTGTAAACATAGCAGTGGGCTGATAGGGTGTATTGGCTATTGCTCTGAAGGCATTGATGCGGCCGGCCCCCAGCATGCCGGTATAGTTCGGATTCTGAGCCGATATATCGTCGGCATTGTTTTTCATGATGGCTTCAACCTGATCGGGTGTAAGTGCCGGATTCACTGATAGGATAAGTCCTGCCAGTCCCGAAACAACCGGGCAAGCCATAGAAGTGCCCTGCAAAATATCATAATTACCGAAATTGGAGGTGTTGAATGTGGTACTCAGCAATCCTGACGGGCCCGGTGAACTTATACCTCCCGGTGAAGATAAATCAACACTGGTTGCGTAGTTTGAAAAATCACTTTTGGCATCATTATAATCAACCGAAGCCACAGATATAACATTGGTATAAGCCGAAGGATAGTGTGGGGTGGTTACATTATCGTTACCCGCAGCTGCTACAAGCACAATGCCCATATTGTGGATGGTGTTGATAATATTCTGGTTTGATTGTGAATACCCTGATCCACCCCACGACATACTGATTACGTCTGCCCCATTGTTGGCTGCCCATTGTATACCGGTGTATCCGTAAATACTGTTGGCATTGTTATTGGCGGCAGATTTAACAGCTATTATGCTCACATCATAACCAACCGATGCAATGCCTATCCCGTTGTTGGTTGATCCTGCAGCCAGTCCCGCACAATGCGTTCCATGCGACCATTCCAACGGATCGCCCGAAGTAGGTGGATTGGCATTGTTGGTATTATAATAGGTATCGCGCTGGGCTACAATTTTTCCGGTAAGGTCGGGATGATCAACCCAAACGGCGTTGTCGACAATAGCTACTTTGATGGCTGCCGAACCATGTGTTATATCCCAGGCTTTGTCAGCCTGAATCAGGTCGAGATGCCAGTTCCAGTTTTGCTGGCCATTGTATAAAGTATAAAGTGAATCGTTCGGCACAAAATCAATCCTGTCTAAAGGTACTTTTTCGGCATATTCGAGTACAGGCACCTGATTTAATCGCGCAAGCAACTGGTCGATGGCTGCGGCCTGATCAAATTCAAGCTCCAGGGTGCGCAGGAGTTTTGGATCATTGTTGAGAAAAAAGGGTCTTTTCAATTGTTGTATCCCAAATTCGGATGCCAATGGCTGCAGAAATGCAAATTCAGAAATCTGCACTGTAAAATCATCAGGATTTACAGCAAAGTCGGCTGCTTGGCTATCCCTGAGTTTGAAATAAATTTTCCCATCCTGGTAATCAGGATACACAGTTTGAGCTGAAGTATAATGGCCGATTCCTGCAAACAATGCAAGCAGTAATGTTAAACGAATGGCCAATAACCTGAAGAAGTGTAGTATATTTTTCATACTGATTTTTTTATGATATTTATATAACACATTATTTTCCATTTTGTCAGCAGGCAGGTCCGGTTTATTTTTAATTGAGATCAAAAACCCTGAATCATCTGCTGAATCAAACCTAAAACCTTGTTACTTGTAAAACCCAAAGTTGTTAACTTTGCCGCAGGTGTACTGCCTGAAAATTAGCAGAAAAAGGCCATCATGATAATCCAAGACCTATGGGCAACAAATTGTTAATCACCAATATCAGCAAGCTTTGCGGTATATTTCCGGGTGAAGTACTTTTAAAACGCGGAGCTGAAATGGATGAACTCGGAACCCTTGATCATGCCTACCTTATTGTTGAAGACGGGAAAATAAGTGAGTTTGGAACTGAAACCGACCTGCACCCCGACCATCCGGTAATGGGCGATTGTAAAATGATCAATGCCGCAGGCGGTATGGTTTTTCCTTCATTTTGTGATTCGCATACGCATCTGGTATATGCCGGAAGCCGCGAAATTGAATATGTTGACAAAATTAAAGGTTTGTCGTATGAAGAAATCGCCAAACGAGGCGGAGGCATTCTTAATTCAGCCAAACGTTTGCACGATACCAGTGAAGATGAGTTGGTTGAGCAGGCTTTGGGCAGACTAAACGAAATCATAGCCTTTGGCACCGGAGCTGTTGAAATCAAGAGTGGATATGGCCTCAACACCGAGGATGAATTAAAGATGCTGCGGGTAATCCACCGGCTTCAGGGCCTCAGCCCTTTAACCATCAGGGCTACGTTTTTAGGAGCACATGCAGTACCTGCCGAGTATAAAGGCAATGAAGACGATTATGTTGATCTGATCATCAATGAGATGATTCCGGTGGTTGCCGCCGGCCATCTGGCCGATTTTATCGACGTATTTTGTGATAAAGGTTTTTTTACCCCCGATCAGACTGAACGCTTACTTATGGCAGGCATGAAACATGGTATGCGTCCTAAAATTCATGCCAATGAACTGGATTATTCAGGGGGCATTCAGGTTGGGGTTAAATACGATGCCTTATCGGTTGATCACCTCGAATATACTGGTGATGATGAAATTGGATCATTACTAGGATCGGAAACCATGCCAGTTTTGTTACCCGGAGCTGCCTTCTTTCTGAATATGGTGCATGCCCCGGCGCGCAAAATGATTTCAGCCGGACTTCCACTGGCCCTGGCCAGCGATTTTAATCCGGGATCCTCGCCTTCAGGAAATATGCAACTCATCCTTTCAATGGGAAGTATAATGTTCAGGCTAACACCTCAGGAAGCAGTTAACGCCTGCACCATTAACGGTGCCTATGCCATGGATTTAAGCGATCAGCTGGGGAGTATCACTGTTGGAAAAACAGCCAACCTCTTCATTACCAAACCTATTCCTTCGGTTGAATTTATGCCATACGCCTATGGCAGTAATAAAATTGCCACAGTAATTCTGAACGGAGAAGTTATCCGTACTGCAAATCATTGAATCAGCACACACAACCATCTGCAAATTATATGAAAAAAATTATTGAATGTGTCCCTAATTTCAGCGAAGGCCGCGATATGGGAGTTATTGAACAGATTACAAGTCAGATAAAAACTGTTGAGGGAGCCATGCTACTCGATGTTGACCCGGGTGCTGCCACCAACCGCACGGTTGTAACCATTGCAGGTGAACCCGAACAGGTGCTCGAAGCGGCTTTCAGGGCAGTTAAAAAAGCAATGGAAGTAATTGATATGAGTAAGCACACCGGTGCACATCCGCGTTTCGGTGCCACCGACGTTTGTCCGCTTGTACCTATTGCCAACATCAGCATGGAAGAAACCGTGGAACTTGCCCGCAAACTGGCAGAGCGGGTTGGCACAGAACTTGGAATTCCGGTATACTGCTACGAAAATGCTGCATTTAGCCCCGATCGCCGCAATCTGGCCAACTGTAGATCAGGCGAATACGAAGGCTTACCCCGCAAACTGGCCGATGCGACCTGGAAACCTGATTTTGGTCCCTCCCAATTTCTACCAAAAACCGGTGCTATTGCGGTAGGAGCGCGCGATTTTCTGGTTGCCTACAATGTAAATCTGAATACCACATCCACCCGAAGGGCCAATGCAGTGGCCTTTGATATCCGCGAAAAAGGAAGGCCAATGCGCGAAGGCAATCAGGTTACCGGTAAGATTGTTAAAGACGAAAAAGGTAACCCGGTAAATATCCCGGGATCGCTCAAAGCCTGCAAAGCCATTGGTTGGTTTATCGAAGAATATGGCATTGCGCAGGTATCAATAAATCTTACAAACATTGGCATTACACCTGTTCATATAGCATTCGAAGAGGCATGTAAAAAAGCACTTGAGCGCGGAATGCGCGTTACCGGGTCAGAATTGGTAGGACTCGCACCCCTTAAAGTTTTCACCGATGCAGGAAAGTACTTTTTGAAAAAACAGCAGCGCTCGGTGGGTGTTTCAGAATCAGAACTAATTAAAATAGCAGTTAAATCGCTTGGGCTTGATGATCTTAAACCTTTTAACCCCAACGAAAAGATCATAGAATATGTATTACGCAGCAGGAATGAGAAAAAACTTGTTGATTTAAGCTGTGCAGCTTTTGCCGATGAAACTGCCTCAGAATCACCAGCCCCGGGCGGTGGCTCAATATCGGCTTATATGGGAGCTTTGGCGGCATCGCTAGGCACCATGGTAGCCAACCTTTCGTCGCACAAACCGGGCTGGGATGCCCGCTGGGAAGAGTTTTCGGTATATGCCGAAAAAGGCCAGATTCTTAAAGATGAATTATTGCGACTGGTTGATGAAGATACGCGGGCTTTCAATCTTATAATGGATGCCTTTGGCATGCCAAAATCTACCGATGCTGAAAAGCAGTTAAGAACCAATGCTATTCAGCAAGCAACCCGATATGCCACCGAGATTCCTTACAAAGTGATGCAAACAGCCTTTGGCACTTTTGAGCTTTTAAAAGCCATGACAGCTGAGGGAAACCCCAATTCAGTATCCGATGCTGGAGTTGGCGCACTTGCTGCCCGATCGGCTGTTATGGGTGCCTACCTCAATGTTAAAATCAATGCCTCGGGTTTGCTCGATAAAGAGTTTGCTATTGCTATAATTCAAAAAGGTGCTGATATTGAACAACAGGCCATTGCTGCCGAAGAGGAAATACTTGCATTAGTAAACGCTAAAATCATGGGTTGATGATGCTGCTTTATTTAGCCCTAAATCAAAATCTGTAACATGGATCATCATGTGTTAACCACAGCACTGCTTTATTTTACGTCGTTTTTTACCATCATCAATCCGCTGGGAGTAATGCCCGTGTTTATGACTATGACGGCCGATATTTCGGATGAACAACGTACCCGAACCGCTATAAAAGCAGTTATAACTGCATTTATAACCCTCATGCTGTTTGCCTTTGGCGGACAATTACTCTTCAATTTCTTTGGCATTTCAGTCAACGGGTTCAGAGTAGTTGGAGGTATCATCTTTTTTATCATGGGTTATGACATGCTGCAGGCCCGTATCAGCAAAATAAGAATGGATGATGAAATGGTTAAAAAATATGTTGATGATATCTCAGTTACGCCCCTTGGTATCCCCATGATTGCTGGTCCGGGAGCCATCACCAATTCCATTGTTTTGATGGAAGACAGCCACAACCCTACGCTGAAATTCGTGCTGATTCTTTCTATTGTTGTAACCTTGCTGCTTACACTTTTTGTGCTGATTGGCGCCGGAAAAATAATTCGTTTTATGGGCGAAACCGGCAATAAGATCATGATGAAACTTATGGGGCTGATTGTGATGGTTATAGCCGTAGAGTTCTTTTTTGCCGGTTTGAAACCCATATTACAGTCAATTTTTCAGATTACACCTTGATTGAAATAAAATCGTTTGTCAAAATTAACCTAGGCCATGGGTAAACTTTTAGCGCATTATCCTTCGCTTATAGATGATTTCAACTTAGGAAAAAGCCAGTTTGACCGGGATAGCAGCATTCATGGCATACTTCATACATACAGGGTAATGGTATATACATTGCTTTTAGGCATAATTACGGGCCGTACTAATGATGCCCTGTATGCTTTTTTTTCAGCTTACATTCATGATATGTCACGAAAGCACGACGGGTATTGCACCCGGCATGGCCACGATGCATCCATTTATAAGCTACCGCTTTATGCGGGTAAATTTATAGTCAATGGTGCCAAAACCGATCGACTGACCGAAATTTCAATTGCAGTGGCGTGGCATTCAAAACCCCACGATCCGAAAAAAAACAATCCGGCTAACGGTGTGATTCAAATTTTGAAAGATGCCGATGCACTCGACCGAATCAGGCTGGGCCCCGGAAATCTGGATCCCTCCTACCTTAGACTACCTGAAACCATCGTTCTTATCGAATATGCTGAAAAACTATACCGGGTGAGTACTCAACAAAATCCGAAAAATTTCATAGATATTATTTTGCTTGCTGAATCATTATTAATTGAGTATAAAATTAATATTTAAACAGTTGCGATAATTGATAGAAATAAATAACAGAAATGAAATTCAGGTTATAAAATAGCCTACTTTTGCACCATCAAAACAACTTGTACTAAATTAACGTTTAAATAAGGTTTACCAACATTTCGACTGCGTGGTAAACCGATTTTTTTTGTCTGACAAAGAGTAGAAAAATGAGCAGAGAGATATATTCAATCATCACCGGAACAGGAAGTTACCTTCCTACCAAACGTGTAACCAACGCCGCTTTTCTGGCACGCACATTCTATGAACCTACGGGAGAACGCATCAACAAGGATAATGAGGAAATCATCAGAAAATTCCAGCAGATTACTGGAATTGATGAACGAAGGTATATCGAAGATGAGTTTGTAAGCTCCGATATTGCCTTTTTCGCTGCTGAAAAAGCCATTGCCAATGCCGGTATCGACAAGGAGGCACTCGATTATATTATTGTAGCTCATAACTTTGGCGATGTTAAGTTTGGTGGAACCAAGGTAGATATACTTCCCGGCCTTTCATCGCGGGTAAAACACCGCCTAAGAATCGAAAACCCTTTTACTGTGGCCTATGATTTACCTTTTGGTTGCCCGGGTTGGTTGCAGGCGGTTATTCAGGCTAACTATTACATCAAAGCCGGGGATGCAAAGCATGTGCTTGTCATAGGTTCTGAAACACTTTCACGCGTAAGTGACCCACACGACCGCGACAGTATGATTTACTCTGATGGAGCTGGTGCTGTAATTCTAAGTGCAATGGAAAGCAATAAACCTGTTGGTATCCTTTCGCACGTAACCCGCACTGATACCCTTGAACAAGCCTACTTGCTCCGTATGGATAGATCATACAAAAGCGGCGACGAGGTGAACATGTTCCTTAAAATGAATGGCCGGAAATTATATGAATATGCACTCAAGACCGTACCCACAGCAATAAAAACTGCTATTGATAAATGCGGCCTGCCTATTGAGCATATCGAAAGAATATTAATACATCAGGCCAATGAAAAAATGGATGATGCCATTGTCAATCGTTTGTACGAATTGTATGGCATCAAGCAGCGTCCTGAATTCTCGATGCCCATGACCATTTCGTGGTTAGGCAATAATTCAGTGGCCACATTGCCGATTATGTATGACTTAATTTTAAATCAAAAGGTGGATAATCACACCCTTAAACCAGGAGACCATTTTGTATTTGCTTCGGTTGGTGCAGGCATGCATGTAAATGCAGCCGTTTACAAAATGCCTGAATAACTCCTGTTAAATTTCTTTTTATCAAAACAGAAATTGCCCGTTAGATGCGGGCAATTTCTGTTTTGACATTTTTATTTTTGAGCTTCTGGCCAAAAACCCCTGCCAGTAGCTGTCGTACCTTGCGGCGTTTTACCGCTGCAAAGGATGCATAATCAAGGCGGTCGATCCGGCCAAGGTCATCAGACTTTAATCCACCTGTCTTTAACAGAAATCCGGCAATATCACCATTACTAACCTTATCCTTTTTACCCAGGCTAAGGTAAATAGTTTCCCATTCCGATTCAGGATATTCCTTTTGGGGGCTTTCGTTAAGCTGAAATTTGCGCGGTAACGGCTGCATAAATGGCGGTAGATACTCCTCCGAAGTGAGTAATACCCAGGCTTTACCTCCTGCATGCATACGCGCTGTTCGGCCATTCCGGTGAACCCATACACTTTCAGTTGCAGGCAGTTGATAGTGAATTACATGCATTATCTCGGGTATATCAAGGCCACGTGAAGCTAAATCGGTGGTTATCAGTAAATTATGCGTTTGATTTCTGAACCGGATGAGGGCAAGTTCACGCTGCTCCTGCTCGAGTCCGCCATGATAAATCCCATGTGCGATACCCGCTTGCCCGAGCAGATTGCTTATTCGTTCAACAGCTTCGCGGTGATTGCAGAAAACCAGGGTACTCTGTTTACCGGCATGATGTAGAAGACGCACAAGCAATTCTGACTTATCCTGGTTTTCGGCCTGAATAAAAAACTCCTCAAGTCCATGATTTGTCGAAGCATCAGCTACCCGAATGAAAACAGGGTTTTCCATTTGCGTAAAATCCGGTAATTCATCCATACCGGTAGCTGAGGTGAGTATGCGTGTATTTAAGTTGGTCAATGATTGTACGATAAATTCCATTTCGTTTCGGAATCCGAGTTCGAGCGATTTATCAAATTCGTCCAGAACCAGCATTTCTACTGAATCAGGATTAAAACTTCGGCGCCTGAGATGGTCGGCAAGCCTGCCGGGGGTTCCAACGAGCAAAGCGGGTGGTTCGCTCAAATTATTCACTTCAGTTTTAACCGGATGCCCGCCATAACAAGAGTTCACTTTAAACCCGGTTTGCATAGCCCTGAAAACCTGTTCAATCTGCAATGCCAGCTCGCGCGAAGGAACAATAATAAGCACCTGAACTCCTTTTTTGCCTCCGACAATCATTTGTAAAGCTGGCAGCAAAAATGCCAGTGTTTTTCCTGAACCTGTTGGTGCAATGAGCACTGTATTAGTTCGGTTTATAATAGCTTCATCAGCTTGCAATTGCATTGAATTAAGCTTCTTTATTCCCAATGCCGACAGAATGGTCTCAATATTCATGATTGACTTGATTGTTACCTTCATTTGAATCAAACAAAGATACCATTATCGTTTTTGAAACATATAAATAACGGGCGGGTAAAACGCAGATTCCGGTTTAACTACCGTAAGACCGGAATCTGTAGGATAAAATACTTAAAAATAGGAATTAAGCGAAAAAGCTGATGAAGTAATAGATACCGGCAGCAAGTAACATTGAAACCGGAATGGTGAGAATCCATGCCCATAGCAGGTTTATGGTGATACCCCAGCGTACAGCACTTACGCGCTTGGTGAGGCCAACTCCCATTATGGCACCGGTAATGGTATGCGTGGTACTTACCGGAATTCCAAAAGCTTCGGTGCCAAATAAAAGAATGGCACCAGCCCCTTCGGCAGCAACACCTTCAAACGGAGTAATTTTTGTAATCTTACCTCCCATAGTTTTTACAATACGCCAGCCACCCATAAGCGTTCCAAGGCTAATGGCAGAATAACATCCCAAAATAATCCAATGCGGGATGTCATGAATTTTTCCATCAACCATGGTAATTTGTGCCCAGTGGGGAATCAACACAGGATCAACACCGTTAAAATAAACCAATAAAGTAGCAGCAATAATTCCCATTACTTTTTGTGCATCGTTTCCGCCATGTCCCAAACTGAACAAGGCCGAAGAGACCAACTGAAGACTTTTAAACCATTTATGAAGTTTGGCAGGCTTGCTATGCTTTGACAAATGAAGAAGCCCTACAGATAATAAATAGGACATAACCATCCCTAAAAATGGAGCAAGAAAAATAAACGACACAATTTTGAGCACCTTTCCGGTGTGCACTACATCAAACCCATGAGCATGAGCTATGGCAGCACCTGCAAATCCGCCTACAAGCGTGTGCGATGAACTAGAAGGTATTCCAAAGTACCAGGTGAATAAATTCCAAACTATAGATGCCAGTATGCCCGATAAGATTACTGTTAACGTTATGGCGCTGGTATCTACAGTTTTTGCAATGGTATCAGCCACATTTAGCTGAAAAATAAGATAAGCCACAAAGTTGAAAAAAGCAGCCCATATGACCGCCTGAAGTGGCGATAAAACTTTGGTAGAAACAACTGTGGCAATTGAGTTGGCTGCATCATGAAAACCGTTGATAAGGTCGAAACCAAATGCCAGAATTACTATAACTACCAGTAATATAAAACTATTATCCATAATCAATGATTAGGCGTATTTAACGAGAATGGTGTTGAGCACATCAGCTACATCTTCGCAACGATCCATGGCTTTTTCGAGCGAATTAAGTACATCACGCTTTTTAATCAGACTGATGGCATTGGTTTCGTTGTCGAAAATTTCAGAAAGGTAGGAGAAGTTGAGCGAGTCTGATTCATTCTCAAGTTCACTGATACGGATACAGTGAGATTTATAGCTGGCAATGTCCTGGATCTTATTCAGACCCTTTACCACGATATCTATTTCTTTTGAAGCTTCGATCAATAATTCCGACATCTTAAAAAACACAGGCGGAATATCATAGAGTTTGTAAAGATGTATTCTTTTAGCCGAAGTATTCACCAGATCAACTACATTATCAATCTTGTTGGCCAGCCGCTGAATATCCTCCCTGTCGAACGGAGTTATAAATGTCGTATTGAGTTCGTCAAAAATTGTGACAGTTATACGATCACCTATTTTCTCAAGTTTTTTGATTCGCTTCACATATTCATCAATCTGCTCTTCATCCCTGATTGAAAGCATTTTGTGAAATTCCTCGCTACAGGCTACCAGATTGGCTGATGCCTCAGAGAATAATGGAAAAAATTTCCTGTCTTTGGGCAAAAGAAATTGAAAAATCTTGTCGAGTTTCATAAAAAAAGAATTAAATCACTAGAGAAAAACTGCTGACCTTTATTAAATTCGTGCGAAAGTAACTGTAAATACACCTATTGATTGAGAAGCAATATTAAGTAATTGTTAAGTTTTTAACAATTCTACCACAAAAAAAGATACTGACTTTGCTGCAAATAATTAAGCAATTCAGCCTCGTTTAATTTTCCGGTAAATTTGATTACAAATACCTGATTTTTGACATAAGCATAAAACTGACTACTTTTGCATTCAAACACCTCGTTATATGCTGTTTTTCAACAATCTTGTTCTATTACTTTCGGTTTTAGGGTCGCTCACTTTATTCTTATATGGAATGAAGCTCATGAGCGAATCGCTGCAGCGATTCGGAGGCAGCCGTTTACGTAAAATTTTTGCTTCCATTGCATCCAATCGGTTTAAAGCCATATTTGCCGGATTGCTTGTAACTGGCATAATACAATCGTCATCGGCAGTAACGGTAATGCTGGTGAGCTTTATCAATGCCGGATTTTTCACCCTGGCACAATCGCTGGGAATTATGATGGGCGCCAATATTGGTACCACCGTTACTGCCTGGCTGGTATCCTATTTCGGTTTCCACCTCGACTTTAATATCGTGCTCATACCGCTGCTTGGATTGGCACTTCCGCTGTTATTCCTTCCGGGAAACGGCAAAAAACCAGCCGGAGAATTTATACTTGGTTTTGTTATTTTGTTTCTGGGCCTTCAGTTTATGAAAAACGCCCTGCCTGAAGTATCAGAGAATTCGCCATGGATTGACTTTTTGCGCAATCATTCAAGTTCCGGCCTGGTTTCTGTGATGTTTTATGCAGGGGTGGGAATGCTAATTACTTTAATAATTCAATCATCGAGTGCAACAATAGCACTCACAATGGTATTGTGCCACAACGGAATTATCGGCTATGATGCTGCAGCTGCCATGGTGATCGGTGAAAATATAGGAACTACAGTCACCGCAAATCTGGCGGCCATTGTTGCAAATCGTCCGGCTAAACGACTGGCACTGGGGCATACACTGTTTAATGTTGCAGGTTCAGTTTGGGTTATTGTGTTTTTTGGATTCTTCACATCACTTTCAGCCAAAGCTGCCTTTTTGATAACAGGTTATTATCCAGTTGAAAATGCTGAAGCCATTCCTATTGGACTTTCGGTTTTTCACACTGGGTTCAATTTAATTAATACGTTACTGCTGACTGGTTTTATTTCACCGTTTGCCTGGCTTCTTCAATGGGTTATTCCCGTGAGAACAAACGAAAAGAAAAATTACAGCCTCAAATATATCCGGTCTGGTTTTCTTTCGCTCAACGAAATATCGTTGCTCCAGGCTCAGGAAGAGGTACTTCACTTTGGCAGGCATGTTTCGTACATGTTTAACCTGATTCCGGAATATCTGAGTGAAAAGCGCGAACGCAAATATCAAAAGCTACGCAAAAAGTTGTTTAAAGGTGAGGAGCAGGCCGATTTTATGGAGAATGAAATCCGCAATTACCTTACCAGATTGGTTGAACACGACCACACTGTTTCGGGTTCACGCAAAATAAGCTCAATGCTTAAAATAATTGACGATCTTGAAAGCATGGCCGATCAGTGCATGCTTATGGAGAAAACCATTTTCAAAAAAAATGAAGAAAAAACCTGGTTTACCCAGGAGATGAGGGACGGACTCACCCTATTGTTCAATCTGGTGGATGAGTCGCTGCAGAATATGATTGCTAATCTGGCCGGAGAATACCGGCCCGGTATTCTCGCCAAAGCTACCGAATCAGAACTGAAAATTAATGAATACCGCGATCATTTGCTCAGATCAAACAGCAACAACCTGTCTCAGGGCGTTTATTCTTACACAACTGCTTCGTATTTCACAGCAATTGTTAGCCAATGCGAGCATCTGGCCGATCATATTATAAATGTTAACCAGGCAATTGCAACCAACGTTAAATAACTGAATTAACAATAACTTAATGCAACATCGAGAAGTTTATATTCAGTAGATTTTATTTTTGCAAATCAACTCTCTGAAATGGATAGTATATACGTAGTTTTTGTCTTTGTACTTTTTTTACTGGCAATCTCCGACCTGGTTGTTGGAGTAAGTAATGATGCAGTCAACTTTCTGAATTCGGCTATCGGAGCTAAAGCCGGATCATTTAAAACAGTCATGTTTGTTGCGAGCTTAGGTGTGCTTGTAGGAGCAACCTTTTCGAGCGGGCTCATGGAGATTGCCCGAAAAGGACTCTTTTACCCAGCCCAGTTCAGCTATGCTGAGGTTATTATTATCTTCCTCGCTGTTATGATCACTGACGTGATATTGCTGGACCTGTTCAACACCTTTGGACTCCCAACATCTACAACCGTTTCAATAGTTTTTGAATTACTTGGAGCTTCGGTTGCAGTGGCAATTATCAAAATAAACGGATCAACCCAAACCCTGCAGGATATCGGTCAGTATATCAACGCCGGAAAAGCTCTGGCCATAATTACAGCCATTCTTATCTCTGTAACACTTGCATTTAGTTTCGGAGCATTCATCCAATACCTCACCCGACTTCTTTTTACTTTCAATCTGCGCTACAACCTTAAGTATTATGCAGCTTTATGGGGGGGGCTTTCGATAACCGGCATTCTTTATTTTATTGTTATAAAAGGCGCAAAAGGAGCTTCTTTTATGACAGACGAAACACTCAACTATATTCAAAGCCATACCGGTTCAATCCTGCTAATAAGTTTTGCCGGGCTCACGGCATTACTGCAACTGCTGATGCAACTTTTTAAACTGAATATCCTCAAGTTCATTGTGCTTATCGGCACCTTTGCTCTTGCCATGGCTTTTGCCGGAAATGATCTTGTAAATTTTATCGGAGTCCCACTTGCCGGGCTCAAAGCCTTTCAGATTTTTAATGCCAATGCCGGAGCCGATGCACACACATTTTTGATGTCGGGATTAGCTGATGATGTAAAAACAGATACCTGGATGTTGCTGATTGCCGGAAGTGTGATGGCAATTACGCTCTGGACATCAAAAAAAGCCCGCTCGGTTATCGAAACTTCGGTCGACCTGAGCCGGCAGTCCGAAGGAACTGAGCGGTTTAATTCTTCCATACTTTCGCGCAATCTTGTCAGAGGCACGCGCACCATAGCTTCGGCAATCAGTGGTATTGTGCCTGATAGGATGAGTGTCTGGATTGAGAAGCGATTTGAAGCACCAGACGAAACCACCCGGAGCCAGATGCCTGAAGGAGCCGCATTTGACATGTTGCGTGCCAGTGTTAACCTGGTTGTTGCAAGTGTGCTTATCGCGTTCGGAACCTCACTCAAACTCCCACTTTCAACCACTTATGTTACCTTTATGGTTGCCATGGGGTCGTCATTGAGCGACAGGGCATGGGGCCGTGAGAGTGCTGTATATCGCATCACTGGTGTACTTTCAGTCATAGCCGGGTGGTTTTTCACTGCACTCGCCGCATTTACCGTTTCGTTGATTGCTGCTATTATTCTTTACTACGGAGGAATTATCGCCACCATAGCTTTGCTACTTGTTGTGGCATTGCTTATTTACCGCACACATACAATACACACCAAACGAAGCAACGAGCGCAAACTGAGCGAAGAACTCGATATGGCTTCAGACAATCTGAATACTGCGGCCATTCTTGAACGATGCTCCATTACCATACAGCAGGTTATATCGCAAAGTCTTGATATTTTTAATAACACCATCGCTGGATTAATGGACGAGGATCGCAAAACATTGCGCGCAGCCCGACAGAGCGCTGATGAACTTAACCTGCTAACCAAAAGATTAAAAGACCATATTAGCACAACCCTTATAAACCTTAAGGAAGATTCTATCGAATCGGGTCACTATTATGTTCAGGCCATTGATTATATGAGAGAAGTAAATCACTGTATTTCTTACATTGTTAATCCGGTTTACGAACATATCGAAAACAATCACCGTCCGCTCATTGCTTCACAAATGGATGAAATGGCAAGATTAAATGGTGAAATCAGATTACTGTTTGATAAAGCTTTGGAAATACTTAACAGGAAGAACTATCAGGATATTGAACTGATTGTCGACAGGCAACAGGTAATCATAAGGATGGTTGAAGAAACGCGCAAAAAGCAGATTAAGCGCATCAAGAATAACGAAACCGGCACCCGAAACAGCATTCTTTATCTGAATATGCTCGCCGAGATCAAAAATCTTGCGCTTTTCACCCTGAACATTCTGAAATCAAGCCGCGATTTTGAATTAGCTGGACAGCACGATGCTGCCCAACCGGTAATAAAACAGAACGTCTAAAGAATTACAATTTTACGGGTGCTTATCCGGCTGCCGGATATTGCTTGTAAAAAATAAATTCCCGGTTCAATGTTATTGGTACCCGACAATATTTCATCAAGCATAAAATTGCTACTGCCCTGCTGCATGGTTACAGCTTTTGCTGATTGTAATACTATTTTGCCACCGGCATTTACCAGCCTGAACTGAGCATCGCAAACCACCGGGCTTACTGCCTGAACATTAACCTGTGATATATCAAGTGCCAACACCGGATTCGGAAAGATTGCTGTAAGGCTGACAGCTTGCGCCATTTCTGGCCGTTGAGCTACCCCTACATTTAACTGGTTAAGATCAAATTTATAGGACGATAAACCATAGGTACCTGCTAGCAGAAAATTGGCATTGCTATTTATTTTCAATGCAGTGACCGGCACATTTCCGATTGAGGCACTGATTAAAACCCAGTTACTTCCTGAGTCTTCACTCATAAATACTCCGGCATCGGTACCGGCAAAGTACCTGCCCTGCATTCCGGGGTCAGCAACAAATGCATTCACAGGCAAATCGGGTAAACCATCGCTAATTGGTTCCCATGTTACACCCAAATCAACTGAGCGGTAAATATGAGCCAGCGGCTCATCCCATCTGAATCCCGACAAAGTCACATAAATTGTATTCACATCAAAGGGATCAGCTGCAACCCTTGTAATCCAGCGTTCGGGAAGGCCGGCGCTAATCTCATTCCATAAAGAACCTCCATTGGTGCTGATATGCACCCTGCCATCATCGGTACCGGCAAGCACAATCAATGGTTCAACCGGCGAAACTGCAAGCGTGGTAATGGTATGAAATGAACTTCCATCATTTCCAAATGTAAGATCACCACTCACTGGCGACCAGGAAGAGCCTGCATTGGTGGTTTTCCACACCCTATAAGTTCCAAAATAGAGTGTTGAATGCTCCTGAGGGTGAATTACCACGGGCGCTGACCAGTTTACACGATCGGCCGACCAGTATCCGTTAATCGGATTCATAGAGGCACCGCCGTTGGTTGATTTATGCAGCGCACCGTACTGATATTCAGCGTAAACTATGTTTGAATTAGTGTAATCAACAACACTGTAGAATCCATCACCTCCCAAAATGGCTCCCCATCCAGCGGTTTGCCCGGTTGAAGTGCGCACTGTGTTATTATCCTGAGTACCGCCATATATTCTTACAGGATTCAGCACATCGGTTTCAATATCATAAAATTGCGTGATTGGCAGATTATTGATTTTATTCCAGTTATTGCCGGCATCGTCGCTGTAATACAATCCACCGTCGTTGCCTTCATATACTCTTCCGGTAACCGGATGGATATACATAGCATGATGATCAACGTGTATTTCATCTGAATTAAAATAGCCTGCAAGCTGATTCCACGAATTGCCGCCATTGGTTGAAGTATATAAATCAACGCCCATGACATAAACGATATCAGGAATTACCGGATCAACCCTTATCTGACCGAAATACCAGCCAAATGAACTGTTCATGCCCTGAATCTGTCCATCGTTGGTTCTTGTCCAGTTTTGACCACCATTGCTGGTTTTGTAAACGGCGACTTCTGAAGCATTATCATAAAATGCATACAAAACCGAGGGATTGCTGGGCGATATCGCCAAACCGATACGACCAATATTAGCACCTTGCGGTAAACCACTGGTAAGCTGCATCCAGGTATCACCTCCATCCTCCGACATCCATATACCCGATGATGGACCAAAGGACCGCCTGTAATTCAGGCCGCGCATACGCTCCCACATGGCTGCATATAAAATATCAGGATTACCGGGATGCTGAACAATGTCGATCCCTGAGGTTGAATCACTCACAAACAGCACTTTCTGCCAGCTATTGCCACCATCGGTAGTACGGTAAATACCACGGTTGGCATCAGGGGTAAACAAATTACCGCAAACAGCGGCAAAAACGCGGTTGCTATTTGAATGGTCAACAACAATTCGTCCGAAATAGGCGGCTAAATCAAGCCCCATGTGCTGCCAGGTTAAACCTCCGTCGACTGATTTGTATATTCCATCACCCCGGTAACTTTGGCTCGACGCATTGGATTCACCCGTGCCGGCCCAAATTATATCAGTATTCGAAGGATCGATAGCGAGATCCCCAATGGCAATAGTTGGTTGTGATTTGAATACATTGGTCCAGTTCAGACCATTATCGACCGATTTAAAAATTCCTCCCGAAGCTGCTGCAATGTAAATAGTAGAGAATGATCCCTGAGGAATTTCGATGTCGGTAATACGACCGCCAATATTGGTGGGCCCGGTAAACTCCCAGGTATAATCAGAGCGAGAACTACTGGCATTCCTATGCATGGCCGAAGCTCCCCGGATAGCCTGAAGGTAAACATCTGTCTTAATGGTTCCATAGGGGAAAGTTCGTTGCATATCCATCCATTCTGATGGGAACATACGCCCGGATTCCGACTCTTTTTCCATGGCTGCATTGCTGCCGAAATTTGCAAAATGCATTTGCCGGTTGAGGAAAACAGCCAGGGTTATCAGCAAGGTAACAGATAACAGTGTAGTTATGCGGAGCATTCGTAAGGTTGTATTCATAGGATAGAAGATTGAAAACTTTAATTACAGTAACACACAAAGATAGGAATAATCGTAACTTTGAACGTACACATCTAAAACCTGAAAAAATGTCGAAATCAAGTATTGTAATCATTATTTCAGCTTTGCTGCTGGTTGTTTTTTCAATTCAAAATGCAGGAAACGTGGAGTTAAACCTGTTCTTCTGGAAAGTGAACGGTTCGCTGGCGCTGATGCTGATACTCGTATTTCTTTTAGGTGCTATTACCGGATATTTTGTTAGAATGGCTTCGGAATTACGCAGGAATAAAATGGATACAAACACTGCAACGGTAGATAAAACAACTGCTGACAGTTAGTATTTACCGGCCGGTATTTCCCGGATCAAAAACGACTACCGTATCGTAAACTGGCATTTGGGTTGCTGAATAGGAGATAAAAACATAGGTGGCTGCCGAATCGGGAACTACGCGAAACACAGTGTCGGTAGTAATCAGCACCTCAGCACACAAGCCGTTCCACGACTCATAAAGTCCTGAAGCCTTGATTCCGTATATGGTATCATAAGCCATCGACCGGCCAAGGTATATGGTTAAATCGGACCAGCAACCGTTGGGAGCGCTGGCGGAAACTGCAACAGGTATAGTATCGCCCAATGAAACGCTATCTGGTAAAACAGTTGAGTAAATATCAATATAGGAAGTATACCGCTGATGACTTTCACCATCAATACCTGTGCACGATTGAACTAAAAACAGGATGATAAGCAACAGAACTCCAACGATTGTCTTCATTACATAGTAATTTAGTATTCGTATTTCTAATTAGTTATGGTGTAATCTACCACTGCTGATTTAGGGCATTTATTCCGGTTCCATTCAACGAACTCCTGATGTGCAGGGTGCACCAGATAAGCATTGAGTGCCTCATAATCGTCAAACTCACTAATAAGTACCAGATCAGCAGCTTTGGCGTCGGGTGTTTCGTTGATACCGGCTTCAAACCGGCGGATAAGCGGTATTTGCCCTGGCAAACTAAGTAAACGCGATTTTGCCTGATGTAGCAAGTCCATCCTCTCTCCTTCTGCTGTTTCCGTAACTTTTAAAAAAACAATATGTCGTATCATAATGCAAGTATGGTTCTCCGCAAAGTTATAAAGGCTGATGATTGAAATTACTCCGTGCCTAAAAATTATAGTATTATCCGCACTTATAATTGATTTGAGCATTTGCTTTCAAACGCATATAGTGTAATTTTGCACAAAAGCTACCTGCTTATCATGCTTCCTGTAATAACGCTTACTACTGACTGGGGATTGCGCGACCACTACGCTGCAGCAGTAAAGGGTGCGCTTATTTCAAGGTTGCCTGATATTCGGATTGTTGATATTACACACCGTGTGCCAACCTTTGATGTAAAGCGTGCTTCATTTATCCTCCGCAATGCATTTCAGCATTTCCCGCCGGGAACCATTCACATTATCGGGGTAAATACCGAAGAATCGGAAAAAGTTGCGCATGTGGCCATCGAATATGAAAATCAGTTCTTTATTGGCGCCGATAATGGCGTTTTTGCACTGATGTTTGATTCACATCCGGCTAAGATTGTTGAAATAACCATACCGCAGGACAGTGGTTCTTTCGTTTTTTCGACCCGCGATCGCTTTGTGAAGGCAGCGGTGCACCTTGCAGGTGGAAACAGCATTGAATCGCTGGGCAATCTCCGCAAGGATCTGAATGCACTTATCACCATGCGCCCGCAAATCAACGGCAATACCATTGCCGGCAGGGTTCTTTACATTGATAATTACGAAAATGCCTTCCTCAATATTACGGCTTCCGATTTTAAAACCATTGGCCATAACCGCCGTTTCGACCTGAATATAAAAGGCAAGAAACATCCGATAAGCATGATACGCGATGCCTATGGCGAAGTGCCCGAAGGTGAGATAGCCGTTATTTTCAGCACAACCGGCTACCTTGAAATAGCCATTAACAAAGGAAATGCAGCCAGCTTGCTGGGTATCAAAACCGACGATGTAATTCTGATAGAATTTGCTGTTTGAGCCCCTAAAACCTTAACTACGCAATTTTCATAAATAATGATTCAACTTCGTTGACACTGCTTTTTTAAGTAATTTAGCAGCCCTTTTGACAGTATCTGAAGTCCTATGTTTACACTCTACAGGAAAGAAATCCTAAGTTTTTTAAATTCGTTGATCGGATATCTGGCCATTGTCGTATTTTTATTGATCAACGGTCTCTTTTTGTGGGTATTTCCGATGGGATTCAATATTATAGATTATGGCTACGCCAGTCTTGATAATCTGTTTACCCTTTCTCCGTTTGTTTTTCTTTTTTTGATTCCGGCAATTACCATGCGTGCATTTGCCGATGAAAAAAAGAGTGGAACCATTGAGGTACTGCTTACCCAGCCCCTCACTGATCTTCAGATTATCCTATCGAAATATTTAGCAGGTTTTACATTGGTACTTTTTTCTCTCATTCCAACACTTACCTATGCAGTATCGGTTTACCTGCTAGGTTTACCAAAGGGCAATTTAGATATGGGCGGCATGTGGGGTTCTTATCTGGGCCTGCTTTTTCTGGCTTCAGCCTTTGTTGCTATAGGCATTTTTGTTTCTTCAATTACCGACAATCAAATTATTGCGTTTATTCTGGCTCTGGTAATAAGCGGGTTTGCCTATACCGGTTTCGATTTTATCACAGGGCTGGCGATGTTCGGTAAAGCCGATTTGTTTGTGCAATCTCTGGGTATTCAATCACATTATGCCTCAATGAGCCGCGGAGTCATCGATACACGGGATGTACTCTATTTCGTTAGCCTTATCGGTATCTTTATCCTGCTGACAAAAATTGTACTCGAAAGCAGAAAATGGGAGAACAATCGTAAAAATACTGCGGTTGGTATTACTCAAATTTCTGACAAATAACAGGTTACGGAGATGGAGAAACCAGCAATAAACAATCCCGATATCCGCCGCTCAAACCTGATTCAGTTTGTATTGGCATTAATTATTATTGTGCTTATAAATGTAATAGGGTCATACCTGTTTACGCGCATCGATCTTACCACCGAAAAGCGATTCTCACTGGCTGCCTCAACTAAAAAAATGCTCAGGGAAACTGATGATATTGTTTATTTTAAAGTATATCTCGAAGGCGATTTCCCCGCTGGGTTTAAAAGGCTATCAAAATCTACGCGCGAGATGCTCGACGAATTCAGAGCCTACAACGACAATATTGAATACGAATTTATCGATCCTTCGGCTGAGCCAAACGCCAAAACCCGGAAGGATATTTATGATAACCTTGTAAAACAGGGTCTTCAACCTACCGACATCAATGTAAAAACGACCAATGGACAGGAACAGCAACGAATTTTTCCGGGTACACTTGTAACTTATAGAGGACGTGAGCTTCCTATCAATTTGCTGACCGATCAGATGGGTGCAGAACCCGAAACCATGATCAATAACTCAATTCAGTCATTGGAGTACAATTTGTCAACAGTTATTCGCAAACTCAGCACCGACAATAAACCCAAAATTGCATTTACCTTCGGGCACGGAGAACTGCCTCCTATCGAAACGGCTGATATCAGGCATTCGCTCAGTGATTATTATGTGGTAGAGAAAGTTGAACTCAACGGCAACATCAATGCATTGGCAAGCCGCCACGAAAACAGCGATGGGGCCTTTGGGATAGTTAACAAATACAAGGCGATTGTCATAGCAAAGCCCGATTCTGTTTTTAGTGAAAAGGATAAATTCATTATCGACCAGTTTATTATGCGGGGCGGAAAAGTGCTTTGGCTTATTGACCCCGTGTTTGCATCAATGGACAGCCTGCAGAAAGCAAGGCAAACCATAGGAGTTACTCAGGACATCAACCTCAACGATCAGTTGTTTAAATACGGGGTAAGGCTTAACAGCAACCTACTGATGGATATCAATGCACTGCCGATTCCGATGTATACCGGAAATGTTGGCAACCAGCCTCAGTTCAGTTTCTTCCCCTGGTATTATTTTCCGGTGCTTACCCCAACTTCAAAGCATCCTATCATAAAAAATCTGAATGCGGTTCGCACCGAGTTTGTCAGCAGTATCGATACGGTTGGAAGTGCATCCATCCGTAAAACCATACTACTGAAAACATCAGAATATACACGTATCGCCATGACTCCTGTAATGATTTCGCTCGATATTATCGGAAAGGAACCGGATCCGCGCGACTACAGCCAACCACCTCAGCCAGTAGCTGTTTTACTTGAAGGTAGTTTTGAGTCATTGTTTAAAAACAGACTTACCGAGCAAATTACTGGTGCACCTGAAATCGGATTTACTGAACATTCGGATAAAAACCGGATGATTGTAATTGCCGATGGCGATGTTATTAGAAATCAGGTTCAACTCAACAACGGGAGTTATGTGCCACTGCCTTTGGGATATGATCGTTACACCGGTCAAACTTTTGGCAACAGTGAACTAATACTTAACTGTGTAAATTACCTTTGCGACGACGAAGGACTTATGGCTGTGCGGGCACGCGAACTAAGGCTGAGAGCGCTGGATGTTACAAAAGCCCGAAAACAACTTTTACAGTGGCAACTTATCAATACAGCGGGTCCTGTATTGTTAGTTTTATTATTCGGAATTGTGCAGTTTGCCCTGCGTAAACGCCGCTATACCAGGTAAATATTGAATACCATGCAAAGAAACCGTTATTTTCTCATTATTACAGTCATTTTAATGTTGGTTGCTCTTGTGCTTGTGCTTAGCAGAAGCAAATCAACACTCAGAAGCGATGTAGCCGATTTTGCTGTTAAAGATACAGCTGCTGTCATTGAAATCTTTATGTCAGATAAATCAAACAACAACGTTTTACTTAAGCGCCGATCTGATCGAACCTGGAGCCTGAATGAAAATTATGATGCCCATGTTGAAAACCTCAACACTTTGTTGCAAACAATCAGCAATATTGAAGTACGCGAACCTGTAGCCAGGGCCGCCCACAACAACATTCTGAAACTGCTGGCGACCAAATCGGTAAAGGTTGAAATTTATCAAAAGGTTTACCGCATCTCGCTGGGGAGTTATCATTTTTTTCCGCATCAGAAAAGGGTAAAAACTTACTACGTTGGTGATGCTACTATGGATAATTTTGGCACATATGCCCTTATGGAAGGTGCCAAAACTCCTGTTATAATCTATATGCCAGGCCTAAGAGGATTTGTGGCAACACGTTTTTCAACCCTGGAATCCGACTGGAGGGTACATACCGTATTCAACAAAAAATTACCCGATATCAAAGAAATATCCGTTGAATTTATCGAGAGGCCAACAGAATCGTTCAGAGTAGTGAATAACAATAACCTAAGCCTGAGTTTATATCGCTTATCCGACAATCAGTCCGTAAGCCGTTTTGATACACCTGGTTTGATGGCGTTTGTGAATGCATTCCGAAACATCAGGTACGAAGCATTGCTCAACGACATGGAGCAACAGCGCAAAGATTCAATTATGCAATCGCAACCCCTGCAGATAATCACTCTTACACTAAAAGACGGGACCAGACAAACAGCCAGAACATTCGGACGAAAATTACCAAAACCCGAAATTGATGTTTTTGATGGCTCAACAGTTAGCCACGATCGCGACAGGATGTATGCATTGGTAAACAATGATAAGGATTTTGTGATGGTGCAATTTTTCGTATTCGACAAAATACTGCTACCTTTATCCTACTACACGCGCCCATCAGGCAAATAAAACTAAACCTATGCGTACAATCAGTTCCTCCCGAATCCTGGTAACCGGCGGAGCCGGATTTATCGGGTCTAACCTGATTGAAGCCCTGCTGAATCAGAACAATTATGTAGTTTGTCTTGATAATTTCTCGACCGGCAAAAGGGAAAATATCATGCCATTTCTCGAAAACCCCAATTTCAGGCTGGTTGAAGGCGATATTCGCAATATGGCCGATTGTGTTAAAGCCGTTTCAGGGGTTGATTATGTTTTGCATGAGGCTGCACTTGGATCAGTGCCACGATCAATCAACGACCCTGTAACTTCTAACGATGTTAATGTAGGTGGCTTTGTTACTATGCTTGTTGCCGCCCGCGATGCCGGGGTAAAACGATTTGTATATGCTGCTAGCTCATCAACCTATGGCGATCATAAGGCTTTACCAAAAAAAGAAGATATTATTGGCAAACCTTTGTCGCCCTACGCGGTAACCAAATATGTGAACGAGTTATATGCCGATGTTTTTGCTTCGCTATATAGCATGGAGCTGATTGGTTTAAGGTATTTTAATGTATTTGGCCGCAAACAGGATCCCGACGGAGCTTATGCTGCTGTTATTCCAAAATTCATTAAATCACTTATCAGCCTTAAACCGCCTGTAATCAATGGCGATGGAAAACACTCAAGGGATTTTACCTATGTTGACAATGTGGTTCAAATTAACCAACTGGCGTTGCTCACCAATAACCCACAGGCAATCAATACCGTGTATAATGTTGCATTTGGCGAGAATAACAACTTAAATCAGTTGTATCAGTATCTTGTTGAAATGCTATCAGAATTCAACCCGGCTATAGCTAATATTAAACCTGTTTACGGACCTGAACGTAAGGGCGATGTTTTACATTCTCTTGCTTCGATTGAAAAAGCTGAATCGCTTTTAGGTTACAAACCAGCTTATGATCTCAGGCAGGGTTTACGCGAAGCTATTGGCTGGTATTATAGTTACCTGAATCGAAGCTGATTTATTTTGCATTAAAAAAAGGGCCTTACTGCCCTTTTTTTAATGCAAAATATTGCGGCTTAATCTTCAATAATTACCTCTTTACCTGCAGCAATATCCTCCAGAATCGCTGTTGTAAGTGATTTGGGGCGCTCAAGCGGATAACCCAGGGCACGATCCCAAATGATATTGGCACAAATACCTATTGAGCGGCCGATACCAAAGAGCACGGTATAAAAATCATATTCCTTTACACCGTAATGCCATTGTATTACTCCTGATTGTGCATCTACATTGGGCCATGGATTCTTGGCTTTACCTTGCTCAAGCAAAATCGGAGGAACAATGTTGTACAACATATCCACCACTTTAAACAAGGGGTCTTCAGAGATATTTTTCAGGCTGAACTCGCGCTGCAGCATATACCTGGGGTCGGTTTTACGCAATACAGCATGGCCAAATCCCGGGATTACCTGACCCGATTTGAGGGTATTCCAAACAAATTCTTTCAAATCAGCCTCGCTGGGAACTTCACCATTCATTTTTTCCATAAGGTCGTGTAGCCAGCGTAAAACTTCCTGATTGGCCAGCCCGTGCAACGGACCTGCAAGGCCATTCACCATAGCCGAAATTGACAGGTAAACATCAGACAATGAGCTTGCAACAAGGTGACCTGCATGTGCGCTTACGTTTCCTGCTTCATGGTCGGCATGAACAATAAAGTGCATACGCGAAACATCGTCGTAAGGTTTTCCGATTCCCATCATGTGGGCAAAATTACCTCCGAAATCAAGATTCGGGTTCGATTGAATTCGCTTGCCGTCGCGGTAAAGCTTGGCATAAATATAGGTGGCTATCTCGGGCAACTTTGCCAGCATATTCAACGAATCTTCATAAGTAGGATCCCAGTAATCGAGCTTATTAAGCGAGCCTGAATGGTATTTCTTGGTAAAGAAACTTTCGCGGTGCATTGTAAGAATAGCCGTCGAAAACATAGTCATCGGATGGCTGCAACAGGGCATTCCATCAATTACTTCATAGATGTAACGTGGCAGAATACGACGTTTATTAAATTCATCTACCATTTCGGAAGCCTGCTCCTCGGTAGGCATCTCACCCATAAGAAGCAGATAAAACAAGCCTTCGACCAATGGCATCTGAGAATGAGGAGCTTTGGGAAGTTTCTCAAAAACTTCAGGTAGGGTGTAGCCTCTGTAGCGGATACCTTCCATGGGATCGAGGTAGGAAATGTCAGAGACCAGCGATTTGATTCCGCGCATACCACCCAAAATCTGACTGATAGTGATAGTATCAACCACAACATTTCCATACTCTTTCATGAGCCGCTCTGTACGTGGACGCCAGTCCATAATCTTTTCGTACAGCGTGTCTTTCAATCTTTTTGCCATTGGTTAGTTCTTTATTAGTTTATGATTGTTTTTGTTTAATGCTTCATGATGGCATTTACAATTTCAGAGCCGAACTCTGATGTTTTAAGCTTTGTGGCGTTTTCCATCAAACGATGAAAATCGTAAGTAACCTTTTTCGATTGTATGGTCGAGCCTATTGAGCTGTAAATCAAATCTGCGGCTTCATTCCATCCCATATATTCAAGCATCATGGCTCCCGAAAGAATTAATGAGCCCGGATTCACCATATCCAAACCAGCATATTTGGGTGCAGTGCCATGGGTGGCTTCAAAAATTGCATGGCCGGAAACGTAGTTAATATTTGCGCCGGGGGCAATTCCGATTCCGCCAACAATTGCAGCCAGAGCATCAGAAATATAGTCGCCATTCAGATTAAGGGTAGCAATTACCGAATATTCAGCCGGACGCAGTAAAATTTGCTGAAGAAAAGCATCGGCAATTACGTCCTTTACGATAATTTTACCTGAAGCAACTGCTTCGTTCTGAGCTATATCAGCGGCATCTTTACCTTTTTCGGCAGCTATTTCATCGTATTCGGCCCAGGTAAACGTCTTATCTGCAAATTCGGTGCGGGCAAGCGCATAGCCCCATGTTTTAAAAGCGCCTTCGGTAAATTTCATGATATTGCCTTTATGCACCAGCGTAAGTGAAGGCAATTTACGGTCGATGGTATATTGCAGGGCAGCCCTTACAAGCCGCTCAGTTCCTTCTTTTGAAACAGGTTTTATTCCAATTGAACTTGATTCAGGGAAACGTATTTTCTTTACTCCCATTTCATTTATTAGAAACTGCTTTACCTTATCAGCTTCCGGGGTTCCATTCATGAATTCGATACCGGAATAAATATCCTCGGTGTTTTCACGAAAAATATGCATATCCACTTTCGAAGGATCCTTCACCGGACTAGGAACTCCGGTAAACCAGCGAACCGGCCGCAGACACACATATAAATCAAGCTGTTGCCTCAGCGCAACATTCAACGATCTGATACCACCGCCAACCGGAGTGGTAAGAGGGCCTTTTATTCCAACTTTATACGTCCTGAAATCAGTCAGGGTTTCTTCGGGCAACCAGTTACCGGTTTTTTCAAAGGCTTTCTCCCCTGCCAATACTTCTTTCCAAACAATTTTACGCTTACCGGAGTACGCTTTTTCAACCGCGGTATCAATCACTCGCTGCGAGGCAGCCCATATATCCGGACCTGTACCATCGCCTTCAATAAACGGTATTACAGGAAAATCAGGTACAACAAGTTTACCATCCGAGATGGTAATAATTTGATCAGACATTCTTCGTATTTAATTAGGTAGTTATGTAATTGGTTTGATTGTTTCTGAAAGCAAAGGTATAAAATGGCATGACAATTCAAAGACATAAATTTAACAATTTTCCTATATTATTGTTTGCTTTTATAAAGCTATTGAATACGTCCATAAATTGCTTTTGAACAAATGTTCATTTTATCTCAATTGAAATTTACATCCATTGCCGATTCACTCCCCGGTTACACCGGCGATCATCCATTTGCAATAATAATTTATGACGGCCCTTGCATTCTCTGCAACAAAATGGTGCAATTGCTCATTGAACTCGATATTCGTAAACAACTCTATTTCACTACATTTGCTTCTGATTTTACTTCAAAGCACCTTCCCGCACACCTGATACCTAAGGGCGACCCCGAAGAGGTTATGGTAATAAGCGAAAAAGGTATTCAGGGGAAAACTGCTGCTTTTCTCGAAATACTACGCTTAACCGGGAGATGCAGGTTTGCATATTATGCGCTAAAAATCATCCCATTACCAATCTCTGACTATATTTACAAAGTTGTAGCAAAGAACCGATATAGGATCTTTGGGAAGTCGGACAAATGTGGGATTTGGTCTGAAAATGAAAAAC
>Ga0172373_10002457_pt1 | contig 28261 bp, 23 predicted proteins | sample Lak10m_2_FD_114546 | JGI IMG/M metagenome (GOLD analysis project Ga0172373, IMG submission 114546) | Freshwater microbial communities from Kabuno Bay, South-Kivu, Congo - kab_092012_10m | ecosystem: Environmental > Aquatic > Freshwater > Lake | place: Democratic Republic of the Congo...
CCCGACGGCGAACGGCTTCACCCTCCAGCAGCTGGAGATGGCCATCGCCGCGCCGGTGGACCCCTACTTCAGCTTCCACTCCAACCTGGTGTTCAGCCTCTTCGGGGTCGAAATCGAGGAGGTGTACGGCACCACCTCGGCCCTCCCGGGCCGCTTCCAGGTGCGCGCCGGGCAGTTCCTGACCCGGTACGGCCGAATCAACCCGACCCACCCCCACTCCTGGGACTTCGTGGACCAGGCGGTGCCCATCGGACGGCTCTTCGGCGGGGAAGGCAACCGGGGTCTCGGGCTGGAGGCGACCTGGCTCGCGCCCACCCCCTGGTACGTCGAGCTGGTCGCGTCGGAGACCTACGCCGGCGGCGAGTCCACCGCCCGGAGCTTCTGGGGGGCGCAGGATCCCGGCTTCGCCTCGCCGCTCGACCTCCAGACCACCCTCGCGCTCAAGCAGTTCTTCCCCCTCGGCTCCGACCTCTCCCTCGCGTGGGGGCTCTCCGGCGCCCTGGGCCCCAACCCGACCGGCCTCGGCAACCGCACCGAGATCTACGGCACCGACGTGTACCTGAAGTACCGGCCCGTCTCGCGGGGCGGAGAGTCGGTGGTGTCCTTCCAGGGCGAGCTCATGCACCGCCGCCGCCAGGTGCCGGAGGACGTCCTCGCGGACTGGAACGGCTACGGGCAGGTGTTCTGGCGCTTCGCCCGGCGCTGGGGCGCCGCCGCCCGCTACGAGTTCGGCACCGCCGCCACGGGCCTGGACGGGACGGTCGCGGACGACCCGCTGGACCCCGAGTGGACCGCGCTGCGCCAGCGGATCTCCGCGAACACCACCTTCTGGCCCACCGAGTTCTCCCGCCTGCGCCTCCAGGCCCACACCGACCTCGCCGGGTGGCGGGAGGAGCCCGACTACGCCGCCCTGCTCGCCGTGGAATTCAACGTCGGCGCCCACGGCGCCCACGCCTTCTAGGAGTCCCCATGCGTCATCTCTTCGCGCTCCTCCTCGCCCTCCTCTCGCTCCCCGCGCACGCGGGGCTCCGCGTGGTGGCCACCGTCCCGGACCTCGCCGCCATCACCCGGGAGGTGCTGCGGGACCGCGGTACGGTCACCGCGCTCTCCCTCCCCACCCAGGATCCCCACTTCGTGGACGCCCGGCCCAACCTGGCCCTCGAGCTGGCGCGCGCCGACGCGCTGGTACTGGTCGGGCTGGACCTCGAGATCGGGTGGCTCCCCAACCTCCTCACCGGCGCCCGGAACCCGCGCATCCAGGTCGGCGGAGGCGGCCACGTGGACTGCTCCACCTTCGTCCACCTCAAGGACGTGCCCCTCGGGAAGGTGGACCGGTCCATGGGGGACGTGCACCCGGGCGGCAACCCCCACTACCTCTACGACCCGCGCGCCGCCGACGCCGTGGCCTTCGGCATCGCGGCCCGGCTGGCCGCCCTGGACCCGGCCGGCGCCCAGGCCTACACCAGCAACGCGGCGGACTTCGTGAAGCGGCTCGACACCGCCCGGGTCAGCTGGGAGGCGCTCCTCGCGCCCCTACGGGGCAAGCCCGTGGTGACCTACCACGCGTCCTGGAGCTACTTCACCGACTGGGTGGGCCTGGAGACGGTGGCCCACGTGGAGCCCAAGCCGGGGATCCCGCCGTCCCCCGCTCACGTCGCGCACGTGCTGGCGAGCATGCAGGAGCACCAGGTGGGCCTCATCCTGCAGGAGGTCTACTACCCCGAGACCACCCCCAGCCTGCTCCGCGACCGCACCGGGGGGCGTCTCCTCCGCGTCGCGGGCGGCGCGGACTTCGCCGCGGGCCAGACCTACATCGAGCGGATGGACCAGGTGGTCCACCAGCTCGCCGAGCTGGGGGGCCATCCATGATCGTGCTCCTCCTCGCGGCGTGCACCTTCGCCCCCGGGCGTGGCTTCGGCACGCTCCCCGACCCCACCCTCCACGTGGCGCTGGAGCCGGGCCCCGCGCGCGACCTGGGCGACCACACCCTGCTCACCAACCTGGGCTGGGAGGTGCAGGTCGACGCGGCCGGCCTCGAGCTCGGCGCGGTGGAGCTGCAGGAGCTGGTCGGGGGTGCGGGCGGCAGCTTCGACCCCGCGGACCCGCCCGAGGGCTACAGCCTCTGCCACGGCGGGCACTGCCACGCGGACGACGGCTCGCTCGTCTCCTACGCCGAGGTGGAGGCCCAGCTCGCCGGCGGGTCGGCCAGCTTCGTGGCGGTGAGCTCCTGGGCGCTGGACGCCGAGGTGGACCTCCTCGCGGGGCTCGACGTGGCGCTTTCGTCGGTGTCCACCGTGCCGGCCTCGGACATCTCGCAGGTCGCGATCACCGCCGGCCGGCTCCACCTCGAGGGGACGGCCCGCACCGACGGGACCGCCATCCCGGTGCGGGTGGACCTGGACCTCGCCCCCGGCTTCACCGGGGGCCTCGATCTCCCCTTCGAACGCGGCGAGGACCCCGTGGTGGACCTCGCTCTCGCCCTGGTCGTGGACGGCACGCTGTTCGACGACCTGGACTTCGCCACCGCGGCCGCGGACGGGGAGGTCGCGCTCGACGATCCCTCCGATCCGTCCGGCGCGCTCCTGCTCGCCCGCCTCGCGGCGGTCGAGCCCGTCTCCACCATCGAGCGTTCCCCCTGGAGTGAACCATGATCCTGTACGCCCTGCTCGCCTGCACCCCCAAGGAAGAGGTCGAGGACCCCGAAGCCCACGCCTGTGAGCACGTCGCGGAGGCCGGCACCGCCGTCACGGCCGGGGCCGACCCCGCGTCCGCCGGAGCCATCTCCGTCGGCGAGGAGCCTTACACCGTCACGCTCGTGGACGGCGCCGCCGGCTACGTGTCGATCGCCATCGACGGCGACACGCCGGCGCTCCTGTTCATGGGCGTCGCCGACGTGGCCGCCACGCTGTGGCACGAGACGGAGGAGGAGGGGCTCCCCGCCCCCGCGCCCAACGATCTCTGCCCCACCGACATCCCCGAGCACTACGACCTCGACTTCCACGAGGCCGGCACTTACTACCTCGAGCTCGGCCCCGCGGCGGTGAGCGACGTCTGGGTCATGCTCACCTCCGCCGAAGGCCACGCGCACTCGGAAGAGGAGTAGGCTCCCCAGCCGCATGTCCGAAGCCCTCCTCCGCTGCCGCGACCTCGTCGTCGGCTACCGCGAGCCCCTGCTCCCTCCGATCGACCTCACCATCGGTCGGGGAGAGTTCTGGTCGGTCGTGGGCCGCAACGGCTCGGGCAAGACCACCTGGTTCCGCACCGTGCTGGGGCTCGCCGCCCCGATCTCCGGGACGGTCGAGCTCGGACCGGGGGTGCGTTGCTCCTACGTGCCGCAGCGCAGCGCCTTCGACGCGCTCTACTCGGTGACCGCCCGCGACGTGGTCGGGATGGGCGCCGAGCGCCACGGGAGCTTCTTCCGGCTCCGGGCGCCCGACACGCGGGACGCGCTCGCGGCGGTGGACGCGGGCGCGCTCGCCGACCGCCCGTTCCGTTCGCTCTCCGAAGGGCAGAAGCAACGGGTCCTCCTCGCCCGACTGGTCGCCTCCGGAGCCGGGCTCGCCTTCCTCGACGAGCCTACCGCCGCGATGGACATCGTGGCCGAGCAGGAGGCCCTCACCCTCCTCGACGGGATCCGCCACCGGTTCGGGACCGCGGTGGTCGTGGTCAGTCACAGCCTCGCCGTGTTCCGCCGACACGCGGATCACGTGCTCTTCGTGGACCGCGCCGCGCCGGTGGTGATGCACGGGACGCCGGGCGAGCTCGAGGCGCACCCCGTGTTCCGCGCCCGCTACGGGATGCACCATGCCTGAGACCGCCGCCACCTGGGCCGACTTCGTCGCGGGCTGGCCGATCTTCCGCGACGCCGTGGTGTGCGGGATCGTCGCCGGGGCGGCGCTCGGCTTCCTCGGGGTCTGGGTGGTGGTGCGCCGGATGGTGTTCGTCGCCGCGGTGCTCTCCCAGGCCGCCGGCCTGGGCGTCGCCCTGGCGTTCTGGGTGGGAATGGCCCTGGACCTGCCCGCCGAGCCCCTGGTCGGAGCGGTGCTGCTCTCGCTCGCCGCGACCGGCCTCTTCACCCTGCGCCCCGAGCGCCTGCACCTCTCCCGGGAGTCCGTCCTCGCCGCGGCCTGGGTGCTCGCGGGCGGCCTCGCGGTCATGATCGGCGAGCGCATCACCGCGGAAGCCCACGACATCAACGCGATCCTCTTCGGCTCCGCCGTGCTGGTACGGCCGGTGGATCTCGCCCTGGTCGCCGGAGTCGCCGCGGTCGTGGTCGGTGGGGCCCTGCTCGCGCGCCGCGGGCTCCTCTTCGCCGCCTTCGACCCCGACGTGGCGCGGGTACACGGGCTCCCCGTCAGCATCCTGGACGGGGCGCTGTGGCTCGGCGTGGCGCTCCTGGTCTCGGTCGCCACCCGGGCGCTCGGGGCCCTCCCCGTCTTCGCCTTCAGCGTGCTCCCGGCGCTGGCCGCCCTCCTCCTCGTGCCCTGGCGCTGGGTCTTCCCCGTGGCCGCCCTGCTCGGCGGCGCCGCGGGCGGCGTCGGCTACCTGCTCGCCTTCTTCGAGAACTTCCCCGTCGGCGCCTCGCAGACGGCTGTCGCCGGTGCCTTCGTGCTCGTCGCGGTGCCACTGGGGTGGCTACGTAGATCGGCGTGAACGCCCCCGCCCCCGGCCGTGCCCACGTCGTCCTCCGCGCGCCGGACGGCGCCCTGCACGAGCTGGTGCCCGGCGACCTCATCGGCCGCCTGTGGACCTCCGCCCTCCCCGTGCCCGACGGACGCGTGAGCGAGGCCCACGCGCTGGTCTCGCTGCGAGAGGGCCAGCTCCTCTTGCTCCCGCTGCGGGGAGCGCTGGCGGTGGGCGGTGAGGTCGTGCACCGCGTGGTCCTCGCGCCGGGACAACGGGTCGCGCTCGCCCAAGGGGTGGAGCTGGAGGTGGTGGCGGTGTTCCTGCCCAGCTCCGTGCTCGCGCTGAAGGGCACGCGCGGGCCCCCCGAAGCCCTGGCCGGCGTCACCTCCGTGGCGGAGGGCCGGCTGGTGAAGGGCTGGCGCGACGACGCGGCCGCGTGGATCTGGTCCACGGGGGAGACCTGGCTCGTCCGCACCGGCGCCGAGCCCGCCCGGCCCCTCTCTCCGGGCGAGGTGCTGGTCGCGGGGGGCGCCCGGTGGGAGGTGGTGGAGCTCGCGCTGACCCAGGCCGGACCCGACGCCACCCGGCAGCGGGGGGAGGTCGCTCCGGCGCTCGAGATCGTCGCCTGGTACGACTCGGTGCACCTGCGGCGCGCCGGCGAGGGCGTGGTGGTGCTCTCCGGGCGGGCCGCGCGCCTCGTGTCCGAGCTGGTGGCCATGCCCGGTCCGGTGCCGTGGCGCACGCTCGCCGGCCAGCTCTGGCCGGAGGAGGAGGACGGCGAGCTCCTCCGGGGGCGGCTCGACGTGGTGCTCTCGCGGCTGCGGCGCACGCTGCGCGCACATGGGATTCGAGAAGACCTGGTCCGTACCGATGGGACGGGGATGGTCGAGCTGGTCCGCTATCCGCAGGACGTCATCGAAGACCACAGCTGAACCCGGAGCCCCGTGCCGTCCTCCACCCCCCGTCCCCGCTGGCCCGCCGCCTCCGGCGCGGCGTCGGTGACGCGCCCGCCGCTGCGCACGGCCCCCGGCTTCCCCGGTGAGGACGGATTCGAGGAAGGCGGGGTGCTGGGAAGGGGCGGGATGGGCGAGGTGCGCCGCGCGCACGACCCGCGCCTGGGCCGGGACGTGGCGCTCAAGACGGCGCTGGACGGCGACCAGGACTCCGCCGCGCGGCTGGTCCGCGAAGCCCGGCTCACCGCGCGGCTCTCCCACCCCAACATCATCCCGGTCTTCGCCGCCGACCACGACGAGGAGGGGCGCCCCCGCTACGCGATGCGGCTCCTGGCGGGGCGGACCCTGGGCGAGGCCCTGCGGGCCGCCGGCTCGGTGGACGCGCGCCTCCGGTACGTCCGCACGCTCCTCCAGGCCGCCGACGCCGTCGCCTACGCGAACGAACAAGGCGTGCTCCACCTGGACCTCTCGTCCGGCAACGTGATCGTGGGCGGACACGGCGAGACGGTGGTGGCCGACTGGGGCCTGGCGTGCACCCTGGAGGAGGCGGCCGAGGGCGTCGGTCCGGGGGGCGGGACCCGGGGCACTCGCAGCCCCGAGCAGGTCCGGGGCGGCACGCTCGACGCGCGGGCCGACGTGTACGGGCTGGGCGCGCTCCTCTACGAGATCCTGGTGGGCGCCAGCCCCCGCGATCCGGCGGACGGGCCGGTGATCCCGGTCCGCGGCGCGCACCCCGAGGCGCCCACCGAGCTGGCCGCGATCGCCGAGCGGGCCCTCGAGCCCGACCCCGCCGACCGGTACCCGTCCGCCGCCGCGTTCGCCGAGGACCTGGAAGCCTGGTTCGCCGGGCGCCGGGTTTCCGCCCACGAGTACACCGTATGGGAGTCCGCGACCCGGCTCTACCGGGCGTGGCGGGCGCCGCTCCTCACCGCCGCCGCCGGCCTGCTCCTCGTGTTGGGTGTGCTGGTGGGGGGCCTGGCCCGGACGGCCCGCGAGCGCGACCGCGCGCTGCGCGCCGAGTCCGCCGCCGTCTCGGCCCGGGGCGAGTCCGAGGCCGCCCTGGCGCGGGCCCTGGTGGCGCAGGCGCTGTCCGCGGCGGACGAGGAGCTCGAGCTGCAGGCCGAGGTCCTCGCCGCCGAAGCCCTCGGCTTCGGGGAGTCGCCCGAGGCGCGGGGGGTGCTCGCGGCCTTCGGAGGGCCGGTCAGCGCGCGCAGCCTCGGACGCGTCGCCGGTCCGACCTGCACCGAGCGCGCCGTCGACGCGGCCACGGCGCGCCTCGCCTGTCGCGGCCCGGACGGGGTGGCGCTCTACGCGCTCGACGCACCCGAAACCCCCATCGCCCAACTCCACGCGCATGTCTCGCAGATCTTCTTCGCCGAGGACGGGTCGCTGGCGCTCGTGCAGGATGGGGGCGAGCTGCAGCGCTGGTCTCCCCCCGAGCCGCCGGGGCCCCCGGGCGAGCGCCCCATCGGGACCGGCCCGAGAGCGAACGGGTCGTTCGTGGACGGTTGGATCGCCTACACGGGCGGAGGGGCGGTGGGCCGGGTCCACCTCGACGGGCCGAGCGAGCACGGCCGGGGCTGGTGCCGGGGGTACGGGGCGCCGCGGCAGGCCGCCATCGCGCCCGACGGCGAGATCGTCGCCGCCTGCGAGCTCGGGGCGATCGTGCGGGGGCCGGTGGACGCCCCGCGGCTCCTGACGGCCGGCGACCCCGCCGACGGCGCCCCCACCACCCTCGCGGTCGAGCCGCTCACCGGCCACATCCACCTCGGCACCGCGCGCGGCCGCGTGCGTGTGCTCGACGGCGAGGACGGCACGCCGCTCGCCCGGCTGGAGGTCGGCGGCGGAGCGGTGGACCGGCTCGTGCCCGCCCCCGACCGGGTGCTGGTGATCGCGGGGGGGCGCGGCACGGCCCACCACCTCCCCGACGGCGCCACCCTGCTCTCCCTGGGAGTGGTCCGGCCCGGCGCGGCCTGGCTCGACGGCGGCGAGCGCCTGGTCCTGGCGGACACCTGGATCGAGACCTGGTCCGTCGAGGAGCGCCCGCCGGTGCGGCGCTTCTCCACCGGCGCGGGTGTGGCGGGCATCGATGTCTCGCGCACGTCCCTGGCCGTGGCCAACGGCAGCGGGGCCATCATCGTCTACGACCGCAGCGACGGCTCCGAGCGGGCCCGGCTCGCCTGGCAGGGCTCGGTGGCGAAGGACGTGGCCTTCAACGGCGTCGGAACCCTGCTCCTCGCCGCCGTGGCGGGCTCACCCGGCCTGCGGGTCTTCGACACGCGGACCTGGAAACCCTGGCCGCACGTGTACCCCGAGGGTGCGCGCCGCGCCGGTTGGGTGGGCGCGACGCCGGTGGGGGCCACCTGGAACGCGGGCCTGCTCGCCCCGGTCGGCAAGGTGTTCGAGGCTACGGGGCCAACGGCCGTCGTGGACCTGGAGGCCGGACCCGACGCCAGGCGCTCGGTGGCGCTGGGCCAGGACCACGAGATCTTCCTCCTCACCGTGGGAGCGGACGGCGCGCCGGTGAGCACGCTCATCGGGGTGGCCGAAGGGGTCACCGCCGTGGACCTCGCCCGCGACGGCGTGGTGGGGGTCGCCGGCGAACGGGTGGTGCGCCTGGGGCTCGACGGGAGCCTCCTCGGCGAGTTCCCCCTCGACGGCGGGGTGTTCGACGTCGCGCTCTCCCCCGACGACCGGCTCCTCGCGCTGGGCTACCTGGACGGCCACACCGCGATCCGCACCCTCGACGGGTCGCCCGTCGCCCGCCTGCACGGCCACAGCTCGCGCGTGGTCAGCGTGGCCTACGCCCCCGACGGGGAGTGGCTCTACACCGGGAGCTGGGACGGGACGGTGCGGGCCTGGTCCACCGCCGAGCTCACCCGGCCGATCGCCGAGACCGTGGGCGCGGTGCGCGAGGTGTGGGGGCGGGGTCTGGCGGAGGCGCTGGCCGGCGGCTGAGCCCGCTCACGCGAAGCGTTCGGCGGCCTCGACGCCCAGGCCCAGGCCGACCGAGCTGAAGCTGTCCTGCTCCACGATCCGCCCAGGGAACAGGCCGTCGAAGAGCCGGCGCACCCGCTTGAGCCGCGAGGTGCCGCCGGTGAGGAACACCACGTCCACGTCCCGGCTCTCCACTCCCACCTGGCGGAGCAGCGCCCGGGCCGAGCCTTCGATCGCCTCGAGCTCGGGATCGATGGCCCGGTCGAAGCTCACCGCGTCCATCGGGACGTCGAGGTCGATCTCCCCCCGGTGGAAGGAGAGCTCGGCGGCGGGTGCCTCGCCCAGCGCGATCTTCACGGCCTCGACCGACTGGAACAGCAGGTACCCGTAGTTCTCCCGGATCAGCTCGGCGAGCCGCCCGATCCCCTCCGGGTCGTCGGTGGTGCGGAGCATGTTGTCGAGGAAGCGGAGGTTCTTGGGGGTGGTGGCCTGGCAGAGGGTGTGCCAGCGGCACATCGCGTGGTGGAGGACGGTGGGGACCTCGATCATCCGACGGTCGGGCGCGTACCGGGCGTGGAGCCCGAAGTGCGGACACACCTGGGTCCACACCACCCGCGCGTCCACGTCGTTGCCGGCGACCGCCACCCCGCCCACCCCGAGGACGTCCTCGCGGCGGTCCCGCCCCACCCGCCCGGGGCCCAGCCGGATGAGCGTGAAGTCCGAGGTGCCGCCGCCCAGGTCGGCCACGAAGCAGAGCACGTCGTGGTCGAGCGAGCGCTCGAAGGCCCGCGCCGCCGCGACGGGCTCGACCTGGAAGTGGACCTCGTCGAAGCCGGCCAGGCCCGCGGCCCGACGCAGCCGGTCCTCCGCCAACTGGTCGCGCTCGGGGTCCGGGTCGAAGCGCGCCGGCCGGCCGAGCAGGACCCGACGCACCGGCTCGCCGGCGGCCTGCTCGGCGTGCCCCCGGAGGTGGTGGAGGAAGCCCGCGATCAGCGTCTCGAGCGAGGTGGACGAGGAGCCGATGCTGGTCCCGTCGAAGAGCGTGGACGGGAGGTGGCGCTTCACCGACTGGATGAGGCGGCCCCGCAGCTCGTGCTCGAGGTAGCGGCCCACCGCGCGCGCCCCGTACACCGGGGGGTCCGGCGGGTGGAAGTAGAGCAGCGTGGGCATCAGCGTGGGCACGCGGTTGGCCGGGTCGATGGCGATGGGCAGGACCCGTCCCCCCTGGGCAAGGGCCAGCGTGGAGTTGGAGGTGCCGAAATCGATGGCGGCGGCGGCGGGCATGAGCGGCCCGGCGTAACGCGGCCACGCCGGCTCACCCGGGCGGCGGGCCCTCGACCCCGGCGCGACCCCGCACCCGGGACATGACCTGTTCGAGCACGACCGGCATCTCCACGCTCGGGCCGGCGCCGGGGCGCAGCTCGGACAGCACGAGCCGACCGTGCCGACCCCACCGGGCGACGTGGGCGCCTTCCACGGGCACGGGTCGCGGCCCGACCACCCATACCCGGTCGGCGAGCCGGAGCCCGGCGCGGGCGAAGTCCTCCGGGCCGCCGTGCACGGTGGAGCGCGACGCCGCCCGCCAGGGATCGGGCGAGACGGGGCCCCGCGCCGGGTCGAACCAGGGCGGGTTGCACACCACCACGTCCACCCGCGGACCCTCCCAGCTCCGCACGTCGGCGGCGACGAGGCGCACGCGCTCGCCGAAGGGGGCGAGGTTCCGGGAGGCGAGCCCGAGCCAGCTCGCGTCCCGCTCCACCGCGACCACCCGGCGCCCGTGGTGGGCGAGGAGCGCCGCCACCACGCCCGAGCCGGTGCCCAGGTCGACCGCCTCGGGCCCCGGGTCCAGGAGCGCCGCCCAGGCCAGCAGGTAGACCTCCACCCCCCATCGGTGGCCCCGGCGCGGCTGGCGGATCGAGAGCCCGGGCACGGGCTCGTCCACGGTCAGCTCGGGATCGCCCACGCCTCGCCCACGTCGCTCCGCCAGGCCGCCCCGGAGAAGCGCACCCCGGCCACCCCGCGGTAGGCGCGCTCGCGGGCCGCGGCGGGGGTCGGGCCGAGCCCGGTCACGCCGAACACCCGGCCCCCCACGGCGCGCACCACGCCGTCCACCCGGCGGGTGCCGGCGTGGAACACGACGAGATCCTCGGTGTCGGCCGGGAGCGCCTCCACCCGCGCGTCCGCCCCCCGCTCCGGGTACCCGTCGGCGGACACCACCACACAACAGGCGGCGCCCGGCCGCCAGCGCAGGGTGTCCCCGGGGAGCCGACCGGTGGCGGAGCCGAGGAACCAGGGGGCCGGGTCCTCGTCCAAGAGCGCCATGAGCGGCTGGCACTCGGGGTCCCCGAAGCGGACGTTGAACTCGATGAGCCGCGGGCCGTCGCGGGTGAGCATGAACCCCCCGTAGAGCACCCCGCGGAACGGCGTGCCCTCGGCGGCCATCCCGAGCACCGCCTTGCGGAGCACCTCCACGCACGCCGCCTCCTCGGCCACCCGCACCGGCGCCACCGCCCCCATGCCGCCGGTGTTGGGGCCACGGTCCCCGTCGTAGCGACGCTTGTGGTCCCGGGCCGGCAGGAGCGGCACCACCCGCTCTCCGTCGGAGATGCCGAGCACGGAGAGCTCGGGACCCTCCAGGCGCTCCTCGATGAGCAGCGCGTCGCCGGGTCGGGCGCGGAAGGCGGCGTCCACCGCCTGGCTCACCGCGGCCCCGTCGTCGCAGACCCAGACGCCCTTGCCGGCGGCGAGGCCGTCGAGCTTCACCACCCCCGGCCCCGACCACCCCAGCGTGTCCGCGGCGGTGAGGCGGACCGCGCGCGCGGTGGGGAGGCCGTGACGGACGAAGAAGGCCTTGGACCTCACCTTCGAGGCTTCGAGCCAGGCGGCGTCCGCGCGCGGGCCGAAGGCGGGGATGCCCCACGCCTCCAACGCGTCCACCAGCCCCTCCGCGAGCGGCCCCTCCGGGCCGATGACCACCAGATCCATGCCCCGGGCGGCGTCGAGCGGAGGCGCGTCCACCCGCTCGCCCAGCGTCTCGAAGCCCGGGTTGGCGTGGGTGAAGCGCAGGGTGTGCCCGGCGCGGGCCAGCCTCCAGGCGAGCGCGTGCTCGCGCCCACCGCCACCGACCAGCAGGATTCTCATCGGGTCTCCATCAGGGTTGGCCGCCGCGCGCGCGCGCCCGGCTGACCAGCTGCGTCCAGGCCGGCTGGCGGGGGGCCAGGGCCGCGGCGCGTTCGGCGGCGGCGAGCGCCCCGACCCCGTCGCCGGCCCCGAGGAGGAGGCGGGCGTGGAGCCCGGCCAGGTCGGGGTCGTCCGAGCGCGGGATCTCCGCCTCCACGCGCGCGAGCGCCCGGTCCGGGGCGCCGCCCAACCAGTCCAGCACCGCGAGCGCCAGGGCGAGATCCCGCTCGTGCTCCGAGCGCCCCGACATCAGCGAGACGAGCCCGCTGGTGAGCTCGGCGGTGGACACCGGGACGGGGACGGTCTCGGTCGGGGCGGGACGGGTCCCGTCCACCGCGGCGACCGCGGACCGGAGCGCGGCGAGCGCCCCGGGACCGTTGTCCCCCGCGAGGTGCACGGAGGCGAGCCACAGCCGCGCGTCGGCGCCGTTCGGGTCGGCGCGCACCGCCTCTTCGGCGGCGGACCGGGCCTGGGAGGGCGCCGACCGGGCGAGGTCCACCGCGACCCGGGCCAGGAGCAGGTTCCCATGGTCCGCCGGGCCGGCGCGGTCCACGACCACCCGATCGTAGGCCCGCTGGGCGGCGGCGTAGTCCCGGGTGCCGATGGCGGCGAGGAGCCGCAGCTGGGTGGCCCCCACCCCGGCCCGGTCGGCCTCCCAGGCCAGGCCGGCCGCCTCCGCGGCCGCCGCGGCCGCCGCGTCGCCGGGACGGGCCCGCGCCTCGAGGAGCGCGACCTGCCCCCGGCGCAGCAGGATCACCGGGTCCTGGGAGCTCTCGAAGGGGCCCACCCAGGCGCGGGCGGCCGCGACATCCCCGGCGACCACCGCGGCACCGGCCAACTGGGCGACCACGTCCGGGGGCGCCGCCGCGCCGAGCGCCCGCGCCACCTGGGCCGCACGGGGGTCCCCCGCGTGGAGGTAGAGGCGCGCCAGTCCGCCCGCGAGCTCCGGGTCGCCGGGGAAGCGCGCGACGATCGCCTCCAGGCGCGCCGTGGCGTCGGGGGCGGAGGCGTCCATCGCCAGGCGGGCGACCCGGCGGGCCAGCCCGCGGTGCTGTGGCCAGCGCTCCGCGAGGGCGGTGGAGGCGGCGAGCCGCGCCCCCGCGTCCCCCGGCGCCAGGCGGTCGGCCAGCTCGAGGCACACCAGGTCCTCCGGGCTCACCGAGAGGCAGGACGCCGCCGCGGCGCGCCCGGCCTCGTCGCCCCTGCTGGCGGCCGCGACCTCCGCCTCGGCACGGGACCGCAGCGGGGCGTCCATGGGGATCCCGGCGAGGAGCGCCTGCACGCGATCGGGGTGCTGACCGGCCTCCGCGTAGAGCGCGGCGAGGAGCCCGCGGGCCTCGTGGTTGTCCGGGGCCCGGGCCACCGCGCGGGTCCCCCAGCCGAGCGCCGCCGTCCCGTCCCCCGAGGTCCTCGCGGCCCAGGCCCGCGCGAGGAGGAGCGCCACCGGTTCGGCCACGGCCCCCGCCTCGGCCTGGATCGCCACCACCGCATCGGCGCCCGGCGCCACCGCGACCGGCCCTCCGGCCACCGGCGCGTCCGCGGCGGGCGGTTGCTGCCACCACCACCACACCCCTCCGGCGGCCAGCACCACCATCACCCCGCCGAGGAGCGGGATCGCCAGCAGCGCGAGCCAACCGGGCCCCGCCGCGCGCCCGGGGGTCGGGGGCGCCGGCGCGAGGAAGAGGTCGCGGAAGACCGGGTGGGCGGCGATGGGCCGGGGGCTCTCCCCCTCTGCGGAGATGAAGTCCGAGTCGCGGAGCTCCCCCGAGCGGAGGAGCGCCACCACCCCGGCGCGGTCGAGCCGATCCGCGTACCCGGGGCGGTGCACCTTGAACTCTCCCACCGTGGCGCCCCCGGCGCAGCGCTCACACAGGGGCAGGCCCTGCTCCGGGCGGGCCTGCACCGACACCAGGCGGCCACAACGGCGGCAGGGGAGCGGGAGCGCGTCGGCCATCCCGCTCGTCCTAACCCGGCCGGCGCGGCGGCCCGCCGTTCGCCGTCCGCGCGACCCCCCCATCTCGGGCCCCCCCACCGCCGTCCCCGGCGCGCGCCCCCACCGCCTCCCCGCACCTCGCCGCTGGTGCTCATCCGCCGGGGGGGTGCTTTTCCTGGCGGTCCTCCGCCAAGAAATGCAGGGGGGACCTGCAGGGGGCCCCCCTCGAGAATCTCAGTGGCGGAAGTGACGGGCGCCCGTGAGCATCATCGCCATGCCCGCCGCCGCCGCGGCGGCCTTGACCTCGTCGTCGCGGATCGAGCCCCCCGGCTGGACCACCGCCACGACGCCCGCCCGCGCGGCCGCCTCGACGCCGTCGGCGAAGGGGAAGAACGCGTCCGAGGCGAGCACCGAGCCCTCGGTGGGTCGGCGCGCCTTGCGCACCGCGAGCTCCACCGAGTCCACCCGGCTCATCTGCCCGGCGCCGACGCCGTTGAGCACCGCGCCCCCCTCGACCGCGCGCGCGAGCACGATCGCGTTGGACTTCACGTTGCGGCAGACGGCCCAGGCGAACTTCAGGGTCGAGAGCTCCTCGTCGGTGGGGGGACGAAGCGCGGAGGTCCACTCCGTCTCGTGACCGACGTCCCAGTCCTGCAGGAGCCACCCGCCCTGCACGCGGCGCGCGTCCATGCCGGCCGGGCGAGCGCCACCCCAGTCCCCCGGGAGCTCCATCACGCGCAGGTTCTTCCGCACGGCGAGGATCTCCCTCGCCTCCGCGTCGATGCCCGGGGCGGCGAGGACCTCGTAGAACACCTTGCTGTCCACGACGGCCTGGGCCTCGGCGGCGCCCAGGGGTCGGTTGAAGGCGACGATCCCGCCGTAGGCCGACACGGGATCGGCCGAGAGCGCGAGCGCGTAGGCCTCGGTCACCCCGCTCCGGTGCACCGCGGCGCCGCAGGGGTTCATGTGCTTGACCACCACGCAGGCGGGCTCGGCGAACTCGAAGGCCACCCGCAGCGTGGCGTCCAGGTCGGCGAGGTTGTTGAACGAGAGCTCCTTGCCCTGGAGCTGCACGGCGCGGCCGAGCGCGCGACCCCCCTCCCCCACCCCGGCGTAGAAGGCCGCCGTCTGGTGCGGGTTCTCCCCGTAGCGGAGCGTCTGCGCGAGCTTCAGGGGGAGGGCCGTCTCGGCCGGGAAGCCCGGGTCCAGTCGCTCGCCCAGCCAGCCGGCGATCATCCCGTCGTAGGCGGCGGTGTGGCGGAAGGCCTTGACCGCCAGGCGGGCGCGCGCGGCCGCGTCGCCGGCGTCCACCGCCGCGAGCGCGAGCGGGTAGTCCTGCGGGTCGACCACGATCGTGACCGCCGCGTGGTTCTTGGCCGAGGCGCGCACCATCGCCGGGCCGCCGATGTCGATCTGCTCGACCGCCTCGGGGAGGGTGGCGCCCTTCGCGACGGTGGCCTCGAAGGGGTAGAGGTTCACCGCCACGACGTCGATCCAGGGGATGTCGTGCTCGGCGGCGACCGCGTCGTCCGCGCCGCGCCGGCCGAGGATGCCCCCGTGGATGCGGGGGTGGAGGGTCTTGACCCGACCGCCGAAGATCTCCGGGGCGCCGGTGTGGGCGCTCACGGAGCGGACCGGCACCCCCGCCGCCACCAGCGCGGCCTTGGTGCCCCCCGTGGAGAGCAGCGTGTAGCCGCGTTCTACCAGCCCGCGGGCGAAGTCGACGAGGCCGGTCTTGTCGGAGACGGAGAGGAGCGCGTAGCGGGACATGGGCACCTCGGGCGGGGCGCCGGGCTATCCCGGGACCGGTTCCTCCGCCGCGTCGCGGACCCCCCTCCGACCGACCCGCCCGCGCCCCGGAGGCGGCCCGCCGCTCAGCGACAGCGGATCCACACCGCGCGGACCTCGGCGTTCCGGTCCACCTGGCGCCCGTCGGCTTCGGTCACGGTGCCGTCGTTGACGAACTCCAGTTCGACCGCCGCCCCCGGGCTCTCGACCTCGGGGGACCACCAGACGGCCTCCTCCGCTCCGAGGCTCGCCTCCCAGTCCGCGACCGCGCCCTCCGGGCCGACCAGGCGCACGCGCAGGCGAGGGCCCTCCCCGCCCCCCACGTCCCCACGACCGGCGAGGCCGACCGAGCAGCGGCCGATCGCGGTGGGCTCGGGGGCCCGCACGCTCTGGTTCCAGTAGAAGCGCAGGGCCCCCCCGTCCCACATCGGCGGGCCCAGGTCCTGCCCGATGGCCACCCGCCGGGCGCGGCGGTCGCGGAGCGACACGTGGGCGCCGTCGAACCACCACTCGCGAATCAGCTCGCCCTGCGCGACGGTGCCGGTGGCGTCGAGGTCCTCGTGTGCCCGCAGCACGAAGCTGCGCTCGGGCTCGGCGGGATGCTCGTCCACCTCGGGGAGGTAGAAGCGCCAGAGGTTGGGGTGGTTGACGTCCACCACGTCGCCCGGGCGCCACTCCGCCCGCACCACGCGCGCCGCCTCCCGCCAGTCCTCGCCGCGCCCCTCGGGGCGCAGGCTGACCGCGCCCAGCGCGAGCACCGAGAGCGCCACCAGCCCGGATCCCGCCCGTCCCGGGAGTCGGGTGTACCCGGCGCCGGCCAGCACACAGGCGAGCGGGACCAGGGCGACGAGGTTCCGGTCGCGGAGCACGGGGGCGAGCTGGCTCACCAGGAGGGGGACGAGCAGATACCCCCCCAGTCCCGCGACGAGGAGCACGGCGGTCCGGGGCCCGGCGAGCGCCAGCGCCAGCACCACCCCGGTCCCGAGGAGGGCGGCGGGCCCGGGCCCGCCCGCGAGGGTGGGGAGGAGCCAGGCCAGCACGTCGGGCGGGGGCGGGGAGTACCAGGGCGCGGCGTGGTAGCTCTGCGCCTGAGCCAGGACCGTGGGCGCCCAGGGGAGGAGGAGGAGCCCGGCGCCCACCCCCGACGCGATCCAGCCACGCAGCGGGCCGCGTTCGGCGGGGGGGACGAGGAGCAGCCAGAGCAGCGACGCCGCGCCGAAGGCGAGACCGAACACGTGCGTCCACGCCGCCGCCGCCAGCGCGAGGGCCCAGCCGATCCGGGCCCCGCGACCGCCCCCACCCACGAGGAAGCCCGTACCCACCGTGCAGAACAGCGAGAGCCACGCGTTCCCGCGCGCCTCCCGGTCCAGCCCGACCGCGAAGGGCGCCACCGCGAGCAGCCAGGCCGCGGCCACCCCGGCCCGCGCGTCGACCAGGCGGGCGCCGAGCCAGGCCACCGCGACGATCCCGAGCCCGCCCGCGACCACCGAGAGCCCGCGCGCCGCCACCTCGGTGGGGCCGACCAGGGCGAAGGTGCCGCGCAGGAGCGCGAAGTAGAGGGGCGGGTGCACGTCCCGCGCCACCTCGTCCACCATCCCCGCGAAGCTCTCGCGGGCGGCGGCGCGGACCGAGAAGAGCTCGTCGAGCCAGAGGCTCTCCGCGGTCAGCTCGTGGGCGCGCAGCAGGACGCCGCCCACCACGGCGAGCGCGATCCAGGCGCGGGCGGATCCGCTGAACAACGGCGCTACTCCTTGCGGATCGGGGGTGCGGCGGGCATCGTGGCATATCCCGGAGTGCCCATGCTGCTCACGCTCCTCGTCATCGGGTGCGTCACGGACCCCGTCACCGGCAAGCCCATCGGGGAGGTCGCCTACGACCTGCCGGACATCGCGGTCTCCCCGGCCTCCCTGGACTTCGGCGTCCTGGACCTCGGGAGCAGCACGGAGCGGACGCTCACCGTCCAGAACGTGGGCGAGGCCAGCCTGGAGCTCACCGATCTGACCGCGGAGGATACGACCTGGTCGGTGGTGCCTCCCTCCAACCCGGTCCTGGCCCCCGGCGAGAGTGTCCCGGTCACCGTGCGCTGGGTCCCCACCTCCATCGGGGCGCGGAGCGCCTCCCTGCGGGTGCGCAGCACCGACCCCGACGACCCCTCGCTGGAGGTGCCGCTCAGCGGCGAGGCGCACGGCCCGGTCGCCCGGGTGAGCCCGGACCCGATCGACCTCGGCTCCATGCCGGTGGGCTGCGACGCCACCCTGACCGTGACCGTGGCCAACGACGGGGACCGCGACCTGCTGGTCGAGGGGCTGGAGCTCGTTGGCGCCTCGTCCGAGTTCGACTTCGAGGCTCCCACGCTGCCCCTGGTGCTCACCAGCGGCCAGAGCGTGGAGGCGAGCATCGGGTACCTCCCGGCGGACCACGCCACCGACGGGGGCAGCCTGGTGGTCACCTCGAGCGACCCGGTGGAGCCCGACCGGTCCGTGCTCGTGTCCGGGACGGGCGTCGTGGGCGAGGTGGCCACCGAGAGCTTCGAGCAGGGCGCCGCGACGGAGCTGGACCTGGTGATCGTCCCGAGCGCGCTCGCGGAGCCGGCGCGGGACGCCGCCGTGGACCTCCTGGAGGCCTGGCTGGACGCGTTGGACGTCGGCGGGGCGGACTACCGGATGATCGTCCTGAGCACCTACGGGTGCAACTCGACCGCCGACCCCTGGCTCGACGCCGAGCTCGACGGCGCCGACCGCACCGACACCCTCGAGCTGGCCATCGAGCGCGCCGCGGTCGAGTCCGCCTACGAGTCGGCGGGCCTCCAGCGCCTGCACTGGGCGCTCCAGGACGAGGGAGATGGCTACTACGCGGACTGCGACGCCGGTTTCTTCCGCGACGACGCCCGCCTCGTGGTCCTGGGCATCACCGACGGGCCCGACCACTCCACCCTGGTCAGCTGGATCGACGTCGCGGAGCGGATCGAGGACTTCCGCGGCGCCGGACAACGGCTCGTGCACGCAGTCGCGCCCGAAGACCCCGGCGGCTGCGACCTGTACGAGGCCGGCTCGGGCTGGTCGGACCTGGTCGCGGAGGAGGGCGGGAGCTTCTTCAGCTACTGCGCGACCGACTGGTCTGCCCACGGCGAGGCGCTCGGCGCGCTGGACCCCGGCCGCCGGACCCGCTGGGTGCTGGCCCAGCCCGCGGTCGGACACACCGTGGAGGTCGAGGTGGCCGGCACGCCCGCGCTCACCGGCTGGCACTACGACGAGGCCGACAACGCCGTGGTCTTCGACGACGTGCCCGAGGCCGGGGACCGCGTGGAGCTGAGCTACGCCGTGCGCCCGGACAGCTGCGACTGATGGCTCGCGTCGCGGCGCTCTTCCACGGTTTCCTGCGCACCGGCGCGTCGATGATGTGGGTCGGGCGCGCGCTCCGGACCGCCGGCTGGTCGGACACGCTCGCGCCCACCTTCGGCTACCAGTTCCGCCCCCTGGACACGCATGCCGAGCGCGCCGCGCGGATGCTGGCCGCCTTCGCGGACCGCCACCCGGGCGCGGAGCTGGACGTGGTCACCCACTCCTACGGCGGGGTCCTGGCGCGCGCGACCCTGGCCCACCCCGACTGCCCTCCCGTCCGCCGGCTGGTCATGCTCGCGCCGCCCAACCAGGGGGCCCAGTGGGCCCACCAGATCCGGAGCCGCATCCCGCTGCACCTGACCGGCTGGGATCCCCTCCAGCAGTTCCTCCCCGGGGTGCCCACCCGTCACCCCGTCCCGCCGGCCGAGTTCGGCATCCTCGCCGGCGGGCTCGGCACCCCCCGGGGCTACAACCCCTTCCTGGACGGGGACAACGACGGGACCGTGACCGTGGAGGAGGCCAGGCTCGAAGGGGCCGCCGACTTCCACGTCCTCCCCATCCACCACTCGCTCCTCCCCGTGCACCCGGAGGCCCTCGGGCAGGTCCGCCGCTTCCTCGAGGCCGGCAGCTTCCGGCGCTGAGCCGGGCGGGCGGTCAGCCTCGGAGGCCGCAGTCGGCGACGAGGCGGTCCACGTCCACGTGGGCGCGGAAGTGGGCGGCGAGGCGCTCGTACGGGTGCTGCCGGGCCACGTCGAAGGGGCCGTTCACGTCACCTCGGCAGCCGCCCGGAGCGCCGCAAGAGCGCCCGGATTCGGAGCTCGAGCTCCTCGGGATCGAAGGGCTTGGGCAGGTAGTCGTCCGCGCCCACCTGGAACCCCTGCTTGACGTGGGCGGAGTCGCCGCGCGCGGAGAGGATGAGCACCGGGAGCGCCTCGGTGGCGGCCTCGGACTTGAGCCGGCGGCACACCTCGTAGCCGGACAGTCGCGGCATCATGACGTCCAGCACGACCACGTCGGGCTGCGTGGCGGCCACCTGCTCCAGGGCCTCGACCCCGTCGTGCGCCACCACCACGTCGTAGTCGTCCTCCAAGGTCACGGTGACGAGCTGGAGGATCTCCTGGGTGTCGTCGACCACCAGGACCTTGGCGCGGGCCCCGGCGCGGGGAGCCGGGGTCGGCGCCACGTTCGGCATGGGGGCGGGCATACCGACCTCGGCCGGCAGCTCCACGAGCTGGATGGCGTCGCCGCCGATCTCCTCCAGGGCCTCGATGGGCACCTCGCCGGGCTCGACCAACGGCGCCGCCTCGTAGCCGCCGCGGCGGCGCGTGCGCTCGCGCCACGTGTCCACCGGCACCGTCCGCGCGACCTCTTCCAGGGTGGTCAGGCCACGGCGCACCTTGTCCAGCGCGTCCTCGAACATGGTCACGAAGCCGTGCTCGCGCACGTAGGCCCAGAGCGCGCTCTCGTCGACCTCCTTGAGCACGAGCTGGCGGAAGCCGTCGTCCACGCGGAGGATCTCGAACACGCCGAGGCGGCCGGAGTAGCCGGCGTACTGGCAGGCCGGGCAGCCGGGACCGACCCGGCGGGTCTCCGGGCCCAGGTCCTCGGGAGGAAGCTGCAGCCGCTCCCAGTCGAGCTCGTCGGGCGGCTCGACGATGGAGCAGGAGGTGCACACCCGCCGGAGGAGGCGCTGGGCCACCACCCCGAGGAGCGAGTGCCCGACGAGGTAGGCGGGCACCTCGAGGTCGCGGAAGCGTGTCACCGCCGCCACCGCGCTGTTGGTGTGCATCGTCGAGAGCACGAGATGACCCGTCGTCGCCGCGTCCCCCGCGGCCTGGGCGCTCTGCGGGTCCCGGATCTCGCCGACCACCATCACGTTCGGGTCCTGCCGCAGCAGCGAGCGGATCGCGGTGGCGAAGGTCATCCCGGTCTTCTCGTCCACCTGGACCTGGGCGATGCCCGGGAGCGTGTGCTCGATGGGGTCCTCGATGGTGACGATGGACGTGGTCTCGTTCCGGATGCGGTTGATCGTGGCGTACAGCGTGGTGGTCTTGCCGCTCCCGGTGGGGCCCACCACCAGCACCATCCCCTGGGGCTGGGACACCATGTGGAAGTACCCCTGGAGCGCACGGGGGTTCCACCCGAGCTCGCCGAGGTCCACGCGCAGCGTGCGCGAGTCCAGCACGCGGATCACCACCGATTCGCCGAACTGGCTCGGCACGATGGACACGCGGAGGTCCACGTGGCGGTTGCCGATCTCGGCGCGCGCCTTCCCGTCCTGGGCCCGGCGGTGCTCGGCCACGTCCAGGCGCGCCACCACCTTGACCCGGCTCACCAGCGGGACGAGCGCCCAGGCCGGCAGGACGAGCACCTCGCGCAGCAGGCCGTCGATGCGGAAGCGGATCCGCACCCCGTTCGGCTGCGGCTCCATGTGGATGTCCGACGCGCCCCGCTCGATCGCGTTGATGAGCAGGAAGTTGAGGATCTCCACGTACCCGGACTGCCCCGCGCCCAGCCTGGACTTGAAGGCCTCGGGGTCCAGCTCGAGCGAGTTGGGGGAGAGCGTGGGCGCGCGCAGGGACCGGGGCACACCCTCCAGCATCCGGTGGGCGATGGGCTCCATGTCGTAGTGCCGCGAGATGGCCTGGGTGATCCGGGCTTCGCTGGAGGCCTCCGGGTAGACGCTCAGCTTGAGGAGGAACTCGAGCTCCATGACCGCCGCGCCGTCCCGCGGGTCCGCCATGGCCACCTTCACGCCCCGGTTCACCCGCGCGTAGGCGAAGGCGCGGTGCTTCTCCGCGACGTTGCGAGGGAGCCGCCAGAGGACCTCCGGGTCCACCGTCTGCACCGTCGGGTCGACGTAGGGGATGCCGAGCTGCTTGGCGAGCGCCCGCGCGACCCTCTCGGCGTCCGCGTCGCCCCGATCCACGAGGATCTGCCCGATCCGTCGCCCCTCCAGCCGGCCCTTCTGGGCGGCCAGGCCGGCGTTGACCGCGGCCTCGGGAACTCCGCCTTCCACCAGGATCTCACCCAGCTTGCGCCGACTCATGGACCTTGCTCCTCAATGACGGGGAATTCGAGGTGGAACCGGCTGCCCTCACCCGGGCTGGACCTAACTCCGATCGTACCGCCCTGGGCCTCGACCAGGGCTCGGCAGATGTAGAGCCCCAGGCCGGCCCCACCCGCGACGCGGGTGTCCCCACGCTCGACCTGGAAGAACTTGTCGAACACTCGGGCCATTGCCTCGGGCGGGATGCCGCGCCCGGTGTCGCGCACCCAGATCCGGACCCGGCTCCCCTCGCGCTCGGCCCCGATCCCGATGGCGCCCTCGGGGGTGAACTTCAAGGCGTTGGAGAGGAGGTTCCCCAGGACCTGCTGGAGGCGGAAGGGATCGACCAGCACCCGCACTCCCTCCGCCTCGGCCAGATCCGACTCGAACCGCAGGCCCCGGGCCTCCACCGATCCCCGCCAGGTGCTGGTGGTGGTGCGGAGCACCTCGGCGAGGTCGTTCGGCTCGGCGTGGATAGGGAGGTTGCCCGCCTCGAGCCGGGAGGTGTCGAGCATGTTCTGGACCATGTCCTTGAGCACGCTCGCCTGGTCGTGGATGGTGCGTACGAAGCCCGTGGCGCGCTCGGGCAGCGCACCGGCCTTGCCGCGCATGAGGAGCTTGGCGTACCCGTCGATGGCGGTGAGCGGGGTCTTCAGCTCGTGGGTGACCACGGACATGAAGTCGCTCTTCATCTGCTCGAGCTCTCGCTCCGCGGTGACGTCCCGGAGCATCACCACACGCAGGTCGGGCGAGCCCTCCACCGCGCGCAGGCGAAGCTCCACGAAGCGGCGACGGGTGCCGAGGGGCCCGCGGACGAGCTGGAGCTCGACCTCCTCGTTCGACTGGAGGACGGCGGGGGTGAGCTCGGGGAGGCGCTCGGAGAGGGCTTCACCCGAGGCGCCGGCGGTGTCCCCGGCGAGGAGCCGGAGGAGCGCCTCGGCGGCCGGGTTGGCCTCCAGCACGGTGCCGTCGGTCCGGGCGAGCATCACCCCGTCCAGCATGTTGCCGAGGATGGTGGCCGTCTCCTGGTTCCTCCGGTCCAGGTCCCGGATGAGCCCCACGAGCCGTCCTCGCATGGCTTCCATCGCCACCGCGAGGGTGTGCACCTCGCTGGCCCCCCCGGGGTCCTCCACCGCCTCGTCCAACCGTCCGCCCGCCACGCCGCTCGCCCGAGCGGCCAGGCGCGCGAGCGGGCCGGAGAGCGTGGATTGCAGGCTCAGGGCGAGCGCCAGGGTCACTGCCGCGCACGCCACGATCCAGATCAGGGCCGGGCCGAGCAGCGGCTCGATCTGGTCCACCCAGACGGGGCGCTCGGTGACCACGACCGCCTGCACCGAGCCGACGAAGCGACGGTGGGCGAGGCGGAGCTCCGCGGTGTGGGCGTGCGCGTGCAGGTCGTCGTCGTCCTCGCCGACGGGGGCGAGCTCGTGGCGGTGGGCGTAGAAGCGCTCCACCGCCCCGCGGTAGAGCTCCAGCTCCTCGCGGGCGGCCCCCGCCGCCGGGCCCAGCGCGTCGAGCGAGGCGGCGAGGCGCTCGAGCTCCTCGAGGTTCGCCATGCGGCGCGCCTCGGTGGGGGCCTCGGAGAGGAGGCGCTCGTTGAGCGTGACGGATGCCGAGGCGATGTTGCGCGCGGTCGCGATCTCGGTGCCGCTCGCCCCCTCACGGAGGGTGCTGATCAGGACGATGCTCAACGCCGCCAGCGCCACCGTGTTGAAGGTGGCCAGCAGCAGGATGATGCTGATGCGGAACCGGATCGAGAGGCGGAGGGAGGGCGGAGTCGCCACGGCGGTTTCGTCTCGCCGCGACGGTACCATGCGGCGCGCCTGCGCTGGTCAGCCCTCCGTGCAGCGCACGCGCGTCTCGGCCTCGCAACGCGCCGCGCAGGTGCGGCGGCGCGACTCGACGTCGGTCCAGGCCAGCTCGACGAGGCGAGCGTCCACCCGGGCGCACATCTGCGCGCGGCCCTGCTCGAGGGCGCGGACCCCGGAGACCTCGATGGAGAAGGTGTCTCCCGTCCAGCACTCGGGGACGGGGAGGTCCACGAAGCAGAGCCGCGGGCCGGCGAGCTGCGGCTCGGGGAAGCAGGTCGCCGGGGCCTCCTCCGCGGCGTCCCCACAGGTCTGGAACTCGGCGTCGGAGAGCGCCGGGGTCCGCGCGCGCTGGGCGTCTCCCCAGAGGAGCAGGACCAGGGCCAGCTGCTCCCGCAGCGCCGCCCGGGCCGCCGACTCCCCGCGGGCGGTGGCCTCGACCCGGAGGGGCTGGCGCACCTGGCAGCCGGGGACCGGCCCCGCCCAGGTCGCGGTGCACCGCACCGGATCGGCAGCGAGGGCGGCGAAGACGAGGAGCGGCGTCATCCGGTGCAGGGGATCGGCCGCCGGCCCGGCCCCTGAAGGTCGAAGCGCGGGCTCATGCGTACCGCCAGCAGGCCCAGAGCATCTTCGCCCCGGCCCGGGTGGCGCCGCGCAGCGACCCGCTGATCTTGCTCCTTCCCACCCGCACCCGGGAACCCACCGGGATCTCCTCGATGCGGGCGCCGAGTCGCGCCGCCTTCATCTGCATCTCCACGTTCCACCCCCAGGTCGGGTCGCGCATTCCCAGCCGCGTCAGGAGCTCCCACCGGATGGCGCGCAGCGGCCCCAGGTCCCGGTAGCGCACCCCGGTGCGGACCGCGATGAGCCTCGTGGCCACGACGTTCCCCACCCGTTGGGGCAACGTGAGCGCGCCCGGCTCGGCGCGGAGCGTGCGGTCGCCGAGCACCATCTCGGCGCGGCCGTCGAGCACGGGGGCCGCGACGCGCTCGACGTCCTCGGGGTAGACCGAGTGGTCGGCGTCCACCACCACCACCACTTCGGGCGGCGCCGGGGCGAGGTGGGCCAGACCGGCGAGCAGCGCAGACCCGTACCCTCGCCGGGGGGCCACCGCGACCTCGGCTCCGGCGGCGTGGGCGACGGCCACGGACCCGTCCGAGCTCCCGTTGTCGCACACCACCACGCGCCAGCCACGGGGGAGCCCGCCGAGCACGAGCGGCAGGGCCTCCTCCTCGTCCAGACAGGGGAGCAGCACGGCGACCGCGGGTCCGCTCACGCCCCCCCCGTGTCCTCCGGGTTGCACACCACCGGGACCAGCTCGACCGAGTCCTGGAGGAGGAGCTCGCCCCCGCCGTCCTCGTAGAGCGCGCCGAGGGTGGCCGGGCCTCCGTCGAAGGTCCGGATCACCTCGTCGGAGAGCCACAAGTAGAAGTGCGTGGTGTGGGCGCAGAGATCGTCCGCCGGGCGGGACATGACCTCGCTGTAGCGACGCTCGTAGAGAAGCTCGCCGTCCCGGACCAGGCGCGCCGTGACGTGCCCCTCTCCGGACCCGCCCCGCACGCGCACCTCGGGCCAGGTGCTCCCGTTTCCGCTCGGCCCCGTACGGAAGCAGAGCGCCTCCCCGTCGCCGAAGGCCACCCAGGGCTGCTGGGTGCCCTCCGGAAAGGAGCCGAGCTCGAGATCCGCGTCGACCGTCCCGCAGGATTCGGGCCCTTCCACGCCCGACTCCACCCCTTCGGGCGTGAGGTCCACGACGCACGCCGACAGGACGACAAGGAGCAACGCGGGGCCCTCGGTCGCCCAGCGTACCCGCTGCCGCTGGCGGGATCAACCGGGCAGGATGTGTGCGTTTGTCGGCGGACCGAGCCACCAGCCGACGATCCCGGTTAGCGTCCACTGCCCTCTCGATCGCGAGGCCCCCACGGGGGTTCACCTCGGAGGAAACGTGCCCGGCTTCGTCGCCTTCCTCACGCTGCTCCTCGCGCTGGCGCGCGCCGACGCCCCGCCTCCGCCCTTCGCGGTCGATGCGCTCGACCAGACCGTCCCCGCGGGCGGGTCCGCGCGCGTGGCGGTGTCGCTCACCATCCCCGACGGCTACCACATCTTCCGCGAGATGCTGGCGGTCACCGCCGCGGATGCGGCGGGGCTGACGGTGGGGAGCCCGGTGTACCCGGAGGGCGAGGTGGTGCCGGATCCCATGGATCCCACCCGGACCCGGGAGCAGTACGCCGAGCAGGTCACCGTGGACGTTCCCGTCAGCGCCCCGGCCTCCGGCCCCGCGGTGCGGGTGCTGAAGCTGAAGGTGCGCTACCAGGCCTGCCGGGACACCCTCTGCCTCCTCCCCCAGGACGTCTACGCCGACGCCGCGGTGACGGTGGTGCCGCGCGGGGCGCTGGCCCTCCCCCTCCTGATGCTCCCCGCGGCGGGCGCCCAGGAGCCGGCGGGCGGCGAGGTGCCGGTCATCTTCACCCCGGGCGCCGCGCGCGACGATCACCTCGTGGTGCGCGTGGACCTGCAGGGGGACTGGCACCTGAACAAGCTGTTCATGGGGGCCGCCGCGGTGGACGCGCCCCAGCTCCAGCTCGGGGAGCCGCTCTACCCCCCGGCGCACCCCAGCGGGAAGGTCGAGGACGGCACCTGGCGCGAGGACTTCGTCGAGGACTTCGATCTCGTGGTCCCGGTCTCGGGCCCGGCCGGCTCCGGGCCGGTGAAGGTGGCCGTCTCCTTCCAGGCCTGCAAGGGCGTCTCGCTCTGCATGATGCCCACCACGCAGGAGGTCCTGCTCCCGTCCGTCACCCTGACCGGCGCGGCGCTCCCCCCTCCCCCGGCTCCCTCGGCCCCCGCCGAGCCCCACGCGGAGGAACCGTCCGCCGCGCCCGCGCCCGCCACTCCGGCCCCCGCCGCCACCGCGGTGGCCGCCGCTCCCGGGGCCTCGACCTTCGCCGCGGCCCGCGAGCAGGGGGTGCTCGCCCTCCTGCTGGTCTGCTTCCTGGCCGGGATCGCGGTGAGCGTGACCCCCTGCGTGCTCCCGATGGTGCCCATCACCATGGGCATGATCGGGGCCCGGAGCGCCGGCAGCCGGCTCTCGGCGCTCGGGCTGACCGGGGCCTACGTGCTCGGCCTCGCCATCGTCTACACCGGGCTGGGGGTGTTCGCCGGGGTGACCGGGGCGCTCTTCGGGAGCTGGCTGCAGTCTCCGCTCGTGACCGGCGGCATCGCGCTCTTCTTCGTGGTCATGGGCGCCGCGATGTTCGGGTTCTTCGACGTGGGGGTCCCGAGCTTCATCGCGAACCGCGTCCAGGGCGGCGCGGGTGGCCGCGGCGGCTTCTTCGGCGCCTTCGTGGTCGGGATGATCGGCGCGGTGGTGGCCGGACCCTGCTCCGGGCCGGTGGTGGTGTCCATCCTGGCCCTCATCGGCCAGGGCGGGGAGGTGGCGCTGGGGGCGGCGCTGATGTTCGCCTTCTCCGTCGGGATGGGGATGATCTTCGTCGTCACCGGGCTGGCCTCGGGCTGGCTGCCGTCCCGCGGCCCGTGGATGGTGGTGGTGAAGAAGGCCTTCGGCGTCGTGATGTGGCTCGGGGCGATCTACTACGCCGCGCCGCACCTCCCGCTCGCCGCGGTCTCCCTGCTCACCGCGGCGGTGCTCCTCTTCACGGCCGTGTTCGCCTGGCCCCACCCCGACGACGGCGAAGGATGGTTCCTGGAGCGCATGCGGCAGGTCTACGCGCTGGGCGGTGGCCTGGTGGGGGCCTACCTGCTCGTGGGGACGCTGGTCACCCAGGGGTTCATCCTCCCGCCGTTGCAGCTGGGCTCCAGCGCCGGGGCGGCGACCAAGTCCCCCGGCATCGTGTGGCTCTCGTCCGAAGCGGAGGCCATCGCCAAGGCGAAGGAGCTCGGGAAGCCCCTGATGATCGACTTCACCGCCGAGTGGTGCGCCGCCTGCCACGAGATGGAGAAGTACACCTACACCGACCCCGCGGTGGTGGCGGCGTCGGAGGGCTTCGTCACCGTCATGATCGACTGCACCTCCAAGGAAGACCCGGCGGTGCGGGCGGTGCAGGAGAAGTACGGCGTGTTGGGCCTGCCCACCGTGGTGTTCGTGACCCCGGAAGGGCAGAAGGTGGGCGAGACGGTGGGCTTCGTGAAGGCGGAGGACTTCCTCCCGGTCATGCAGTCCATCCCGGGGGCCTCGTGACCCGGATGGACAAGCTCAAGGCGCTGATGGAGCGCTACGGCAAGGTGGCGATCTATCTGCACTTCGGGGTCTACCTGGCCTGCCTGTGCCTCTCCACGGCGGCGATCCACCTCGGGGCGGGCTCGCTCTTCGACCTGGACCTGGACCTCGCGGGAGCGGCCTGGCTCGCCGAGCGGTGGGGCGCCTTCGGCGTCTCCGTGGCGGGCGGGTACGCCTGCACCCAGCTCCTGAAGCTGCCCAGGATCGCGCTGACGCTCGGGTTCACCCCGATCCTGGCCCGCTGGTTGGGCCACTCGGAGCCCGCCACCCCCTGACGTGCGGACCGGGGCGGGGTAGTCCCCGGTCCCATGCCCGCACGCCCCCCTGGCCGACTGCTCGTCGGCCTCACCGCCGATGGCGCGGTCCGCGTCCTGGCCGCCGTCGTGGACGGGCCGGCCGACGAGGTCCGCGA
>Ga0172373_10002459_pt1 | contig 28254 bp, 13 predicted proteins | sample Lak10m_2_FD_114546 | JGI IMG/M metagenome (GOLD analysis project Ga0172373, IMG submission 114546) | Freshwater microbial communities from Kabuno Bay, South-Kivu, Congo - kab_092012_10m | ecosystem: Environmental > Aquatic > Freshwater > Lake | place: Democratic Republic of the Congo...
CGGCCTGGCGGACAGCGAGGTGGTGGTGGCGGGCGTGCGCCGCGGCAACCGCACCTTCGAGGGCCGCGTGCATCCGCGCATCAAGGCCAATTACCTGGCCAGCCCGCCCCTGGTGGTGGCCTACGCACTGGCCGGCTCCGTCACCACGGATTTGACCACGGAGCCCCTGGGCCACGACCCGCAGGGCCAGCCCGTCTTCCTGAAGGACATCTGGCCCAGCAACGCCGAGGTGGCGGAGCTGATGGGCCTGGCCATGAGGCCGGAGGTCTTTCGCGAACTCTACGAGGGTGTGGGCGCCTCCAACGAGGCCTGGAACGCCATCCAGGTGCGCCCCGGCGATCTCTACGCCTGGGACGAGGCCAGCACCTACATCCAGGAGCCGCCCTTCTTCCAGGGTCTGGAGGAGAAACCCGGACCCATCGCCGGCATTCGTGGCGCGCGGGTTTTGGCCAAACTGGGCGACAGCGTCACCACCGACCACATCAGCCCGGCGGGACGCATCCCGGAGGCCATGCCCGGTGGACGCTACCTGAAGGAGAACGGCGTGGCCGTGGCGGACTTCAACAGCTATGGCAGCCGTCGCGGCAACGACCGCGTGATGACGCGCGGCACCTTCGGCAACATCCGCCTGCGCAACCAGTTGGCCCCCGGCACGGAGGGCGGCTGGACCACCCACCTGCCCACGGCTGAGGTGATGCCCATTTACGACGCCAGCCGCCTCTACATCCAGGCCGGCACGCCGCTGGCGGTGCTGGCGGGCAAGGAGTACGGCACGGGCTCCAGCCGGGACTGGGCGGCCAAGGGCGCGGCTCTCCTGGGCGTGCGTCTGGTCATTGCCGAGAGTTTCGAGCGCATCCACCGCGCCAACCTGGTGGGCATGGGCGTGCTGCCCCTGCAGTTCGCCCAGGGCGAGAATCCTGCCAGCCTGGGTCTGGACGGCTCCGAGGTGTTCAGCGTTGAATTGGACGACCGGCTCCAGGCCCGGCAGACCCTCACCGTGCAGTGGCAGAGCGCCGACGGCACGCGCAGCGGCCATTTCCAAACCCGCTGCCGCATCGACACGCCGGTGGAGGTGGACTACTACCGCAACGGCGGCATCCTGCAAACCGTGTTGCGGGGCTTCCTGGCGGAGAGCCCGTCCTGATCGTCCCGTCCGTGGTCAAAGATCCCTGCGCCCGTCCAGCCACTTCTGGCTGGGCGGGCGCGCTCGTTCTCCATCTCCAACTGGTTCTCGAACCGCGTCTCGGCACTTGCTCCGCCAGCGGTCATCCGACCAGGATCCCGTCTCGCGCGGGCGTGACAGGCTAATGACCGAATCCTGTGAAATGACGCATGATGACGCGTCCAGATCGCCCAGTGCAAGGCGCAGCCCCGCAGGCTTGGCGCTTTACGCTGAAATCCATGAAGAACGACGGAATCAGCGAACAGCATCCGTCAGTTTTCGTGATTTGATCCATTAGCGGCCAAATCCCCGCTCTTACGCAGCCCCAGCAGGGCGGCGCCCAGCATGAAGGGCAGGGCCAGCCACTGGGCAGGCGATGCCTGATGGCCCATCAGCGCGGCCAGTCCCAGACCGTAAAGGGGCTCCAGGCCGGCGGCGATCCCCGCCTGGAAAGGCGGCACCTTGCCAAGGGCATGCTGGAAAAGTCCGTGCCCTAAGGCGGTGCATCCCAGCCCCAAAACCAGCAAGCAGATCCAGTCCGCAGGGGTGGCCGCCGCCAGGGCGGGCAAGGTCCAGGGCAAGAGCAGAAGGGCTGCTCCCGCCAGTTGCCCTCCCGTGAGCATCAGGGCGCCGTGGTGGCGGCGCAGGTGGGCATTCCAGTGGGCCAGGAGGGCGAAACTTGCGCCGGCGCCCAGTCCCCAGGCCAGGGCCTCGATATCCTGCGGCCCCTTCTCTTTCCCGGGCAGGGCCAGCAGCACCAGGCCCACGGCCAGCAGCAGCATTTGCAGCAGCCGCGTCCTCGCCCGGCCAGGCGGCCGATCGGATGCCGGGAGGATCCATCGCTCCAGCAGCAGGCTAAAGGCGGGAAAGGCGGCGTAGGAAAGTAGGGCCAGGGGAACCCCACCCAGGCGCATGGCCTGGAAGAAGGCCGTCCAGTGAAGGGCCAGGAGCGCTCCCGCGCCCAGCAGGTGGCGCATGCCTGGCCAGGTGGCGGACGCTGGCGCGCGCACGCGAGCCAGTGCCAGCAGGAGCGGTGCGGCAACGAGACAGCGGCCCAGGGTGAGGGCCAAGGGGGAGAGCGAGGTGGTCTGGGCCACCAGTGCGGCAGCGCCGAAGAGGAGGATGGCGATGTGCAGAGAGATCATCGGCCACCCACAGATTCCCGCTCTCGTCCCAGGACTCGATCCTCGCACCCAAGCCCCGGTCGCAGGGCTCGTGCTCAAACCCCGCCATCCAGTCTCGAGGACGGGGCACGATCAGTCCACCGTGATGCTCTTGCTCACATTTTTCGGCGCATCGGGATGCACGCCGTGGTCCTTCACGCCAAGCCGGTCCAACAGGCCCATCTTGCGTTCGCACATGCGCAAGGCCAGGCGCTGCAGCACGAGGATGGAGGTGAAAGTCGTGGTGATGAGATCCCCGGATGGCGGCAAGGGGATGAAGATGCCCTTGTAGTCCCGCATGCCCATGGGCGGTTCCAGGGCCGCCCGCTTCAGATGCTCGTCGTCCTCGGCGATGACGATGCTCATGGCCCCGCGGATCTTGTGCGTGTTGATCTGCGTGATGGTGAGTTCCACATCGCGCTTTCCCGGCCCGGTGACATAGATGAGCGGGTAGTCGCGGTAGAGACTGTCGAAGACTCCATGGCCGTCGCGGTTGTGGGCCGTGGAACTGAGAGCCGCCGTGCAGGCGCGTCCATCCTCGGCCTGGGCCGAGGGGAAGAGACGCTCGGCCAGGGTGGAGAGCCAGGCCGTCATCTCCGCCTCATCGCGGGAGATGTCCCCCGCCGCCAGCTGCCGTGCCAGTTCCTCGCCCAGGGCACGGGTGTAGTCCTTCACCTGGTCCAGCCCAAATCCCGTGTTGAGGCCCAGGATGGTGTTGGGGCCGTGCTTGAACTCCGTGGCTTCAATGCCCTCGGCGTGGTTCAGCACCACTTCGCGGATCTTCAGCGCGCCCTCCCGCGCCACGCCCCACATGCGCGTGGCCAGGATGTGCAGACTGGGCGCCTGGTAGAGCACATCGGCGGCCAGCTCCACGGAGGCCTCTGTCTCCTTCAGCGTGCGCGCCAACAGGTCCGGAATCTGTTCCAGACGCTCCCGTCGCCCCAGGATGGCCTCGAAGCCCGTGGCCGAGCCGCGTTCGCGTCCGCCCCGGGCCGCTGCCAGGTAAAGGGCCATGCCGTAGAGCATGGTGAGCTGGTTGATGAAGCTCTTGGTGGCGGGCACGGCGATTTCCGGGCCGCAGCGCAGGGGAATGGCCACATCGGCTTTCTCCTGCGCCAGGGTGGAGTTCATGTTGTTCACCACGCTGATGTGCTTCAGCTGGGGCGCCTTTCGCCGCAGGTCGTCCACCACATCGATGACATCCTTGGTCTCGCCGCTCTGGGAAATGGTCACCAGCAGGTCCTGGGCCGTGATGCTGTGGTTGTACTGGCTGCGATACTCGCCGGGCAACAGGGGCACGAATTTCACCCCGCACAAGTCGTTGAAGAACATGGCACCCGTGCGGGCGGCGTTGTAGCTGGTGCCCGAACACACGGCGTAGATCTGCCCACCGTGCTCCAGGGTGCGCCGGGCCTCCTCCACGAAACGGTAGAGCTGGGTGGTGAGCTCGTTGATCTCGTCGTTCTCGTGATACAAGTCCGCCAGCAGTAGGAGGGCGCGGCGGGGGTGGTCGGGAAAACGCTCCAGGGCCCAGGCCAGGTGCGGCCCGGCGTCGCTGTAAAAGGTGAAGTCCGTGCGCAGGCGCTCGGGCAGTTCGCAGAAGAGTTCCCACAGGGCGTCGTTGCCGAAGAGCTGGCGGCAGGCCTCCAGCAGGGCCTCCGGGGAGGGCGCATCGGTGAGTTCGATGAGCCGGTCCTCCACCGTGCTCATCACCCGGCGCCCTGCCGTGCCCGTCTGCCGGAAGAGCTGCAGGCGCGGGCTGCCGTTGGAGAGGTAGCGCACCAGACGACGGGCGCTGTCCACCTCGTCGGCGATCTCTTGCTCCATGTACCACTTGTAGCCATCGCGAAGGCCGATGTCATCCACGCGCAGGCGGCTGAAGCGGGGCGTCACTTCCACGGCGTCGCCTGGCTGCAGCAGGATGCGCCCACGGGCGGGATCGTCCCAGTCCATTTCTTCGAAGGCGTAGACCTGGTAGCGGTCGGCGCGGTACTCCACAAACTGTCCCCGGCGCAGGGGAAGGATCATGCGCGTACGGCCCAGCACGGCGGTGAGGTCGCTTGATGCAAGGAAAAAGGGATTTGGGCCCTGGTCGTCCTCCTCGCCCATGCCGGCGTAGAGGCTGGATCCGGCCTTGATGGCCCAGCTGGTGCCGGTCTCCGGCAACACCACCACCGCGGCGTAGGCACCCTCCACCTGGCGGGCGGCCGCCACGATGGCGGCGCGCATGGCTTCCTCAGGCGTGTCGTGGATGCCCTTGCTCAGCTCCGCGTCGAAATGGTCCTCGATGAGGTGCACGAGCATTTCGCCGTCATTGTCGCTGAGAATGCGGTGGCCCCGCTCCAGCAGCCACTCCTTGAGCTGGGGGCTGTTGCTGATGTTGCCGTTGTGGGCGCCGTAGATGGAACGCTTGCAGCTCATGACATGGGGCTGCGCGTTCAGCTCGTCCACCGCCCCGAAAGTGGCCCAGCGCACCTGGCCGCAGAAGACCGTCCCCTGCTGGGAGGGCATGCCCAGCGCGGCGCAGATCTCGCTGGGGGCGCCCGGAGCTTTCAGCAGCGTGATGCGTTCCCCGTCCTGGAAGACTCCGCCCGTTGAATCGTAACCACGGTACTCCAGCACGCGCAGCAGACGAGTGGCCACATCGCCCAGGCGCACCGTGCGCCGCAGATACACCAGGCCCAACACGCCGCAGCCCAGCCCCGCGCGCACTCCGAAGAGCGGCAGGGAAAGGGCAGGCAGCCATTGGGCCACGCGGCGGAGCAGGGCCGGGAAATGCTTGGCGTACACCATGGTGCGAGTCCTCCTTGACTCCCTTATCGGGCGCGTGTCGTGCCGCTTTCAGGGCGAGCCTGGCCGGTGAGGCAAAAGGCCGCCCAGTAGGCCGGGTGCCCGTTCACCCACTCCCGCACCGCCTGCTGGGCCTTTTGCAGGGCCACATCGGCCGCATCCCCAGCGGCAAGGGCGCGGTACAGGTGCTTCACCAGCACGGCCGTGGCCAAATCGTCCACCTTCCACAAGCTGGCCACCACCGCACGGGAACCCGCCGCCATGAAGGCGCGGGGCAGACCCGCCCCCGCCTCTTCGCCACCGCGCCCCAGCGCTGTCTCGCAGGCGGACAACATGGTGAGGCCCGCCGGCAACTCCAGCGCCGCGATCTCCGGCGCACTCAGGCGGCCGTCCTGGCCTGCACCCATGCCCAAGAGCAGGGCGCTCTCGGCGGGGCTGCGCGGATCGTGCAGCGCGTGGCAAGCGAAGTGGCGGAAGCGCCGACCCACCTGGTCGTCGCGCAGGGCGGCTTCCGTGGCCGCCTCCCCCTCCAGCAGCAAGGCGGCGGGATTCAGGCGCATCAGCTCGCCGCTCTCCAGGCGCGTGTACTCCAGCGCCTCCATGCCCGTGCCCGTGGGTTCGCTCCAGATGGCCGGCGGGCCGGCCCCGCCGGGCAGGGTGGCGCTGTAAGCCATCTCCGCCAGGCTGCCTGAGCGGCAAAGGGCAGTGCTTTCGCCCAACCAGCGGCCCTTGGGCAGGCGCAGGGACTCCAGCGCCACATCGTGCAATTCCGCCTGGGGCATGCACCAGGCCCGGCGGGGCGGTTCCTCCAGCCACCGGGCAGGCAGCAGCCATCGGGCCAGACGCGCTCCGGTCTCCTCTGCGGAAAGGAAGGCCAGCACACGGCTGCGGTGCAGGGCCGCCACCTGCCGCAGGCTGTCGGGATCCACAGGCAGCCGCCACACTTCCAGGTTGCCGCCGTGCCACCAGAAAGCCCACGCCTCCTCCTGCCCCACATGCCAGGCCAACCACTCCTGGTCGCGCTCCAGGGTGTTCTGCAGAAGCGCCTTCACCTGGTCCACTGTCTCCAGATTGGGCATGTCGCGGCCCAAGGTGGAACGGGCCACCATCTCGCGCAGGCCGAGGGTGCGGCCCCGCTCGGAGGCGGCCAGGGCCTCCCATGGACGCTCCGCCCCCAGCAGGGACACCAGCTCGTCCGTGATACGCCGCTGCAGGCGCCCCCGTCCGGGATCAAAGCGCATGGGCGCCAGTCGGGCACTCTCCTCTTCAGCGCGCTCCAGGGCCAGGCGCAGCAGGTCCTCGGCCTCGTCCATCCTCTTCAGCCCCTTGAGCGCCCGGGCGGCCGCCAGATCGGCTTCGATGCCTTCGCGCAGGAAGAGCTGGCGCCGGGCGCGCTCCGCGCTCTTCTGCGCCGAGATCAGGGCCCTGGCGGGTTCATCCACCGCCAAGTGGACGAGGGCCAGTTCAAGATCCAGGCGGCAGGCTTCCCGGACATCGCCCAGCTCCAGGGCGCGTCCTTCGCCCTCCACAAGACGAAGAGCCATGTCCTCCAGCTGGGCGCGGGCGTGACGCTGGCGCAGTACGGCCTCCGGCAGCTCCGCCCATGCCTCCGGCAGGCGTAGATCCGGCGCCAGCAGACCGCGCAGGGAGGCCGCGTGGTTGCGCAGACTGGTCAGCGCGCGGCGTCGCGAGGCGCTGAGACTGTCCTGGGCCTCCGCCTGCAGGGCGAAGTCCAGCGCCTCTGCCCAGTGACCGGCGCGTTGCGCCAGGCGCGACTGGTTGTTGCACACCGCGCTGAGTTCCGTGGGATCCCCCAGCGCCTGCCCCAGGGCGAAGGCGCGGGCGAAGTGGCTGCCCGCCTCGTCCAGCTCCTCCAGTTCCGTGGCCAGCAAGCCGCGGGTGTTGGCCACCTGCAAGCCCAGTCTCAGCGCGGCCTCACCACCCCCGGCGGGCGTGAAACGCTGGGCCACATCCAGCTCCCGGCCGCAGCGGGAGTAGTCTCCAAGTTGCCAGGCCAAATCCGCCTGTTGGCGGGCGTGCAGGGCAAGTCGGGTGGAATCGGGCGCGGCGGTGGCCACCAGGCGCGCGGCCTCGTCCATCCAGCGGCGCGCTCCCCCCAGATTGCCAAGGCGCTGCTCCACCAGCGAACGCAGTTCCAACAGGTCCAGCTGATCGGAAGCGTCGAGCTCCGTCCACGGCACACGCCCGTCCTCCAGGCAGGCCCTTGCCCTGTCCGCCGATTCCGTGTCCAGGTAGAGGCGTGCCAGGAAGAGCGCCCGACGGGGATCCCCGCCCTCGGGCAGGAGCTGGTGCTCCTGGGCCAGCGCCGCCGCGCGTTGGCCCATGCCCCGCTGGGCCAGCGCCGCCAGCCGGGCCTCCAGGGCCAGACGCGTCTCCTGGGCGCGATGGGTGGAATCCGCCTGCGCCAACGGCTCCAGCACCCAGCGGGCCCACAGACTGTCGGCCTGGCGCGGGCGTCCCGCCAGGTCCGCCGTCTGCACGAGGCGGCCGGCCACGCGGCTCCAGTCGATGGCGGTGGAGTCGACGGCGGGCAGCAATTCCAGCAGGATATCGAGGGCTTCGCCCGGAGCCTGCAGATCCAGGGCCAGCGCGGAGCACTGCCGCAACAGGGAGGCCGACGCCTGTTGGTCGTGCATCTGCACGGCCAGCCGCAGGGCGCGCCGCCAGGCTCGCCAGGCCGCCTCCGGGCGCTCGGCCTTGCGATGGCCGGCTCCGCGCAGCACCAGTTCCTCCAGCCCCTGACGGCGGTGTGTTTCAACCTGGGCGAGGCTCAACGGAGGAGCGCCCAGTGCGAACCAGCCCTGCGGCGCTTGCCACGCGCCAGCGGCCGGGAGCGGTGTTCCTTCCAGGCCCTGGGAGCGCGCAAAGGCACCCAGTTCCACGCCGCGCAGTGCTAGGCCCGGGCCGGGAAGCAAGGCGCGCCGGAGGCCGCACTGGGCCAACAGGCGCTCCAGCACCAGCCAGGCGTCCCGCCACTCGGCGGGCGGAATGCCCTGCCATTCCACTTCACCCACCACCAACAACTCGCCAGGAAGGTCCAGGCCCATGAGCTCGCGCAGGGGCACGCGCTCATCCCCCAGAGAGAACCAGGAAGCCTGTTCCGCACCAGGCACCAGATGCAGCACGCCGTCCAGGGCAAGCACCCGCGCCTCCACGGCGGCCTTCCCGTCAGTCAGGGCAGTGGGCGCGGCCACGCGCATGGGAAGTTCCACCTGCAGTGTGGCAGGGGTGAACAACACCACTTCGTCTGGAGCCACCATCAGACCTTCGCGACAGGCCGCGTGCACGCGGGGGCTGGCACAGAGCCAGGTGCCCAGGCTGTCCACGCCCAGCAAGCGCAGCCCTTCCTCCCGCCACATGCGCCATAGGCTGTCCGCCGGCGTTTCAGAGCCGCGCCACAGGGCCAGTGGACCCTCCTTCCACAGGGAAAGGCCACGATCCTCCCGCAGAAGGGAATCCGCTCCCGGCACGGAGCGGCCGCCCCCTGTTCCCGCCAGCTGCTCCTCACGCGCCTGGGCGGCAAGGCGGGTGTCGGCCATGAGTCGAGCCCAGGCGTTGGCGCCGCCCTCCGTGGGGAAGGGGGGGTGCGCCGCCGACCACAGCTGCTGCCCCCGCTGCCAGGCGGCTTCGTCCTGCCAGCGTCGCGCCTCCTGCTCGTCCTTGGCCATGGCCTGAAGACCCTGTTGAATGGGAAGGGTCAGCAGGGGCGCGGGAGCGTGCTCGGGCCAGGCGGGCAATTCGGCCAGAGACTCGCCCACAGCAGCCAGGCCCTTGCCCAGCGCCGCATCGTCGCGGCGCACCAGGGCCAACTGGGCCTGCGCCCACTCCACCAACAATGAGGATGATGGGGGCAGGGTTTCCGCAGGCCAGGGCGCCAGCCGTGAGGCCGCCGCCTCCACATCGCCCGTGGTGGTGTGCAGGCGTGCCCACGCCAGGTCAAGGGAGAGGCGCTGACGCCACGACACTTGCAATGCCGAGGACTTGATCCAGGCCTCCACGTCCTCCAGGGCCAGCAGCGCCTCGCTGCGCGACACCAGCGCGTGGGGGGCGTCCTGCTGCGCGGCGCGCTGATCCAGATCCTGCACGCGCAGCAATTCCAGGCGCAGCCGCTGCTCCACCGGCAGCAGCGCCGGCGCCTCCAACAAGGTCTCCAGCTCGCCTCGGGCCTGGGTGGCGCTGGCCTGGGCCACGGGCGATGCCGCGCTCTCGGCCATCACCACAACCGCCATGGCGCCCTCCACGGCACGGGCCTCCGGCCCAGGCAGCAGGGCCGCCCTGGCATCCCGCGCCGCCTGGCCATAGCGTCGCACAGATGCTTCCCAGCGCCCCAATAGAGCCAGTTCCCGGGCGATGACCAAGTCCAGACGCAGCATGCCGTCCACATCCCCCTGCCGTCTCAACAGGCGTCTCCTGGCGTGCAGGCCTTCCAGGCGGCGATCCAGGGCGCCTTCCCGTCCGGCCAGCTCGTCCATCAGGGCCTGGCGCAGGGCGTTCTCCTCATCCGGGCCCCAGTCCAGCCGGCCCTGGCCCGTGTAGAGGCCGGGGAAGTTCCACAGGGGCAGGCCCACCCCGAAGAGGCGCAGGCGCAACCAGTTCTGCGCGGGTTCAAGTGGCCAGGGTCCCGCCTCCGCCGCCGCGCGGGCCTCCGCCAGCGCCTGGGCGGCCTCTGCATCACCCATATCCATGTGCACCATGGCCAGATTGCGCCACAGCAGCGCGCGTTGCCCGGGATCCGCCTCCAGGGTGAGCGCCTGGCGCAGCCAGTTCTGGGCCTCCACCGGCCGCTCGCGCTCGCTGGCCAGCATGGCCAGGCGCGCCACCAGTTCCCGGCGCTCCTGCTGGGCGCCCAGCCGGGTGGCCAAGGTTTGGGCACTGTCCAGGTCGCGGGCTGCCCCCGCAAGGTCCCCGCTCCACTGGCGGGCGATGCCCAGTTGCATGAGAAAGCGCAGCTGACTGTGAGCGTCGGGAAAGTCGGGGTGCAGGCGCAGGCGATGCTCCCAGGCGCGGCGCGCGCCCTGTGCGCCGAACTCTCCACGGGAGAAGTGCAGGTTGCCCAGGTTGGTGGCCAGGTCCGCCGCCAGGCCGGAGTCGCCCAGGGCCTCGGCGTGGCGCATGCCCTTTTCCGCCAGCAAAATGGCGCGATCGCGCATGCTCTCCCTATCCGGCTCCTGCAGGCTGACAAGGCCCTGGTGGCGCAGGCGGGCGAGGGTCTCCGGCAGATGGGCCAGCTCCTGCAGCAAGCCGGCGAATCCGCCACGCCGGGCGTCCAGTCGAGCCAAATCACGGCTCAGGTTCCACGAGAGGGTGAGGCAGGCGGGGGCCAAGCGATCGTCCAGGGACAGGGCCTCGTCCAGAAGCCGTTCCGACTCTGCCAGCCGGGCGGGACGCTGATCCGCCTGCCAGGACAAGAGCAGGGCAAGGGCCCAGGTCTCCACCGCCCGGCGTTGCAGGGTGGCCCCGCGCAGGTTGCCGCCCTGCTTCAGCCAGGCCCTGCGGCCTTCTCGCAACTGCCGCTCCACTTCGCGCAGGCGGTCGAGGCGGGCCAATGCCTCCAGCCGCATGCGCCAGGCGCGGCTCTCCACGGGATCCAGCCGCAGCATCTGGCGCGTGTCCGCCTCTACCGCTTCCCAATCCCCATCCCGAGCCGCCAACTGGGCCCGTTCCAGCATCCAGTCCAGCCGCTTCACGCGCAGAATGCCCTGCAGACCAGGCTCGCCGGCTATCTCCAGCCGCCTGTCCGCCGCCGCAAGCCCGGCCAGCGCGGCGTCCACCTCGCCATCCTCGCGCCTCACCTCCGCCAGCAGAGCCTCGCCCCGGGTCCAGGCCCGGCGCTGAAAGGGCGGAAGTTGCAGGGGATCCTGTTCCAGCACCAGCTGCAGATCCTCCCGCGCCACCGTGCGGCCATCCGCCCCGGCGGCGGCCTCCCGCCGCGCCAGCTCCACCAGCAGGGCCATGCGCAGAGCGGGAATGCCCTCCAGATCCTCCAGACGCTCGCGCAGCCGCAGGCGCGCCCGACTGTCCGAAAGGCCCTCCAGCGAGGCCAGGTCCCTCCGCAGCCACTCCGCCAGAAGATCCGGGCGATGGGGATGGCGGGTGGCCAACTGGGCCAAGGCACCCCGGGCGGCCCCCTGCTCCCCCAGCTCCTCCCAGGCCCGCACACGCAGCATGAGCGCGTCGGCCTGCTCGGGCAGGGTGTCGGGCAGGCTCTCGAACTCCACCAGGGCATTCAAGGCGCCGTGAGCCCGGTGCACGCCCAGCTCCAGCCGCGCCAGAGCCAGGGCGGCTTCCGCCGTGGCACCAGGCAGGTGCTCCCCACGGGCGGCGGCCAGTTGGCGGGACATGGCCTGGAAGGAGGCGCTCCCGCCGCGCAGGCGCAGCTCCAGCTCCATGGCCGCCAGCCGCTGCACGGCATCCGGGGCGGCCAGCCAGCCACGCAGCTGGGCCATGCGATCCAGCAGGACGGTGGAGTCCTCCCCCGCCAGCATGCGCAGCCGCATTTCTCTCAGGGCCGCGTCGTCCGAGGCCTTGCTGCCCGGCCAGGCGGCCTGGATGGTCTGCAAGAGGGGCAGGCCCAGCTCGTCGCCCTCATAGCGGCGAGCCAGCTCCAGCCAGGTGCCGGGGGAGGCCTGGAGAGCCTGCGCCGCTCCTCCATCCCTGGCCTTTCCACCCGCGCCTCCAATGGGGAAGCGGCCCTCGGCGTCCTCCAGCCACAGGGTGCTGGGACGGCCGTCCGCCGTGATCACCACGCGGCCGCGTGCCAGCGTCACCTGTCGCGGGGCACGCCCTCGCTCCAACAGCGGTCGTGGCGGACGCTTGCCTCCCCGCTCCACCTGCCACAGCTGGCTGGGCAGGGCCAGATCCCTGCCCGGAAGCGCGGGGCCGTCCTCCAGCGTGCAGGCCCATATCCGATCCCCCGGCCCCGGCTGGTAGTCCAGCAAGCCGGCACTGGGCCGCCACACCGGCTGCGCGGCGGGCTGCGGTCCATCCAGGAGGCTGTCAGCCACGAAGGCCAACTCCTCGCCCCCCTCAACGGGTCGGATGCAATAGAGCCCGCCGTGGCCCACCCGGGGCAGGGAGGCGGGACAGGCCACCTCGACAGCCTTGCCGCGCGCCGCCTGACGCATGACGCACGATCCCCGCGCGCTCTCCTCCTCCCACACCAAGGCGCCAAGGGCATCCCGGGAGGGGTGGTCCTGGGCACCCGGCCGGCGCAGCAGGGCGCGGGCTTCGCCGGGCTGAAGACGGCCCGGTCGCCGCTGCAGGGGCAGCTCCCACACATCCCCCGCCACATCCTCGCGCTGGGAGATGAAGAGCAGGGCACGGCCGTCGGCACTGAAGGCGGGACGCAGATCCGCCGCCACATGGGTGGTCAGGCGGCGCGGAGCCTCGCCAGGACCGGCCTGCAGATCCCGCAACCAGATGTCCCAATTGCCGTCGGTGAGCGCCGCGTAGGCAAGCCAGCGGCCGTTGGGCGAAAGGGCGGGATCCTGCTCCACATCCCGGCCACCCAGGGGGCGTCCCGGGGGTGCAAGCAGGGTGTCCAGCTCCGGGCGTGAGCGGGGCGCGTCCAGCCAACTTTCCGTGCCGGAAGCCGCCCGGGCCACAAGGGGCGCCAGCAGCTCCACGAGCAGCCACAGTAGCCATGCAAGCCGTGCGCGGGACGAGGACCTGCTCATTTGCGCGTCCACTCTCCCTGGGCCAGTTGGATCCACGCGCCCTTGGGCGCTTCATCCGCCTGGATGCCGGCGAAGATGCGCACAAGCCCGTCGGCGTCCTCTTCGGGATGCAGACGGCGCAGGCGGGCCAGCATCACCTCGCGATCCTGGTTCTCCTGGCGCACGAGGCGCGTGAGCAGCTCCTGCTCGGCGGCGGGGGGTGCCATCGCCTGGGGCCGCTCCTCCAAAAGACCGCTTCCCGCCTCGCCCAACCAGCCCGCGGCCAGCAGACGCAGGCGGTCGTCCCGGTTGAAACGGCGGCGGCGAATGGCCTTGAGCAGGTTCTCGCGCTCCCCTCCCAACACCATGCTGTCGGGCAGACCGCGCACGCTGGTGGCCATCCACAGGTCGCGGCCGAAACTCTGGTAGCTGCCCAGCACCTGCTTCTCCAGCAGGCTGCGCTCACCCGTCACCTTGATCTCCGGCGCCTGCAGGGAACAGGACTGCAGCAGCCACGCGGCGCCAAGCAGCGTCAACCAGCGCATGGGCATCATGGTGTCTCCTCGGTGCTGATGGCGAAATTGCGCACCATGAAGGCCAGGGGCAGCGGGCTCATGGGCATGTCCACATCGGGCAGGGGACTGAAGGGACTCTTGCGCAGAGCCACCTTGGGACGGGCGAAGCCGTGGGCCAAATCGAAGTCCACGCGCTCCACGCGGTAGCGGAAACCGGGCAGGGAGAGCAGGCGCTTCACCTTGCCGATGCTGGGATCCACGCCCTGGGCGTCCAGCGCCCCCAGCAGATTAAGCGTCACTTGTCGGTCCAGATCAGGCATGCGCAGCTGGCCCTGCAGGCCCTCCAGCGCGCCCATGTCCGTGCCCGCGCCCTCCAGGTGAAGCACGGCGTTCACCAGCCCGTGGCTGCCCGCCCCGCCGCCCAGGCGGTCGCCGAACTGGAAGTAGCGGCTGTCCAGACCAATGAGCGAGCAGTCCAGGGCGTAGGCCGTGCTGTCCAGCCCCACCACCTGCACGGCGCCCCGTGCCCCGCCACCAAAGAGCGCGCAGCGGAACTCCGGCAGATCCAGCCTGCCCTGGCCGATGCGCAGGTCGGCCACCAACTCCTCCACGGACCACGCGTCGTAGCGCGCCCGTCCCATGCGCAGAGGCCAGCCCTGGCCCTCTCCCGCCTCGTCACGCCGAGCGTAACCCGGCCCGAAGGCGGGCTGGCGGCGCTCCCTGGCGCGCAAACCGTTCCAGGCCACCGGCTGCAGGCGAGCATCGGTGGGCAGCGAGAACTCTGGTTCAAGGGCGAAGTGCTGACTGAAGGGCAAGTCCAGCACCAGATCCTCCACACGCGCGCTCTGTTGCCAACTCAGGGAGTCCAGCCGGCAGCCCAGGCGGCCCTGGGTGTGGAACAAGCCGTCCTCCCGGCGCTCCAGGCGCTGATCCAGGGCAACGCTTCCGGCCAACCGCAGGCCGGGCCAGGGGCGCAACTGCCGCTTTCCACCCATGGCCATCTCCAGGGTGAGGAGATCGGGCATGTAGGCGCGCCAGTCGTTCAGGCGCAGGGATGCCTTGCCCGCCAGATCAAGGCTGGCCAGCTCGAAGCGCAGATCCCCACCGCCGGCCAGCGCGCCGCCGCGGCCAGGATCAAGCCACAGGCTGTCGTTCATCACCAGATGGAGAGGCAGATCCACGCGCCCGGCGCCGGACAGGCCCAGGCCCTCCCAGCTCCACAGGGGCTCCTCCTGGCGCAGCGTTGCCACGCGGGCTTCCACGCTCCAGTCGGTTCCCAGGGTGTCCAAAGTCATGACCACGCCCATGTCCAGGCCCTCTGTGCCATACCCCGGCACCGCCACCGTGCCGCCCGCCAGGTCCAGACGCACACGGCCTTCCACGGGCATGGCGTCGGTGCCAAGCAGCACCTGTGCGGCCACGCTGGCCGTGCCCGCCCCCACGGTGATGCCTTCAGGCTGGAAGGAAGGCGGCAGGAGCGCCAGCAGACGCGGCACGGAGAGGCGCGCCCAGTCCAGCTCCACGCGGGCCTGATCGCCCAGGCCCTTCATGCGCAGCTGCACGGGCGGCAAAGGGTCGGGACGGCACTGGGCCCACAAGGTGTCGGGCCAGGGAATGGGCGCGCTGAGCGGGCCCAGGCGGGCCCCGCCCTCCACCTCCAGCCGGTGGAGTGGCGCGGCCAAGCGCTCTCCCGCAACTTCCACCACCAGGGCGTCGGGCACCAGCTCCAGCAGGAAGCGCAGCCCCTTGCCACACTCCACATGGGCCGAGGCCCGCACGCCGCCACTGATGGTGGGATCAAGACCGTCCAGGCTGAGGCGGCTGCTCTCCAGATCCATCACCAGGGGCAGGGCCTGCAGGCGCTCGGGGTGGTCCAGCCACGCCTGATAATCCTCGGCCCACTGGGCCAGGGCCGGCAGCGCCCCCACCACGCTCATGTCCATGCGACCATCCTGCCACTGGGCCACCGTCAGATCCGCCGCCACGCGCAGGCTGTCCCGCGGGCCGCCACCCGAGAGTTCCAGCCGGAAGTCCAGGCGGCGGGGATCCTCCAGCGGGGCCAGTGCCAGGCCCGCACGGTCCAGGGTGCCCCGCAGGCTGAGCCGGGGATTGCGAGGCAAAGGATCCGCAAGATCCACTTCGGCTTCCAATCGCTGGGTGAGATCCAGACCCTCCAGCTCCACGCCCTCACCGGGAAGAGCCAGCCGTCGGGACTTCACGCGCAGCACCTCTTCCCAGGCCCCCTTGCCATGGCTGAGGCTGCTGTCCAGCAGCATGCGGCCCTCCGCCTCCAGGTTCAGCCGCACATCACCCTCCACCAAGGGCGCGTCCAGCACCCGCAACAGCGGGGCCAGGGGAGCGGCGTCCACCACCAACTCCTGCCGCCACCTGGCGTGGGAGCGCCAGCCCTCCTTCACCTGGTCCACCCTGAAGCTCGCCCTGGCCGAGCTGCGCAAGCCCGCTGCGCGCAGGGACAGGTCCATGCCGCCCTTGGCTCCCAGGGCGGGTGTGCGCAATGGAAGTTCCATGTGGAAGGCGGAGGACAACTCCTGGGGCAGGGGAAGGGCACGGCTCCCATAGGTGGCCGCAATATCGGCGGGGCACAAGCCCGCGCCCGCCTGCAGGCGCAGGGTGTCCCGCTCCAGGGTAAGGCCCATGTCCATCTGCTGGCGCAGGTCCTGCCCCTGCTCCAGGCGCAGCCCGCTCTCCGCAAGCGAGGCCAGCAGGGCCGGCGGCAAAGGCAAGGGGCGCAGACCACCCGCACCACCCGCATCGCCCCAGGCGCCGGACCAGGAGCCCGCCAGGCTGGCCAGCAGGGCGGCGGGCACCTCCCCCCGGGCGATGGCGTGCAAATCCCTGGGAGCCAGTGCGGGGGTGCGCAGCTCCATATCCAGGGGCGGGCTGTTGAGGTGAAGGGCGCGGGCACCCTGATGGCCCCGAACGCGCAGGCGCACCTTGCGCAGCACCAGGCGGGAGGAATCCACGCCCCAGCCCTTGTCGGCCAAAAGGCGCAAAAGGGCCATGGGATCGGTGGAGGCCGTGTCCTCCACGGCGGTGCTGTCGGAGACAGGCAGCCAGTCGGGCAGAAGGAGGCTGTCCTCCCAGCGCAGGTTCAGCGAGAGACCGGCAATGACCAGGGAATCCAGGCAGAGGCGGCGATCCCACAAGCGGGCGCTGCGCAGGTGCAGTCCCAGTTGCTCCAGTTCCACGAAAGATGCGCCGTCGGTGCTATCGCCCACCGCAAGCTGGCGCAGCACCCAGTGGTCCACGCCTTTGCGCTCCAGGCGCAGGGCCACTGGCGCTCCCAGCGCCGCGCCCAGCTCTTTGCTCAGCAGGCGGCTGAGGCGCTCGTCCTGAAGGAGATAGGCCGCCACCGCCACCACCAGCAGCACCAGCAGGGCCAGCGCGCCCGCCACCCTTCGCAGGAGTCGCCCCAGACGCGAGCGGCGGCGGGGAGCCGGAGCCGGAGCCTGGGGCGGCATGTCCTCCGGGGCCGTGGGGGCGGGATGGTCCATCAGGCCTCCAGGCAACGCTCCAGGCTGGTCCACCAACGCTGGGCCACTTCGTCCAGGGGCAGATCCACCAGCTCTTCCACCACCAGACGGTCGCCACCGGTGCTTCCCACTTCGGCCAGGGGAAGCTGCACATCCGCTGCCAGCGCCTGCAGGCGCTCGCGATGCTCGGGCAGGGCGCTGATCACCACCAGGCCCGGTGTCTCGGCGAAGAGCAGGCGGTCCAACGGGATGTGCGCGGCGTCCAGCGCCTTCACATCCACCGTGCAGCCCACCAGCTGCCCCTCATGCATCACACAGGCCTCCGCCAGACAGACGGCCAGGCCGCCTTCGGAGACATCGTGGGCACTGCGCAGAAGGCCCTCTTCCGCCGCGCTGGCCAGGAAGGCCTGCAAAGCCTTCTCCAGACCCAGGTCGGGCACGGGGATGGCGCCCGTCTGCCGACCCACGCGCCGCTCCAGGTAGAGGCTGCCGCCCAGCACGCCGCCCGGCCGGCCCGCCACCAGCACCAGCTCGTCCCCGCCGCGGAAGGCCGAAGGCACAGGCTCCACGCCTTCCAGCAGGCCCACCATGCCGATGACCGGCGTGGGGTGCACGGCGCCGTGGGGGCTCTCGTTGTAGAAGCTCACATTGCCGCCCGTCACGGGGGTGTCCAGGGTGCGGCAGGCCTCGCCCATGCCCGCCACGGCTTCGCGGAACTGCCAGTAGATCTCCGGATCCATGGGATTGCCGAAGTTCAGGCAGTTGGTGATGGCCAGGGGCCGTGCCCCCGTGCACGCCAGGTTGCGCGCCGCCTCGGCCACGGCGGAGATGGCTCCGGCGCGCGGGTCCAGACGCACCAGGCGTCCGTTGCAATCCGTGGTGACGGCCAGCTGCTTGCGGGTGCCGGGCACGCGCACCACGCCGGCGTCGCCTCCGGGGCGGATCTCCGTGGCGGCACCGATCATGTGGTCGTATTGGCGGTAGATCCAGCGACGGCTGCACACATTCTCGTGAGCCATCAGCTCCAGCAGCTCGGCGCCAAGGTCCTCGGCAACAGGCACCTGGCTCAGGTCCGTGGCGCGCTCCACGGCGAAGGAGGCCGGCTCCGCCCAGGGGCGGATGTACACCGGCGCGCCGCCGCCCAGCACGAGGGAATGGGCGGGAATGTCCACCACGCGCTCCCCGCGGTGGAAAACTTCGAAGTGGCCCGTGTCTGTCACCTCGCCGATGTGTGCGCAGTGGATGTCCCAGCGCTCGCAGATGCGCCGCACGGTGTCCTCGCGCCCCTGTTTCACCACCACCAGCATGCGCTCCTGGGATTCACTGAGCAGCACCTCGTAGGCGCTCATGCCGCTCTCCCGCTGGGGCACGCGCTCGATGTGGATGCGGATGCCCGCCTCGCCCTTGGCGCTCATCTCGCTGCAGCTGCAGGTGATGCCCGCGGCGCCCATGTCCTGGATGCCCACGAGGTCGCCACTGCCGATCATCTCCAGCGTGGCCTCCAGCAGCAGTTTCTCCATGAAGGGGTCGCCCACCTGCACGCTGCTGCGTTTCTCCTCGCTCTCCTGGGACAATTCCACGCTGGCGAAAGTGGCGCCGTGGATGCCGTCGCGCCCAGTGGAGGCCCCCACCAGGAAGACGGGATTGCCCACGCCCTTGGCCACGGCGCTGGCGGTCTGGTGGTGGCCCACAATGCCCACCGTCATGGCGTTCACCAGCGGATTCCCGTTGTAGGCGGCGTCGAACTGCACCTCGCCTCCCACCGTGGGGATGCCCAGGCAGTTGCCGTAATCGCCGATGCCGCGCACGATGCCGTCCACCAGCCAAGCGGTGGTTTCATGGCCCAGCGCGGGAAAGCGCAGGGAGTTCAGGCTGCAAATGGGGCGCGCTCCCATGGTGAAGACATCGCGCATGATGCCGCCCACGCCAGTGGCTGCGCCCTGGTAGGGTTCCACGGCGCTGGGGTGGTTGTGGCTCTCGATCTTGAAGGCCACGGCCAGGCCGTCGCCGATGTCCACCAGGCCGGCGTTCTCGGCACCGGCCTCCACCAACAGGCGTCCGCCGCTGCGGGGCAGGGTCTTCAGCTGGGCGATGCTGTTCTTGTAGGAGCAGTGCTCCGACCACATCACGCTGAAAACGCCCAATTCCGGCCAGCTGGGCGCCCGTCCGAGGATCTCCAGGATGCGCGCGTACTCCTCGGCGCTCAACCCGTGCTCCAGTGCATGCTCCAGCCCCGGCCCCGTCTCGGAATGCCCCATGGTGTCCGCCCATAGCTTGTGGTTGCCCGCCGCGATCCGGATGCCCCCAGCCGGTCATCCAGCCTGTGTGCGGGTGGAATGTAGCATGCCCATGCCCGTCCCCATGTAGTAGGTTGAGGCGTCGTCGGCCTCCACCCGGCGGCAACACCCCCAACTGTGGAGTCCCCATGCGGTTGTCGAAAACCACGGAATACGCCATCCGCGCCATGGCCTTCCTGGCGCGCAATGGCCAGGAGCCGGTGTCGGTCACGCACCTGGCGGATAGCCTGGACATTCCCTACAAGTACCTGGCCCGGTTGATGACCCAACTCTCCCAGGCCGGCCTGCTGGAGTCCACCCAGGGAAAGCGCGGCGGCTATCGCATCGCCCGTCCGCTGGACCAGATCCATCTGCATCAGGTGGTGGAGGTGGTGGAGGGCCTGGGCGACTACCATCGCTGCATCCTCGGCCACGCCACCTGCACGGGCGAGGATCCCTGCTGCATGCACCATCTGTGGGAGCCCCAGATCGAGAGCGCCCGCGCCATGATCTACGAGCGCACCCTGGCGGACTTGCGGCAGGACACCAAGTACTGAGGCCACCCCCGCTTCAGGTGGTGGCGAAAGGCGCCGGCGCCTGAAAGTGCATGCGCGGATCCCCGGCGGCCAATTCCCACAAATGCGTGAAGCCACCGCCCACCTGCTGGGGGTGGTGGGAATCCGATGCGCTGCTTAAGGGAATGCCCCGGGCCAGCACCTCCTCCAGCAGCCAGGGTGCCGGATAGATTCCGGTGCATCCCTTCCGCAGCAGGCTGGTGTTGCACTCGATGGCCACTCCCGCCCGGGCCGCCCGGTCCAGGGCACGGCAGGCAAGGTCGCGCTCCCCGGGCAGGGCGGGACGGTCCACCGCCCGGTACACATCGGGATGGCTCATCACCTGGAAGAAACCGCTCTGCGCCGCGTCCCCCCAGGCCTGCCAATAAGCCTCGAGCACGGATGCCTCCTCCTCCGGGGCGCAGCGGATGATGAAGCGCCAGTCTCCCCCCCGGGGCACGAAGTGCACGCTGCCCAGGCGAAGGTCCCAGGGGTGGGCGCTCACCACTCTCTCGATGCAGCCTTCGTAGCCCCGCAGCCAGTCCAGCTCCAGGCCAACGCCAATGCCCAGCCGCCCCGCCCAGCGCGCGGACAGCCCGCGGATCTCGTCGTGGTACTCGTCCAATTCCGCCAGAGCCATGCGGTGCACCTGGTCCATGCGGTCGTCGATGGGGGCGTGGTCCGTGAACACGATGTGGCGCAGGCCCGCCGCCAGGGCCGCCTGGGCGTAGGCCTCGGGCGCTCCGTCCGCGTGGCCGCAGCGGGGTGTGTGCAGGTGATGGTCGCCTTCCAGGCCCCGCAGCCCTTCGCTCATGCTCAGCGGCCCTCCGCCCAGGGCCGCACCAGCTGGCGGTCCGCCCCCGTCAAGCGTTCAATCTCCAGGCGCGTGCGCAACATGTCCAGGCGTGCCTGCAGCTCCTCCAGCCGCAACAGGGAGAGGGCGCGATCGGCATCGATGAGTTCACGGCTGGTGATCTGTCCGGCCTGAAAGCGTTGGCGGCTGATCTCCGCGTCCTGGCGCGCCAGGCTCAGCTGCCGCTCCAAGAGCGGCTGGCGCATGCGCTGGGACTCAGCCTGCAGCCAGAGCTGCTCCAGGCGCGCTTCCAGCTGCTCCGCCAGATCCTGTTGCTGCAGATCCTTCCGGCGCAGGTCCATGCGCGCCACCTCCACCGCCCGCCCAGGTGCGCCTGCGGCGAAGAGGGGCCAGGTCAGCGAGAGGCTCAAGGAACGGTCCAGGCGCGGCACATCCGGCTTCCATCGCCACTCGTCGGCCTCCTCGCGCCAGGTCCAGGCGGCGTCCAGCTCCACTTCCGGCAGGCGCGCCACTTGTTGGCGTCGCAGGACCCGGCGGGCCTTCCACAGCTCAAGGCGCTGGCCGGAGAGCCCGGCATGCTCCCGAAGGAGGCGCTGCTTCAGGGAATCCAGCGGCGGCAGGGCGCCCATGGGCGGCAGTTCCGCTGCCAGCAGCGGGCTTTCCGAGGACCCAACACCCAGGAGACGCAGCAAATCCTGAGCGCTGCGCCGACCCTGCAGGGAGTCCGACTGGAAGGAGGTGCGCAGACGCAGCTCGTCCAGCTCAACCTTCAGGTAGTCGCTTTCGGCGATGAGGCCCGCCGCCAGCCTCGCGGCGGCGCGCTGACGGCTGGCAAGGGCAAGATCCAGATCCTGCCTGGCCAGGCCCAGGCTCTCCTGCCGCAGGAGTTGGTCCAGCCAGGCCTGGGCCACCCGGTGGCGCAGCGCGGCCAACTGGTCCAGCGCCTCCAGCTCCGCCTGGTCGGCCTCCCGCTCACCCAGGGCCATGTCGCCCCACAGCGTCTGCCGGGGTAGAAGGCTCTGGCGCACGCGGGCGCTCCAGGCACCGCCGTGTTCCTCCTTGAAGCTCCCCGTCTCCGAGCGGCGGTGCCACAAATCCGCGTCCAGGTCCACCCGCGTGCCAAAGGGCAAGTCCTGGCCAAGGCGCAGGGCGCCGCTCTCCCGTCTCTGGTTCCAGTCCACCCACACCAGGCGCAGGCTGTCGCCCTGGGTGGTCCAGGTCTCGTTGCGCGAATCAAGGAGGGTGGGAGCTGCCACCATTAGGTCCAGACGAGGCGCAAGCCGCAGGCGGCTCTCCAGCCGCTCCATGCGCGCCTGACGCAGGGCCAGCCGCGCCAGCTGTGCATCGCGGTGGGAGTCCAGAGCCAGGGTCACGGCTTCGTCCAGCCCAAGGGAATCCGGCAAAGGCAACTGACTGGCGGCGGGCGGGGCCACCAGCATTGCCAGCGCCACGGTTCCCAGGCCACGCCGCGCCAGGCGTCCAAAGAGTCCCCTATTCATGGCGCAGGGCCTCGATGGGATCCAGCCGCGCCGCCCGCCGGGCGGGCACCAGGCCGAAGACGAGCCCGGTGAGCACGCTGACACCGAAGGCCAGCGCAACGCTCCACAGACTCACTGCCGTTCCCCAGCCCGCCAGCAGGCTGATGCCCCAGGCCAGGGCCAGGCCCAGGGCGATGCCCGCCAGCCCTCCACCCACGCTGATGAGCAGGGCTTCCACCAGGAACTGCAATTCCACCTCCGCCGCCGTGGCGCCCAGGGCGCGTCGCACGCCGATCTCCCGGGTGCGTTCCACCACGCTGGAGAGCATGATGTTCATGATGCCGATGCCTCCCACCACAAGGGAAATGGCGGCAATGGCCCCCATCACCAGGTTGAACATGCGCTGGGTGGCTTGCTGTTGCCGTATCAACTCCAGCGGCACGGTGATGCGCGTGTCCCGCACGCCGGCGTGGCGCCGCAGCAGCACGGCCTGCAGCAGGGTGGAGGCCACGGGCACGCGGGCGGCATCCGGCGCACGCAGCACCAGCTGGTCCACGCGGCCATCCCGCGCCTCCGGGGCATGACGCGCCACCAGGGTGGCCAGAGGCACCCAGGCCAGCACGGGATCCTCACCACCACCCGCCGCCACATCCTCCGTGGCCGAGGCCCCGTCCGCGCCGGATGGCTCCTGGGGCACGGGGGCGTCCTCCAGGAGGCCCACCACCCGGTACCAGGCGCCGCCCAGTTTCACCTGGCTGCCCACGCGGGCTTCGGGCCCCAGCGCCGCCGTGGCGGCAGACCCCAGGAGGCAAACCCGCGCCACCTGGCGCTCGTCCAGCGCGCCCAGGGCGCGCCCTTCCACCCGCAGGCCGGGGAAGAAGGAAAGGTAGTCGCCAGGCACGCCGCGCACAGGACCTGTGAGGCGCCGGCGGCCCAGCTGCAGGGGAAGTTCGCGCACAAGGGAGGCGCTGCCTCGGCACTCCGGCAGAAGGCCCAGGGCGGCCAGCAGGTCCCGACGGCTGAGGCCCGGCGAGTTGCGGGCGCGCTCTTCCGTGCTCAGTTTGGCGGCGGGAATGGCCTCAACGAGGATGTTCTCCGCGCCCAGGCGGCGCAGACGCTCCATGGCCTGGCGGCGGGCGCCCTCGCCGATGGCGAGCATGGCGATCACCGCGCCCACGCCGAAGATCATCCCCAGCATGGTGAGCACGGTGCGCAGTTTGTGGGCGGAGAGGCTGCGCCGCCCCTCCCGCCACGAGAGCAGGAGCACGCGCCAGCGATGACTGGCCAGCGGAGGATCCGTCATGGGCGGCCGGGCCCTCCGGCGGCAGGCTGGGGTGTCTTGCGGGCCGGATTGGCCTCCGTGGCGGCGGCGGCAAGGGCCTGCGGGTCCACGATGACGCGCTGGCCCGCGGTGAGGCCCTCGCGGATCTGCACGCGATCGCCGTCGCCGGGACCGGGCTGCACAGCCTGGCGCAGGCGCTCTCCCTTGTCCCACAGCCACACATGCCAGCCGTCCTCGTCCTGGTGCAGGGCCTCAACAGGCACCGTGAGGGCATCGGGTGCGCGGAAGCCGTGCAGGGTGACGCGGGCGTTCATGCCGGGCTTGAGCACGGGATCCGTACCGTCCAGGCGCACACGCAGGTCGAAGGCCTTCACGCCGCTCTCGTCGTCGCGTTCCCGCGCCAGGACGCCCATGTCCATCACGCGGCCACTGAACTGGCGGTCCGGCCAGGCGTCCAGCACCACGGAGCAGGAATCGCCCACCTTCACCAGGCCCATGTCCACCTCGCTCACGCTCAGGTCCACGAGCATGGTGTCGAAGTCCGGCAGTTCGACTATGGAGGATCCCCGCCAGGGCGAATCCCCGGCCTTGATCTTCTCCATGCGGTCCCCCTTCCACACCGGCAGGTGCACCACCATGCCCCGGCGTGGAGCGGTGATCACCATCTGGTCCAGCGCCTCCCGCGCCGTGGCCAGTTCCGCCCGCGCCTGCTCCACTTTCAGCTGCAGGCTGCCCACCGTCTCGCGGCCAATGGCTTCCTGGGCGCGACTGCGGGCCAGGCTTTTCTCAAGGGCAAGGGTGGCCTGGTGGTGTTGCAACTCCGACACCTGGCGGGCCACTTCGCTCTCCCAGCGGCTGCGCTCGGCGCGCAGGCCGGAGAGGCGCCAGGAGATGCTGTCGTAGGTGAGGGTGCTCTTGAGCGATGCCAGCTCGGATTCCTGCTCCGCCTGCCCCTTGCGCAGGGCGGCCAGCGCCATGTCCAGCCCGGCCTCCTTCTCCTCCACCAGCTTGCGCGCCTCCACGGGATCGAAGCGCACCAGGGTGTCGCCGGGGGCCACCGAACTGCCCTCCTCCATCAACCACAGGATCTGCAGGTTCATGCGCAGGCTGGGCACATCGATGGTGGTGGAGTGCAGGGCGGAGATGCTGCCCGCCTCCACCAGGCGCACGGCGAAATCCCCCCGCCGCACTTCCACCGTGGGCGGCTCCTGGCGTGCACAGGCCACCAGCAGAACCAGCCCCAGCAGCGGACAGATCCAGCGCGGCCACTTGGGCTGAACTCCCATCAGGCGCGGGCCATGTGTTGGGGCAAGAGGCGATAGAACCAGGCGGCGGCGCGCATGCCTCCGTAGATGTTCTCCAGGCTCAGGTTTTCGTTGGGGCTGTGGCAGCGGCTGTCGGGCAGGCCGAAACCCATCAGCACGGTCTTCAGGCCCAGCAGTTCGTCGAAGGCGGCCACGATTGGAATGCTGCCGCCCTCGCGCTGGTACACAGCGGGGGTGCCGAAGCCCTTCTCCAGCGCCTCCATGCCGGCCTTCACCGCCGGATGGTCGATGGGCGTGAGGGCGGGCTTGCCCGAGTGATGGCGTGTCACGCGCAGGCGCACCCCCACGGGCAGGCGCTTGCGCAGGTGGGCCTCCACCAGGTCGGCCACTTCTTCCGGCGTCTGGTGGGGCACCAGACGGAAGCTCACCTTGGCACTGGCACGGGCCGGCAGCACGGTCTTGGCGCCCTCGCCCGTGAATCCGCCCACGAAGCCGTTCACATCGCAGGTGGGGCGCGCCCACAGGTGTTCCAGCACGCTGTAGCCGAATTCGGGCGCCAGCCCCTCAACCGCCAGGCTCTGCTTCAGGCCATCCTCGTCGAAGCCCAACGCGGCAAAGGCGGCGCGCTCCTCGGCGCTCAAGGGCAGCACGGCGTCGTAGAAAGCATCCACCGCCACGCGCCCCTGGCTGTCCTTCAGCGAAGCCAGCAGATCGGCCATCACATTGAGGGGGTTCACCACCGGGCCGCCGAAACTGCCGCTGTGCAGATCGTGGCTGGGGCCTTCCAAATCCAGCTCCAGGTAGCACAGGCCTTTCAGCCCATAAGTGATGCTGGGGCGGCCCTCGGCGAACATGCCCGTGTCGCTGATGACGGCGCAGTCGGCCTTGAGCAGCTCCTTGTGGCTGGCCAGGAAGGGACCCAGGTTGGGGCTGCCGATCTCCTCCTCGCCTTCGAAGAGCAGCACCACATTCACCGGCAGGCCGCCCTCCTCCGCAAGCAGGGCTTCCATGGCCTTCAGGTGGCTGAAAATCTGGCCCTTGTCGTCGGCCACGCCCCGGGCCACCAGACGATCCCCCTCCAGCACGGCCTCGAAGGGCGGGTTCCGCCACAGGTCCAGCGGATCCACCGGCTGCACATCGTAGTGGCCGTAGAGCAGCACCGTGGGCGCGCCTGGACGACCCTTCCAGCTGGCGGTGAGAATGGGGTGGCCGGGGGTGTCGTGCAGCACGGCGTCGGACAGCCCCATGGCCAGCACTTGCCCCAGCAGATGTTCGCCGCACTGGCGCACGGCGCCGGCACAGGCGGGATCGGTGGAAATGGAAGGAAAGGCCAACAGAGTCTTCAGCTCATCCAGATGCTGCTCGCGCAGGCTGTCCAGCCGCGCCATCACCTTGTCCATGTGGGGCTCCTCAAAGGGTGTGGAAAATCGTCCGTGTGCCGGCGGTGGCGGCGGGATGTCCTCCTTGTCGCCGCATTTCCCCGCCGATTGCGAGAATGTCCGCCACCCGAAAGTACCACAGCGGAAGGAAGCTCCCATGAGCCTTTGGCGCGGACTGGCCCATCCTGAAGCCACCCGGGCGCGCTGCCACGCCGTGTTGCCCTCCCATGCGCTGGCGACCCATGCCGCCTGGACCACGGCACGGCTGGGCTGGGGCTCCCTGCCCGGCGAGCTGAAGAACATCGTGGACTCCAAGATCGAACGCGCCCTGGGCCAGGTGCTGGCGGGGGGCGTGAATGTGCTGGACACCAGCCCGGCCTACCGGCGGCGCCGCAGCCAGGCGGCCGTGGGCAGGGCCCTGCGCCAGGAGCTGGAAGCCGGACGGGCGCGCCGGGAAGAGCTGGTGCTCTGCACCCACGCCGGGTGGATCGCCTTCGACCGCCAGGAGGAGGAGGCCGGGGATTTGCTGGAGCGCGAGGTCTTTCCTGCCACGGGAATGGACATGGGCGATGTGGTGGGCCAGGTGTGGAGCCTGCACCCCCAGTGGATCCGCCACCAGTTGGAGCTGTCGCGCCAGCTCTGCGGCGTGGAGGCCTTCGACCTGCTCATGCTGGATGCGCCGGAGACCGGCCTGAAGGTGTGGACGCGGGATCGCTGGCGCGGCGAGATGCAGCGCGCTTTCGCCTGTTGCGAGGAGCTGCGGGCCGAGGGCCTGATCGGCGCCTACGGCGTGTGCAGCCTGGAGGGATTTCGCGCCGACGAGGAAGGCCGCTGCGTGCTCGACCCCCAGGAATTGCTGCGCCTGGCCCGCCAGGCCGAGAACGCGGAGCACGGCCTGCGCGCCTTGCAGTTGCCCTGCAGCCTGGCGGCGCTGGACCTGCTCAACCTGCGCCTGGGCGATGGCGAACTGCGCCACCGGGCCCGGGCGGAAGGCCTGTGGCTGTGCGGACTGCTCAGCCTGGGCCAGGGGCAGCTCACGCGCGCATTGCCGCCGGTGCTGCGCGAACTCATGCCCGGCTTGAGCGCTCCCCAACAGGCCCTGCAGGTGCTGCTCTCCACCGAAGGACTGGACTGCGCCCTGGTGGGCATGAAGACGCGGGAGCACATCGCGGAGAACCTGGCCCTGCTCAAGGCGCCGCGCCTGGGACAGGCCGAATGGGCGAGCCTCTTCGCCTCCTGAGGTGGAGCCGAGCGGCGGGGCGCGGCATCTGCCTCGTCGCCAGGCCGCTGCCAGGGCGGAGACACTCAGATTTCTGAGTGTTGACAGGCTCTCGTGTTAGACCTATGTTAGCCGCAGATTCAAGGGCAAGGCCCCCTTGCCCGCGTCCCGAAGCCATGTGAGTTCAAGCGCGAGTCTTCATGCAATTCACCCTGCGAGCGAGCGCTCTACCTGCAAAGAAGACCCTGGTGGTCCACGGACACTCCCTCGTCCGCGCACTGCCGGGGCTTTGTGCTCTCACGACTGTTGACCGCAATCCAACCCATTCAACTGGAGGACTTCCGATGAAGAAGGGACTGCTGCTTTCCGCGTTGGCCATGGCGGCCATGGCCCAGGCAGTGGAATTCGACGGGCAGGTGCGTTACCGCCTGGAGAACACCAACTATGTCTACAACTCCGTCATTGAGGCCTACGAACCGCCCTACAACAGTGATGTTGACTCCTACAACAAGGCCAACCTGCGCGCCCAAGTGGGCCTGAAGGCCCAACCCCAGGACGGTGTGAATGTCTATGTGCAGGCCCATGCCGATCGTCTGATTGGCGGAGCGGACGCCAGCATGCTGCACCTGCATCAGGCTTATGTGAACTGGAACTGCCTCTTGGTGTCGGGCCTGGGCGTGACCGTGGGCCGCTTCGAGCTGGCCAAGGCCGACCAGCGCTTCTTCGGCATCGACGACTGGCAGGCCGTGCCCACCGCCCACGACGGTTTCGTGCTCAGCTACGGCACCCCCTTCACCACGGTGGACCTCTACAGCTCCAAGGTGGTGGAAGCCAGTGCCGCCAATCAGGATGTGGCCAATTGGGGCCTCTACTTCAACAACATCCTGGGCAAGAAGGTGGACCTCTTCTACAACATCACCGACATGGGCGAGACGGACACCGATGCGGATGGTGAGCTGGATGCCAAGGACAGCTTCGGCACCATCGGCCTGCATTACGACAACACCTACTTCGAGAAGCTGGGTGTGAACTTCAACTTCGCCACCCAGGCCGGCACGGCCGAGACCGCCAATGTGGACTTCACGGGCATGATGTTCGGCCTGGACGCCTCCTGGGATCTGGGCCTGGGCTACCTGAACAAGGTGGGCTTCGGCTACGAGAGCACCAGCGCCGACGATCCCGACACC
>Ga0172373_10002461_pt1 | contig 28233 bp, 25 predicted proteins | sample Lak10m_2_FD_114546 | JGI IMG/M metagenome (GOLD analysis project Ga0172373, IMG submission 114546) | Freshwater microbial communities from Kabuno Bay, South-Kivu, Congo - kab_092012_10m | ecosystem: Environmental > Aquatic > Freshwater > Lake | place: Democratic Republic of the Congo...
CGTGAGCAATCGTTTGTTCTTGATTTTTTTTGCTACTGCTTACACACAACCTGGCTCAAATGTGCACAGCACATTTGCCCTAATCAAGCAAAAAAAGTAGCAGATAAATAATACTTTTTAAGTGAACCCTATATAATTCCTTTTAATGTTGTTCAATGAATCAGATTCCGTATTTAACTATGTAAAGTTAAATTTTACAATCAGAACGAAATAGTTTTTAAAAAATAGAATTGGTTCGGAATCAAAAACGACCTAAATAATGAGTAAGATTAATTTAATCGGGCAGTTAATCTTTTAAAAAGGCTAAATAAAAATATTAATTTTTACTCTTTAATTCGTTATCTAATAATTGATGAAATAAAGTGTATTTTGTTTTTTCGGTATTAATGTTTTTAAGTAATAAGGGAGTTTTTGGTAACAATCGATCGCTTAACTCTTTCAATAATCTTAAATTTGAATTCATCGAAAATATTCTGTTTTTATTTGAGTCCATTCTTTTTAATTCGCTTTTCAACAACCCTTCTGCGAAGTCTGTATTTCCTTGTTTATAGTTCGTAATGATCTCCACTAATCTTGCCCAAGAAGCTAAATATGGATTATCTATATAAGACAAATTAGCTAATAAACGTTTGGCGGATTTATAGTTCTTACTTAAGAAAAACTCAAATGCCTGCAAAAACTCTTTTAAATAATTTGTTGATTCGTTTACAAAATAAACATCGGGGTTCGATTCAAAATAATTTAGTTTACCCGAATGATCGGTTTTTAATAATTGCAACAGAAACAAATAAAAAACTGATTTATCATCTTCCAAATCAAATTTTTTATTAATGTCGATCACTTGATTAATATGATTTAATGTTTCATTGTAAGAATGATTAAAATGAAACGATTGCAAGAATGAGGCAAAATGCAATTTACGTTTTATAATCAATGCATTTTTTTCTTCGTGATTAGCTAATAGTTTTAAAGAAGTGTTGGTGTATTCTTTAAATTTTTGTTCATCTTTAAAAAAGAAACGAGCAAGCGTTAAATACAATGAAGCTTTAACTACGTCATTTTTTGCAATAGCAATTTGTAATAATAAGTCATCCTCAGTTTTTAGTTCCCCTTCTAATAAGTCTATAGAACGCTTATCATCAATAAAAGAAGCTGAAATTTTATCATATACCGCTGCAATCTCTTCCTGATAATTTTCCTGAACAAGTTTTTTTTGCTTCATCAGCAATGCTTTCCAGTCTTCAAGGTCAGATAGTTTTTGGCTACGTAATTTTAAAGCTGACATTTTTGTTACATAATAGTTTTTTAACCAAAAATCTTTTTCATTGGTAAACTTATCAACCTTATTCAAGTAATCTTCATGGATTTCTCTGCTGGAGGAATGGTCATATATTTCTGAGAGAATAAAATTTCTTGTTTTGAAATTTGATTTGATGTAAAGTTCAATTTTAAGATTCTCAACCTCTTTAATACAAAAATCTATGAAGCGCCTTAAAGTATCTTGCATTTCTTTTTCACTGGAGTTGTTTGTCGCAATTTCTTTTTTAATTTTTTCTAAACTTGTTTGAAATTCGGCAGTTGAAAATCCTTTTTTTCCTAACAGAAAAACAAATTGCTTAAAACGTTTATCATCAGTTTTTTTTGATCTTAAGAAAAAGAATTTTCGTTCAGCTGTTGAAAGCCTGCTTAAAATTAGATATAATTTTTGCCCTATCATTTTTTTAGAATTTATGCGTTTAAAAATAGGAACTTATATCATATAACTTTATGTAAAAAAATCACAATGTGTTTAAATTGTCCTATATGTTTTTTTGTTAATACGCTTAAAATAATACTAAACAGCGGACTATGTTACATTCTTTTTTTTAATTTTTATCCTATTTGTTTTGAAATATTTTGCAAATAATAAAATCGCCTTTATCTGTTATTTTAATAGGACAACATGAAGGATTGAAAATTTTATCTTTTAAAATGGAATTATAATTTGTGACGATTTTAAAAAAAGCAAAAAATCAAATATCATGAAAAATTTACGTTTAATTTTTGTATTCATACTGTTAAATTATTTTGTTAATGCGCAAGTTGTTATTAATGAAGTAATGCATAAGCCGGCAACAAGTTCATCTGTTAATCAGGGGTTGAGAAAAAAAGAATATATTGAGATATACAATAAAGGCTGTACCAGCATAGATATTAGTTGCTGGATTGTAGGATCAGGAGCTCCATTAACAGGAACTACGCCTTATTGGGTTGGCGCATATCAATTTCCTACTGGAACAAGCATAAATCCTGGGCAACATTTAGTAATTGGCGGAACATTATCAGACAACAATACTGCGTATAATCCATCGGATATTGATTTTGATGTTAACTCCACAAATACTTGTCAGGCAGGCTCGGGCGGCTGGTTATTACCTAACGGAGATGGCTGGGTGGCAATTTATAATAGCAGTGGAATTGTAGAAGATGCTTTATATTGGTCAGTGGCACAAAACCCAAATCTAAACACAGATAACGATTTTTCTGTTGGTCCTTGTGTACCCATTACGTCTTGTAGTGGCATTACATCACTAATGTCGTGCAGAGAAATAGCTCAAAACTATCCCTCAAAATTATCTTATGGTGGATTATCTACTTCATTTGATAAAACCTTTAGTCGTGTTCCGGATGGAGGTAGCTGGACAAGAGATGTTGATGCAAGTATTGCTGGTAATAATCAATGTAACAACGGACAGTGTTCCTCTGCGGCAACTTTTCAAATAAGTTCAACTGTAGTTCAGCCTTCTTGTACAAGTAATTCAGGTTCAATTACACTTAATGTTACACCAATTAATAATTATTTATACAATTGGAATCCTAACGTTTCAAATAACAATACCTCTTCTGGTTTAGCACCAGGATCTTATAGTGTTAACATTAGTGCGGGCGGATGCTCAAAAGACACGGTAATTAATTTATTAAGTGGTAATTCGCCAAACAACATTGTTGTTAATTCTAATAATCCTTCTTGCAATCTTTCAAATGGGAGCGTAACGCTTGGAACTGTCTCAGGTGGCACCGCTCCATATCAATACAATTTTAATTCCTCCGGTTTCTCTTCGTCGACTAATTTTACGGGCTTAGCTGCAGGTACTTACCCTTTAGTTGTAAAAGACGCAAACGGTTGTGAATTTACCGCGACATCAATTGTTTTAGCCTCTGTTCCGGGGCCAAATTCAGCTTCAATTAACACAACAAATCCAAGCTGTGGTCAAAATAACGGCAGCATTGTGATTAATTCAGTAAGTGGTGGTTTGGCACCATTTCAATATAATTTTAATTCTTTGGGTTATTCAAATACAACTAACTATAGTGGTTTAAGTTCAGGTTCTTTTTCTATTAGTATTAAAGATGCAAATGGCTGTGTTTTCGATGCACCACTTATTACATTAAGTAATATTTCAGGGCCAACAATTGCCAATATCACTTTTATTAATCCAAGTTGTGGCCAAAATAACGGCAGCATTTCGGTGATTAACGTAACGGGCGGTACAGCTCCCTATCTATATAGCCTGAATACTCAAGGCTTTTCTTCCTCTGTTAATTATTTAAATTTAGCTCCTGGCAACTACGCAATTACAGTAAAAGATGCTAATGGCTGTATTTATAATGTGGCTCCCGTAGCGCTAGCAAATTCAAATGGACCTAGCTCAGTATCTGTAAACAATATTAATCCAACTTGTAATAACAACAATGGTTCTGTAATTATTAATGCTGTTGTTGGAGGCGCTCCACCATATCAATATAATTTTAATTCAACGGGATTTAACACTTCCAATACATTCAGCGGGCTATCCTCAGGCACTTATCCTTTAATTATAAAAGATGCGGGAGGGTGTGTTTTTACAGCACCCTCCATAGTTTTATCTGGTTCAGGAAGTCCGACATCCATAAGTATTAATCCAAGCCCATCTTATTGTAATAATACTGATGGTGCGCTTACAATAACAGGTGTTTCAGGTGGCACCGCTCCATATCAATACAGCCTCAACAATCAAAACTTCTCGAATGTAAATTCATTTACAAGTCTAGCTGCCGGTACTTATTCGATAAGTGTTGTTGATGTTAATAATTGTTCATTCAGTAGAACAGTCGTTTTAAACAATACTACAATTACAATGGGTATCTCATCAGACATAACAGAGCCTAGTTGTGAGGGGAGTGATGGAATATTTAAAGTAACATCTGTTAATGGCGGCTCAGCTCCCTATCAATATTCATTTAATGATGGGGTTGCTGTAAGTATTCCTAATTTTACCAATTTATCATCAGGTAATTTCCCTTTTGTAGTTATTGATAGAGATGGCTGCAAATCAGCTTTCACAATCGATATTCCTAGGACTGATGATGAAGCTGTTTTTTATGCGCCAAACACTTTTACCCCAAACGATGATGAGGTAAATGATAGATGGTTTGTGGAAACAAATTGCTTAAGCGAATACAAATGTTACATCTATAACCGTTGGGGAGAATCTATAGCCGTATTAGATGAAGTGAACAAAAAATGGGATGGAAATTATAAAAACAATCAAGTACAAGATGGTATTTATGTTTATATTATTTACGCTAAAGACTTTCAAAATAGAAGCATAATAAAGCAAGGTCAAATATTAGTTTTGAAATAGATGAGGTTTTCAACTTCAATGCATTTAAAATACATAAACCAATTACTTTAACTAAAAACAACTAGGACAATAGTTCTAATTCATGTTTTTATAAATATTCAATAGGGTGTATTTTGGCTCGTTGTTTTTAAAAACAAACATTATTTATGAAGACACCTAAAAGTTACATAGTGTTATTTTTATTTCTCAGTTCGTTTAATGCTTTTTCGCAAATTGTATTGAACGAGCTGATGGTTAGACCTCCTGGGACAATTCAAACCCCACCAAATGGCTTAATATATAATTCAAGTCAGGAATACATAGAGCTTTATAATTCCAGTTGTTCTCCAGTTAACACAGCTGGATATTTTATTGCAATGAAGCAAGCATTATCTGGCACAAATACAGGGGGCACAATAAAAATACCTAACGTTCCTGCTGCTACAATACCACCCGGTGGTCATATTGTAATCGGTTCATCAAATCCTGGAGGAGCTGTATTGGGCAACATCGATATTCCATTGGTTGCAGCTGATTATTGCATGTATAATGGTAATTTTGTTTTAGCAAATACAGATGGATGGTGTGCTCTATATGATGCAAACGGAACGCCTCTCGATTGTATTTATTGGTCTTCTAGTGCAGGTAATTTAACCTTAAACACAAGTGATTTTGACCCAGGTGTATTGTGTTTACCAACGGGAACTCCCTCTACAATTGTATTAAAAACTCCTATTCAAATAAACTCACAATTTCCGGGCATAGTAAAATATGGTGGTTCTAACCCCGCTTCCGGAAGTCCAATTAGCCGACAAACTGATGGATCAACGGTGCTTGTTCAGAATTTACCAAGTTCGATTGCAGTAAATAATTGCAATGGCGGCAATTGCCAAACAATAACTTCTTTTACAACCAATCCAACTATTGTTCAGCCAAGCTGCAATACACCAAATGGCATAATTAGTTTTAACCCACAACCAACCGGCACTTATTATTATACTTGGCCTTTTCCAACAATTATGATTGTAGATTCAGTTGGTAATTTACCTGCCGGAACTTACCCCATAACAATAACAGGTAACGGTTGTTCTAAAGATACCACAATTATACTATCTGCAGGAAACGGTCCAACTGCTGTTGCAATTACCAAAACAGATCCCGGTTGTGGGCAGAATAATGGCTCAATAACTATTGGTAATGTTACCGGTGGTGCATCTCCATATACCTATAGTTTAAATGGAAGTGCATTTGCAACAACAACAAATTATTCAAATTTAGGCGCAGGAACCTACACGGTAACTGTAAAAGATGCAAATGGTTGTGAGTATGTTGGGCAAACAACTACACTAACAAACCCGAACGGTCCAACTGCTGTTGCAATTACTAAAACAGATCCCGGTTGTGTGCAGAATAATGGCTCAATAAGTGTTGGTAATGTTACCGGTGGTGCATCTCCATATACCTATAGTTTAAATGGAAGTGCATTTTCAGCTACCACCAACTATTCAAATTTAAGCGCAGGAACCTACACGGTAACTGTAAAAGATGCCAATGGTTGTGAGTATGTTGGGCAAACAACTACACTAACAAACCCGAACGGACCAACTGTTGTTGCAATTACTAAAACAGATCCCGGTTGTGTGCAGAATAATGGCTCAATAAGTGTTGGCAATGTTACTGGCGGTACATCTCCATACTCGTATAGCTTAAATGGAAGTGCATTTACAACAACTACCAACTATTCAAATTTAGGCGCAGGAACCTACACGGTAACTGTAAAAGATGCAAATGGTTGTGAGTATGTAGGGCAAACAAGTACATTAACAAACCCGAATGCACCAACTAATATTGCTATTAGTACTACTAATGCAAAGTGCGATGGAACAGCCGGCTCTTTAATAATAAACAACACAACAGGCGGTACAGCACCTTATACTTATAGTTTTAACGGCAGTGCATTTACAAGTACTTTAAGTTATACAAATTTAAGTGCGGCTACTTATCCTGTAATTGTTAAAGATGCTAATGGTTGTGAGTTTACAAAAACCGTAACTGTTACAGCAAATAGCCCATTAAATGCTTCCTTCAGCGCGGGTGTGCAAACCGGTGGAAATGATACGCTAACAGAAATTTCAGTAAGCGGTGGTTACAATTCAAGTTACCTCTGGAACTACAGCAGCCAAAACGAAACATTGAATGCTGTTTTTGTAAACACATCATCTACAGGAACAGGAGTTACATACAATTGGATTTTTAATAATGGTCAGGTAACTGATACAACAACAACTAACCTCAACAATTTGATTCAAAATTTTCAGGGGCCAAATAGTTTGAATGTTATTATATTTGTATCAAACGGTGACGCAAGTTGTAACGATACCGCAAAAATTTTAATTGAAGTAAAATCCACACTAGTAATTCCAAATATTTTTTCACCAAACGGCGATGGTATTAACGATGTGTTTTTTATTAAACACAGAGGTTATAAAAACTTACAGTTATCTGTTTTTAACCGTTGGGGAAATAAATCTTATGAAACAGCAAACCCCGAAGAAGGCTGGAACGGCAACGATGCTGCAGAAGGCACTTATTTTTATGTCATTACCGGTAAAAGCAATGATGATAAAAACGTAGAAGAAAAAGGATATTTTATGTTGGTGAGGTAAAATTAATTGACAATGAAAAATAACAACTTTTTTTACTTTAAAAAAACTAACAAGGTCTTTGTAAATTTTCTCTTGTTTTTTATACCTGTTTGCTCATTAATAAACGCGCAAACAGTTATTACTATAGGATCAGGAACAACTTATCAGACAAATCATCCGTTTGCTAGAAACTATAATTATTGCTGGTCAAAGCAGATTTATTTAAAATCAGAAATAAATACAAGTGGAAGTATTACTTCAATTGCTTTTGAAAATGATGTGGGTTCAGTTACAACATGGGCTAATCAGACTATTTATATGCGTCATAATTCATCATCAACATGTATTACAACAAGACCTAGCGCATCTGAACTATCAACTAGCTGGACATTAGTTTTTTCTGGATCAATTAATTATAATTCAGCTTTTAAAACAATCACATTAACTTCTGCTTTTAATTATAATAATATTGATAATTTAGAAATTTACTATTTAAATTATCAAGGGACTAATTCAACAAATGGTCCACAATTTCGAGAAACGTCTGGAGCGTCAAGGTCAGTATATTTTAGAAATGATAACCAAGGAACTTTTGATGCTAATACCATAGGAAACTCAGATGATATTACAAATATAAAGTTATCAATTACTCCAAATTGTGAAAACCCAACTTCAGGTGGGACTATTGGAAATGAACAAGGTTCTTGTGGCAGTTTTAATCCATCAGCAATTACAAACTCTTCTTTACCAACAGGACAAACAGGAACTCTAGAATATAAATGGCAGCAATCTTCAACAAGTAGTTTAACAGGATTTTCCGATATTGCTTCGTCAAATTCTACAACTTACGATCCTAGTACAATTACACAAACTACATGGTACAAAAGAATCGCTAGGGTTACTTGTAAAAGTGATTGGACAGGAGCTGCGGAATCAAATGTTGTTGAAATGACTGTAAGCTCAGCTATTAATTTCGATGGCATTCCATTAGACGATACTGTTTATAACGAGTTAGGAAATGCATCTTTTGGTGTTTCATTAGCAATACCTACAGGCGCAACCTATCAGTGGCAGGTTAGCACGAATAACGGAAGTTCTTGGACTAATTTATCAAATGGAAGTTTTTATTCAGGCGTAACAGATAGTATTTTACAAATTACAAACCCAATATATTCAATGAATGGCTATTTGTATAGGTGTTTAGCAACAAATTTTTGTGGAACAATAAATTCAGGGAGCGGCGCTAAATTAAATGTTATTTCACTAAGTGTTTTTTCAAACACAACTGCTACCGCATGCGGCACTAACTTTAATAATGATTTTTCATTTCAACGAACAATTACAGTTAGTGGATTACCTTCTACTTTAGGAACATCATCAGGGCAATATGTATTAAGAGAGGTTAAACTGAGATTAGGATCTTCTACATGTAAAGGGGATCTTGGCACATATAGCGCAAGATTAAAATCACCGTTGGGAACAACTATATCTTTGTTTTCCGGTTTTACGGCTAGCAGCACAAGTATGTGGGCCGATATTAAATATCGAGATCATCCTGCTTTAGAAAGAGTAAAAGATTATCAAGCTTCTGTACAATCTGGATACTTTCCTTACAAAATTGGTTATTATGCTCCTGAAACTCATAATACTTTTGATGACGTTAATGGTCAAAACCCTAATGGGACTTGGATATTAGAGTTAGCAGAAAACACTGATTTAACAAATGATGGCGGGGTTGATGATGAAGTTTCATTTGTAGGAGTAGATCTTGTTTTTGGACCCCCTTTTGTTTTAATAGATTTAACAACAACATCGAGCAATAATGATTGTTCATCTTCTACTTGTTCAAGCACTCAGGAAATAATTGTAGGAACGAATAATAGCTATCCGCAAACAGACCCAAATTATCCCTCAATTTCTGGTTGTTCTTGGAATGGAGCAAATAATAATAGCGCATGGTTTAAATTTACTGCTTCAAGTTCTTCTTCTAAAGTTACAATAAGTGGTTTAAATGGCGGAGGAAGCAATGATCAACAACCAATTATTGTTAAAGCACCATCTTCTTGTACTTCCCCTAGTATAGTACCAACCGGTGGTTGTCCTGATGACGAATCCATAAATAATAGTTCTTATTTATCAACTAACGGAGGAGGAATATCTTCTGGAAATGTATATTCTAATGGAATTACAGCAAATTGCGAATTCAATTTAAGTAGCTTAGTGGTTGGTGATAATTATTACATTTATGTTGATGGTAATGGCGGAACTTCATCTTCTTTTTATATTGAATTAGAGTCAGGCGCACAAACATGTCGAACTCTATTGCCTGTTGAGTTAATTTATTTTAAAGCCAATTACAAGTTCCCTTATGCACAATTAACTTGGCGAACAGAAAGTGAATTAAATAATGATCGTTTTGAAATTGAAAAAAGTGTTGATGGCCTAAATTGGATATATATAAGCAGTATTAAAGGTAAAGGAACAACTAATGTACCGCAAGATTATGCCTTTATTGATGAAGAAATAATTGAACAAATAACTTACTATAGATTGAAACAGCTTGATTTTAATGGCGAATATAGTTACTCATTTATTGAAACTGTTAAGCCTTATAATAATCAAAACTCCATGTTTTACCCAAACCCCGCCAACGATGAAATAATCATCACACTTCCTACAGAAAACGAAATACATTACCAAATCATAGATCAATTGGGGCGTAGCATATTAAATGGCACAAACCCGGCTGGAATTAAAACTATTTCTGTAGATAAACTTGAAACGGGGGTTTATGTATTACTCGTTAACAAAGTGTGTTTAGGCAAATTGATAAAGAAGTAATTTAATTTCCTATTAAATTACTCGAAATAAAATTGCATTCTGCTTTTTAATCCTTTATCTTTATTGTTCTTTTTAAAACACAAACATGTTACCTAAAAAAACTAAGTATGCCATAAAAGCCTTGTTGGCATTGGCAAAAAATTATAGTAAAAAAGAGTACAAAAAAATATCTGAAATCGCCGAGCAAGAAAAGATACCTCACAAGTTTTTAGAGGCCATTTTATTGGAACTTCGTAAACAAGGTTTATTAGGAAGTAAAATTGGTGCAAAAGGTGGTTATTATTTATTAAAACACCCGGAGGAAATTATGCTTAGTCAAATTATTAGAATTACCGGTGGTCCAATAGCACTATTACCTTGCGTAAGTCTAAATTTTTATGAACCCTGTGATGAATGTGAAAACGAGGATGTATGTGGTTTACGAAACGTTATCCTTGAAGTTCGTGAAGCATCTATAAAAATTTTATCTAAAACCAGTCTTGCAGATATTTTACTCCGTGAACAAACTTTGAAAAAAAGCAAATCAAAAAAATAAACATCCTTTTCAATCAAGAAGATTTAAAACATGAGCAATCAATTACTGAATTTTCCTCTTTTAAAAACACATCTAATTAATACTAAAAAGGTGGTGTATGCTTATGAATTTCCTTTCGAAAAACAACTTGATAGAAGCAATTGCATCATCCTTACCGATAAAAACATTTTTAAGCATCATGCGAAACGCTTTAAGATGTTTAATGTAATTGTAATTGATGCAGGCGAAGAATTTAAAAATCAACAAAGTATAGATTACATTATTACTGAAATGATTCAGCGTGGTGCAGATAGAAGTACAACGCTGGTTGGAATTGGCGGAGGAGTTATTACAGATATGGCGGGTTATGTTGCTGCCATTTATATGCGCGGAATAAAATGTGTATTAGTCCCAACAACCTTACTTGCAATGGTTGATGCAGCAATCGGAGGCAAAAACGGAATTGATGTTGGCATTTACAAAAACATGGTTGGCACAATCAGACAAGCAAATCAATTGGTTTTTGATATTCGTTTTTTAAAAACCTTACCTCAGCAAGATTGGATAAATGGTTTTGCCGAAATCATTAAACACGCATGTATTAAAAACAAATCTTTGTTTAATGAACTAAATAAAAATGACATTGCATTTTATCAAAAAAACACCAAGCAATTAATGCGTTTAATTTATTTGAATGCAGAATTAAAAACAAAGGTTGTAAAAAATGATGAGTTTGAAAAGCATGATCGCATGTTGCTAAATTTCGGACATACGCTTGCGCATGCTATTGAAAACACCTATAAACTTCCGCACGGTTTTGCAGTGGCTATAGGAATGGCTTTTGCATGCAAGGTTTCCGAAAAATTAAATGCCTTTAAACAAACAAAGCAAGTGATAGAATTACTTCATCGTTATCAATTGCCAAGCACTTATAATTTTGACCGGGAAATGGCTTACAACAATTTATTAAAAGATAAAAAGAAAATTAAAAACAATATTAATTATGTGTTGCTTTCTAAAATTGGAACAGCAGAAGTATATCCCATACACAAAGAGGAATTAAAAAAAATCATGCTTGAACTATCAATATCATGAAAGCAATCGTTTATCCTGCAATCATAAATTCATCAATAATTGCCCCTGCATCAAAAAGCAGCATGCAAAGAGGATGCGCAGCAGCATTACTTAAAAAAGGTAAAAGCAATATTTATAATTTTGGAAAAAGTAATGATGATAAAGCGGCATTAAGCATCATTGAAAGTTTTGGCGCAATTGTAAAAAATCATGCTGATTACTTGAGTATTCATTCAAATGGCATTTCATCTTTTTCGAATAAAATTAATTGTGGCGAATCCGGGTTAAGCATTCGTATGTTTACACCCATCGCAGCACTTTCTCATAATGAAATTGAAATTAATGGCTCTGGTAGTTTGACAACTCGACCAATGGATTTTTTTGATGAGGTATTGCCTCAACTTGGTGTAAACATAAAAAGTAATTTCGGAAAACTTCCTTTATTAGTAAAAGGGCCACTTGTGCCAATTAACATTATTGTTGATGGAAGTTTAAGTTCACAATTTTTAACCGGCCTTTTAATGGCTTATGCAGCAGCTGATGCAAAAAGTGTTACAATTCATGTAACTAATTTAAAAAGCAAACCCTACATTGACTTAACACTTGATGTGATGCGTTCATTTGGTTTAAAAATTCCGGCGAATGATAATTATGAAAAATTTTCTTTTACTAAAGAATCGCACCAGGCGCCAACAACAAAAATAAATTATACTGTAGAAGGCGACTGGAGTGGAGCAGCTTTTTTATTGGTAGCAGGAGCTATTGCCGGAAAAATTGAGGTAAAAGGATTGCAATTGAATTCTTCTCAGGCAGATAAAGCAATTTTAAATGCCATTAAGGATTGCGGTGCAAAAATCGTTTGTAGAGAAAATGAGATTAGTGTAGAAAAAAACACTTTAACTGCTTTTCAGTTTGATGCAACCGAATGTCCGGATTTATTTCCGCCCTTGGTTGCTTTGGCGGCGTTTTGTAAAGGCACAACAGTAATTAAAGGTGTTTCTCGATTAACGCACAAAGAAAGCAACAGAGGAGAAACATTAAAACAAGAGTTTGCTAAATTAGGTGTAAGTATACTGTTGGAAGGCGATTTTATGCATGTTGTAGGAATTGAAGAAGCTAAATCATGTAGTGTAAGTTCTCATCACGATCATCGAATTGCAATGGCTTGTGCAGTTGCTGCATTGCGGGCAAATGATAAAATCGAAATTGAAAATGCTGAAGCTATTAATAAATCGTACCCGGATTTTTTTAATGATTTAAGAAACTTAAATAATAATGTGTTTTATTAAATTTAATAATCATCTCAATTAAAAATTTTTTTACATGAATTCAATCGGTCAACTTTTTAAAATTGATATTTATGGTGAATCGCACGGGCCATGTGTTGGAATAATTTTATCCGGATGTCCTGCCGGATTAATTTTACAATTAGAAGATTTTGAGACCGACATGAATCGTCGTAAAGGAGGTGTGCAAAAAGGCACAACACCTCGAAAAGAAGAAGATGTACCTATTTTCAAATCCGGAATTTTTAACGGAAAAACTACCGGTTTTCCGATTTGCATTGAATTCCCTAATAATAACACACGTAGCGAAGATTACCAAAAGCAAAGAGACATACCTCGTCCAGGCCACGCCGACTTTACTGCACATCAAAAATTTGGTGGGCACGAAGACTATCGTGGTGGTGGACACTTTAGCGCGCGATTAACAACAGGTATTGTTGCTGCAGGAGTGATAGCGAAAAAAATTATTTCATCCGTTCAAATTAATGCAAGTATTATTGAAATTGGAGGATGCACTAATTTAGAGGAAGGTTTGGAAAAAGCCATCGCTGCAAAAGATTCTGTTGGTGGAGTTATTGAGTGTACTGTAAATGGTTTACCAACAGGGCTTGGAGAACCTTATTTTAATTCTGTTGAATCAGTTTTATCACATTATTTATTTTCTATACCGGCTGTAAAAGGAGTTGAGTTTGGTGCCGGTTTCAAAGCAGCACGTATGTTTGGTAGTGATCATAATGACAGCATCCTAGATGCAACAGGTAAAACTGCCACAAATCACGCAGGAGGAATTGTAGGGGGAATAAGTAACGGGAACGAATTAATTTTTCGAATTGCCATAAAACCAACTTCATCAACTCCTAAAACACAAACAAGTTTAAACTGGACAACGCTAGAACAAGAAGAATTTTCTGTAAAAGGAAGACACGATTTATGTGTTGCATTGCGTGCGCCGGTAATTGTTGAAGCCGTAACTGCTATTGCTGTGGCAGATTTAATGTTGCTTGAACAAAAGGTTAATAGGGTAATTGATTAATGTTTTCTTAACTCAAAATTTTGTCCTAGATAAACTTTTCTAACCTGTTCATCTCCTGCTAAATCTTCCGCACTTCCTGCTTTAATTACTCTACCTTCAAACAGTAAATACGCCCTATCTGTAATACTCAATGTTTCGTGCACGTTATGATCGGTAATTAATATCCCAATGTTTCTTTCTTTTAATTTACTTACAACACTTTGTATATCTTCTACTGCAATAGGGTCAACACCCGCAAAGGGTTCATCCAATAAAATAAATTTAGGATTCGTTGCTAAACAACGGGCAATCTCGGTTCTTCTTCTTTCTCCACCCGACAATTGATCGCCTAAATTTTTTCGCACATGATTTAAATTAAAATCAGCAATTAATGATTCCAATTTTTCTTCTTGATCTTTTTTTGAAAGCATTGTTATTTCTAAAACCGCCTGTAAATTATCTTCTACGCTTAATTTTCTGAACACTGACGCTTCTTGTGGCAAGTAACCAATTCCAAGTTGCGCTCGTTTGTACATGGGCAAATTGGTAATTTCTTTTTCGTCTAAAAATATTTTTCCGGAGTTTGGCTGCACCATACCTACAATCATGTAAAACGATGTTGTTTTACCTGCACCATTTGGCCCAAGTAAACCAACTATCTCACCTTGTTTTACTTCAACAGATACTTCATTTGCAACTGTTCTATTTTTATATTTCTTTATTAATTTTTCCGAACGCAATATCATATTGTTATTTTTTTTTTTGAAGTACTGAAATTTTCATTCTAATATTTTCGAGTGGGCGATCATTTTTATCTGTAGTAACTTTTGCTATTTTATCTATGATCTCTATTCCGTAAAGTACTTCACCAAATACAGTGTAATTATTATCTAAATGCGGAGTTCCGCCATAAGTTTTATACACTGATTTTTGAGTTTCGCTAAAGGTATAATGAGGCATTTTTTCTAATTGAGGCAAAACAGACGATTCGATTTCTTTTTTTAATAGTGTTAAACTATCTTTTATGTTGTTATCAAAAAAATAATTATATCGCTTTTTTATGATTTCATTTCCTGCGCTATTTAAAAACACATCGGTTAAGTTTTGAATTAATTGTTTGTTTATTCTTAATTCTGTCTTTTTTAAAGTCTCATCCGTATGCATTTTTCCTTGAACAATATAAAATTGGCAACCCGAAGATGCTTTTTCAGGATTGATATCATCCCCTTCCCTTGCTGCACAAAGCATTCCTTTTCGGTGAAACAGTTGTTGATTAAATTCTGCAGGAATAGTATAGCCTATGTCGCCATCACCTAACAATTTTTCCTTATCCGCATTTTTAGATTCTGGATCTCCTCCCTGAATCATAAAATTATTAATTACTCGATGAAACAAAAGACTATCGTAAAACCTTTTTTCTACAAGTTTCATAAAATTATCTCTATGCAAAGGAGTTTCATTGAAGAGCATTACAATCATGTTCCCGAAATTTGTTTCAATTTTCAGGAGCTGATTAGCAGGGTAAATTTTTTTTAATTTTCTTAGAGCAATTCGTTCATTTTTAAAATTAAGTTTTGAATCACTGCTTTGAGAAAAAGTCGAAACGCTGACACTTATAAAAAACACTATAAATAGCGTTTTTTGTTTATTCACAAATTTTATTACTTTTGTTAATAGCATTGTATAAAATTAGTTTATTATCATAAAACCTATGAAAAATTTTAAATTTTTAAATGTAGTTTTTTCAGTAACACTTTTAAGTGGATTGGCTTTTTTGTTTTCATGTAATAAGCCAAAAGCCTGTAAAGCAATTATTACAGTAAAAGATAGCTCAGGAACTGCAGTTCAGCCAGGTATTTCAGTAAAATTATTTGCTACTGTAACAACACAAACAGGTACAACTACCGCTGACTTAACTGCTGAAGGAGTAACCGATGGAAAAGGCCAGGTAGAATTTACTTTTAAACTTCCTGCCATTATGGATATTCGTGCCGAAAAACCAAGCTGCACTTCATCGTTACCAAGCACTGATAATACAGGACAATATATTCCCGGGGTTTACTGTAAAGGAAGAGGGATTGTTAAATTTGAAGAAAAAGATGATCCAAACGAAAAAACAGTTTACTTAACATATTAATAAAAAAAGCACTTCAATGAAGTGCTTTTTTGTTTGGTTAAAACCAAGTATACTTATCTGACATTCTATTAAATAAGCTTTTTCTTTTTTGTTTGTTTTTCAAACTGTTTTCGATTTTAGGATAAATAGGAAAGCTTATTCCCAATTGGTACAACGCATCAATAATTCCAAAACGTTTATCTATTTCTGCGAAACGGTATCGAAAATCACCGTAAAGATTGAACCCGGGAAAAGGTTTTTCAAAACCAATTCCTAAATCAAGACAAATATTTTTATTTCTAACCCAGGAATTTTCCGTATAGAAAAAACGAGCATCACTAAAATCATTTTGACCGGTATAATATCCTTTCCATGATTGAAAACACAATCCTGAAACAGTATAAATCATAACATCTTGATCGACTACACGAGCAAGTGCATTTAACGATAACGCAATGTTATTGCTACTTACGCTTTTCCAAGTAGGAGCTAATTGAAAAGTAGGCGTTCTAAAATATTCTAAAGTAAAACGTAAATTATTTTTTGTTAAGTAAGTAGAGCGAAACGACCAGCCTAAATGATAAGGGTTTTCGGTATAATTTCGGGCAATATTTATGCTTGATAAATTTAAAGAACCGCTCAAATAAATAAATGGCTCTGTTCTTTTTTGTTGAAATAATTGAGCTTGTATGTTTATGTAAAACAGAAACACAAAACATATCGTTGGAAATAATGCTAAATTTTTCACAAACACAATTTACAAAAAATTCTTCCGATTTATAAACTATTTAGCACCTGTTTAAGTTTATAAAACAATTTTAGCTATTGTTTTTATATTTAATTTTAGTCGCGTTATAAATGAAACAAAAATTAAACGAAATAGTCTCCAGAATGTCTTTATTAAAAATTTGGAATATTATCGTTGTGTTTGTTTCCTATCATTTTTCAAAATTAATAAGTTACAATCTGCATGTTGGTTTGCCTATAAGTGTTTCTATTGAGCCAACAACAAGTTGTAATTTACGTTGCCCTGAATGCCCAAGTGGCTTACGTTCTTTTAAAAGAGAAACAGGAATGTTGTCATTAGCATTATTTAAAAAAATAATTCAACAAATACATAAAAAATCAACTTACCTCACTTTTTATTTTCAAGGAGAACCTTATTTACATCCAGATTTTCTGGAGATGGTTTCCATTGCTAATGCACATAAATTATTTACCTCTACTTCTACAAACGCACATTATTTAACTACCGAAAATGCCAAAAAAACAATTGAAAGTGGGTTAAGTCAATTAATCATTTCGATTGATGGTACAACCCAGGAAATTTATGAGCAATATAGAATTGGAGGTAATTTGTCTAAAGTTATTGATGGGACAAAAAACATTGTTCATTGGAAAAAAAAATTAACATCTAAGTCTCCACACATTGTTTTTCAGTTTTTAGTTGTAAGGCCAAACGAACATCAATTAACAGATATAAAAAAATTATCAACTGAGTTGGGTGTAGATGAGTTGCGTTTTAAAACAGCACAAGTTTATGATTATGAAAATGGTCACTCATTAATTCCTGAAAACGAAAACTACGCACGTTATAAAAAAGGAATTGATGGTAAATGGAAATTAAAAAACAAATTAGAAAATCAATGTTGGCGAATGTGGAGCAGTTGCGTAATTACATGGGACGGAAAAATTGTTCCTTGCTGTTTTGATAAAGACGCTAAATACAGTATGGGTAGCGTTTCTGATATGTCTTTTGAAAAAATTTGGAAATCAATTGAATACAATTCATTTAGGAGCAAACTATTAAGATCACGAAAGGAAATTGATATTTGCTCCAATTGCAGCGAAGGAACAAAAGTTTGGTTATAGTTCTTTTATTCCCTATTTCTATTTGTTATTTATTACGCGTGAGTTTTTTCAAACTCCTGCATAGCAGTAACTAAAACCTGTACACTTTCAAGTGGTAACGCATTATATAAAGAAGCTCTATAACCACCTACATCTCGATGACCTTTAATTCCATCAATACTATATTCTTTTGCTAATTTATCAAATAACGCTTCGTATTCAGGTTTTGTTGGTAGAAAACAAACATTCATATTACTTCTGTCTGCTTTTTCAACAGTTCCAACGAAACAAGAATTTCTGTCAATTTCATTATATAATAAATCTGCTTTTTGCTGGTTGATTTTTTCTATCCATTCAACTCCTCCATTATTTTTCAACCAACGCAATGTAAGCATACTTACATAAACCGGAAATACAGGGGGTGTATTAAACATACTCTCTCCTTTTATGTGTACCTGGTAATCTAACATGGATAGTTTTTTACGCGTTGCTTTACCAACTACATCTTTTTTAATCATAATCATTGTGCTTCCTGCAGGCCCCATATTTTTTTGCGCACCTGCATAAATTAAAGCAAAATCTTGTGCATTTACTTTACGACTAAAAATATCAGAACTCATATCACAAACTAATGGTATAGAAGTTTTAGGAAATGATTTATATTGAGTTCCGTAAATAGTATTGTTTGACGTTAAGTGTAAATAATCAGCATCTGAAGGAACTTCAAACCCTTTTGGAATATAAGTGAATTTTTTATCCTCTGAAGAAGCAATCACGTTTACGTTTCCAATCATTTTAGCTTCCTTAATTGCTTTAGTTGCCCAAACTCCTGTATTTACATATGCAGCATGTCCATTATCAGTTAATAAATTATAAGGAACCATTGCAAACTGCATGCTTGCTCCGCCACCTAAATAAAAAACTTCATAGTCATCCCCAACTTCAAACAAATCTTTCACTAATTGACGAGCTTCGTCCATTACCTTTACATAATTTTTACTTCTGTGAGAAATTTCTAATAAAGATAAATTCATGTTATCAAAATTGATACATGCATCTGCTGATTGTTGTAAAACTTCTTGAGGTAATATACCTGGACCTGCACTGAAATTGTGAACTTTAGTCATTTCAAATTTTTTTAAATTGTACAAGGCAAAATTAGGATAAAATCAAAACCCGTAGTAATAAGTTAATGTTATTTTAAATTATTTTTTCAAGTTAATTTTTAACCTTATAGAAAGTGTTTTATAAATTATGTATAGTTAAAACTAGTTTAAATAAAATAAAAAACGCGCAATAACTTGCGCGTTTAAAATTATTATTGCTTCTAATTTATTTACAATTACTCATTTCTTTTAATAAGGCTTCTCCAAACTTTTGCTTATCAGCATCAGAAGTGTATTTGTTTTCCATTTCGCTTGCTAACGCAACCGCTTCAGTTGATAATTTGGTGCTCTCTTCAATTATTGACATATCTCCAGAAGCTGCTTTTAAAGCAAGTTGTTGTGCTTTACATTGAAGTTCCGCAACTTTTTTCGCATCGCTTTCAATGGAATTACCTCCACAGCTTGAAAGAAAAGTAGCTAATACAAAAAATGACCCTAAAACAATTGATACTTTTTTCATTTGAATTAAATTATAAGATTTATTTTATATTCGTTTTTAAAGTGGTTTCTGAACTCCACTAATCCGTTAATAAGTATCAAAGCTAATTCAATTTAACTTACATTGAAAGCGTTTAATAGAAAAGTTATCATTATTTCTAAAAAAGGTGATTTTATATAAGTTATTAATAATCAGCGAAAATAACCAACAACAAACGGATACAATCAGCTATATCCGTATATAACTATTTATTAACCGACTCCCGGTTTTTTCTCGTTGTTACTTTGCATCGTCAAATTTTGATAGGCGCCAAAAATCAAATCCGACAAAAATTAAAAATGTAAAACAATTAAAAAACAAACATCATGAACTCAATTAAAAACAAAGTAACATTAATCGGTAACCTAGGTAACGCACCTGAAATTAAATCATTAGAAAATAATAAAAAGTTAGCACGTGTGTCCATTGCAACTAATGAAATTTATAAAAATCAAAAAGGTGAGCGTGTTACAGATACTACCTGGCACAATGTAATTATGTGGAGTCCACTTGCAGACATTGCGGAGAAATTATTAAAAAAAGGTTCGGAAGTAGCCATTGAAGGAAAATTAATAAACAGATCGTACACAGATAAAGATGGTGTAAAAAGATACATCACAGAAATACAAGCAAGCGAACTAGTATTATTAGGTAAAGCGTAATCGAAAAAAATTAATATTTATAAACTTAAAAAATAACTAAACATGAACACAATAAAAAACAAAGTAACCTTAATTGGTAATGTGAGCAAAGCTCCGGAAGTAAAACAAATTGCTGAAAACAAAAAAGTAGCCCGTATTTATTTAGCGAGTAACGAAGTGTATAAAAATGCTAAAGGAGAAAAAGTTACACAGACTACATGGCACAACATTGTGCTGTGGGGTAAATTGGCTGAACTTGCTGAACAGCAATTGAACAAAGGATCTGAAATCGCAATTGACGGAAAGCTAATCAATAGAAATTATACCGACAAAAACGGAATTCTGCGTTACAGCACCGAAATTTTAGCAAATGGTTTAATCATAATGGGAAAAGCATAATAATTATAAAAACATAAATTCTTAAATTCTAATTAATACATAAAAAACAAATAACATGAAAAATAGCATCAACAAAATTACCTTATCAGGAAACGTAGGAACACAACCAACAGTTAAAACAATTGCAAATAATAAAAAGCTTGCATATTTATCTCTTGCAACGCATGAGTATATTAAAACTTCAGATGGAAAAATTAAACGATTAACCATTTGGCACAAAGTTGTGCTAAGCGGAAGATTAGCAGAGTTAAGTGAAAACACGATTAACAAAGGTGCTGCAATTCAAATAGCAGGTAAACTGATTAAGCGCATTAAAAAAAATAAAGAAGGAGTAATGCAGACCATTTCCGAAATCAGAGCAAAGGATTTGGTTATTGTTGGAAAAGCTTAATGTTTTTTCACTTCGAGCAAGGTCGAGAAGAAAAATTAACAACGAAAGGTCTCGACTATGCTCGACCTGACATCCACAATTAACAATCAATTTAGAATGCAAAAGTATCTCTATGTATACATCTTAAAATGTAATGATAATACTTATTATACAGGAATTACAAATAATCCTGAAAAAAGAATAAAAGAACATAATGAAGGATTTAATAATAACTCATACACCTTTTTCAGAAGGCCTGTAATACTAATGTATTGTGAGCTATTTATAGATTATAGTTTAGCTATTAGATGGGAAAATAAAATTAAAAAATGGAGTCGCTTAAAAAAAGAAGGATTAATAAATAATGATTGGCAAAAACTAAAATATTATTCAAAGAGTAAAAATAAAAGAACAATTTAAATTATAAAATTGATCTTAACAAAACGCAAACTAATATAAATTAAATAATTGTCACTTCGAGCAAGGTCGAGAAGTGAAGATAGGGTATAAACTCTTAAAAATAAATTATAAACTATGCTTGTAAAAACATACGGTTACGCAGTAACAGGAATTAACGCAACACAAATTACCATTGAAGTAAACATGACCACCGGAATAAATTTTTTTCTGGTGGGTTTACCAGATAGCGCAGTAAAAGAAAGTCAGCAACGTATTATTGCTGCCATAAAAAATTGCGGATATAAAATGCCGGGTAAAAGCATTACTGTGAACATGGCACCTGCCGATATTCGCAAAGAAGGTGCAGCTTACGACCTAAGTATTGCAATTGGAATTTTAGCAGCATCTGAGCAATTAAAAATTGATTTATTAAATGATTATGTTATTATGGGTGAATTGTCGCTTGATGGTGAGTTGCGTTCAATCAGAGGAGTTTTGCCAATTGCTATAAAGGCAAAAGAAGAAGGATTCAAAGGAATCATTTTGCCAAAACAAAACATGGCCGAAGCATCAGTTGTAGAAGGATTAGATGTGTATGGTGCAGAAAACATGTTGCAAATTATTCGTTTTTTAAATGAAGAAGGTGAATTAGAAAAAGCAATTTTTACACGCGATGAAAGTGAGCAAAATCAATTGCAACACGATTTTGATTTTTGTGATGTTCGTGGACAAGACAACATTAAGCGTGCGTTAGAAATTGCAGCTGCAGGTGGTCACAATGTAATTTTAATTGGTCCACCCGGAGCAGGAAAAACAATGCTTTCAAAACGATTGCCTTCTATCTTACCCGAATTAAGTATTCAGGAAGCTCTTGAAACAACAAAAATTCATAGTGTTGCCGGTAAGTTGGGCAAACAAACCGGATTGATTCAGCAACGACCGTTTCGTTCCCCGCATCATACAATTTCTGATGTTGCGCTTGTTGGCGGTGGAGGAAATCCGCAACCCGGTGAAATTTCATTAGCGCACAATGGCGTTTTATTTTTAGATGAATTGCCTGAATTTAAACGCACCGTTCTCGAGGTGATGCGCCAGCCACTTGAGGACAGAGTTGTAACCATTTCGCGTGCAAAAAACACGGTTGAGTATCCGGCAGGTTTTATGTTAATTGCAAGCATGAATCCTTGTCCTTGCGGGTTTTACAATCACCCGGAAAAACAATGTGTTTGCGGGCCAGGTGTAGTGCAAAAATACCTGAACAAAATATCAGGCCCATTGCTAGACAGAATTGATTTGCATGTTGAGGTAACCCCTGTTCCTTTTACCGAACTTTCTAAAGCTCCGGCAAAAGAAAAAAGTAAAGACATTAAATCGCGAGTAATTAAAGCGAGGCAAATTCAAAAGGAGCGATTTAAAAACAGAACAGGTATGCACAGCAACGCGCAACTTCGAACAAAGGATTTACAAGTGTTTTGTAAACTGAATGAAGCAAGTTCTGTTTTACTTAAAAACGCAATGGAAAAATTAGGTTTGTCGGCTCGGGCTTACGATCGAATTTTAAAAGTTGCCCGCACAATTGCCGATTTGGACCATGCCGAAAATATAGAAACACATCACATTGCAGAGGCAATTCAGTACAGAAGTTTAGATCGTTCGGGTTGGGCAGGATAGAAGAATATTAATACTTAGCGCCCCCAGTTCCAATTTTTTCAATCGGATGCCAGGTGGTTTTTATTTCTTGCAAATCAATAATAAAATAAGGGTTTTGCTGATCTTCTTTCATCCAATCTTTTTTCCAGTAAAAAGTTCGTTTAACATTCAATGAGGCATTTTCCGAAATAACTTTTTTCTCTTGCTCGTTTTCTCTGCAATATACTATTGCATTTACATCCATGTGCGATGAAAAATGTGAGTGAAGTTCTTTAGTGTTTCCGGTTAACACGTTTACAATTCCAGCAGGCACATCGCTTGTTGCCATCACTTCAGAAAAAGTAATTGCAGATAAGGGTTTGCTTTCACTTGCAAGTACAACACAAGTGTTTCCTCCTGCAATTATTGGTGCAATAACAGAAACAAAGCCTATTAATGATGTATCTTCATCAGCAATAACAGCAACTACACCCATGGGTTCAGGAACCGAAAAATTAAAATGTGAAGAAGCAACAGGGTTTACAGAGCTAAACAATTGCTGAAATTTATCACACCAGCCTGCGTAATAAACTAAACGATCTATTGATAAATCAACTTCTTGTTCAGCAATTTTTTTGGTAGCTCCTTGTTGTTGAATTTCCTTTACGAACTGCTCTTTTCTACCTTCTAAAATTTCTGCCATGCGGTATAAAATCTGTCCGCGGTTAAATGCTGCTTTTTCACTCCATCCTCCTTGTGCTGCTCTAGCGGCAACAACTGCATTTCTAAAATCTTTTCTGCTGCTTAAACACACGTTTGCAATGAGTTCTTTTTTTGCATTCATAAGTGGGTAATATCTTCCGCTCTCGGTTCTCGGGAATTGCCCGCCGATAAACAATTTATAGGTTTTTAATACTTCTATTCTGCTCATAACTATTGTAAATATAGTTCTTTCGTTTGAAAGTTCAAATTTCAAAACATCAACTAAACATCGTTTGCCAATACTTTTTCCATAGCTTTAGCCTTTAACATACACTCTTGGTACTCCTTTTCTGCATTACATTTTGCAGTAATTGCACTTCCAACAGCGTAACTTAAATATTTTGTCCGCTGATTGAAAACAATACTTCGTATTACAACATTAAAATCAAAATTACCAGCAGGATCAATAAATCCTATGCTACCTGAATAAACTCCCCTTCTGAAATTTTCATATTCATCTATCAATTGCATTGCTTTTATTTTTGGAGCGCCAGTCATTGAAGCAGGGGGAAAAGTGGCATTAAAAATTGATTTTATAGATGTGTTTAATTTTAATTCGCACCTAACAGTAGATACCATTTGATGAACTTGTTTGTATGTTTTTACATCAAACAATTCGCTTACGCTTACCGTTCCCTTTTTTGCTATTCGTGATAAATCATTTCTTGAAACATCAACAATCATAACATTTTCGTTTATTTCTTTTTTATTAGCAAACAAAGAGTTTTTGTTTTGTTCATCTTCAAATTTAATTTTACTTCTTGCAGCTGTTCCTTTTATAGGTTGGGTAAATAAATTATTGCCTTGCTTACAAATGAATCTCTCCGGACTCGATGAAATAATAATATGTTCTCCTAATTTTGTATAACAGGCAAAAGGCGCCTCCGAAATAGTATTTAATTGAAGAAATAATTCTTCAGGAAAAACAGAAACGTGATTACTAAAAAAATTCATGCAATAATTTATCTCATAAATATCACCTTGCTGAATATGCTGTTTTAATTTATTTACAACATTCAGATATTCTTCCTTTGATGTTGAAGCAGCGAGTTGAATAGGATTGTTTTTTACAGGTAAATAAATAAGTTCATTAATAACAGTTAGAATTTCTTCGGTTCTTTCTGTAGGAAAAACCTCAATTCCTTTTTCATTAACAGTGATAATAAATTCAGGCACAAAAAAACAAACATCTTCTAATTTATGTTCGTTTTTATTTTTTGAATACAGTTGCTCAAATTGATTTTTTGCATCATAAGCTACATATCCAAATTTCCATTCTGTTGAAATGGATGCTAACTGATCTAATTCATAAGTAACTTTTTTTGAGCCAAACGCCGCTATAATAGTATAATTAGAAGGGTGAGCATTTGAGAAATGAATCGAACAATAATTAAACTTATTCGAATAAGCTAATAATTTTGGAACAAGTGTTTTTATTTCAAATGGATTCATTTTCAGGGAAATTAAAAAACTAAATTAATTTTAATTTACCGATTAAATGTTATTGAATTTGTATTTTGATAATTAAAAAATATGTTGTACCTTTAAAAAAAAAATGATTAAAAAGATACTTATTCTAATAACAACTCAATTTTTCTTTACATCTGTTTTCAGTCAGCAAGAAAAAACTATTTCTCCAGATTTATACGATGAATTGAAATTAAAAGGAAAACTTGATCCATCTATAGTTTATTCGTTTCCATTACTGAATCAAAACGCCTTTATTCAAAAAAACAAACCGGCCTTTCATCAAATTGATAGCGTTGGATTAGGATCATGTAGTTGTATAGTGCCACTTGATTCTACATTTAATATTGCTGAATTCGTTGGTTATTCTCCCACAAATGACTACAGAAATGATGATGCATCAACAGGTCCAAAGCCAATACCATTTACATTTAATTTTTATGGAAACAGTTTTGATACAGTTTATATAAACAACAACGGTAATATTTCTTTTACATCGCCATATAGTTCATTTTCCTCTACAGGATTTCCAAACTCAACATTTAATATGATTGCTCCTTTTTGGGCAGATGTTGATACTAGAAATGCAGGAAGTGGTTTAGTTTATTATAAAATAACAGATCACTATATGATTATAAAATGGGACAGTGTTGGTTATTTCTCTAATCAAGTAGATAAAAAAAATACGTTTCAGTTAATTATATCTGATGGTACTGATCCTATTATACCAAACAATAATAATGTTGCTTTTTGTTATGGCGACATGCAGTGGACAACAGGAAATGCATCCCAAGGTATAAATGGATTTGGTGGCGTTGCCTCAACTACAGGAGTAAATGTAGCAAATGGAATTAATTATGCACAAATCTGCCGTTCAGATTCATCAGGTTACGCGTATGATGGTCCTTATGGATTAAATGATGGGGTTGACTTTTTAGATTACCAATCTTATTTTTTTAATGTATCTGATTCACTAAATATTCCCGCAACCGCATATGATAGCATTTGTGATACAATGATTGTAGTTAGTAATTATGTTTCATGGACTGTTTTTGTAAATGCCATGGAAATAACTGACTTAGCACTAATGAATATTGTTTCAGCGCCTTTAGGCATGACTTTTTCAATTGATACCCTTCCTTCTGGACTTCGTATTCAACTAAATTATATGCCTCCACAAACAGGAAATTATCAATTAAAAATTGCATATTGGGATTCTTATAACCCAACCAACATCAAATTTTATGAGAAGAATTTAGATGTACAAAGTGTATTTTCTGTTGGTATAAGTGCTGCAAAAAACGAAAAAGTTTTTGTGAACTTATTTCCTAATCCGTCAGAAGACATAATAAATGTTGAATTAACTAATAAATTAAAGATTGAACAATTAATTGTAAGAAATATAAACGGTCAGGTTGTATTGACGAATAATGAAGCAAATAGATTTTCAGTAAAAGATTTAGCAGAAGGACTTTATTTTATTGAAATTACAGAATCAGAAAACAAAAAGTATTTCAGAAAATTCATTAAAAAATAATTTTATTAAAATATCGCAAATAATTCTATTTGGTTTTATTTGATAAAATCTATGCTTTATTTAATAAATGCATTAAAAAACTGGAAATTAGTTGTTTTAATGATCGCTATTAAGTTTGTTTATTGACTGAATTAAATCGCTGAGTTTTAAATCAACAACATTTACGGTTATATTGGCTTGATTATAAAAAATGTAACGCGTTTTTTTAAGCTCTTCTAACTTTTTAATGGATTGATCATAATCTAAATTTTTAAACATGGGGCGAACGCTTAATGCATTAATAATACGATCTGCCAATAGTTTTAAAGGAGCTTCTAAAAATATGGAGGTTCCTTTATTTTTTATGCAAATTAAATTATCATTAAAACAAGGGGTTCCACCGCCTAATGAAATAACAAGTTTTTCATTTTTAGCAACTATTTCATTTAAGTATTGAGATTCTAAATTTCTAAAATAATATTCCCCTTTTTCAGAAAATAGCTCATTAATAGAGGTTTGAGACATGTTCTCAATATATTCATCAAGATCTAAAAAACGGTAATTAATTTTAAGTGCAAGTTTCTTTCCAAATGTGCTTTTGCCGCAACCCGGCATTCCCATTAAAAAAATAAAATTGTTCATTTTTTAATTAGGATTAAATGGAAATTCAGGGGCAATTTCATTGACACCGTAATTTATAGAGTTTAGTTTTCCGTTAGCAAAATATAAGTCCATATTGATTGAGTCAAAACTTATTCGTTTTTCACCCCATTCGTGTTGTTCTTTTTCGCTTAGATGTATATTATTTTTTTTAAAAAGTTCAACCACTTCGTCTTCATTTAATTCAAAAATGGATTGCCCAAAAAGTAAAGCATTTTTATTTTCTGTTTCAACACTAGAAAAAATATTATTACGTTGTGTCGAAAAGAAAAAGGAAATACCTGATTCCCAATAATGATAAACAAGTACGTGATCATCTAATAATTCGTCATTTAACTCTTCTATTTCTTCGGGATCGCCAAATTGTTTAATAATTTCGGAAGGTAGGGCCCCGAAAGTTAACTCATTAATACCAATCAATGGTTTTAGATGCAAAATCATGATTTAAATTTACAGAAATACTTCAAAAAAAAGTAATGTAAAATAAAAAATAAATTTTGCAAAATATAAAATAGTATCTATATTTGCGCCCTCAAAAACGCTCTTTAAAACGATTTGATATAACATAAAAGTGTTGGTTAAGATTCCGTAGCTCAGCCGGTAGAGCATTACACTTTTAATGTAGGGGTCCTGGGTTCGAATCCCAGCGGGATCACAATGTGGTTAGTATTTCAAACTAAAGAACGTTTAAAGCCTCGTAAAACATAAGTTTTACGGGGCTTTTTTTATTTATCTATATCAATACAAATCAAATCATTTTAAAC
>Ga0172373_10002464_pt1 | contig 28211 bp, 37 predicted proteins | sample Lak10m_2_FD_114546 | JGI IMG/M metagenome (GOLD analysis project Ga0172373, IMG submission 114546) | Freshwater microbial communities from Kabuno Bay, South-Kivu, Congo - kab_092012_10m | ecosystem: Environmental > Aquatic > Freshwater > Lake | place: Democratic Republic of the Congo...
CGGTTTGGCTCTCCGCGCAACGTCTATACGGACCTCCCGAAGTCGATGGGCATGAAGCTCGGAGCGTCTGAGGCCATGCCCGAGCTTGGCAACGTCTGGAAGTACACGCCCAACCGGAGGCGAGCGCGATGAGTCGAGAAGCCCTGCATCGTGAGGCGAGGGCGACGATGTCGCAAGCTTTCCGGAACGTGGTTGGAAGAGATCCATCTGTTTCGGAGCTTCAGTACCTGCAGGCGGTCGCGTGGCTTGAAACAAACTACGGCCGTGGCTGGAAGGGCGCCATGGTCGGATCGAACAACTGGGGTGCTGTCCAATGCGGCGCCGTCGGAGGCTCGGCGGGCTGCATTCAGTACGAGGACTCGTACCCGGACGGAACGAAATACAAAGTCAGCTTTCGTAGCTATCCTTCTGCGCTAGCCGGAGCAGAAGACGTCGTACGTCATGTCATCAAGCTTCGCCCCCGAACTGGCGATGCGCTTTCGAGCCAGAGCCCGACTGCGTTTCGTGCTTCGTATGCCATGAGACGTGAAAAGTATTACGGGGGCTTCTGCCCAGCCGCGACAAAGCAGTTTGGTGCCGAGCCTGCCCGCGCAAGCTTCGCTAAACCGGACCGAGACGATGGCACGAGGACTTGCATGCAAGAGGCGGTCAACGCTCATGCCGACTTGACGTTTTCGCTGGCCAAGAGCATCGCCGCTGCGAATGGCGACCCGGTGGTTTTGCCTCGCGGTTCGTTTGACGATGCGGACCGTTGGTGGTTTGGCAAAGACGCGCCGTCGTCTCGTATCGTCACCGACCTTGAAGCCGAAGATTCTTTTCCGTGGCTTGGGGCTACCGTGCTCGTTGGCGGCGGTTTCGCTATTGGTTTCTTCGGTATGCGGTACGCTGAACGTCGCCTGGGCTTGTGACTCAGTTTACCGAGTTTGAGCAAGCAAGTCGAAAATTTCATCTCGCGAAAGGTTTGAAAGGCCGTGTCAATCAAGAGGGGATGGGCTGTCGGTGACGAGAAGGGACCGGATGCGTTTTTTGAGGGAGCATCTTTTGTGGAGGCTCTTTCCGAAGCTGAGAAACTGTATCCAAAGCATACTCGGATCGAGTTCCAGGGCGATCTAGCCACGCTCGATGAATCGCTTTCAAAGGGCTCGGCCGTTCCGAACCCTGCTCGCGAGACCGCCTCAAAGATGCCTGAGGTTTCCTTGAAGAGCAGCGGCCTTGGAAAATTCGTCGATGGCCGATGGACAAGCCGAGTGTCCTTTGATCGAGTCCTTGCGATGCCCCTCGATGAGGCGTTCGACCGACTGTATCCGATCTTCCGTTACAAGTACGACAGCGGGCCCCACAAGGGAATCTACGTCAAAGCGTTCGACGATCTCGCAGGCATGCAGAGTAGCTTCTTGACTGAGAACTACAAGCTATCCAAAGGGCAGAAGCCTCCAGCCGGAGTTTCAAAGGGACTATCGGCTGGCCCGAACCTCCTGCCGCACAAGCTTGCAGCCGAGTATTCGCGCAGGCGGCTACCGATGTCTGGGCTTGGCCTGTGCGTCGGTAGCAACCGAGCCTGTCGAGAGACTTGCCTCGTCTACTCAGGCAGAAATCCCGTGGCCGATAAAGACGGAAAGGCAAAGCTTGTTCGGACCGAGGCTCTGATTCAAGAACCAGAGGCTTGGGTCCGAATGTGGATTTCTTCGATTGAGAGACACGTTCGAAAAGCTTGGAAAGAGGATTCGCTACCTTTCATTCGGCCAAACGTGCTCAGCGACATTCCATGGGAACTCGTCTGCCCAGAGATTTTTGAGTTTTTCGACCGACGGGAACTCGGCGGAAGAATGCGTAAAACTAGGCTGCGGTTTTACGATTACACCAAGGTGCCTCGTCGCAATGTCAAGCATTTGAACTACGACCTGACGTTCAGCTTCAGCGGTGACAACGAGGCTTGGTGCCTTGACGAGCTAAAGCGCGGTCATCGAGTAGCGGTCGTCTACTGGCTTCGCGATCCGAAGGATACGGTGACCCGCAAAAGATGGAACGGCTACAAGGTCATCGACGGAGACCTGCACGACATGAGGCCGCTCGACCCGGACAATGTCGTTGTCAAGTTGACCTACAAGGTTGGCTTCCGTTATATCGAAGGAGGGAAGCTCGTTCGCGTGGCAGCACCTCCGAAGTTCGCCCGCAAGTTCATCACCGAGACGTTTTACGATACGGATACGAAAGACGTCATGGTGGCGGCAACCCCACTCGACCTTGGAGCAGAGTCGGCCGCAGACCAGTACCTCAGACCCAATCACGTTGCGATTGAGCCATGAGAGCACGGCTGATCTCGCTCGTGACGACGCTATCGCTTTTGCCGGGCGCCATGGTCCTTGCAGCGGCCCGAAGCCTGCTCGCCGCGGTTTACGTAGCAAGCTTCATCGTTACGCTGCTGTATCACGCTTCTATCGAGCAAAAATTCAAGCGACTCGACCACGTGCTCGCTTACGGCATTATTTTTTCCAATACGTGGATGACCTTCCATACGAAGGTAGTTCCCTGCGCGTTGGCTGGGCTTGGATGCGTCATCTTGGCGCTTGTCGCGTATCGGTACGCCAGGCTCAATCCATCCCGATACGATGCGGCTCATGGGCTTTGGCACGTTCTGTCCGGCGCCGCTGGGTATGCGTTTGCTTCTGGCTACGCGGGGTGAAGCGCGACGGGTTGAGTTGACATCTTGGCACCGCGCGAGCTACATCAAGCTTGCCGATGAGTACGACTGTCGCGGCTAGGCCAACGTGTCCCTATGCTTTAGGCGAGCGGGTTCTTGATCTTCGTGGCAACGAGCGGTTCGTCTGCTGGATCGATCCCTCGGGAAAGCGTTTTGGGCTTGGCTCTACGGCAACGCAATCCTTTGGCTTCGAGTTCGCTTCGATTCAAGAGATCGTCCGCTGCCCTCCCGAAGTCACATCGACCCGAAAGGCTCCTGGGTCTGCTTTCAAGCATCAAGCGGAAGGGATTCGGTGGCTTGACCACTTCAAGTCATGTCTGCTCGCGGACGAGCCTGGGCTTGGCAAGACGATGCAGGCGTGCGTGGCGGCCGACCCGCGCATCGTCATCGTGTGCCCTGCGGCGATGCGAATTGAATGGCAACGCGAGCTTGCTCGATGGCGCCCGGAACTCCAGGCGTACATCGTCAGCGGAACGAAGCCTCTCGACGTCGGCCTCGTGGCTCAGTTCGACGCTGTCATCGTCAACTTTGATGTCGTTGCCTTTCACGTCGAGGCACTTACGAAGCTTCCGATTGCAACGCTGATTGTGGATGAAGCGCACAACGTCAAGACGTTGAAGGCAACCGGCAAGACAAAAAAGGTCTCCGGCAGCAAGCGTGCCATGGCCGTTGCGGAGCTTGCTCGGCACACCGATCCAAAGCGGTTCTTTCTGACCGGAACGCCGGTTGAGAATCGTCCCATCGAAATCTGGCCGCTCCTTTTCATGATCGACCCGTCGTTCTGGGGCGACTACGTGGCTTTCGGCAGGAAGTTTTGCGATGGCAAGCTTACCGAGGTAGGCCGTCGTTGTCAGCGCGTCAAAACCTGGGATTTCTCTGGGGCCTCAAACATTCCGAGGCTTCACCAGTTGCTCAGTCGCTCGATGCTTCGGCGAAGGAAGGAGCTTCTCGACCTGCCGCCAAAGAGTCGCCAGACCCTGTACGTGCCGCTCGATGATGCGACAGCGCGCGAGTACGGGCAGGCCTTTCGCGACTTCGTCTCGTGGGTTCGCGAGAGCGGAGGCCCGGTTGCTGTGCTCAAGCATCTGGCGGCACCAGCCGTCACGAAGCTCACCGCCCTCCGAAAGCTCGCGGCTCGCGGAAAACTTGAAGCTGCGACAGACTGGATCGTGGCGCATGCGGAGGGTACGCGGCGACCGCTCGTGGTCATGGCGCACCATCGCGACGTGACGGCAGGGCTTTCCGATGTCCTAGGCTCAAAGGAATTTCACGATGGAATTTCTGTTCGTCCGTTCCGCGTCGGGAAGATCGTCGGAGGAATGTCGGAGACCGAGCGAACCGCCGACAAGGATGCCTTTCAGCGTGGCGAACTTGACGTCATCGTTTGCTCGATCCAGGCCGCTGGCGTTGGCCTCACGCTCACGCGAGCAAGTGAAATGCTGTTCATCGAGCGCGCGTGGAAGCCTGCGCTGCTTGTCCAGGCCGAAGACCGAATCTACCGAATCGGCCAAAAGAATCACGTGACGATCACGTACATGGACGCCGCTGGCACGGTGGACGAATGGCTGAAAGAACTGCTTGTGGATAAGCAGTCGACCGTCGCTGGGATCGTGGACGGCATCGAACTCGACGAGCAACAAGCAGAAGCCTTCGTGCTCGGCAAGGTGCTTGGCGTCGAAAGTTCGTGCGAAGATTTCTCGACAGGACAGCAGAACCTTCCTCATGCCCGTTGACAGTTTGGAAACGGGTTCCTATGGTGTGCAAACCGAAAGGGAACACACGCTATGAGAACTGGAACCAAAAGAGCATTCGTTTTGAGCCAGCCAACCACGATGTCTGCGAAAGAGGTCATCAAGAAGGCCGAAGAGCAGAACATCAAGCTTACCGAGGGATACGTCTACAACATTCGAGCCTCGCTCAACAAGAAAGACTCGAAGAAGGCTTTCGGGCTAACGTCGCCGACTCTTGCGAAGGCCAAGGTCAAAGCGCGGCAAAAGCTTCACAAGCTTCGGGAGATCGCTCGTGACGCTCAGGCAAAGCGCCAGGGGTACGACTTTTCACGGGGCGAAGACCTCTCGGGCCGAATCGACATCATCTTTGATGCGAATAGCAAGGCTCAGGCGAACTTCTTCAAGGCTCTCGATGCGATGATCGAGGATCGTGTTCGTCACATCATGGCGAGCCTTGCGTCCGGGGTGAAGTGAGCCTGAACCAAGCTCAGCAGCGGGCCGTCGACCACGGTGACGGCCCGCTTCTTATCAACGCGACGGCTGGGAGCGGCAAGACCCGTGCGATCACGCAGCGGGCTGCTTCGCTCCTCAGCCGGGGCGTTGAACCTCGTCGGCTTCTGCTCGTGACCTTCACGAACAAGGCTGCCAAGGAGATGAAAGAACGGATAGCCGCTATCGTCGGGAAGGCTCAGGCGGATGCCATCTGGGCGGGCACGTTCCATTCGGTCTGCTGCCGCCTTCTCCGGTCCTTCGAGCAGGACGCGAGCCGAGAGAGCCGAAAGAAGGACTTCAGCATCTACGATGAAGATGACGTCCTCGGGTGCATCAAGGGCGCGATGGGGGAGTTGAACATCGACCCAAAGAAGGTCAAGCCTCAAGACTTGCGCGAGTTCATCAGTCGCGCGAAGAGCGACGGCATGGCGCCCGAAGATTTGCGCGACGTGGATGCGTCCGATGAGCTTGCCTCTGACCAGAAGTCCATCTGGCTTCGGTACGAGCAGATTCTGAAGGGCAACAACGCCTTCGATTTCGACGATCTCTTGAACGTCGTCATGCGCGCGGCTGAGAGGCGCGATGAGCTTGGCGAGTACCTTCGGCGCAAGTGGTCGCATGTCTTGGTCGACGAGTACCAAGACACAAGCGAAGTGCAGTTCCGAATCGTCAAGGCATTCGCATCGAGCCGCAACCTGTCCGTCGTGGGCGACGTCAACCAGTCGCTCTATGCGTGGCGCGGCGCTCGCCCCCAAAACATCATTGACTTTGCTCGGGTGCATTATCCGGACGCGGTCGTCGTCGACATGAAGACGAACTACCGCTCAACGAAGAACATCGTCGCTTGCGCGAATGCGTTCGTCTCGAACGGAGACGCCGAGACCGGCAACCGGACGGGGGACAAGGTCTTCATCAAGGGGTTCAAAGACGAGGATGCCGAGGCGCGCTTCGTCGCCAGCGCCATCGAGGAACGCATTCACTTTGGAACGCCTGCGAAGGAATGCGTCGTTTTGTACCGAAACCACGTCCTCTCAAGGGCCATCGAAGACGAGCTTCGAAACCGTGGCATGCGGTACGACATTGTCGGTGGCATCACCTTCTACGAAAGGAAGGTCGTCCGAGATGCGCTCGCGTACCTCCGTCTGCTCGTCAACCCGGATTCGAACCTCGATTTCGAGCGCGTCATCAACAACCCCTCGCGAGGTCTCGGAGACAAAGCCGTCTCGAAGATCCGCGAGCGCGCCCGCGAGCGAGGCTTAAGCTTTTCGAGGGGCGTTCAGACGGCGCTTGCCGAAAACATCGTCACTGGCAAGGCGCAAGAGAACCTCATGCGGTTCTTCTACCTCTACCGGCAGGCGACTGAGATGCTGTCGAAAGAGTCCGCGAGCAGGGTTGCCGACTTCCTGCTGACCGCAAGCGGCTATCGGAAGATGCTTCACGACAAGGTGGAGAGGCTTCGAAGCGAGCGGCGCCATGCCGACATGGAGAAAGCCGCTCGCGACATGGAGCACGTCGAGGCGTTCGTTGCGGCTATCGGTGCCTACGAACGTCGAGTCTCGAACCCGACGCTTGCTGGTTACCTGGAGGAGGTGTCGCTCATCACCGCTCAGGACGATGCGAAAGGAGACAAGGTCTTGCTTTCGACGATCCATGGGTACAAGGGCCTTGAAGCAGACGCCGTATGGGTCGTCGGCTTTGAGCATGGCATTCTTCCAAGCGGCGACGATGCTCAGACCGTCGAAGAGGAAAAGCGCGTCGCGTTTGTGGCGTGCTCTCGTGCCAGAAAATGGATGTGGATCACGTACGCCAACGAGCGTATGCGGTACGGCAAGTATCAGCCGACAGGTCCGAGCGAGTTTCTTGATCTGATTTCGAAGGACTGCTCAGACTGGCCCGAACGTGACGAAGAGCAGAGGCTTATCAAGCCACGCGAGGACTTCAACATCGGGCTCGATGATTGGTTGAACTAAGTCGGCGCGATCAGACGTCGAACTCGTACCATTCGTATCCGCTCGGAATGTTGCTGATAACCGCGCCGTGGCCCTCCGCGACCTCGGGGTTAATCGAGATTTCATAGTCGCCTTCACGTTCATCTCGGATGTGAACGAGGCGCCGAGCATCGAGAGAGAAGTCCTTGCGACTTTTCTGAGAGGCTAGCTTCCCTATCTTTTTGTTCGATAGAACGAATATTTTGTGGACGCACTTTGGGTCGCATGGCTTGACCCAGATTTCTGCCTCGTTCGCTAAGCCACTTTCGCTGTCCGAGCCCCATCCCGCAATATCTTTCACAGACAGCTTCGAAACGATGAGGACTCCAGATTTTGGAATCTTCCGAGGCGTTTTTACTCTAGCGATTCCCCACGAGCCGCCCGACTTAAGCGCAAATAGGATGGAAACAACACTATTCAAGCTGTAGTTGTCAAAATGTTCCTGTTCAGTCGTTGCTTGTGCGGCACGAGCCTTTTGGTACGCTTTGTATGACGACAAGAAGCTTGATAGCCCATTCCATTCGATGCCATGAAGGCCGCGATACGCAAAGATTTTCCCGTCGGACATTTCTTCGAAAAATGTCTTAATGCTGAGCTGGTACGCCTTTCTTCGTAGCGAATCCTCATTAGTCCCTTCTTTGCCTGGGTATTGGGCGGTAAGGGGGAAATCGGCCTTGTCGATAGCCTGGAACAGATTTCCATATCCAACGTCGGTATTCGCTCCGACGAACAGAAATTTCGAAAAGCCGTACGGATCGCTAAATGATGCACCAAGTTCTGTCTTAATGCACGAAACTACATCCTTATAGTTTTGAAGGGCGTCCTTGTATTGAGAAGCTGTCAGTTCCTTAATTTTTACCATGTCACTCACCTATCCCGGCAAGAATCTGGTTACACCACTTGCGACCAGAGTCGCCGCCCCAGAGGAGCCACGCCTGGAATCCCTTCGAGTCGATGCCCCAATTCCGGCCCATCTTGTCGACTTCGTGTCGCTGGAAGTAGCTCCGCATCCGCTTCAGCGTGTCGACGCTCACCGGCTCTCGGTTCTTTAGCTGCTTTGCGCGCGCGAGGCCGACCGGCGTGCAGCAACGGTTCGATGGCGGCTGGTGCGACCGGATGTACAGGCCGTACTCGGCTTCAAGCGCGACCATTTTAGGCGGGATGAAGGTGTTTTGCTGCATGTGATTAGTCCCGGCATTCCTCTTGTATTTCCACGGGATCTCTTCAATCAGATGGATCGCCTCATGGTCAAAAACAGCGTACTCTTCAGGCAATCCGCCTGAACGTCCAGCCGTCCCAACGACGCCGATTCTTCTCATGGCGGCGAGGAATTTGTCGGGTCCAAGGTCGTCGGCAAGCTCGTGTAGCGAAGTAGTCACATTCCAGCGGGGCGCTTTCCGGTACTGACCGCGTTGAACGAGATCGTCAATCAACTGCCGATATTCAGGCAGGCTTGAAAGGCGCTCGACGTCCGGGTGAGGCGGAACGTAATCGGGATGAAAGTCAACTAATGATTCAGATGGCAGCAAAAGACCTGAAATCTCGACAACGTAAATGGACGAGTTTGTCTGACAGTAGCGTTCTGCATAGTCAGCATCGGCCGTGAAGTAGACGCCAGGGCCGTGCGTGAACCGATGATTATACGAGAAAGATTCTTTCCAGACGAGAGAATCCCCTGAACGTCCGCATCGGTAAGCGGTTCTTTTCAATTTCGTCATGGTGCGCCCTGGGTTCTTTCTCACGTTTGAGTTCTCCGGGTCGAAGGTGCCGTCGTTGTCGGTCGCGCTCTTGATCTGGTAAGGGCTCTTGACCACGAAATAGTACTTGCCGGTACGATGGGCAGGCGCAAGGGCTGCGTGAAGGAGCCCGTGATCGGGTGGGACGGGGGCTGGTGCGACCGGATGTACAGGCCGTACTCGGCTTCAAGCGCGACCATTTCAGGCGGGATAAAGGTTTTTGGCATCGGGGCGCTGTCCTTTGGGGCGAAAGTCGCCCTTTGGCGCGGGATGATTTTGCGGTATTATCTCGCTCGTGCCTGCGTTTATCAACTTGTTCTTGGAGCACGGGGTCATGGGGGTCGTGATCGCCGCGCAGTTTTGGTACATCGTCCAGAAGGACAAGGAGAACAAGGAAACGTTGCGTCACCTCCGAGAGGAGCACGAGGCGCGCGTCAAAGACGCAAAGCAGTACACCGACATGGCTCTTGAGATCCACGAGCGCGTGACCAAGGCGCTGCATACGCTTGGAGAGCTTCTCGGAACCGACCCAAACGGCAACGCGACGTTCTACAAGGAGTGACGATGAGTGCTTTAACGAAGGACGAAGAGGTTGTTTTGGCGTTTGCATCGACCGTCGAGCGCGTCCGGTCCGAGAACAAGGACTACCTCGACGTCTGGATTGCTCGTCTTTCGCGGGCCAATTTGAGGCAGAAGATCGCCAAGTGGCGCGCGTCGCACGACACACCGCCGAGCGCGTCCGACGTGCAGAAGATGCTTGCTTGCGAAGACCCGAGCGGCTGAAGGTTTCCGGGCGATGCTCTTCGTCGTCGTCCCAATTCGAACCGTCAGCGAGATGAATCGCCGCGACCATTGGTCGGCGAGGCACCGTAGGTCTCGCCAGCAGAAAGAACTGACGACTCTTCTTCTGCGGACCGCCAAGGTTGACCCGTTGCTTTTAAAGCCGCCGTTTGTCGTGCGCCTAACGCGCGTTGGTCCTGGGTCCATCAAGGACTCCGACAACCTCGCAGCGAGCACCAAGGCAGTTCGCGACGCGGTGGCCGCGTTTCTGAAGGTTGATGACGCGGATCTCGTTTCGGGTTCGTCTGTCCAATGGGAGGTACGACAAGAGAGGGGTCCGGTCTACGAGCTTCGGATCGAGATCGCTTGCTCTCCTCCTGAAGCGCGGGTAAGTTGACTCGCGTTCATCGCGATAAACATCACCTGCCCATCGCTGGGCCTCCTCTGTACGCATGAAGCCGGGTGCGGTTGATGTCCTTCCTCCGCACCCGGCTTTTTAGTTTCCGACCGACTCGAACATCTCGATGAGGTCGTCGGTGGAGCGGCTGCGTACGTGGCGAACGCATTCAATCAGACGCGCCTCCGTCTGCTGGAGCGTCTCGCGTAAAAGGTCTCCAGCCCACATTTGGTTGTGGTCCCCGACAGCCGCAAAGCTTGCCGCGAAGGCATTGTACGGGCTGAGCGTCGGCAATGCGCCCTCTCGCTTGAGCGTCTCGGCGCTGATTCGTCGGTCAGGACAGGCAACGAGCGCAACGCCGTAGATTGGTCGGAACGTGTTCGGCGCGCGCTCTTGCGCGGCGATGAGGCAATCAAGGACGGCCTTACGGCGGGGTTCGCTGTCAACGCCGTGCAGCCTGCCCGCGTAGGTCCGCATGCCTTGAAGCTTCATGACCGGCAGAAGCGCGGTCGAGACCTTGTCGCTCTTCATCAAGGACGGAAGCAGATCACCGTTGTAATCGAACAGGTACGCCCGCAAATACCTTCGACCGCTCATGCCATGTGCCACACGAGGCCGATGACCTCTCCTTGTTTCGTCTGAAGCTGCCACGGCCATCCTGCTTCGCACAATCGGATCCCGCGAGCAACGGATGCGTCACAGAAAAGAACGCCCTTTCGGCAGAGCGCGCTCACGTGACCCGTCACCGAATAGACGCTGCTGAAAGAGCACGCGTCTGCGATCTCCCGACGTGTCGGAGGGTAGCCATGTTCTTTGATGAACGACCGAATGAACGAATAGACGTAGGCCTGACGCTTGGTAAGCCGAGGCGCTTGCACAGGCGGCAGGCTTTCGGGCCTATCCTCGCCAATCACCGGGGCGCAGCTTTCATCAAGCTCGATGCGAAAAGTAGCTTGATGGGGTTGATTCGCATGCTGCTGCGGCGCTTTGGGTTCTTTGTGGCCTTTGGAAGCCGCGCCTCGTAGAGGGCGGTCGCGGCTTCCGTCATCGGACCGTGAAGTCGAGCCCGCTCGTCCCCTTGGTCCTCGCTTCCGACATCGAGCCCTTCCGCTTTCAAAAATGCCTGCCATTTGGCTACCGCTGGACCCTTCATCCCAAGTCGCGTTCGAACCGTCGTTTTCGTGTAGACAGGAGGCGCCTTGAGTTCCTCCGACGCACGAGATTTTCCAAGCTTTTCCTGGCGAACCGTCTCTTCGGATTCAGCCTTGCTTTGAGCGGCTAGCTCGCCAAGAAGTCCGAATTCACCTGCCGTTTCGAGTTCCCGAAGCTCCTCGGTCGTCAAGACACCAGCGCCCTCCTGAGCCGCAAGCTTAAGTCGCTGACGTTCTTCGGCGGAGGCCTGGGTTCGGAGAAACTCTGCTCCCATGACGCGCTTGCCAGGGAAGATTCCTACCTTGTTGCGTAGGTCCTGCTCCTGATCCGGAGGGCACGGCCAGCGAGTAAGGCTCAGCGCCACAAGAAGCGCATCGCGATTGCCGCTTTCGGAGACGTCTTGCAAGCGAGAAGACTCCCAAAGATGGCGGGCAAGCCGACGCGCGACGCACTCAGAATGCTGAGGGACCTGCTTTGCGTACTCGACCATGAACTCTGGGTCGTGCTGGATGGTGTCGCCTTTAACCCGGAAGAGCCCCTTGAAAACATCCTCGTCAAGCGGAATGCCCTGCGTGCATCGAGCTTGGGTGTCGAGGATCGGGTCCTTTTTCACTTCGTCGCCAAAGACAGTGGCAAGCGTGTCGAGGTAAAAGCCTCGAAGCATTCGCGAGAACTTCTGTGCGGAGCGGACCTTCGCTCGCCGCTCCTTCGGGTCGAGTTTCTCCTCCGCAGCCTCCCGAAGAGCCTGGGCGCGAGCCACCTCAGCTTGCTGCCGATCTGAGGACCTCTTCTCGCGCGCCTTTTGATACGAGAAGTCCGCGACGGCCCCATCCGTAAACTTTTTTACGTCAGCCTTCAGGCGGATCTCATTGTTGTCCTGAATCGCCTTGATTGTCGCAGCATCGAGGCGCGTTCCCTTTATGGCTGCGGCTTCTGCCTGCTCTTGCCGGAGCGCCTCGGATTGGCACATGAGGCCAATCAGCTTTCCAAGCTGAGCGCGCGAGGCGCCATACTTGAATCGCGGCGTGTTGTCTTCTGGCGGTTTCCCCGTCAGAACTCGCAGCCAATCGAGCAACTCAATGCGCTCGCCCTTTGGCATCGAAGCCAGAGGATCGCTTTCGTTGTACCAGCCAGGGGGATCGAAATCGTCGCCGGTTGGCTTGCCAGACTTCGTCGAGGGAACCCATTGCCAAGCCGTGGATTCAAACCATGCCACAATAGCGCCCGGAAGGTGCTCGCGCAGAAGCGAAGGTTTTTTTGGATCGGGCTGCTTTTGAAGCGGTGCGTCAAAATCGACCCAAGTGCCGCCGCGCGACTCGATAAGCTTCGTTGCCTCTTCTCCGATCTCAAATGCAAGACGCGTCCACAAGATGAGCGCGCCACACGCCGTCGGTCCCCGATCTGGTTTATCAAGCCATTCGTCGTACAAAGAAACGAGCCGGTTAAGGACGGGGTTATCGTCTGGATACCCGCGAGAGAACTGCTCTGGTGAAACGATGGGCATGGCGGGAAACGTCGGGTTCGGGATGTATCGAAACTTGTCCTTCATTCCCGCAAGCATGCCGAGCCACCATCCGAACGAGGTCGTTTTGCCAACGTATGCGTTCGCGAGGAGCGCCTCTTCGACCTCTTCATCGGGATCCCCAAGGGCCTCGCGCGCGGCTTTGCTCTTCTGTTCGACGAGGTGAGAGCGTTGTGAGGCATCGCCCCAGTTGTCGCGGTACGCAACCAAGAGCTTGCGTACGGCGCCTGGCTCAGCAGCCGTCTTCACCTCCGCTTCCGTCAGAGGTTCGAACGCTTCTTCGGGCGGCGTGATGACTTCAATCGCCTCCTCTGACCTCTCGGTCGGGACAACGTAGGTCTCCTTGACGGAGACGCCTTCGGTTTCTTCCGCTCGCGCGACAACCGCGGCAGCCTCCGCAGCATCCTTGGCAAGGTTTACCGCCTTTTCCGACGTCTCGGCAGCCTGCTTTGCAAGCGCCATGGCGCGCGAGGCGGCCGACTTCTTGAGTTCTGTCTCGAACGAAACGATACGTCGCTTTCTTTCGTCCGCAGGCTTCGTCGGCTTGGCTGCGGCAGGTTTTTCCCGGGCCTCTGACGGCGGAAGAGCGCCTTTGATCACCCGCTCGGCCGCAGGCTTTGCGGCAGGCTCCTCGCCCGCTACCTCCGCTTCAACGTCGAACGTAATCGGTTCCGGAGGCGCAGGCGCACGCGGCGGCTGATCTGGTTGCAGCGACCTTGCCATCGGATCGCGAACTTCAAGATAGATGCCCGTCGTCGCAAGGCTACCGTGCCCCAGCGTCGACTGAATCGTTGCGACATCCACTCCACGGCGATTGGCCTCAAGAGCCGCAAGGTGCCGAAGGCCATGCGGATGAACGCGGTAGTAGTCGTCGCTTCCTTGCTCAATTCCAGCCTCCTCTGACCGCTCGTGCAGCAGCTTGGCAAGACCGCTTGGTGAAATGCCGGGTAGAGCCCCTGACGTTGTCGGAACGATTCGCGCGGCTCGTCCCCAGAGCTTCAGGGGCGGAAACAACGGTGCGTCTGGCTCTGCGATGAACCGAGTGAAAATCGTCGCGCCTTTTTCCTCAGCACGCGCATCAAGGGCTGCTTGAAACTCGCGGATGGCGAGGATGGCCGGGTCCGGCGTTCGAATGATGCGCGTCAGATCGCCCTTGCCTGTGATGGTGACGAGGCCCGTCGCCGATTCGTAGGCAGTCCGGCGAATCGAGCCAAGCTCCTCGGCGCGCACGCCGGTCCAGTAGCAGAAGAGCAAGATTGCCCGGTCTCGCAGGTCGTAGATGGTCGGCTCTGCCTGAGCAAAGCGGCGCACGTCCGCGCCTTCGAGCGCGGCAGAGGCGGCCTGAAGAGCATCGGCACCGTGGCTTCTTTTGTAGCAGGCAGACAGAACGCGCAGGAAAAGCTCCCGGTCTGGCGTCGAGGCTTCGCGATGCGCCTTTGCCCGGTTGATCGCCGTGACGCGTACGTTTGCAATGACCTCTCGCCAGATGTTGAACCGGAGCAGACTGTCGAAGCCAGGCAAGTTCTCGCCGCTCGACCGTACAAGCCACGTCCAGAACGACGACAGCGCCGAGAGCTTGGTCGCAATCGTCCCAGAGCGGTCGGTCCCCTTCTTCTCGGTGTAGGTGTTCGCCCAGTATCGGAAGACTTCAGGGTCAACGCGGAAAGTGATCTGCGCTTGATCGGGGTCCGCAACTCCAACGTCGACCTCACCGTCGCGGATCTGCTGGATGGTCGGCGCGCGGCGCAGCAGGTTGTGCATGCAAAGACACGCAAGCCGGAGATCGAGCGCGTTGTCGGGAGGAAAACCGTTCAGGTCAATGAAGTCTTGCAGCGCGTCGCCGTGCGGCTCGTCTTCCTCGATTTTGAGGACCCGTCCGCGCTGAAGCGTTCCGCGAACCTTGAACTCTGCCGTCGTCGTGAAACGTACGTCAGCAAGCAGATGCTGGCGGATTGCGCTGATGCGGCTCTCTGGCTTTTGCTTGATGAACTTGTAGATCGCGAGGTCAAGCTCGCGCTCCGGATCTTGAGCTAGCCTGAGGTCGTCAACGCCAAGGTTACGCTCTTGAAGCCACTTGACGAACAGGACCGCGTCCGCCCGCATGACGTTGCTCGGCAGCGGGTAGTAGCCTCGAAGCTGTTTGTACCAGTTGAAGAACTCCGTCAGCGCAAAGGCATAGACGCGCTGCGTGCCCTTGTTGGTCTTGCTGCCAAGGAATGTCACCAGCGCCTGCGTGAACCTGTCGCCCTCAGGCGCAGACTTCCAGGCGTTCGTGATCTTCTTGATCTCGATGCCGGTGCGGGTCAGGCCACGAACGTCGTCAATCGTGTCTAGCGTCATGGTCAGATCCAGGCGTCGATGGGGATCTGGAGCAGTTCACGCAAGGCCGCCATGTGAGACCGACCAGGAGTCCGCTGACCGCTAAGCCAACGGCTGACGGTGGTCTTGGAAACCTTGAGCATCTTGGCGACAGAAGCTTGCGACCATTTGCGAGCCCGAATGGCCTCCCTCAAGACGTCGGGGCCTTTTTCTTTCGCGGAATTTTGTTTGCGTTTCATGGGACTCGCTAGCCCGATCCGGGCGAATCGTAGCATAGAGCAAGTTGCCTCTATGTCAACTTTCGCCTTGACGGCTACTGTACCGATGACCATCATCTTTCCTTTGGAGGACGAGGCTTATGCAGGGAACGAAGCAGATGGCGCGGCGGCAGTCGGACTCGGTAAGCGACGCTGAGATGGCCCGGGGGGCTGCTCAGGCTAGTCAGGGGCACTCGCTGATGCGGGTCGGTGGCGCGTACCAGACGGCCGTGATGGTTCAGGTGCGGCGCGACATCGGGTCTCCCGACAATCCTGGCGGGAGCGTGCTTCAACGCGCGACGACCGAAGCCCACCTCTTGGCAGACCGTTTCTTTTACGGCTGGGACGTCAACGACCGGGCTTCTGGCGGCAAGAAGCACATCGACGGAATCAGCGTCGATGGTGCTTACATGCTGCTTCGAAACTGGACGAACGCCGTCTGCGACGTCGACCTCGTGGCGAGAGACGACGATGCGTACACGTTCAAAGCTACATTCGTGGATCTTGAGTCTGGGGCGACCTGTTCGCGCCTTTACCGGCAGCATCGAAGCTCGCCTCCGGGCAAGTACGACGAGCAGCGGTGGGACGACATGCAGTTCGCCAACGGGCAGTCTCGCGCGATTCGAAACGTCATCTGCGCGGCTTTGCCTCAATGGCTTCAGGACCGTTGCATGGAGATCGCTCAGCGTTCAGCGGAGCGGGGTGGCGCCCAGTATGCCGAACCGAGGCCTTCCCCGAAGCAGGCCTCGCGTCCCCAGCAAGCTCCCCAGGAAAGCGCAGCCGCGGCGCTTCCCGCAGCAGCCGAGGGTAGCAGGTCGGTCGCCGAACGGTATGCGGCGATGCTGCGTCAATCCTGGGGTAAAGAGGAGCTAAACGAGGTCGCCGCCCAGATCAAGAAGGATGAGTCGAAGCTCGCGAAAGACGATGTCGCCGAGCTTCGGGACCTGTACCGCCGTCAGGTGGCAGTCTTCGAGCAAGCATCGAGCGACGAGTATGTTCCCGATGCGGAGTTCATTGAGGGCTCGGAGAAGTGATCGACCCGTACACGTTCCCGGCGGTTCAGCTTCTTGATCCGGTTGGGACCAAGATCGTCCTTAGCGAGGACCCGCAACAGACCGATTGCTGCACGTTGCGGGTATCGCCAAAGCACGGTCAAGAGCCGGAGGCGGTGCTCAACCGCAGCACAGCCATTTTGCTTCGTCGCGCGCTTGGTCTCTGGATCGAATACCTCGATTCGTTGACCATTGTAGAAGGCGACGACATTGAAGAATGAAGCAGCTTGTGATCAAGGACGAGCGCGGGCAGGTTGTCGCGTTCATTGGAACTCCTGCCGAGTTTAGTGCCCAGCCGGATGCGGCCCGGCTTCTTGGCTCGTCGTCAGACCAGCACATGGCGTGGATCGACTGGGTGGAGTCAAGCGCACCAGGAAACGGCACGAGGCTTCTGTCCGAGGCGCTTACGCTGCTAGAGGCTGAGGGAGTGACGTTGATCGGCCTTGAGGTCGTGCCAAAAAATCCCGATGACTTCGACCGATTGGTTGAGTTCTACGAGAAGTTCGGGTTCGTCTACGTCTCGAAGCTTCACCCCTACAATGACGGGCCTGTCATGCTTCGAGAAGCTAGTTGGAACGGTATAGAGTGATGGACGATCAGGCGATCTGGAGCATCATCCTCGAAAACCGTCCGCGCGTCTGGCGCATGCTTCATGACGGAAGACGATGGTATCGGGAAACGGCATGCAGCGTCCAAGATGCGCTCGATGCTGGCTTCGAGGGGGTCTACGAGTCGTTACGCGATCAATGCTTCGAGAACACGACGATTGAGGTTTGCATATCGGTCGTGTGCGACGAGACGGACGAGCGCGCGACCGAGAGACGGAGCCTGCGCTTATGAGCATCTTGGCGACCATGGGATTCGTGCCGCAAACGACTGGCGAGTGGATCGATTTGGTCTTCTTGGTCGCGGCCATCGTTTCGATTTGGATCGTCTTTGGTGAGGCGCTTGGCTTCAAGAAGGGAGACGGGCCATGAGGGACATGCTGCTTCTTCTGATCTGCGTCTTTGGCTACTTTTACGTCGTCTACCGCCTCGACAAGGGGCCGCGCTAAGCCATGCGTTTGATTCCTAATGGCAAGGGCGAATGGGCTGTCTTCCTCGTCGGCATGCTCGTGGGCGGATTCGTCGTCGCAACGCTTTTGAACCTGCTTGGTTCCCCATCTCAGCCCGATTGGCTTAAAATCAAGGAGTCGGAATGGAACGCCAAAAAAACGCCATGACAGACCCACGGCTTTTTCCTGACGCTGAGCCAGGGGCGCCGTCCTCGTTTCCAGTCCGCTGGGCTGGGTGGTCGGTTCGTAGCCCGAATCGTGTTGCCCGAGCGACGGCAAAGCTCTGGTACGACGCGCGCAATCAGATTGCTCGTGAGCTAGGGATCTCGTCACTCGGAGAGGTCGAGGTTGTCCGGGTCGAGGATTAGCGACCGGCGGTTTTCTTGCGGTAAATTTCGACCGCAATGCCTTCATCGGACCGACTTCCAGATTCGAATCGGAGCCGCGTGTCGGCTCGCCCGTGTGGTCTGCTTGAAAAAGGGTGTCACCTCGATGAGCCCCTCGCGGCGTAGCATCGAGAAGGCCGCGCCAAGGGCTCGCGCCTCGCGAGGGGGTTCGAGGCCGGTTTGCCAGACGTCGTCGGCGGTGAACTCCGTTTTGATGCTGGCGACGGATCGGGTGGCAAGCAGAGCTTGGTCAAGCCAGCCTCCGCCTCGGCGGCCTGGCCAGCGCGCTCGACGGCGTGATCGCGAGCCTGTTCCGCTGTTGACGGTGGCCTCGGTAGCAAATCAACGGTCCATCCAAACTCCGTCTGTCGTTCGTTTTTGGTCATCGTTACCTTAATTCTGGAACAAGCCCCGCGACGACCTCCGTCACGGTCTCAAGGCTCTCGGATAGCTGATGGTCGTCGTCGACCACGGCACGGATGAGACGCTGCTTTGCCTCGACGATCTGAGCGATGTGCTCGTCGACCGTCTTGGCCGCGTCGAGATAGGTGATCGTCACGGGACGCTTCGAGCCGATTCGGTAGACGCGGTCCTCGGCCTGAATCATGCCGCTTGGCGTCCAGATGCGCTCTACAAACAGCGCCTCGCTCGCGCGTTGAAGATTCAGGCCTACGCCCGCAGATCGGATCGGCGCGAGGAAGACGTCAGCCTTGCCAGCTTGGAAGAGGTCGACTGCTTTCTGGCGCTTCTCGCTCGATTCGCCGCCGCCGATGCCTGTGGTTCGGAGGCCAAGTCGAACGCATGCCTTGTGGACGCCGAGCATGACGTCCTTGTGGTAGCCGAAGATGACGAGAGGTTCTCGCGTGTGCGAGTCGAACCAGGAGCGAAGGTATTGAGGGATGGCGTAGCGCAGCTTCCCGAGCGCGGCGATACGTCGGAGCATCGTCAGCTTGACGATAGACTCGGCCTTCTTGGCTTCGACGGCCCGGTCGAACTTGCCGAGCGACTTCAGCCACGCGACGACGTCCTTTTCCGCCGAGCGGTAGTGCTGCATGTAGCCGTCATCGATCTGAACGAGAACGCTACGCCGGTTCTTCGGAGGCAAGTCCTTAAGAACCTCTGTTTTGAGGCGCCTCAGCATGGCTTGGTCGACGAGCAAGTGAAGCTCGTTCAACCGCTCCACGCGACCAGCTTGTGTTCGGACCACGCGCCCAACCTCTTTGCCACGCTGCGGCTTGAGATACCGCATGGCGTAGTCGGCAAACCTTGGCCACTTGCGTGGCTCGGTTAGGTGAAGCAGTCGCCAGAGTTCCGCGGGACGGTTCTCGATGGGAGTTCCGGTAAGCAGGAGCGCGCCTTTGCTTCGCTGGCGGACAAGCCTCGTGGCGCTGGCGGCTCGATGCTTGCCACGGGCTTGCGGGTTTCTCAATTCCTGCGCCTCGTCGAACACGTAGAGCGCCGGGTTCATCACCAGAAGCTCAGCCTCGCGCGCGTACAAGATGTCGTAGTTCAGGATGTAGATGTCGTAGCCCTTCGGCATGCGGTCTTGCTTGCCGGAGACGATGAACACCCTCGGCGGCTTTTTCGTCGCCGCGAATTCTCGATACCATTGATGCTTCAGCGTCGCCGGACAGACGATGACGGTCGGGAATGGCTTGACCGACGTGAGCATCGCGACGGTCTGAGCGGTCTTTCCGACGCCTGGCTCGTCACCCAAGATGGCGCCAACGCCGCTTGCAATCCGCGTTGCAACCCAGGCGGCTCCCTCCGCCTGATACCGATACAGCGGACGCTGCATGACTGCCTTGACCGACTCGATCCAGCCAACCGGCACGTGGCGCGAGGCATAGACGCTTGTGTCGATCTCAAATCGCTCGCAGGACATCTGCGTGATGGAGCCCTTGCGTTCACTGTCGCCAATGGTCTCCTTCGAAACCTCGCGTCCGTAAACGCTGATAAGCTGACCCAGATGCGGAGGCCTACCCGCGGCTCGAAACCAAACCAGATCGGGCGGAGGACCCAGCGTCACGATGAAGTCGCGATCTGAATCGTCCACCGTATGCGCTTGAACGACGCGGCCCGTTACCTTCTCAAGCATCGGTCGAGATTGTAAGCATCACTTCGAGGCAGACGAGGTCTCCGGACAGAAGCACTTCGAGCAACGCTCGTTGACTTCCCCGAGCGAGTCCGCAAGCCACCAAAGCGCAGCAATGAGCGGCAAAATCATGATGCCCGAGCCAACAAGCTGAACGCTCTTGGTGATGCGGTCCCTGCGTCGCACCGCATCTAAGAACGTCTCACCTGAAACAAAGAGCTTCGGGCCAATCGCAGCTTTTGCTTCCTCGATCTGAGCCCGGAGGTGCTGAACCTCTGTATCCCTATCTTGGTAGCCGCGCGCGTACGCTTCTTGAGGATTCATCAGACTTGTCCTTCCACATGACGCTCGAATCTGGATCGCTCTCGTGCTTCGGGCAGAGACCGTAGGTGCCTTCGCAATCAGCGCAAAACACGACATGGTCGCAGAACGGTCCGCAGTTGATGAAATGACGCGCTGCGCCACCATCGGAGCTATCGACCGCCGTTGCTTCTGGCTGTTGAAATTTAAAGCTCGCTAGCATCTCATCTCGCAGCGCCAGTTCTCTTTCCGCTACGGCTAGCGCCGCCAACGCGATGTCCCGCTGCTCTCTCGCCCTCGCGCACTCCTGTCGCGCCTGAAACAGCATTTCGCGTGCCTCGTCTCTTTCGCGGACGGCCTTCTCCGCAAAGACGCTCCAGGTCCCTTCCCCGGGTCCGTTGAGAACGCTCATACAGCAGCAAGCCTCCTTTCCTCCTCGGCCTGCTCTTCCTCCGCTTGCAAACGCTCGGCATCGCAGAGTGCCTCGACAAGCTCGTCGAGAACCCACCTCGGTGCGTCGATCACGTGCAAGTAGGCACGCACGAGAGAACGAAGCGCCAGCGCCTCACTCTGCGTTAACTCGACGCGGGATCCATAACTCCCAGCGTGAAGCTTCTCGCGAAGCGTCGACCAGATCCCTCGTACCGGGACGGGCCAAGTTGTCGAGTCGCGCTCGTCGTTCGTTTCCCAAACGCGGCAATGCCATTCACTCACCATCCTTCTTCGCGAATCCTTCATCTTGCCTCCAGTACACGGGGTCTGTCCTGACTTCGTAGGTTACCGAGAGCGTTACCCTCAATTCACGGCCGCATTGATCGCATGAAATCCAGGCACATTGACCGTCGTGCTCGAAGCCTCTTGGAAGACGCTCCCAGCCTTCGGATAAGTCGGTGACATCGCCGCAGTACGGGCAGACAAGCTTCTCGTCACTCCAGGTGTTGTCGTCGAGCCACCGTCGCGCGTACTTTTCCGCGGGGCAGTTGATTTCGTGCCAGTTGTGCTCGCTATTCCCATCGCGATACGCGCACGTGCATCGGCTCTCAAGATTTTGCGATTCAGGCATCTTCGTCTCCATGGACAGGACATGGGCTGTCGCCTGGCTCTAGCTGACACTCGCAGCGCGAGTTCGGCATGCGCTCGTCGCCAGCACCAACGGAATCGCTTAGAGACATGACGTAAACTTCGATGTCGTGGAGGGTCATCGATAACGCTGCACCATTGGACAGCGTCTTGATGGAGCAAAGAACCTGAGACGAAGAATCCCCAGCCTCCCAGTTTTCAATGAACGCTTGAGACGCCTCGCGAATGAGCCTTCGGTTGAACACGCGTTGGCCGATAGGCTGGGCATCAATGCTGGACCTCCCAATGATGAACATTGGGGTATCGTCGTCCTCGGGAGGCATCCAGTCGTCTCGACGGGTGCGGCGGGACGACCACACGATGAGTTCGCCAAGCGAGATTTTGCCTTTCCATTCCTTTGGCGACTCCCGAAGACTCTTGATCCCTTTGACCATGTGTTCAGAGGCTTCGGGGAAGTTTTTCAGGTCGGCGGGGCGCCAATGCCATGGACGAATCACACAGGCGCCGCGTTGCGAGAATACCGTCACCGCATCGGTTCCGAACCGGAAGATTGTGGCGTCCGCGTCGTCGTAAATTTCACCAAGCTCAAAGTTGCGTTCGTCCTGCTTCACGTTGCGATCCCAAGGTTCACGAGAAGGTTCTCTCGCTTCTGTTCGTCGGTTAGCTTGTCGAACCCGAACGCTTCGACCAGGGTCTTTTCGCGCTTCCCCTTCCTTCCATTTTTGATGCGGTCTGCCTGCCGAACGAGGGTCTTGCAGACGACGTTGCGGACGTGAGCAAGCTTTTCAAGCTCCTCGTCGGACAGGGTATGGTCGACCTCCTCGACCGTCATCTCCATCCGCAGGCGATCTGCGGCCCACCGCCACGCCTCTTCCTTCAGGCGGCTCTGGCGCTTCCACTCACCCGTCGGTCGCTTCGCAGCGGATGAGTCGCACTTATGGCCTAGCTCTTGAATCAGCGCGTGAGCCTGCTCTCTTTCAAGAAGCATGGTTTCCACCATCTTTCCAAGGTCGCGCGCGAGCCAGCCATGCAGATGTTTCGTTGGTCGCCCCCGCTTGCACGATTCAACGAAGGCTTCCGGTGTCAGACCCTCTCGGGGAAGAGGGTCGTAGACAGGGAGTGGATTCGAGGTCGCGTACGATAGACACGCCTTCAAGACGGCCATCTCTTGGCTCAATCGGTGGATCGAAAGGGCGATGGCAACATCTACCTTGACCGAACCGCTTGGAGTATCGAAGACGAAGTCTGGATCGTAGTCGAGGAGCGTCCATCCAAGCGCGCGCTCAACCGATTCGCCGACGACTCTCCAGCCCGCGCTCCAGACGGCCTTGCTTCGCGTTGTACTGCCATCGGGTAGCTTCATCGGAAAACCTCCTCGGTGATTGATGACTGACGATTCACGCCCCGCCTTGCCACACCATCGTCTCGACGACGCGAAGCTCCACGACGGCGTACGTCGTCGCCTGCTCCGGGGCGCTCTTGCCCCATGAAGCCGAGATGATCGCCTGGGCGCTTTCCACAGCTTGAGCCAGCGTTTCGTACCGGCCCAACGGGGCGTTGCGCCAGCGTACCTCGTAGCTGGGCGCACCGATTTCCGGAAGTCGTTTCGGGGTAGTCATGGGCTCTCCGGCTTCTTCTCCTCGTTCTTCTTCTCGATGCTGGCGATGAGTCGCTTGACATGCTTGTCCCTCGTCGGCCTCACGCAGGTCGCTCCGAACTCGACGCCCACCACTCCAGCCATGGATTTGGCGAACGCGCAGCGGCGGGCTCCCATGTCGATGGTGCCCTTCAGGCATTTCCCCGCGCTCCAATTCCCAAGCAAGGCGTCGAGGCTCTTGGACTTGCAGGTGTCTTTCCAGTACTTGAGCAAGCGGTACGAGACCTTGACGGAGGTAAGCGGATCGCGCAGTTCGTCCACCTTCAATCCCTTCCAGGCTGGGTCGATGGTTCCAAGAATCGACGGAGTCGCGCGCGACACTTGCATCGGCCCGAGCGCCCGGCAGAGGGGCTTCGTCATCCCGTTGGTTTGATAGCAATCGCCATCCTTGACGGTAGGCCGGTGTCGGCTCTCTTCGTAGCCCATGGTGGCCAAGATGAGCGGGTCGACCTCTGACGAAACGATTGCCCCCTCAGAGCCGACGGCGACGTAGCTCTCGGCCATCGTCGCGACGCCTTGTCGGTAGGCGACGGAGCCAGGATGCTCCGACGTTGCCACGGTTGGCCATTCAACCTCAGCAGCTTTGAGGATCAGCGCGACGAGAATTTCAGACTTCATAAAATCACCGTGATGACGAGGAGGGTTAGGACGAGCGCAACAAAGACCATCGCTCCAAGCGAGGGCGTGCGCCGCGATTCTCGACAGTTTTCGCAATCGCAGTTCATGGCGGGGCGGTCTTGCAGCAACGGCATGACGTTGCGTAGTCGTGCCAATTGCCAGCGTGATTCGTGGTCAAGGCATCGCAAGCCGCCGGTCGTGACCAGAAGCCTCGACTGAAGGCATACGTGTCTTTGACGCGCACCCATTCTTGAACGGTCGTTTGCATGCGAGTTCCCGCGTAGCTGACGCATTCGGGATAGTCCTCAGCGCGTGCGTGCTGATCGAGTTTGGAAAGCTCGCGTCGGTTACGTGCCGCAACGCGATCCCAGTCGGGACCTATGTAGCTCCTCAGCGGACCGCACTTGTCGGCGGGCGTTCCGACGCACGCGCTCTTCCATTCCCGCCACGAGCAGAGCCGTTTCCGCCGAGAAGCGCAGAGCGACTCGCAGTCCCAGGTCTCGCCGTTCGTCGAGACGTAGTTTTCCAAAACGGCAGACGCGCCGAGAAGGGTCTGCTTGCCGTCGTTTGGCCACGGGTAGACATCCACACACGTGTTCTCGACCTGCACCATGTCCAAAGGGCACCCGTGCTCGATGGGCGGTTCAGGCAGCCATGAAGACGCAGCGAGGAGGGCTCTCGTGATGGCGAGAGCCTCCATGGGGAATCGGAGATCAATCAAAGGTCCCATGGCCCGGTGTCGTAGCTCGAACGCGCGGTCCCGTAAACTCTAGGGCCAATCGTAGGCGTCGAAGCACATTCCGCAGGACCGACACGAGAACGACAGATGAACACCGCTTTCGCCATTGTCTGCATGCGGTCCCTGGTCCCCGCAATCAGGACACGGCGACCGATCATGGCGCGGCTCGCCACGCTCTTCGAGCGCAGCATCAAGCCTCGCGAAGAACGCCTCGGGCGTCATGGCCCCTCTGCGATGCCGAGCGCGTAGGCGTCAAGAATCGTCGTATTCCTCAGCGACGGATCGAAGTCGAACGCGAGGGTGGAGGCGACCGCCTTGCCTGCCCGCTCCTTCTGCTTGTCGGTGAGACATGCGTCTGAGACGCTCTCGGGCGCCTTCTTCTTCGCGCGGCGAGGCTTTTCCTTCGGTTCATCGGACGCAGCCTCGGAGCGCACCAGAATCCATTCGCAATCCGGGTCCGTTCCGGCGTGATGCTGATCGAGGATGTTGCCAAGTGCCTCGCCTGCGGTAACCGCCTCAGTCACCTCGGTGATGAGCGTTCCGTCCTTCTTCTGGACGCAGACTGCGTAAAACCTCTTCTTGCTTCGTGCCATCGGTTGTCCTTCCTTTGCACTCGCGTGCCTAACGTAGTGGCGCGTTGCCTTTTTGGCAACTACTATCGCTCGTCCTCTGCTGACAGGTACGCATCTGATAGGAGCCTTCGCTCTCGTGTCAGTCTCGCGGAGCATCTCTCGCAGACATGCTCACCTGGAGCGGCCTGTCCTTGTCCGTTTGCGTTGAATAGCTGGCCGCAATATCCGCAGCACTGCACGTCAATCGGAACTCGGCGTCGCATCAGACACGCATCGGCATGATGACGGCCGTCCAGGTGGCGTCGAATCCCTTGAAGGTGACCGCGATGGGGGCCATATCGCTCTCTGGGACGATGAACGTGCCGCCGCGCGTCTCCGCAGCCTTCTGGACAGCTTCGAGCCGCGCGATGTACTTCATGTTGAACGCGATTTTGTTGGTCGCGGACGCGGACGCTTCGGGCATGACCTGCCTCCAAGCTGGGAAGTGGTCGTCCTCGCAGGCAAGGCGCGACGTCGCTCCGTTGGGTGCCGTGATGATGACCTCGGCCAGAGCCTCGGTCGCCTTGCGTTCGATGGTCAGGACGTCGTCCTTTTTCAAGAGCTTTGCCATCTCAACGAGGGCTTTCGCTGGAGCGAGGAATGGCTCCCCGGCGTAGGTGCCGCCGTTCTTCGCGGCGACGAGGGTGTGGCCATCGGTGGCGACGGCCGTGCCCGCATCCGGTTCGAATCGGATACAGGTCAGCGTTGTCCTCGTTTTGTCCGTCGAGGCAAACTCTGCGAGGGCGGCAACGTCATGCTTGGTCAGCTTGAAAGCTCTGCTTTCCGTGTCGCACTTCATGTCGGTCTCCTTTGGTTGGCGCCGCTTTCTGATCGTCAGCGAGCGGCGTTGGAAGGGGCGGGAGCGTGCCAAGCTTCCCGGTGGCTCAGGCGAGCCGCCCCTTGTGGTACGTCAGCAGGTGTAGAGGCGAGCCGTCATCACGCCGCAGACGTAGGTCACTTGAATCCAAGTCGGGCACGCCACCTCGCCGTCGTCGTCGCCCTCCTCGTCTCCCTCGGCAGGCCGGTAGACGATGATGGGCTGGATGAACACGGCATCAGCGTCCAAGCCAAGGTGCCGCACCGCGTCGTAGACGTAGGTTGTCACGTCTTGGAGTCGGCGGTATTGAGCGAGGTCGGTGACGTTGTCGATGACGGGTCCGACCCGGCTATCCACCGCGAGCCGGTAGAAGGTGACCTCCGGGTCAGGCTGTTTTAGCGACTCGCTCGCCTCATCTAAGAGCCGCTCCAGGCATTTGGTGACCTCAAGATATGCCTGCTTCGGGGCTTCGAGTTGCTCGAACCATTCGACAGCATCGCGGCCTGCGTGTTTCTCCAGAAACGCGATGGTCGTTTCGCGTTCGAGTCGCTCTTTCTGGGCGGCTTTCTGCTCCTCCAAGAGCCTCTTGAGCTTCTCCTGCTTCTCGGCCGCTTCCCGCTCCGCCTTCAGGGCAGCGTTGCGCTCTTGAAGCAGCGCCTCGATTGCCTCGCGGCGTCCGATCATCCAAGCGGCAACCTCGTTCAGGCCGCAGCCGGGAACCATCTCGTTGGCAGATCGAAGCGCCCACTGGCCCCAGCTTGAGCTTGGGGGCACCAAAAATTGGTCATCGGGGAACTGCTTGAGCTTCGCGATGACGTCTGCGCGCCGCGCCTCCTCTGCGAGGGCAGCCGCGTCCCTCTCCTCCTTTTGCTTCGCCTCCCGTGCGATGCGAGCGTCGAGCAGAATTTTGAGGCTTTCGAGGCTTGCCTCTCCGACCTCCACGTCCCTGAGAGGCTCGTTCCACGGCCACTCGCCGCCGACGTGCTTCGCGAGGCACTCGCGCTGCGCCTCGGAGAGGCTCTGGAGGTCGTTGTTGCTGAGGGTCAGGGTCACGTCCCCGAGGACAGACTTGCCTGCGCGCACGGCGGCGGCAGGCGAGACCCGAATGGTCACGCACAATTGCTTCATGTTCGTACTCCTTCGCTCGCTCTGCGAGCGTTCCGAATCGCGGTAAAGACCCGCACTCGACCCCTGAGCCATTTCAGGAGTCGAGCAAGGGCCACCTCTTGCGGGAGGCAGCCGTGCGATGCCGGAGTTTTTCAGCCGTCTTCGAGGCGCGCTTTAAGCCACTCGACGAAGGCGTCCAGGCCCGGTCCTCTACCCCCGATCTGCCAGCGGTATGGCTGAAACTCTCTGCGGAAGGTTTCGGGACTTGGGTATTCGTCGTCGTAGAGGCTCGTACACTTCCAGTCGTAGATGGTCCAGACCGATCCGTCGTCGCCCTGGATGACCCACTCGGTCGAGACCTTGTATTCGTCTCCGACGCCGTTCGGGGCTCCGAGAGCCCGGCGGTCGCGTGCGAGGGGAGCGACCGTTGCCGGTCGCCCGCACCCTCTCGGTCAGTTGTCCAAAATCCAGTCGAGGACGGAAACTTGCTCGGCCGCGACGCCCATGCGGAGCGCCTCCGCGACCGCGACGGTCTCGGTCTGGCCATCCGGGCGGATGACCTCGACGAGCCGCTCGATCACTCCCTGGACCTCTTCGAGGCGCTTTGCGCGCGTCCCGAAGAGGAGGGAGTCGAGCCTGTCGGCGTCACCTCGGCACTTCCGCGCCGAGCCGTCCGCGTTGCGGTCCACGAGGTAGGTGGCCGCGTTCCAGAGCGTGGCAAGGTTGCCCCGCTCGCCCACCCGGTTGATGGGATGGTGCGCCGCACGGATCGCGTCCGTCCGCTCATTGTCGAGCCTCGTTTCCAGCACCTTGGACGAACCTTCGGGAGCCTTGGGAAAGAGCGCGTCGAACGCCTTTTCCGCAGCTTCGCGGCTCAGGTGGACCTGGGAGGCCCGCTCGAAGAGATCGCGGACCCGGCGCCCCTTGGCGACGCAGTCTGAAATCCCGTCTCGCAGGATTTTGACGTTGGTTTCCAGGCTCGCCGTGTGGCGAAGCTGGGCCATGCCGGAGCCATCCTCGCGCATGGCCGCGGCGAGCGTGTTCGCGCAAACGACCCGCACGGACGTGAATCCGGCCGTGAGGCGGAGCGAGCCGTCGAAGCTGTCCGCGAGGACAAGCTGCGTCCGCAACCCGTTGGCGTCGCCTACGTCGAAGGTGGCGAGCACTCGCGAGCCCTCGCAGAGCGAGAACGCGCCCGTGGGCTTGGCTCCTGCATGGTAGGCGGCCGTGATCATGCCGCGCCATTCGTCGGGCGTCGTCGCGCGGTAACGCGATCCGTTCGTCCCGACGATCCGGTCAGGGTGCGCCGGATACTTGGCCACGAGAGCCTTTAGGCTCGCGGTCAAGCCGTCCCTGGTGAACAGGGCTTCGGCCGAGAGCGAGACCGGATACGAACCGGCTTGCTCCCCGTGTTGAATCAGGCTGTCAGCGTCGGTGAACACACCGACCTCCTCCAACCCGTGCCAGGATGAGGCGTCAAGGACGCCCCGATCCCACATGTGGGCCATGCTAATTCTCCCTCCCGCGTCACGCGGGTTCAAGGGTAACTCGGCCGCGCCGACCCCTCACCGTGAGGGGACGAGCGGACGAGCGGCGAGCGGCGAGGCGTGCCGAGCCCCGC